>Ga0326511_10000008_pt1 | contig 165769 bp, 197 predicted proteins | sample 0_2496_0518_D_FD_203701 | JGI IMG/M metagenome (GOLD analysis project Ga0326511, IMG submission 203701) | Bovine rumen microbial communities from UC Davis, California, United States - 0_2496_0518 | ecosystem: Host-associated > Mammals > Digestive system > Stomach > Rumen | place: USA...
TATGTGCGAATCTAAATCCTCTTCTCTGCATAATGGAATCTATGAATTTGTACTTCTTATCTATTTTAGCATTATACCTAACGCTAGTCGCAATTTCATGCAAATCGCCTATGTCTGTAGGCGTCATAATAGAATATATAGATGGGCATTTTAGCTCATCATAGTCAAATTCTAACGCGGATTTATTCTTACTGTATAACTTCTGAATTAACGATATCCTGCTCACGGTGACGCACCTCCATTATTCTTCTTATAGATAGCATCTATAATATGGTTGGTCCACTCTCGCCGTCGTCTCTGTGTATCTTCAGAACTTATATAAGTTGGTAACTTACCTTGGATTATACTTAGGCGCTTAGCCTCCGCGTTATATACAGATTGCATTCCCAATGCACTATCATATAAGTTATTATCAAACTTACCATCATCAAGCAATTGACTAATATATGGATTATCGGAATTGTGAAGCTTAAGTAATTCAGTATACTCTTTGCTATCATATGTAGATCCGATATTACGTCTAGCTTTAGTATCAATATTCTTCTCAAGCCAGATCTCTCTTTCAAGCTTCCATAGATCGTCATTAAGGAACTCGCATAAAGAATGACCCTCGAACTCTTTCTGCCCATTATAGAGCATAGTATTAATCATAGCAGCTTCTTGTTGCCCAGCAAGTACTCTATTAGGGCTGTTGCATACATTATATAGATGGACCATGTAGTTCCATTCATCCATGCTATGACGCTCTTCCTTAGTCATTACTTCATAACTAGAAGTTGGATTAAGCTTCTCGCTAATAAACTGATATAGTTTTTCTTGATCTAATTGTTTATCAGCATTCGCATAATTCCATTTCATCATCTCCAACTTAATCTGCTCATTAAGCTTCTGCTGTTGTATCATTGGAGATATAAATACATTGCCACCATATTGCCCAGGCATTCCATACATTCCAGTATACTGATAACCATACTGCTGATAATTAGGAACCTGCTGGTTCTGATATGGGTTATAATAATCACCGCCAAACATACTCTGTCCACTAGCCTGATAAGGATTTGGACCGTATGTGACTGGCTGAAATACATAATTCTGTTGCTGTGGGTTAGGCTGCATCTGATATTGTACAGTTTGACCCATCGGCACTATATTGCTATACGGGTTATATCCAGCGTTTGGAGAATTCATACCAAAGCCTCCTCCCTGGATATATTCATTCATTAGTCTCACTGTTACCTCCTTTGAGTTAACTGTATTTGTCTGCTACAATATTATAATATATAATTATTGTATAAATTGCTTGTAATTCAACGGTATTACATAGCTACACATAGTCAGATGATTCTCTGAGTAATCCATTTTAGGATAATCAGACTCTCTAACTTCGTATAATTTCTGTCTTGTCGATTTATCTATTAGATCATTATAGTATGATATTTTATAGATATCCTCAGGTCTAAGCCAAAATCCATTAGAGGTATAGAATACTTTATTCGCCTGATCTAAACTCTTCGGTGAGTTTAGCCTTACGTGACCCTTCTGATGAAATAGATTTACATGAAGATTATGTGTAGTACAATAAGTGATTATAGCTTTGAATAACTCTTGATTTTTAACAGGCTTACCATTAGTACCAAATAGCGTCCCTGTCGGACCAGCAGTAGCTATCCAGCTATCCATCCACTTCTTTATACCGTATACTGTAAACTGGCTATCTGAATAGATGTAAATCTTATCATACTTATTAGGATAATATTGCATTATCTTCTCTGCCAATTTAATACCAATATAAACTGCAAGCATCTCCGATCTGTTATTAGTTGTATCAGGGCTAATTAGATAATCCTGCTCCCTATTATTAATGCAATAAGCTCCAGAACAACCAAATTGCCTACCATTCTCAAAATCACGAATAGAGGCATCTGTACAGATTTCTAATGTTTCCATCATAATTCGCTCCCCTTAATGCCTAACACATTAAATACACGATTTCTAAGAAACTTATTTTGAATAATCTTTGTCAGCTCTTCATCTATAACACGTTCATTTTGCTTGAACATATGAATTTGAGCCAGAATTTCATTTTTCCTGTCAGCATACGCCACAGGATCTTCTACATATTTTTCTAATAAATCAAAGTCAATTATTCGTCGTCTCATTATTCATTCTCCTTTCTAGACGATTATTATAAAGTCAACTTCACTTTACAAAATTATAATATACAATTAAACAAAACTTTGCCCCTAGGGATAATCCCTAGGGGTAGTAACTAATTAATTAAAGAAAGGATGTGTATATGGTCAAAAATTGAAGAAATCTTCAACTGACTCTGTTTTGGGAGTTTCTGATCCAGGTTCCTGCTGATGAGGTTCTACATTAGCGTCCTCATTCTTAGGACCGCATTTGCACTCACCCTGAGGTCTTCCACATGTAGGGCAAATCTTCTTAGCCAGCTTCTCGGGTTTATCTGCTTCTGTAAAGATATCTGCAAATGGATTAGCAGACTCTTTCTTTACGCCGCACTCGCACTTGCTCATGGGCTTGCCACATTCCTTGCAGCACTTTTCTTTATTACCGGACTCTTTAACAGACTTTTTCTTCTTGATCTTGAATCCCTTGTCTGAAAGCTTCTTGGATATGTCTTCGATCTTACCAATCTTAGCCATCATATTGGAACCAGCCTTCTTAGACTTCTTGCAAGCCTCTGCGATCTTAGCAGATACAGAATCCTGAGATTCGATAACAAGACCTACAGCATGAGGATCAAGCTTATTAGCCTCGGCTACAGATACAAGAGCAGCCTCGATAGATGTAATGCCGTTATTCTGCATATAAGGCGCCAGATACTGCATCTCTGTGTAGAACTCACCCTTAATATTGATTACAGGAACAAACTCGGGAGCATAATGAACCTCTTCCTCAAGTTCTTCGATCTGTTCATATATATTAAGTACATGAGCTTCATTGATTGATGTGGACACTTCCATATCCAAATCGGATGCTGCTACTTCAGCAAGAAGTGTTGTTGAATCTTTAAAAAACATTCCTATTACCTCCTTATGGGATAGATTTTAATATTATGTTCTCGGTTTACTATTATCCACAATATAACACATAGTACGTTTCTCTTGTGGAACTACATTAATACCTCTCTTGATCTCGTCTACACGATCTGATATCATAGGTTTGGTTTCTTGGATAGCCTTAACTTGATCACCACCGGCCTGCTTGATGTATATCTTGTGATCATTGAATAATTGCATCTGATCGCTATATTTATTATTTGCTGTAGCATCTTCTGCATTATCTATAGCATCCAGAACCTCACTGTCGATATAATCATAATAATCTTCCTTAAAGCACTTATAGTCGCCAAAGACCTTATCAGTAGGAATAAAGAAGAAATTATTATGAACCATCTCATGTACAGTCTGAGAGAGTGGTATCAACCCTACATGTTTCAAATAATGATTATACATAACCTCTTCAGCACAAGCGAATATATCCATATTTTCTTTATTTCTAATCCGCTTTCTTACTACGGCTATACATATATCATATAATGTCATTGGTGAATGGTGAATCTCGACTTTAACACCAGAGTTATCTCTAGAAGATGCACCTTCGAGAACACTACATTCATCCATCCCAGCATATGTCTTAAGATATTGCACAAGCCATCTGTATTCGAATGACTTTCTACATACGCCTTCGAGATCCTTAATAAACTTAGCAAAATCTCTATCGTCAGTCAAATCATATTGATCTGCATCAAATCTGGGTACATTACCAATTTCGATAGTGGTTGAACCGCCATCTTCATAGTAATCATTACCCTGGTTCATATACTCAACATTTACCATGGCAATTAACCTCCTAATTAATAGAATGTTGAGCAAATAAACGCTTATGTGGGTGTAATTAGAGGTTCTGCTGCATTAAATATACCAAATGAATCTCCATAATTTACATAGAATGTATCTACATGTGCTACAACATAGCCTTTATATGGAGCTTTTATTTCATCGAGTATTCTATATTTATCATACCCATCTATACTCCTGATCTTACATATAGCCTCATCTTTTTCAATTATACAGCCTACTGGAACAACCCACTCTAATAGACCAGAACAGTTTGCTGTTATATTAGCAGAAATTGCGTAATTAACCTTCTCTTTGAAATTGGTATGGAATTTTGAATTATATATACGCAGATTCTTAGTTATGAGCTTAATAAGCTCAATAAAGAAGTTTGTATCTATATATTCGAAAGACCATTGTGCTATAGAGTTAGCCATACCAGCTCTTTCTATAGTACATCCCAAGACCTTATTATTACCAATCCCTGGCATATTAGCTATCACGTTATTAACGTAATACTTAAGAGTTTCTAAGTCATTCCTATATTTTATAGGCGCAAACACCTTATGGAATGCTCTATCTTGAGATTTAGTAACCTCATAAATAATCCTATCGATGAAAGCTACCCTTATAGGATCATCATACGGATCATATACTATAGAATCACAACAGCAATAGCTATTATGGAAATCCAGAACAACTAGCTTAGCATCGTTATTATTTTTAAACTCAGTTGTATTGACTATACTATCTATATGACCCATAATAAGCTGTCTAGCAGAGTAATCTGCGAAAGCATCATTCTGGTTATTACCAAACCATGCATTATCTCTGGATCTATTCCTTATACCATTCTTATTAATAAATGGTATAATAATAAGCCTCTTGAAGTTATTCTTAATAAACTTCTGCAGAACTTCATCTCTGTTTATTCTGGCTATGATATTCATCAAAAGGATCGAGCATGGTAATTCATTACCATGCATCGACCCAACGAGAATCATATTATAAGAATGTATATCTGAAGACTCATATGAATAAACAGATCCTTCATATTTTAGAAAATCATTCATAATTAATATTCTCCTGTTGAACCAAATCCTCCACGATCTTCAGCTTCCAGATGATCAACCTCTTCGAATTCAAATTTAGGCTGATTCTCAACGATCCTAAACTGAGCAATCTTCTCACCTTGCTTAATAAGTACAGATTCCTTATATATAGGACTTGCTACATCTTTACCTGCGAAGGGGTGCATCTCCCAACCATCTTTAGGTGCAACTGATGCGATTACAGATAAGAACCACTGGTCATTGTCGCCACAATAGCTATTATCGATAATACCGATAGAGTTTGCTACTGTAAGACCTCTCTTGATAGTAGATGATCTCGGTGCTAAATGTGCCTCATATCCTGAGGGAAGCTTCATGGCAACTCCAAGAGGGATAAGAGCACGCTGACCCTTAAGCACAATAGTATTCTCCGCGCAATACAGGTCGATCCAATCACCCTTGGCAATCTTCTCTAATCTAGGCACATTATCTGAAAAGTATTTGATCTTTACTTTAAGCTTTGTCTCATCTTCGATGAATTTTTTGTAGTCGCTCATTCTTTATTCTCCTTCTTTGCTGTTGGTGTTAGTATACTATTTAGATCTCTAGCATTCTTACTGTTAACGTATATCTCCTTTTTGGCTTTAATTATGTAAAACTTCGAAGGTATCAATGCATACTCCACAGCACAGTTATTGCAATATGCTATAATAGTATCAGTATTATTGCTAGGCTTATTAAATATAAGTTTGTTATTACAATCTAAACACTTAAAATTATTGATATTAATAAGTTGGTCATCCTTAGAGATAATATCGCCAATATCAAGCTTTATATTGTTATCATCCAGTGTATTCTGAGGTTCATTACTAATCTGTCTCTTAAGCTTAGTCAGATCAGTAGTAATATTAGTGAATTCAGACTCAGGGGTATACTTATAGATTGCTAAAAAGAGATGTCCTAACTCGGTAACAAATATAAGATAATTAGCATTATGTACATTAGTTAGCATTATGAGACCATTCTTTTCATTAATCTCGTAATCATATGTACCATCGGTGTATATATTCATACTGCTAGTTATATATTCGTCGTCTAACTGTTCCTGCTTATCAGCAATAAAATGTGCATCAAATAAACTGCATATATCTGTTACTGTCATAGCTATCACGTCTCCTTTATTATTCTATTTCTTCCTCGCCCTCTTCATCATCCTCCTCATATTCATTATCATAGTCACTGTCATCGAAATCAATCGCAAGGACTTCCTCACTCTCATAAAAATCCACTTCATCGATGGAGTATTTAACTGTATAGTTGAACCCATCGTAATATACATATAGTATATTACCATTCTCATCTGCTTCTGGAGGTAATACCCATATGCTATCATCGTCATATAAGTTCTTAAGATCATTAAATACTATAGCAGCAATATTCTCAAATGGACTGATTATAGAATTAATACATTCCCTAAGATGCTCTCTGATTACTTCTAAAGCATCCTCCGGCTCATCGAATAGATACTTCTTACCACTAAGCTTATTAAAATCATTATATGACCAATTGCGATCATTTTCTATAGAAAACTTTGCTAAATAAAAACTCATGAATATTTCCTCACCGTATCATCATCTTTAGATTCACCCTCAGTTTCGACTGTACCAATGACCTCATCTATAGATTTATACTCCTCGACCTCATCAACTAAGCCAGTGAACTTATTATATTGCTGTTTGAAAATATCATCTATATACTCATCGCTAGCATTACCAATAAGATAATCATCATCCTCTATCATATATACAGGAGATTCGAGAATATGTTCAACCATTTTATAATCAGCATTTTCCATACCAGGAATGGAGTGCTGACAAATATCTTCTGCATATATAATAAAGGCTGGATCTAATAATGCATCATGTAGTGATTGCATTCCACACGCGTGCTCAGGAGTAAAGCAATGAGTTATATCTAAAAGATCCTGCTTAGACATATTTGGAAGCATATGTACAAAGCTCTTGGTATCTGTTATATATTTAAAGTCTCGATACTCTAATTCCTCATCATACTTAGGCAATACCTTAATATGATCAAAGCTTGATTCGTTGATAATACCATAATTAATATGTTTATCGAACTCCTTCGAAGGTCTACATTTATAGATAACGTTCTCCATAAGTATCTCTAATATAGGATTAGATGCATTCTCTATATAATCGAATATATAGGCATAATCATCACCACTTCCAGCCAGCACTATATAGTGAATTTGCTCAGGAACGTCCTCCGGTTCGAATGCTTCTACGCTCTTTCTGGAAATATCTTTCCTCTCAGCATCCTCTACAGAACCTCTGATATCACTAGCTGTATTGGTTTTATCGATTGTCTTGACTGTAAGCTTACGTATATTAGTACATGCTGATACTAATTGATACGCATCGAATATATATCTGTCGGAAAACTTAATCAGACTTACTAAGTTATATCTGCTATTATATATAGGGATCGCATACAACTCAGCCTCATAATCTAGGGAAGCAATTCTATCTTCCCTAGATAATTTTTTAAGCTTCCCGGCTATATTTTTAAAAATAGCCATTATTCATCATCCTCCGAATACTCTTCTTCGCTTTCACTGTATTCTGTCTCTTCCTCATCGTCAGGCAGATCATCGCTAGACTCACTGTAACCAGATGCTTCTAATTCATCAAGTTCTGTATCATCCTCTTCTGTAAGAGGACTTGTACTTTCTTCATCAGATTCATCCCATTCAACCAGTTTATCAAGACGCTCTTCTTCACTGATCTCCTCTACAGGAACCTGATCACGGATGATAATATTAGTATTCAAATCTATTAGCCTCATCTTGGCTACAAGAGTACCTTTAGGGATAGTAATCTCTTCATTGAATCTAACGTTCTTAGTATCATCTACAGATCTACCTCCACCGTAGTGGTGACCATATACATTTACAGCGTCATACCTAACGAATTTAGGATTAAGCAATATTACAGGAACTTTCCAATCATTAAGACTGGAATGCTCATTGTCCAATATAAGAGGAGCTTCCTGAATGATACCGAAATTATCATACATGGTATCATATAAATATACCCATGCTTCATACTTCTTAGGCACTCTTATAGTAATACCAAGAGGAAGCTCTACACGCTGACCATACTCTATAGTTACATCCTGTGATAACTTTAGAGGTATCCATTTATTTTTATACTGAGACTTGAATGAGTTACCACCAGCATTCTTTTTGGTACGCAGAATAACCTCGTCAAGCTCTTCCTTTCGTATGTTAGAATTCTCAAGAATCTGAAGAATCTTATCATGTTCATCATCCTTCTTCTCAAGCACTGAATAACGCTTATACTGGAAGTTCTTTTCAGACTTCTGTACTATCTGATAATTACCCCAGCACTTCTGAAGGAATAGATCATAATTGTCATCATCATCGTAGATAAAATCCTGAATATAATAGTACTCCTCATAAGGCTCATCTTCCTTACGCTCTATTATATTATTGAAGATTATCTGCTCCTTCTTAAGCTGACCTACCTTCTTTATTTTCTCTATCATTTCTACTCACCTCTGAGTTCTCTGGCTGCTGCTAATGCATCTTCAAATCTGAAATATACTTTGCTGGATGTATGATGTATTTCAGATACCGGTTTATCAATATATATCTTTTCTATATCGCATACTCCTATATTAGCATCATTACATACATGATATAATAACGGTGTAAATGATACAGGCTCAGCAGGCTTTAATCTATCTTTAAAGATTATTACTTCAAAATTACCAATAGCACCGCAGCCTCTGCAAGAACATCGCATATAGTTTACTTTCTTCTCATCCATTTTGCTTAGCCTCCTGAAGAGATTTGATACACTCTATCATATTATTATACTCTTTATCCAGCAAGCTCTTAGTTTCAATAAGTCTCCTAAGAGTAAATATATGATGAGTTCTGGAATCATAGGCTACTATGAGTGGATAATTATCGCGCATTTCTGTATACTCATACTTACGCAAGTTGGTGCTTAACAGATCCGTTAACTCTTCGGCTTCTTTCTTATTGTTTACGAGATAATATGTATAATCTCGACCAATAAGCATTGGTGATAAGTTAAGAAGCATCTCTACCACGCCTGTGTCGTTAACCTTAGAACAGTCAATCTTACCGAGTTCATACTTCTTAAGCTCGCCTTTTTGGGTAAGATAGAACTCATGATCATCGGCATCTTCTTCCTTATCAAATACTTTTCCATCTGAAGTCTTATACTTCTTTACAGATACTTCTATTTCCTCAATCATATTGCTATCTCCAATTTAATCTGCGGGTTAACTTCCTTGACTTTGGACTGGATGTTATTCATTATTCGGAAATCTTCTACAGTATACTCATAGAAGTCCTTGCTAGGTACAGCAAACTCAGGCATCTCATCAGTATCTTCAAATACAATAGATTCTCTATTGATGATTTCTCTAGCAGCGTCCATATGACGGTCATAAATCTGTGCATTAGCAATCACATGAGTAAATACTCCGGGAACATAACCCTTAATCTTAGAAGACTTCTTATAAGTATTCATATGACCAACGATCATGTTAAGCAGAGCAATATACTGAATTTCATTGATTGAGCCTGAGGTAAGATAATCGCTGGATCTCTGAATCATCATGCAATCCACGTAATTATACATAGCACCATGTCTTACATTATAGATATTCTGGAAGCAGCAAGGCTTCAATCCATGATCAGACTGGAAATCATCATTCTGCCATAATGATATAATATGTCTTCTTCCATCGGGATCATTAACTAAGCCATTAAGCAGCTCATTCATAAGATCATGCTCTGCAACAGTACTGCCATAGCAGGAGCCAATTGTTCGATCTCCACAGTCCCATTCATCCCACCATGTAACACCATACTTATCTTTAAGAAGATCCAGATCATTAGACTGATCCTGATAGATCCAAAGAATCTCTCCGATAGCAGACTTTATTGCAGTGGGCCTCAATGTAATGAATGGACAATCTCCTCCGTCAAGATCATACTTCATCATCTCATGATTAATAGATAAAGTATGTGCGGGTACATCATCAGCCCATCTAGGTCTAGGATTCTCATCCATTGTACCTTCACGAATGATCTTGTTTAAGATCTTCTTCTGATAATAATCTCCCTTTGTTATTAAACCTTCCATTATTCATCCTCCTTAAATTCTGCTAGTTATTATTGTTGATTCTTTCACATTGTCCGCGAGCATCTTCATTGCAGTCTGCAAGCCCCTGATATAATCTTCCGATTCCTTTTTGTCATTTTTATTATTATCTATAATACTATTAATATCATCATGTGTTTTTTGTATACTATATAATGGAACAACTCTAATTAATTTACTCATTCTGCATCGCTCCAATCAAGCTGAAGCTTGCCAAGCGGACACTCTTCATAAGATCTACCACAGTCACATAAGTCAATCTGCCTATTAAGCTTCATGCATACGCATGTAAGGTCATCTATATTTATATCCCAAGCTCTATAGAACTCACAATCATCTCTACAATCTCTAGGGAAATGCTTAATCTCACCAATCTTTTCGATCTTTTTAATCTTATTAAGAATATCTCTATACTTATCAGCAATCTTACCCCAATCTTCATCACTCATATTTAAATGATGTAATGAATTAAGCATGTTAAGTTTAAGCACGCTGGTAGCATATTTGATACCTCTGATAAAACCATTAACGTATAAATTATTATCCCCATCTGATGATTTATCATGAGCCTCAATAATCATATCGTAATAATGATCAACTGTCTTTTTGATGTCTTTAATAGACATAATGTAATCAATTTCCATTTAACCCTCCATTAGAATCTGAATCCATACGCATAAGCGAGATATTCTTTATTGACATGCTCTAATAGGTCTGAAGTTTTAGGAAAACCATCCCATGTAGGACCCTTCTTTAAAAGAAGCTTGGACTTATGATTATCATTCAGCATATAGATAACGTGATTTATAAACCATAAGAACGTCTGCCTATCAGGCATTATTAACTCAACCACTTTACCATAAGCATTATGAATTGCATTGAGAATACGGAACTTAGCAACTTCTGGGGCCTTAAGATCACCATTCTTGAATAAATCTAATTCGACTGTGAAATAAGACTTGATCCTATCTTTTTCTTTATTAGTAGTATTTATAAAATCATCTGTGATGTCATCCATAATATCATCATAACCGCCGATAGAATCATCGAAAAGCTCTTTAAACTCCCTTGCTGTTGCTACATCAATTCTTCTCCCTAAAGGAACCTGAATGAATTCATCATTGTCAGATTTCTTTGTGCTGATTGTGTTGATAGTATCGATAACGCCAATATAATATGCATCTGGTTGAAAATATCTTTGTGTTGGGCGCGTATAGTCTTTTTTAAATAATGTATTTTTAAACTCACTCATAAAACTCTACCCCTCTAGCATTCCAATATGCTATAAATTGATCTGCAAGGAATTCACGATTTATTCTCTTTATTTGATTCGGATCAATATCAGTACAATCATCACTTATTTTTAAGAGTATTTTAGCTCTTTCAGTACCCCATAATTTATCTTGAATATCTACTACAAAATACCCAAGTGTTTTATGGTTTGGTATTGGAATTACAAGTATTTTATCGCCGGCCTTATATAATGCTCTACGAATATTATCTGCTATATACCAAGGACTAAATATATTAATTGGGTCATCTTTAAATACATCGACTTCATAGTATTCACGCTCAAGCTTTATCCTCTCAATCTCCATCTATATCTACCTCTTTAGATTTCCAGTATAAATATGCGTTACATATTTTCAGCGCATCACAATAGTCATCATAAACCCTAAATCCGGGTCTAAAAGCAACAACGCCTGCAGCATCTACAGGTATAGCCTCACAAATATCAACCAGGTTATCGATCCTTAGATTAATGGCTTCACATTCTATCTCTATATAATCTTTATAATCATGATTAATGAATTTAATAATAATCTCTTGAAGAATATTCTTGGCTTCATCTTTGCATTCTTCATATGATTTAGGAGTACATAACATAGCGTTTGATAATCTATTAATACCAAGATCATAAACTGTGAAATTATCTGGATCTTCGCATGCTGCATGAACCAATGTACGAAGGCTATACTTATTGAAATATTGTGACCATGTGCTAGAAAAATCATTACCACGAAATCTACACATATCAATTATCATTTCAAATAATCTAGCATCAAACCTATCTTTATTTTCAGTCTGTTTCTTAGGAGGATTAAGCTTAAAGATTACATAATCCAGAGCTTCTGTTGCTGAAGAGTCATGCTTTAGACTATAGATAGCCCTGAGCTTCATAAGTTCTAATAAGACTTCATTCTTCATTACTCCCATCAATATACTGTATATCATATAATATATGACATGGTTTATCAATAGCAATAGCCATTTCATGATATGTATTTTTAGCAACTGCTACTCTCTGCTCCTGATGAGTACCACTGATATCTATAGCAGTATGAACTATCTTACCACCAGAATGTGAAGCGTCTTGTAATGTCTCCATAATCTTGGCTTCATGGAGATGCCTCTTATCATAATAGTCGACTATCTTAGAAGCATCATCTTTATCAACTAAACAGCATCCTAAGTCGGCTGTTATAAAGATGACATGCTTATTAGTATTTTTCTTAAACTCTTCAGCGATACGCTTAAGTTGTCCAGCGTGCCATGTTCTCATATTATTAAAATTCTTATCTATTTTAACGATAAGGACCTTATCATCACTAAGATCTGCTGTCATGCATTCTATATATTTAGTAATGTTTTTATAGAATTTCTTCTTTCTCTTTCTATGATTCATTTTTTATCCGCCTCCATCTTATAGGATGTAATAGTTTATCTAACCACGTGTAATATATAGGACAACTCCGTAAGTTACTAATAACTATAGTATCTATATTAGGATCATCCATTAAAACACGTTTAACAGTTTCAGCAATTACGCCTCTAGATATATCACCATACGCTTCATTATAATATCTTTCAACATCGATCTCAAGCTTCATACTGTTATCCTCTATTTCTAAATTCATACTGCTATCCTCTACTTCTAAATAATCTACCGATTCCATTAAATAAATTAGATAAAGCATCTACAGCTTTATCAATAGTAGGATCAGTATAACCATGTTTTATATGAACACCGCCATTCTTAATAGTAGTATTCTTATAACCACCACATTCTTTATTCTCTTTAGTAAGAGTATTCTTAAACTCACTCATATATAATAACACCTCCTTTAGGATATAATTAGATTAATAACATGTGCTAGGGGCTATAAAAATCTAAATTATAGCATAAATACATAAAAAATACCCCTAGCCACAGTGGGCTAGGAGCATAAAAAGCGTAAAATACGCACCAAATGGGCTCATTTACAGAAAAATCTACGCAATGGGTACGTTAAGCAATTTTCACCATTTTTCGCCATTCTCGCCGTGTATTTCGCCAAACTTCAATATACACATAATGGTGGTCGTATACTAGGCAAAACAAGGTGCTCGGAAGAGGGGTTCCTCGTACCTTGTTTTGCCCTTAAGTTAGGCGGAAAGGTTATGAATAGGGCTATATGAAAAATCGGGTATGTGTAAGCGCCCCTTCGCGTGTCTCATGGCGGGTGCTAAATTAATCCTATGCAAACATAGTTAAATAGCACAGAACGGACTAACGCCGTTATTATAATTATTACCAGTATGAGGACTTGTAGCAGCAGTATTTGTATTAATTATACCAGTTGAAACTACTATTGCAAAACTATTACTATCATTATCCGATTGATTATTCTTAGTATTGCATGATAGTAACCACCAATTCATCGCCGAGCCTCCCTCACCCTGCGTTTTCACGCGATTACCTGAGGTTGCATACCATTCATATTGTTTGCAATGAGTGTTTTCATTAGATGCATATGTATTGGAGCCGAATATTTCGTATTCTGAGTGAAGAATAAATTTTACGTTTGAGGTTAACTGTTGGGTTGTAACACCGCCGCCATCATTATGGTAATGTGATGAGGGTTTAACGAGCGAGTAGAAATTACCCTTCGTCGCATTCTGCTGTGCGGTAGTATATGCGCCATCTATGAATGTCTTCATAGCGGTAGCGTTATAACCGCCGGCATTAGTGTTAGAACTATTCATCTGTCTACCTACGGAGAGACAATTCTTCTGTCCCACGAGGGCATGATATGTAGTGCCTCCAGATGTAGTATTCTTCTTCCCGTCAGGTCCAGCCTTACATCCAGAAGATGAGGGCAGGTCGATAACTACGAACTTAACGTCTTCTGCTAATCCATCAGATGAAGAACCATTAAGATGTACTGTACGTTCATTACCGACAGCCCATGTAGTCTGCGCTAATGTAATAGTACCTGCATCGACTGCAGCGAACATATTGGCTATATCAGACGCAGAACCTGTAGCCCATGATACAATAGGGTTAGTAACTGTAACAGACTGTGTAGTCGTATGATTAGATCCATTATTACTATAAGAGATCGTTACATAACTATTAGATGTAGACAGCGGATCAGGAGTTACTGTAAGGGTATTATTGTTAATGGTCCCCGTGGAGCTTTGAGGTCATATCTTTATATAGCCAAGACATTGAATTAATTACTATTACGAAAGGAGATCCCCTATGCTTTATTTAGATGATTTGAAGTACATGAAGCTTTATAAGAAGCAATTCTTTGCTCCAATTAATAAAGATGATCGTAAGCATAACTCTGCTATACTATTATTGACTAGGAATCCATTATACTCTAATGAGATGATGTTTAATAAGTTCATGGTTAATCGTAAGACATTTATATCATATTATATCGAGAAGGATATAATGTATACTATAAATAATGAGTCTAGACTTCTGGAAAGAGATTATTATGATAATCTTAACGTGCTCAATGAGGCGTCTGCAGAAGTATATCATGAGACTACAGATCTATATTTTGGGGAGTCTATGGATGAGGACTTTTTTAATGAATTCTTTGTTAAATCTGGTAATACTCTGCAGTTCTTCAACGAAATGTACGATGAAAAGATATATAATGAAGTCGCTGGAGTTAACCAGAAGTATAAGAGGCTTCTCTATGTCGATAGGCTTAAGAATAACCGCGATGTGGTTAAGCTCTATAAAGATATGAAGAAGAACTTTCCAGAGATGGCTCAGTATAAAACCTATCTTGATTATAAGAAATATAAAGGGCTGAATCTCTTTATAGATCTCCGCTATTACATAGATACATTCCTCAATAATAATACATTCAAGATTATACAATCTAGAAGCTTATTCTTTGAGTTCTTAAGAAGATCTATTATGGATAAGCGTATTACTGAGGCTGGATATACTAAGAAGACTGTATTAGTGCCTATAGATGGTATGGCTTGGAGTGCCGATACAAGCATTGATGCGCCCGAGATATATGATTTCCGCAAGTTATTGAATCCTATATCATTATTCTATAATAAGCTTAAGTTTGATCCTGAAGCATTAATCAATGCATTTGGAGATATGGACTTTGTATTTATGGGTAAGGAAGGCTATTTCAAATTCAATCCTACTAAGATAAATACGCAGACTAGAGTGATGTTTATTACATTACTCGATAAGCTTAGAAACAATGAACCCATTGAGGATGATGAGCCTGATAATAGCCCTGCTGGAATTACTACAGATATTGCAGACAAGCTCGAAGCAAATAAAGGCATAAAGATTCATAATCTGACTGGAGAGACCAACTCTGACGATGAAGATGAACGACTTAAGGCCGATCTAGTCAAGAAGATTAACGATGCGTCAGAGCAATCACCAGATGAGGAGACTGCATTAGATAGAATGGACAAGGGTAGTATGGCTGATGATAGCATTCCTGCGGCAGATATAATCGCAGCATTATCTACAGATGCAGACGATAATATCAAGCTCTCAGCAGCCAGAGTTAATCGTATTAAAGACACTCAGGATAAGTTCTATCAGAGGCAGATCAATGGCAAATCCGTTAAGGATATGGTTAATGAATCTAATAAGCCTGCTGAGTTACCAGAGGTTGCTTTACCAATTAAGAGCATCAATGAAGAGTGGAAGCACCTCAAGGCTATTAATTTCGAAAAAGAGTATGATCTCGATGCAGATATAGTCAAGATACTCAATAGCTTATCTGATACAAATAAACATTATCCGGTATCTATATTAGATATGACTATAGAAGACACTTCTACATCTGAGGACTGGATATATACATATACGGTTAAATGCGAGGATTATAGCGGCAAGAGATTCACTCTTAAGTTTGATATACCGAAGCTTAGAGATGATAGATTCATGAGACTTAGGTCTAATGAGAAGATATTCTCTATAGAGATGCCACTTATACCAATAAGCAAGACCGATGAGGATACTACTCAGATAGTATCATTCTATAATAAGATCTTTATAGAAAGATATTATACATCAACTGGCAAGTCGATGCCTTGGATGAGTAAATTTATTAAGAGGCTTAATGAAGATCCAAACTGTATTTGTGAGCTTGGCGATAATACAAAGATCTGCCAGAAGTATGAGCTTCCGATAGATTATATAGATATGGCGACTATATTTAATACAATAACTATATCCACACCCAATACTAAGCTTGCTGATCAAGTAACCATCATGTTTAACCAGGATGAGTTACGTAAAACCATAGCACCCTTTAAGGTTGATCCTATGAGATTGCCAATTGGCATCTGTAGTGATAAAGTAATATATTACGATAGGAATATGCTTGATACTATTAAGCAGCAGTATTTGAACGTCACTGGTAAGAATATAGATATATCTGGTACTGGTTCTAAATGGACTTACAGCAGAGCTTCTATATTGAATACTAATATACCCGTAATTGTTATATTAGCTCATGATATTGGCTTAATTAAAGCTATGGATATTGCTGGTGTTAAATACACTATTACAGATAAGAGACATTCCGTAGATAATAATGAAATACAGATTAAGCTAGCGGATGGATATATCTATTATATGGCTACTTCTGAAGCGTTGATGCTTATGGGTGGACTTAATGAATGTGATATGGGCTCAATTAAGATTGCTGAGCTTAACAGCAAGATGACTTGGGTTGATCAGCTGGATAATTTCGGCGGTAGAGTTAAAACAGACGGTCTGGATAACTTTGCAGATTTGATGTATGATCCTATAACGATAGAAGTATCTAAGGATTATAAATTACCAGAAACTTATCATGAAGCTTTGATATATGCTTCTAATCTACTGGTTGATAATAAGTATATTAAGCATACTGACTTATCCACTAATAGATATAGGACCAATGAGGTCATTGCAGCCCAGTTCTATAGAGCTCTTAGCTCCTCATATAAGGAATATGCATTATCTAATAAGCATGGTCGTAAAGTCGCAATGTCTATGAAGCAGTCTGCTGTAATTGATCTCATCTTAGCACAGAATACTACATCTGATCTATCAGTATTTCAGCCTCTATTAGAGATAGAAGCGAAGAATACTATCTCAACCAAGGGCGTTACAGGTATGAATAGTGAGAGAGCTTACAAGATGGATAAGAGAGGTTATACAGACTCTATGCTTAATATCATCGCTCAGGCTACTGGATTTGCATCAACTGTTGGTGTAAATAGACAGACTACTATTAATCCTAATATAGTCGGTGGTAGAGGTTATTTCAAACAGTCTGGCACTGATAATATGAATATAGTAAACTCTATGTCTATGACTGAAGCATTGAGTCCTAATGCTCTTACTCATAATGACCCATTCCGTAATGATATGAGTTTTATACAGACCTCTAAACATGGAACACCTATAGAGTACGCAACTCCCGCATTGGTAACCACAGGCGCAGATGCTGCAATGCCTTATTTATGCTCAAATATGTTTGCTCATAAGTCTAAGATGGCTGGTAAAGTAACCGAATTAACTGACAAATATATGATTGTTGAGTATAGAGATGGTTCTAAAGACTTTATTAATCTGGATGAGCAGACCATGAAGAATTCAGACGGTGGGTTCTATATAACGTTACAGCTTAAGACAGATCTTAAGGAAGGCCAGGGCTTTAAAGAAGGCGCTATACTTGCTTATGATAAAAAGTCTTTCTCTAATATAGTTGGTGATGGCAAACAGCTCTGTTATAACCAGGGTATTCTTACTAAAGTTGCTATAATTACATCTGAAGATGGATATGAAGACTCTGCCTCTATATCTGATTGGTTATCTGAAATGATGGCATCTGATGTAGTTGTTAGCAAGCCCGTTATATTGGAACCACAAACCAATGTATTATACTTAGCTAAGAAAGGTCAAACAGTTAAAGAGGGTGAACCCATACTTATTTTCCAGAGTCCGTTTGATGAAGAAGATGCTAATGTATTAATTAAGAATCTCAATGTTGAAGATGGTGATATATCTGAGATCGGTAGAAATATTATCAAATCTAAAGTCACTGGAGTCATCCAGGATATTAAGATATATAGAACTGTTGATATAGAGGAACTCTCAGACTCTCTACAGAAGATAGTTAAAGCTAAAGAGACAGAGATTAATAAGCTTAAAAGAGCTTCTGCAGGATCATTATCACCAGCTCAGCTAGATCCAACTGGTAAGCTGGAGATGAACGGTAAACTTAAGAATGTAGATGGAATACTTATTGAGATCTATATGAAGTATCATGATAAATTCCAGATAGGATCTAAGCAGGTTGTAGAGTCAGCTAATAAGAATGTAATCTATAATATCTACTCAGATGAAGATGCTCCTTATACAGATGCTAGACCTACAGAAGCTATAGATTCTATAACCTCTTGTAGCTCATTAGATGGTCGTATGGTCATCAGCCCTATCATAAATGGTGGATTAAATAAAGCCATGATAGAACTCTCTAGAAAATGTAAAGAAATCTATGGAGTTAAATGGGAAACTATACATGAAATTTATCAGAATGAGATTAACAAGAGATAACATTTAAATAATCTGAAGTGTGACTAATGGAGGTTACGTTGCGCTCGCGATTACATTTTGTAACTACAGGTTTAGACTACATAAAATTATTTTATGGAGGTATTTAAGAATGGCTACTAATAAAAAGACGGTTATCCGTAAAAAGATTGGTAATGTGGTATACAATTTACTGCCCCAGACAAGTTCTGATATCGTAACACACGTTACGACCGGCAATAGCTCTACCACAGTTGCAGCGCTGTTGAATACACTTAATGACACCATGGGTACTCTTTCTGAGTCCACAGTTGGTGATGAGATCGACGCTAAGATCCTTGCATTCAAGAAGGAAATCTATGGCGTAAACAGTGATGAGTACAAGACTGGTATCGCTGCAGCTCTTGATACAATCAAAGAGATCGCTGACATCCTTGGAGATTCTGAGGAAGCTGGTACAGTTATCGCTAACATCGCTACACTTAAGGCTGAAGTTGAGACAGCTACAACTGGCCTCCTTGATCGTGTAAGCACAATCGAGTCCGACCTCAATACAGCAACTACAGGTCTTAAGGATCGTGTTTCTGCATTGGAGAGCTTCACAACTGGTCAGACAACTGATGACGTTCCTGTTGGTCCTAACGAGGATCGTAACTACGTTACTACAACTGAAAAGAATAAGATCGCTTCCAGCGCAAACGTAACAGTTCTTGCTGCTTCTGCATCTGCTGATTCTGACGTTGCAAACGCTGAGGATCTGTACTTCCTCGAGATTACAGCTCCTGTTGCTGACGGCGGCGTTACACCGTAATCATACACTGACACTTTTGGGCGACTAGAATTACCTCCATTCTAGTTGTCTTTCTTTAAAAGGTATAAGGGTACATTAGAATGCGAGTATTAATCAAAAAGAAGATTGGTAATCAAGTTCAACATTTATACCCGCAAACTTATGCTGACGTTGTGCTATATAATGATAGTACTAGCGTAGCATCTGTGCTAACGTCAATACTTTCAGATATAAGCGAAATAAAGGCTGCGTTAGGTATCAATGATACTGTGTATGCTTTGGATGGTAATAATGATTATATTACTGATTCCGATGGTGATAAAGTTATTGCTATTTCCAATGCTACGACTGTAGCTCAAAACGCAAACAATTCCGCAGAGCAACTTGATGATGGCAATACAGAAGACCTTGTTGTCAGTGAATAATGGTATAAGTTATTAGACGGATATAAAAGTTCGAACTTTGATTATTAAGGTCTTATTTTTAAACATGTTTAAAAGGTGCCCTAGGGAGAGATCCCTAGGGTACTTTGGCTAGCCAATTAATTGGTAAGCTAGAAAACATTTATATAATGCTTAATATAGCACACGATAAAATCTTACAGAAAGGAAGGTATTAATACTATGGCTATTAATAAAGGAACTTTAGCCAAGAAGATTGACGGTGTGATGGAATACATTTATCCAAAGACATCTGCTGATCAGGTCGTTACTGATCCAACACGTAATACTAGACTTCCTGAAACGTTAGGTGGTAAAGCAAACGCTCCATCATTTATAGAGACAGTATTATTAGCCAGTAATTGGGTCGAGGGTACTATCTATAATGAAGTTACTCCTAATGGTTCTGAGAATCCGTCTACTAGCGGTTGGTATGAACTGAGTAATGATACGTATACTGCATCTTCAGATACAACTGTAAATAATAATAAAACGTATTATGCTCGGGGTTCGAAATATACTTATCAGCTGCCATATCATAATAACTATAGAGTGACTGTTAATGCATCTAAATATGCTACTCTGCAGGAGTTCTTCACTTTCGTTAATGGTATGATAGTCGGCGATTCTGATAATAATATACTTACCGCGCTTGGATCACTTCCGGGAATAAATATCCACGTACTCTTAGAAGTGAGTAAGATAGCTGAGAATCCATCAGCTTCAGATACATATGTAGAACCAAATTCATAAAGGAGGTAAATTACAATGGCTATTAATAAAGCTACTCTTGCAAAAGAGATAGACGGAGTCATCGAATATATCTATCCTAAAACTTCCGGCGATATAGTTGTATACGATGATACTCATTCAGTATCAGCAATGATCTCAATGCTTAGAGCTACTAAAGTCGACCAGATTGAAGGTATGGGATTATCTTCTAACGACTTTAGTAATGCTTATCGTGATAAGCTCGATAGTATTGAGAGGGGTGCTACCGTAACCAGGACTGATGAGAATCTCAACGCAACTTCAAGTAACCCTCCGGCTAACTCAGCTGTTACTGGAGCTATGTTGAATAAGCTTGAGAGTAAGCATACGTATATTAATTATACACTGAGAGCATCTGGATGGACTCAGGATGGCTTCTATATGATTGAGAATGAGTATCCTACATCGGATTATCTTGTTGGTCTCATGGTAGGTCCTATGAATAATGATCAATACGAGGCTTTCTCTGCTGCACATATCATTGGATCTGAGCTTGATACAGAAAGCAATTACTTCAAGGCTATTGGTGAGATTCCCGACATTGATATTCCTGTAATATTCGATATTCGTAAGATTACACCTGACGTTCTGCCTTCGAGTACACACTGATAATTAAGTTAGTCTGACCAACTAACTTTATAGGAGGATAATAAAAATGAACAATAACTTACCTGAGGGGACTGTATTTAGGAATATAAAGCGTTTTAAGGGTTCCAGCGTATTTGGTAAACGTATAAATTTCCCGTTTAATACCGAATTCGTAATTAATGATGATGGTTATCTTTGTCATAAAGATAAAGATGGGAAATGGTTTGCTGTATGCCATAAGGAATCTGAGAATGCTTATAATATAATCCTTCCAAAGTACCCAGATGAATCCGAAGAGGATTTCCAAGAGAAAGCTAGCTTATATAAAGCTATCAAAGAGAAGACTACCGGAGCTTCATATACAGATCCTGGAAGAATCTCAGTTAAAGATGATGCTTATAATAAGCTATTTGCTGATGAAACTTGCTATAAGTTTAGAAAACTTAACGATGAGTTTGATCATGAGAATTGGAACTGGGATAGAACCAAGCTTCAGGAGGCATCTCTTGAAGATTTGCGCCACATGTGGGATGTTATTAAGGATGCTTGTGAAAGAGTAATTCCTATAAATACAGTACCGAAAGAAGAGTTACTAAAACAGTCAAAAGATCAGCAACAATCTATGATGATCTAATAATAAAAATTTATAAGGAGGTATATACAGATGGCTGATACAAAAGGTATTGAGTTCACTAGCGAACAGGCCCAGCGTATCTGGGATGCTATTGGAGCAATTAATCAGCAGATGTGGGAGCTCAGAAAAGACGTAGATCGTATTTCTGAAATGCGCCATAGTGTTTCCACAGTAGGTATTGATGAAGCTCAGGAAGCTATCGCTGAGCTCGGCGTTATAGTCCTTGGTGATGGAGAGATCCCCGAGGAGGCGGAACCTACAGAAGAGGGTGGCGGTGAGGAAGAACCTTCCGAAGAGCCTGTTGAGCCCACAGAATAATATAGGAGGTACTGATAATGGTTAAAATTTATTATAACAGAGTAAAATCTGGAGCATGGACTATTGAGCAGGTTCCTTCTAAGTATAGGGAAGCTGTAAGGAAAATGCTTGAAGCAGACAGTAGCATGCCGACTGGCGAATAATATAGAAAGGAGATAAAGTAAATGCCTACATTAGTTAATATGGGCGGCGGTGCTACATCATTAGCATCTATTATACGTAGCATTAAAGTTACGCAGCAGCCTAACAAAATGATATACGCAATGAATGAAGCGTTCGACACTACAGGTTTGCAGGTGTCCGCATTCTATGCGATGGGTAATAGTTCTGAAATCACAAACTGGACGACTAGCCCTGCAGATGGCGATCCGATTACTACTAATCCCACAACGGTTACAGTATCCGCTAACGACGACAAGGGAAATGAGCATCATGTTACTTTCCAGGTTGTTTGTAAGTATGTAACTGGTATCGCTGTTACAACACCGCCTAACAAGACAAAGTATAAGGTTGGTGAGAATCTTGACACTACAGGCATGGTAGTTACGGCTACATACTCTAATGGCGATACCGCTATTGTAACACCGGTAGTTTCCGCTAATGGACAGCCTGTGGCTAAGGGAACCTCATCGTTCAACATTTCTTATACTCAGGACGGTGTGACTGTAACGACCTCACAGGATATCACTGCAATATATCCTACAAGCTTATCGGTTACTTCTGTACCGACAAAGACTAAATATAAGGTTGGCGAGACATTCGATGATTCTAATATGATCGTAACAGCAATGTTCTCAGATAGCTCTACCACAGAGGTAGTTACAGCATCTTGTGCTTATGATACTACTACTCCGTTTGTAAAGACGGATGATGCAGTTGCTATCTCATATACAGGATATGGTGAGACTGTTGCAACCTCCCAGGCTGTTACAGTTATTTACCCGACTTCTATTGCAGTTTCTACTGGATCTGCTAAGAGTAAGTATAAGGTTGGTGAAGCATTTGATTCTACCGGTATGGTTGTTACCGCAACATTCAGTGATAATATAACTACTGAGGACGTAACAGCTTCTTGTACTTTGAGCCCTGATAATGGAGATACTCTTACAAAGAGTGCTACAGAAATTGCTGTTTCTTATACAGGATATGGCGAGACTTGCACAACCACCCAGGCTATCACAATGATCTGGCCTACGAGTTTGTCGCTTGCAACCGCACCTACAAAGACCAAGTATAAAGTTGGAGAAACCTTTGATGGTACTGGCATGACAGTTACCGCTACATTCAGTGATGGAACTACGACTGAGAATGTGACTTCATCGGCTACGTATGATAGTTCGACTGCACTTGTTAAGGGTGCGACCACACATGCTATCGAGTACACAGGATACGGTGAGACAGTATCTTGCAACGCTAATATTAGCGTAATTTATCCTACATCGATTGCTGTTACAACAAATCCGACTAAGATGTCTTACGCCGGTGGCGAAGCTCTCAATCTCTCCGGAATGGTTATTACCGCAACATTCAGCGATAACTCTACTACGGAAGTTGTTAACTACACATCCTCTTCACCCGCAAATGGGGCTACACTTGCAGCCGGACAGAACACCAGAACTGTTACTATCACTTATACAGGATATGGCGAGACTTGCACAACATCCTTCGATGTATCTATGGTTTATCCTACAGCGGTTGCTCTTAAGTATACACCGGCAAACAATAATAGCTACATCGCAGATCAGCAGTTAGATCTTACTCCGTCTTCCGGTACAGTTACTTATACTATCACGTATAATAATGGATCTACATCTGATGTAACCAGCGGTGTAACTGTAAGTCCTGCTATTGGCACGCAGCTTACTTCCAGCCATACTAAGTATACCCTGTCCTACACAGGTGGTGGCACAACTGTAACACATGATTACGACTTAACCATTAAGTATGTAACTTCTATTGCCGTTACCACAGAGCCGACTAAGAAGACTTACTTCTCCGGTGAATCGTTTGATAAGACTGGTATGGTTGTTACAGCGACATATTCTGATAGTTCCACGGGGACCATTAGCAATAATGCTATTTCTATCACTCCTTCTGGAGCATTAAGCACGAGTAATTCGTATGTGACTATTAGTTATACCAATAATGGTACCGCTCATACGACTACACAGTCTGTTACAGTTACTAACCCTATTGTTTCATGGGCTACTGGTACAGGCGCAGAGATCAAACAGATGATGGATGCTGTTGATGCTGGACAGATTACCCTTGCTGGTACTACATGGGCTGTTGGTAATGAAAGATCAGTACATCTTGCCGGTAACATTAATGAAGACGTTAAGTTTGTTGTTGAGGATATCGGTGGAACTACATCTGGTGGTACTGCGTATCATTTTGCCGTTGGTCAGAAAAATGGTTTATCGGCAACTCGACAGATGAATTCATCGGATACAAACTCCGGCGGGTACAACTCATCAGCAATGAAGACTTTTATTGAAGGTGATTATCAGACAGCACTTCAGAATGCCACTACAGGTAACTTCTGGGAAGCTGTAAAATCAGCAACACATAAATCGCAGATTTATAGCAGTGGTCTGCAGAGTACAACCGCGAAGGTTATTTTACATTCAATATTTGAAACTAATTCAAATAACACATTCTATAATAACAATTCGTGGAGTCAATATATGCCAGATGAAACTACAGCGAATGGGTTCCATCAATTTGAATGGTATAAGACCTCTGGAAACCGTATTAAGAAGCAAGGTGAGTCAGGCAGCGCGAATTACTCTTGGTCACGCTCAGCCGATACGGGCTACAGCTACCACTTCTGGCATGTTTATACAGGCGGTACAGCCACCGGCAGCACCGCGTCCAACAGTCTTCTGGTGGCCCCGTTCTGTGTCCTCTAATGTCTGAGCGAAGCGAAGGAGCACGAAAGTGCGACTGGTAGCGTAGCGGATTATCCTCGACGGCGTCTATCATAAAGCCGTCGAGGATTTTTTAAATAAACAATTTTAATGAAAGTGGGGTGATTTATGTGTCGGTACCGGCATATAAAAGACAGTTATCATGTGTAGAGTATATAAATAGTGCTATGCAAATGGCTGCTTTATGTACAACTATGTATAATAAAGTTCCGCAAAAATATAAATACCCGTTTGAACAGATGTTAAACATGTCTTACGATGCGTTATATCATCTAGATATGGCTAATAATACTAATTATAGAGAAACTAGCTTTGTTAATGATTATCTGTTTAAACGAAATAATATAACTTATGGTAAAGAAGAAATAAGAACTATAGGTTGTATTGCTGAGATTAATTTTGGTATTCTCGAAGCAAATAATGTATTAAAGAAAAGAAACATTACTCACTATAGAGAAAATGTTGGAAGGATAGTTGATACTGAACTAAAAACTGCAAATGGTGTATTAAACTATCATGCTAAGAAATTTAGAAATAAAATGAATGATTTGGGTATGACGATACAACAGGTTAATTCATACCCGCAAGCAATTAATGGTACAGGATTAAATGCGGTAAATCAATACATAAAAACCGCACCAATGAAAACCCAATTGGTTCCAAAGAATAACAACAATAAAGTAAGTATGTGTAAAATAATAGATAAAAAATCTGCTTAATTTACATACTATGGTTATGAATCGTTGATTGTTCTGTTTGTGTTTCAGTCCCTTAGCTGTTCGCTGCAGTTCCCGTCTTTGGTTGACTCCAGGGTATTCTTCGCGAATAACTCTTGGTCACGCTCAGCCAATACGAACAACGGCAACAACTTCTGGAATGTTAATACAGACGGTACAGCCAACAACAACAACGCGTCCAACAGTAATCTGGTGGCCCCGTTCTGTGTCGGCGCTATGCATAGTGCATGTATTATGATGGACTATACTTGTTATAGTTTGACGCGAGTATGCGATTATCAACCGCGAAAGCAAATTCATTTACCTTCATGATGCAGGGATGACTAACCATGTTTACATTCTTTGGAATGCAAATGAACAGATGCCGTGGATTGGCGGTCATTATGGTATTCCATACTCCTCGCCTCTTAAGTGATATGTGTTATCATTCACGGCAACCCATAGTCGGGTTTTCAAAACATAGACTATGTATCACATGGGCATCACGCTCATGTGGGTATTTACCGCTTTATTATAAGATAGGGAAGTAGTAACAATGAGTTACGCAAATTATATTGATCCTAAATATAGGATTCCTTTCGAATATGTAGCTAATTTTGAACCGATGTATAATGCATGTTATGAATGTCTTACTGGAGTTATGTGGAAAGCCAGTGCTCAAAATTTTTGTTTTAATTTAGATCAAATAGCATATCAGCTATCAATGGAATTATTATATGGTATTTATAGGTCTAATGGATTTTCAAATTTTAAAATAAATGAGAGGGGTAAAATTAGAGATATTCATTCGGTTCATATAACAGAAAGAGCTGTCCAAAAATCATTAGTTCAAAATGGATTAAGACCCATTATAGCACCTAGATTAATATCTGCTAATTGTGCTACTCTTCCGGGAAGAGGAACAGATTATGCTTTAGATTTATTAAGAATTCATTTATTTAATCATGTAAAAGAACATGGTCTTGAAGGTGGAATTCTTACTATGGATTATCATGCTTATTATGATTCTGTAGTTCATAGTATATTACTTAATGACCTTAGACAAATAATCTGGGATGATAGAATATTCATGCTTTCGCAGTATTTCATCGATATGTTTACTAATATGGAGGCTGTATCTAAGCATGGATTTGCGTATAACCAAGTTGCTCAAGAAATAGTTGCTGAAACTCAAGAAGAGTCAGTTAGTACATGTAATGAAGATGAAGAATATATGCTTGAGAAATTTGGGCCTAGAGGATTGGGTCTAGGCTCAGAAATATCGCAAATTACGGCAATATTTTATCCAAATCCAATAGATCATTATATAAAAGAACAACTTAGAATTAAAGGCTATGCTAGATATATGGACGATAGCTATCTTATATCTAACGATTTAGGATATCTAAATTATTGTAAAGATGTAATAACTGATATGTCACTTAAAAGAGGATTAGTATTTAATCCAAATAAATTAGTTATTACTCCATTTAAAAGCGGAAAGGGTAATTCATTTGTTTATTTAAAGAAGCACTGCCATTTCACAAATACCGGAAAATTAATTATGGAAATATCAGATAAAGCTATAACTAAACATAGACAACAACTTCTTACGCAGTATGAGTTATTCATACGTGGCAGGATGACTATAGATGAAGTTTATCAATCATTTATGTGCTGGAGAGAATCTGTTAAGAAATATAACTCAAGAAATTCATTATTTGATTTAACTCAATTATTTTTCTATTTATTTAGAGGTTATATAAATCCAGTAATGAAGGATAAACTAAATAATATCTAATCACTGAGACATCAAAGTAATTGGAGGTGATTAAAATGGCTAAAGTAAAAAACAATACCATTCAATATAAATATAATATAGTCCTTAAGTATCTCAATAATAAGGGTTCTGGAGCATCATCTGTAGATATTAAAACAGAGTCTATTAAGATGCTGACTATAGATTATGACTTTGATGCAGACGATTGCATGCCTGTAATATTCGCCAATCTTAATTTAGATAAATCATTTGTAGACCATATGGTAGAGTATGCGAATGATAATTTATTTATGATGGCAATACAGAAATATGATGATCTATCAGAGACTAAAGAGAAAATAGAATGCTTTAGGGAGAAGTTCGTCTATTTCTTACCAAATGATGTGAATAAGAATGATCAGATAGATTATAATGAAGACACTCAGGAGGAAAACGGTGATAATACATACCAGAATGTAACTATAGGAATGATCTGTCTTAAACATATAAATCTCAATAGGAACTTCAATAAGCCTAAAGTTGTTAAAAAGAATACTATGTATGAAATAGTACAATCTATACTTAGCAAGCATAATGATATTCTTATTGAACCATTTGACGATAATAAAAAGTTTGACTCTCTTATCTTACCCGATAAGGACTCTGTTAATAAGGAGCTTGCTGCATTAAATGATTATAGAGTATTCTATGATACTCCATATAGATTCTTTTATGATTTCGATTGCGCTTATCTAGTAAGCTCCTCCGGCAAGGCTATTACCAGACAATGTGAAAAATATGGTAATATAATTGTACAGATTAAAGATATAATGTCTGATGAGGCTAATGACGTTGGATTTACTGTTAATAATGGCGATGGAGTCTATCAGGTTCCAGTAAGCTATGCAGATACACAGATATTTGATAATACAGTCGCTAATAAATCAAAAAATAATATCACTGGTAAAACATCGGATGGTAAAACAAATAAGAGACTCAATAACCAGGCTTCGTATACCAAGTCTATAACCAGCACAGTCAGAATCAATAACGAAAATGAAGGCATGCTCGATAACATCAAAGCCGATCAGAATAGTAACAATTTCTTTATATACTTCAGTAAGGCTGCATTAGATATAGACTTGTTTACTATAAATAAGAAGATTACTGTTAAGAATATAGATCGCTATAATAAATATGATGGTAAATTCTTATTATATAGAAAACGCGACATGTTTATACTGGAAGACAATACATTTAGTCTTATGGAAATGATTAACTTAAGAAGAATAGAGAATTAAACAAAAAAGAATCGGGGTGCTTAATTGCACCCCTATATCTTTTACGCCTTAAATACTTTCCATGTATGACCCCATGCATAATCACCGTGGCAAGCGTCAAAAGTGATAATATAGCACCGCTCTGCGCGAGAATCAAATAAGTTGCTATCGTCGATCTCAAAGTGCTCTAATTCTTCAGGTACATAGAGATTTCTTAAGATAGTTTCAAGCTTGCGCTCGATTTCCCAATCCTTATTGTATTCAATCTCTTCGGAGAACTTGGAATAAGTGTTGTAATCACCAACCGGAATAAAATTGAAAGTTGCTTTCATAATGATACCTCCTTTCTGAAATATACTAGGCGCTCTTTTAATAACCACTATGGTTAACCTAATATTCTTTGTATCATTACACTATTATATTATACAATTATAATTCAGAACTTTAACAAAAAGAATAACCCTAGGGATTTCTCCCTAGGATATTTATTATGAAAACGAACCTTGAGTTTCTTTAATCCATTCTAATAATTCCTTATTATCATTATTTGGTATAACTACATTACTAATATCCGAATTAAGTACTATAGGTTTCGGCAATAACCAATACTTATCTTTCAGATATTTAAGTGGCTTCATAGGTAATAACATATTTGCATATATATCTAGCCCATTATGTATCGAATTATACATATCAATGCTATCATATATTATTACAAATTTATTATATCCATAGAACGGCTTATTAGTTATTACAATATCTCCAACACCAACAGAATATCCAATACTATTATCAATATCAGATTCATATCTTAATTCATATACAGGATTATACAGATCTATGTAATATTTATATATCGAATTATACCTATAATTATACTCAATTCTAAGTATATATTTTGACTCAACTATATAATCAATTATATAACAGATATTATCCTTTATGAATGGTATCTTACGGATATGAATCTTTGCTTTAAATAAGTCTTCTTTTAAATCTATATCTTTGTCTATAATCGGGTCGATAATATTATATTTATCTAACTTATATTTATCATCCCTAACATAATCCAGATCATTATATAAAATATAATTTTTAGATCCAGCCGTATATTTTATATATTCATGCTTTAATACATTCATATTTATTTACCATTCTTCTTCAAATATTCATTTTCTTTTTCAACAAGTTCCTTTTCAAGAGATTCAACCTTCTTGGCACGATCAGCATCATTTCTACACTCATAAATATCTAAAGCGTATTGCCAGTTCCGCTCAGCAAAGTCGCAATAATATTTATAATCCTTATTACCCAAAATTTTTATAGCATCAGCTTTCTTCTCAGGCGTTGTACTGAGAACGCCTTTCTTAATATGAAATGACACGTAATCTTTATGATTATTCTGTGCTGGCTTAACCTTATTCTTTTTAGGTCCAGATGGTCTACCGACTTTAAATCTAGGACCTTCCTGACCGAAATCTGTTACTATTACATTAACTTTACCCTTTTCACTCTTACTAGCCAGTTCTATGGATTCGTATAAAATACCATTGCTTTCGAATAATACCATAATTGGCTTCTCTGATACATCGTGAACACATTCTAATAAACTTTCAATACCAACCTTTTCGATATAAACTTCAAATAACATAAATTTCCTCCTTATAAGAATATTTGTTTGTTTATTACAATATTATATTATACAATTAATTCATAAATTAACCCTAGGGATTTCTCCCTAGGGTATTTATTATGATTATTTATTACGTCTAAAGATTCCACGTTTTTTAGGCTGCTCCTGTTGCTGTTGTCCGCCCTGATCATTATTCTCAGGCTGAGCATTTACATTACCCTCAGCGTTTCCTTCAGCAGGTTGCTGCTGTTGTTCACCACCTTGATTCTGACCTTTCTGATAATTACCGGCATCCTGTTTAGTTGCACGATTATCTTTATTATCATTAAGATCTTTACCGCCATATGATCTAACATGGGCTCTAATAAGATCCATATAATCAGTAGCAATACGTTCGCATGCGGTAAGTTTAGAAGCTATAAGTGATCTATTAATATTCTGCCACTTATTCATAACTTCAGTAACCTGCTTAACAGCCTCTTCTTCAGACATACCATCGGCTACTTTTACAGTATCCTTATTGTATTTATCGGTATTATCTTTATCTCCGCCAATATTATTAGTAGAAGTCATCTGGCTTACAGCGTTAGTATTCTGCTTATTAGGATCTCTACCATCCTGATTACCAGATATAGTAGCTTGAGTCTTTTCTTTCTCTGCTACTTTATCTTGACCAGTTATATTAACTCCGCCATTTGCTTCAAGCATAGCAGATTCTCCAGTAGCCTGCTGCTGTTTACCGCCTTGATTATTGTTCTGATTCTGACCAGTCTGCTGATTTGCAGTACTATTAGGGGTATTATTAGGTTGAGCATTCTTACTAGCTCTAATAGCATTAGTAATAGCTTGCTCAATCTGAGCTGTAGACTTCTCAAGATTATTAATATCTTTATTAGTAATATTCTTGATGTCTTCAAAGTTATAGCAGAAATTATACATCTTTCTGAACTCTAACTGATTGAATGTACCCTCAGATTTACCCCTGTCAGCAGCGATGAAGAAATCCTTAAACTGTTCTGCTAAGGTTCTATCATCTTCATACTTAAACTCACCTTGGCCATTTGCTTTCATAATCTGTTCAGTAGCAGCACCAACACCTTCCTGGTTGAGTGTTTCTTTGTAAGCATCATAATTAAATGCCGGAACCTCTGTATTCATAAGTCGCTGAATACCAGTCTCATAATCGCCAGTATAAGAGTATTTAAGATCCTCTTTAGGTTTCTTATTGAGAATTATATCCTTATATTTCTCAAGATAAGCTTTATTATCGAGCAAAATATTACTCATGCTCTCTAAGAACCTAGCAATCAGCCCTTTAGCGAACTCGATGAGTTTATTCCATTTAGCTTTGATATTATCAGAAGCCTTAGCCTCAAGCATAACAGACTCTTTAACAGTAATCATACCGCCGAGAGACTGTATAAGTTTGCTCTCATTAGCAATCTTATTATTAAGATACTCATTATATGCTGATTCACTCATATAAATGCTAGATCCAAATCCAGAGCCTATAAATGATTCATCAGATATAGCATACTTAGGCTTTTCTACAGCAGTCTCCTCAGATGTAGTATCATCAGGGTTATCAACCACAGTAGGATTACCGCCGAAAGGAATAACGTCTTCCGAACCTTCGAATATATTAAGGTATTTATTAACCTCTTCCTGATACTCTGCAGATTCTCTCTTGCTATCAGGGCGATAGATCTTACCAAGAGCTCCATAAAGAGTAGCACGGTCCTGCTTATAGCAATCTTTTACAGCATCAAGCTTAGCCGAGAAAGCCATAGCGTGGATATTAGAGAACTCTTGAATCTGCTCACATTTATTTTTGATATATACATCAAGCTGATATAAAAACTCACTAGAGATTCCAACGCCCTTAAGCTCGGAATTATCGATCCTTGTTTTATCAGGCTCAGGGAATTTCTTAACCAACTCTTCAGGAGTAAGAGCTCCGCCTCTAGAAGTAATATCTTTAATATTCTTCTCAAGATGGCGATACGCATCATCAAGCCTCTTCATTTGAGCTTCGATATCTTTCTTTGTTTTAGCAAAGTCGAAATATCTGTTCTTTGCGATACGTACATAGCTTGCATCTACAGTAATTTCATCTGTATCGATTTCGCCATTGCGATAAATACGGAAGAGCTCTTCATTATACTGAGCTGATGTGATTACGTCTGTAAATCCAAGCAGTGTGGCTCTGAATTTATCATATTCTGCTTCACGATCTAATCTCCCGATTGCTGCTTTAACCTGTTCAGCGCCGATAGCACCATTAGCATCACCGATAAGATCTTTAACAAGATCATTAGACCAGTCTAATCCAGCATTGGGATCGGGTATGTTGGGAGAGAATGTAAATTCATATCCAGTGATTTTAAACTCGTCTGCATCTTTGAACTTATCTAAGTCTTTTTTATGCTTAGCGATATATTTATCATTGTTAACGAAGCTATTGAGTGCGTTAACGAATCTCTGATAAATAGATTTAATCCATTTAAGGAATTTCTCTATAATATCGCGGACTTTAGCGAAGAAATCACTAAAGCTTTCCAGAACAACTACATCGCTAGTAGATTCAGAGATAGCTTTATAGAGAGTCAACTTACTCTCAGTAAGATCTCTAATCTGTTCATTAACGAAATCTACTGTTCTTAGATAGTATGATTCTTCCATATCCATAGTAGTTAATTTATTAATATCTACTATAGAAGGCTGAATCTCATCATCCATAAACATTAGATCGAATGTGGAATTCGCTAATGTATTAGTAGGAATCATCGTATCCATATGGTTTACCTCCTTAATTTTCATTAAAGAATATTACAATTTATTGCCTTACAGCTAATAGTATCAATTATTTAAATGTCTTAACTCTAAAGCAATAAATGCAAGGCTACGCTATTACTAGCGTAGCCCTACACTAAGTCTTATTTAAAACTGTTTATTGTATCCAGTTTGGTGCTTGGATAAATTATGCGAAGTCAACCATATCGAAGATGTTAGTAGACTCGCTGACTGTAGCAGCCTCTTCCTTCTTCTTGTATGACATAACCTTTACGCAGATAGCCTTAGCCTGGCGATTAGCTTCTTTATGAGCGTTCGTAAGAGCGCCAAATGCAACAGTAAGATCGTTAGAGTATGCCTTCCAAATCTTAATAGAGTTATTAACATGCTTCTGTACATTATCTGCCTTGCCGGAAAGCTTGTCGTCAGCCTCCATAGCTTTAGCTGTAACACCCTTATTGTACTCTGAAGCAACCTTATCAAGAGCCTTGATATATTCATCGATCTTCTTAATAATATCCTTTTCCTGCTTTTCAACGGTCTTAATAGAATCTTTAGTGCCCTTGATAGTTGTAAGAGCTGTACGTACATCAGCAGAAGAAACTTCGAAAGATTCCTTATCGCCGTAAAGCTCTTCTTTCAGTGCATCACGGAACTCAGACTCATCCATGCGACCTTTATTTGCTCCGATGATAGCACCACGCCTGGATTCAATTGAAGCATCAATATCTTCATTAGATCTCTTATCTTCATCTTCATCAGCTGTCGGATTAGTAGGAACATGAACATCTTTAATGCTGAATGTTACATTCATAAGCTTCTTGTAGCCGTTGAACTCAAAGTCCTTAAGATTGCCAGCGTTACGAAGAATATCCTTCTCGTACTTCTTAATGAAGTCCTTATCTTTCATGGTGAAAGATCCGATAGTAGCAACAAACTTCTTGAAGATAGACTTAATCTTCTCAATAACCTTCTGGAAGAAAGCTTTAACCTTCTCAATGAAGCCCTTGAATGCACCAGCCTCCTGAACAAAGAGGGAAGCATGATTCTCATTGTAGTACTTCAGCTCAGAGATGCCAACTGCACGCATAAGAGAATTGTAGTTGCACTCGTTCTCCCAAACATGCATAAGAGCTCCGCCGATACCCAGATCGTACTGACTCTCGCTTACTCCTTCAAGGCTGTAAAGTGCAGAATTCGACTCAAAATTTGTATCGAAAATCATATCTATTTACCTCCTTAAATATTAATAGAACAACTCGCCAAAGAATGCAGACTCTTTGCCGTTGTAATCGGTGTCAACGGTACCGTCAACCTTATCCTTCTCGTACTTCTCAACCTGACCCTTCTTCTCACCCTTAGCATAGTCAGCTACGTTCTTATCAGGATCGTCAGAAACATCACCGTCTTTAACGTTCTCACTAGCTACGGAAGAAGCTCCGATATCAGTAGCGTCAGCATTGGAATCGATAGCGCCCTGGATGACATCCTCAACTTCCTGCTCTGCAGCCTCAGCTACAGCATCAAGGAATTCAACCTGCTCCTCAAGCTTCTTATCGTTAGCAGCAACCGCCTTCATGAATGCAGCTTTATTCTGCTTATATTCCGCTTTCGTCTTCTCTCCAACAACCTGGAAATACTTAAGTGAAGCGGTCTGGAATGCAGATGCCATATCATAAGCCTTATTAGCCTCATCAATCTTGCTCTGTTCTGCACCAGATTTAGCAAGATCATTAGCCTTCTTATCAGCATCCTTAACAGCCTTATCACAAGCCTTGATAGCGTCCTTCTCTTTCTTTTCGGCATCCTTCGTATTCTTAGCAGAATCCTTGAGGAAGTTAATAACTCCACGAATACCGTTAACCTCAGAAAGCTTTACGGTTTCCTCATCATCAAGGAATGCGTCAAGGTTGGCATCCTCAAGTGAGCAGCTCAGGAAGTGCTCAACTCTCTTATCAGACTCAGAATCCCAGCCGTTAGCTGTTCCGCAGTCGCCTTCGTTTGTAAGACTGAAACCGCCTTTAGCCTTGCGCCACTTAACCTCGAGTTTATCGATGTTAGTCTTGCGAAGAACCTCCGCCTCATATTTCTTGATAAGTTCCTTATCCTTCATATAAAGACCATTGATCTTGCTCATGAAGTTATGGAAGATAGCCTTGATCTTTGCGATAAGCTTCTCAAAGAGAGACTTGATCTTAGCCCAAATACCCTTAACGGAAGCTTCCTGAAGTGCCTGCATTTCGCCTTCACGAACAACGCCGTTAGCAGATTCATTGATCTTGCATGCAGCAGCTTCAACTCTGATCATTGCGTTGAACATCTTAAAATCATTGCGTGCGCCCTCTACCAATGCAAGAGCAGCACCGTATGAATTGTTATAACTTTCGTCCATCGGAATAGCAGATGCGCCACCATTCAGACTTGTGAAATCATTATCAAAAATCATACTGAATTTACCTCCTTATAATTTTTAGAGTTTTTCTCTTTTTATAAACAGATTTTTATAAGGAATCAAAGGCAGTTGTTCCTTACAAATTTACATATATGTTATAGAACCTAAAAGAGAATAGAGTTTGCTGAATCAGGGATGGAGTCAAGAACTTCATCCTGTTTATATTTCTTAGAGTCAAGCTTTTTGATTTCACTCTCAGCTTTCTTCTCGCCAGTTCTAGTTTCAACCTTAATACCATTGGAGATCTTCTTAAAGAAATCAGCAACCTTACGCTGCTTCTTAGCAACCTCTTTTTTGTCTTTAATGTCTTTTGCAAGGTTATTCTCTATATTATATGCGTTCATCTGCAACAATGTAGCCTGCGCATCAAAGTAGTTGGCTACCTTGCTGCGGCTATAATAAAAGAAAAATATTAATTCTCGGATAATAGGAATAATCAGTAATATTAATCCAAGCGATACTGCAATGCTACTTGCGGTAAACGCCACCCCATATCCAACAAAGTTCTTAGATCCTTTAGCAGCATTCTGTTGCATAACAAAATCCATAGCCTTATCGAATTCACCGGAGGCACAGATCTTATTGAACTTTGCCAGATCTCTGAATAACAGATTATCCTTAGTCTTAGCAAGTCCTGCTCTATCTACTGCAATTTCAAATCCTTCATCGTCAGGAGCTTTAATGAATTCAATACAACTACTAATCATAAAGGATACAGAGCTAACTATAGAAAGAGCTATTGTATTGTAGATGATGATGGGCATCTGCACATTCAAAGCATAAGCTTTTTCGAACATGTCCTTACGATCAATCAGATTCTGAAGACTTAAGCTTACCGTGTTAATGCTATCCAACGGCTGGTTATAGTTCTGCAGAATGTCGGTAATGATATTAATGCAATCTACCAGTTTGTCGTAACTGTCGATCTTAGTTATATCACCTCTAGACATAGGAATCGTGCCGAAATCTATGTCATCCACCTTATCTACAATGTGCTTGTACAGCTTATTAGATAACGAAGTCATCACCACATTTTGATCGTTTTCATTTACAGTCAATAACACCTTCCGTGTCATCTCATCTTCCACAGAAAAGTATTTCATCGCCTCATTAAACTGACGGGATCTGTATATGGAATCGTAGTCAATATCATCCCTAGTGGTAGAGGCTTCGTCAAGCATATAGCCTGTAAAGTCAACAGCTTCTTCAGCTACCTGTTTAGGTTCATATGTAGTAACCATTGCTCAGTGATCCTCCTTTCCACTATCGATTTATCTTACTCATTAAGTTAACAACTTTCTTATATGAGGAGTCCTTAGCCTCCTTCTCAAGTGCATCATAAGTGATGGTCTCGTAAGTACTGTCACCATCATCAAATAAGAATTTAGCGATCTCAAGTGTTTCATCGCAAATAACAATATCCATAAGATTAAATTTATCCAGAATTGATCTGGTTACATGGCTCTTGTCCATATCAACGTCGTTATATTTCTTAAGATATTCAACCTCATCCTGAGACATCACAAGTGATGTAATGGGTGAAGCATCATTTCTCTTAAGCAGCGTCATGAATTTGTTCATAGTGGCTCTTCTTTCAAGAACCTTGAACATCTTCGCATTATTCGAATCACTAGCCATGTTGATGGCGTCAATCTTAGCTTTATCGATTGCAAATGCTAAATCCTTGAAGAATGAAATCTCTCTTGTTGATGCTCTCACAAGGTTAAATAAACTGTTCGAGTCCTTATATTTAGATACCACCCTATTTATAATTTCCATTGACTCTACTAAGTACATTTTTGCCTTGATACCAACAACTGCCATCTGATTGATAGCGTTACCATCCTTCGTGTAGATGAAGTTAATCTGCATCATAGTGGGCATAAGTTCATTAGCCTTATCAAGCTGAGGCTGTGTCAATTGCTGCTTCAGGAAATCTGAAGTATCTTTATTGTATCTGGCATGATCTGTACCAAACCTAGTCGGCACAGTGCCCCTCGTATGCATAGGCATTCTCACACCCATGGGGGCTTCCGTCATAAGTTCTACGCTGGATTCACCATAAGCATTCTTGGTAATCTTAAAATCGTTAATTGAAGTCTCGTTATATACCTCATCGAGATAAAAGTTAAGATTCTTCATATCCTCTTTAACTATCTCGAAGGCATCACGATCTGTAATAGTAATTCCAGACTCCAATGCATCGATCTTATCCAGTGCATCAATTAGATCACTTAATCCATATCCCTTACGGAGATCCAGATTATTATGGAACTGGCTAATATAGCCATCCAATGTATCTTTATCAGAAAACTGTATAGAATTGAATAAAAGCTGCATAAGTGAAGCACACTTACGTTCAACGGCTTTATTAACAATCATAGCAGTCTGATAACTAATTGAATCCGATACTAATACCGGAAATACCAAAACCAGATTGGAAGCTCGGCGAGCTATAGATCCAGTACTATTTCTTTTATTGATCCAATCAACCTGGTCAAAATCTTTGACGCTAGTAATAACGTCATAAATGTCTCGCACAATCGTTTCGTGCAGTCTTTGACACTCGTTCATCACGTAACCTCCTTCTGGTTAGACTTTAATAATATGTTTAATCGCAAAAAATAATAAAGTTATATAATTTATCTTATTTTTAAGCCAAAAAATAAAGAGACGAATAAAGAACTTTTAATTTTTTATTCCTACAATAGCTTTTGCATATGCTTCGTTTTCGGTTCCCTTATATTTATTAACAAATTCCAACTTAGCTTCTAATGACTCTAATACATATTTCTTACGAAAGCTGACTTTTGCAGCTGCTCTGCATCTAGCCTTTTCATAGTCCTCTTGTATATAGTCATATTCACTTGGTATTACGAACTCCATTGTTGATTATCCTCCTACACGTTAAAAGTTTCTATATGCTATCATAGTGCTACTATAATGCTATACAAAAAATGTGGAGTAGAGATAATCCTTTGGACTCCGTCTCTTTATCTCTTTACAGTACTATAGTATGCAATTGAAATTATTATTAACCCAGTAATAGTCTAATCCAAAAACATTTATATAATTTATACGAAAGGAGGGAATGAGGCGGTTTATGGCTACCAATATGAATCCTTTAGATGGAAGCAAAGAAACCAGAGGTAAGAAATCTTACACAAAAACTGGCGATATCGGAAAGTCCAGAACTTTCGAAATTAAGAATATCGGCGAAGTGATGGCTGCTAATAGATTATTCAAGAGATCTGAAATACAGATGTATAATAAGTTCTCTAGATATGGATTCATCAATCCATATGATAATGAGCAGTATCTCAGAGAATATCTATTCTTTACCAGACCGGATCTGAATCTATTAGCCGGCAAAAATAAATTAGCTTGCAAGGCTTATAAGACTGCTGGTGAAAATAGTACTAGAAGCCTTGAAGATATTCCTTATTTTGTGGATATGCTTAACAAGCAGTATTATACTCTGCTATCTCTGCAGAGTTCTATGACTGATTTAAAGACTCCATTTATAAATCTACTCACTAATACATCTAGCTCTAGATTAGATCTTCCTGAGATTAACGCAGAATCTCATGAGACTACCTCTAACATAATGGGATATACTATGAGTACAAGAGGTCACAGTCTTAAATCCGGAGTTGGATTTGATTTTAATTTGCAATTTAACGACACGGCATATTTAGAGGTTTATAATCTGGCTAAAATTTATGATACTTATGTAAATATGTGTAGAGTCGGCGAGCATACTAATAAGAAGGATTATATCACTAATGGTATTGATCCTATACAGTTCTCTATATATAAGTTCTTAGTCGGTCAGGATGGCGAAACCATTATGTACTATGCTAAGATCACTGGAGTATATATAAATAACGTCCCAAGAGGCGATATGTCTGATCCAACAGACTTTGGTAAGATTAGTTTAGGGTTCCATGGGTTCGATGTAGATGATTCTAACCCTGCTATACTTGGAGAGTTTAACTCTTTAGTTGGTAAATATCTTAATGGTACTAAAGAAGCTATGACCATGTTATATTCCCATGGAGGCGTAAACAATGATTGGGCTTGGCTTCCTTACGTAACTAGGAATATGGATGCTAGATCTAAGAGAAGAGCTCCCAAAGGATCTGAAAATACAAACTATGATTACAGACTTAAATGGATAAAATAAACAGAAAGGAGTATAATTTGAATGGCATCAACAAATACTAATACAAATAGTAATGTATTGACCACGGATATATATGAGATTGCTGATTTCATTGATACTATAAGAAGCAATACTATATCCGAAGTCGACGCAACTGCTGCTATGGTTGGTATATTCGGTTATATGTCTGAAGTTCATTCGCAATCATTACAAGATGTATTAATTAAGATATCTGAGACTAGTAATGAAGCTATCGCTACCAGAGCTAAGTTCTCTAAGAATATATTAGCTCATGCTATGAACGCTGCTATAACAGATATTAATAGTCATCCTGCGATGATGACAATGATGATATATTTACCGATTGATTATATGATGCAGAACCTCGCATCATACGATAGCATTACAGGTAAATCTACATTCATTTTAAGCCATGAAGTACCATTTAATATAGATGATCATGAGTTCCATTTAGATTATGATGTAATAATCAATAGAACTCGTAATTCATCTGGTACTTATGTATATACAGCGATGTATGATCTGTTTGAACCTGGAACTACGCAGATTAAACAGCGCAATTCTATATCAAATATATCCAACCCTTATATCACTACTATAATTCAGACTACTGTAGATAGTGAAGATTATGTAGCTTTCTCAGCAAGACTTCATCAGGTTAAGCTTGATGTTATCGAGAAGGATATCCTTACAGATACAGATATCGAGAATAAAGCTATCACTTTTGAATTCGATAATCAGCTCGCTACATTTGATGTAGATGTTGTTGAGTCTGATGGTACTGTTAGACATCTGACGCCAATATATGCTGGTCTGCTTGATTATACAGTTGAGGATGGTCAGTGGTGCTACTATGAATATATAACTGAAAATTGCATAAGAATCCTCTTTTCCAGAGATAGCTACATTCCAGGCCTCAACGCAACCGTTAAAGTTAACGTACAGATCTCTGAAGGCTCCGGAGGTAACTTCACTTATACTACTAATTTTAGGACTGCACTTAAATCAGATACATATGATAACTATAATGGTATGTATGCTCTTATCTATCCACTTATGAATGGTATTTCAAATGGTGGTAAAGATAAGAAGTCTGTTGCTGATCTTAAGAAGATTATCCCTAGAGAAACCTCCTCTAGAGGCAGCGTTATTAATACTACTGATTTAAATAACTTCTTCAATAGTATTAATGATAATAATACCCATCTGTACTTTTACAAGAAAAAGGATAATCCTTTTGAGAGATTGTACTATACTTATCTCATTATGAAGAAGAGAGACGTGGTATTTCCGACGAATACATTGGATCTTAAGATTCAGCAGTCTGACTTTAAGAAAGACTCAGAGAATAATAATCTTATTATTACTCCTGGAACGGTATTTTATTATTATGATCATGGTAGTGATTACTTGAATGATTATTGTACAGTGGTTCCACCTGAGTATGAGGAAGGCTTAGATCCTGAGCAGTATCCATATCCAATGGTTAAGAACGCCGATGGTCAGCTTGTTAGAGTATTCGAATATGTAAGTCCTTTCTTAATGACTATAGATGATGATTTAATTATATCTTATCTCTTTACAGTAATGAATGAGAATAAGACCTTTAAGTTTGAATCTATTAATACAGCTTCAGACACCCAGTTTATTGCTACTAATATGGATTGGACTCGGAAGTACGTATATAAAGATGAGAATGGCAATGAGCAGTTCTATGAATATAAATACAATATGAAGATGGATCTGCTGATGAATACAAATCAGACAGATTATAAACTCTGTACTGTAGATACTGACGCTAACGGTAATAAGTTTATCTCAGATTGTAGAGTTAAAGTTATTATGGTTCTTTATGCTGATTCTACCGATAGGCATCCTTACAGATATCTTGAAGGTTATATTACTGAGTATGATGATCTCGAAGGCATCTTCACGTTTAGTTTTGATCTTGATACTGATGATATGATGGATAGTAATAATAGAATTAATATTCTTAATATTTATAATGCTAAACCTGAAGCATACCAGAAAGTTGATTCTATGGAATCATCCCATGGTTATCTTAGCAAGAATACATTTGCTAAGATTTATATATTAGCAGATTTCGGATTAAGAGCTGGTGATGAAGTTGATGGTGTAGAGATCGATGAGGATGAAGAAACTATTGTACTCTTTGGAGATGATGGTATTGGTAATCGTACAGAAATAGAGAATATTGTTCCTACAAAGCAGGATCTTATAGATGAGTTCCTTAGGAATGAAATCTATTATGATGAAGATGGCAATCAAATTAACGTTATCTCTATTATGAGATCAAAACCTGAGTATATGGAGGAAGTCTTCTTATATAATGGTAATGAGATTGCGACTACATCGGCTATACTGAGATATCTCCGTAATAACCAGAATTCAGACTTTGTACAGAATGTGCTTCTGCAGGATGAGTATTCTAAGCTCGTAATAGAGTCTTACAACTTTATTGATTTGGCTAGATATACACTCTGTAATGTATTATCTGTAGATGGTGGTATAGACTTCTACCATGATTATTCTAAGATTATGACAGGTGTAGTCAATATCGCTAAAGTTAATAGAGTAGATATTCAGGGTAATCCTGTATATAAGGCAATTCCTAGATCAGATTCTTATGGTAATCCTTATAATGAATACAAACCTCTCTATGTAACCAATGATGATGGAACTCCGTTCTATAATTATACCATTAGTAGAATTCCTATGATAAAGAATGGGTTCCTTGTATCAGAAGCAGATGTACAGGAGTTTATTTTTGATATAGAAGAGCGTCGTAAATACATAGAAGAGTGTATGCTGGTTCTTGAGGATACATTTGGATTGGACTTCAAGTTTGTTAATACATATGGACCTTCTAAGAGATTCTATTATATTCTTCCTAACGAGAAGTCTTACTACGCTACGGCTATACTTAAGAGGGTATATATCTATAACAATACAGATGCTGAAGAGAAGATTGACGCATTGACTATCGGTCAGCAAGTTAAGATTCTTAGCGCATCTGGAATCTGGGGATATATTGAATCTCCAACTGCTGGTTATGTAAGGCTCTCTGAATTAGAGAGGGTTAAGAACTACATTAATAATGTGGCTGTTAAATTTAAGTTTGCTCTTGAAGCTGAGACCTCCGCTGATAAGAATATTGGTGGAAATATTATCTATGATATTAAGAACTATGTGGAGACTATCAATGAAATTAATGAAATCCATGTTCCTAATATTATTACTCTCATTACGAATAACTTCAGGGAGCAGATTAAGTACTTTGAGTTCCTCGATGTAAATGGATATGGAGCTGCTTGTCAGCATCTATACCTCGATGATACAGAAGATGTAGATACTTGCCCTGAATTTATCAATATCGAATCTTCTGATGATTCCACACATGCTCCAGTTATGGAGATTACGGTGTATTAAACAACATTTTAGTAAATTATTAAGGAGGTAAATCACTATGTATGATTCTAGAGATATAGAGTTTGCTGACATGAGCTATCCATCAGAAAGCAGAGCTGCTCTTTACGCAGACATTCACGCACAGCATGAAGCCCTTGTACAGGAAGAAGAGAACAGAAGAAATATGGAAGAGCTCGCAGCCCAGAGAGAATATGATGAGGCAGTGTCTTCTTATAATGAGTATGCTGGCATCGGCAATACTCTTGAAGCAGATCGTGTAGCTTACTTAGAGAGCGTTAAGAATGCGCTTCTCTGTGAGTCTCTGCTTAGAGTATATAAAGAGAGCTATGCTACTCCGCTTAGCAACTCTAATGCTCATAAAGCTAAATGTTTTATAATGAACTTCATTAAAGAGCAGGGCGCTAATGATATTCTTCGCACATGCAGAACAAAGAGTCGCCTTCTGTCAGAACTCTCCCAGGTTGTAGATAAAGCCTACGATAAGGTTATCGAGAATGCTGATGCTGCGGAGTGTGATGAGAATATAGATCTTGCAGAAGTTCTTAGAAACAATAGACTTACTCAGGATATCACGGATGACTTCTACTCAGAGCTTAATGATATCGATATTAATGATGCTGCTTCTATGATCAAAGAGCGCGTATCTGATACAATCGCTGATTTCATCGATACTAATACAGCTGCAAAGCTTGATTATCAGGAGATCCTCGATAATGCTAAGGATCAGATTGATTCTACAAGTAATGAAGAATATAAGGAAGACATCCAGGCTAGAGCAGAAGCTCAGATTATGCAGATGGAAAACTATAAGGATAAGTCAGTATTCCAGTGCATGATTGAGGCTATGACTAAGCAGATCTTCAAAAATGATGATCTTAAGGCTAAGTACATTAAGGAAGGTACCAATGTAGATATGGATGCTATCGTAGAGAATGCACAGATTGCATATACTCTTCTGGAGATGGTTAATACTCTTGGTATCATCAATGTAGATGAAGCTTACATTGCCAAGTATCTCGACGCACTTAATAAATAAGTGTATGCAAATAGGCCGTCGAGTTGAGCGATGAGGCCGGCCCGGTGGTTTATTTCATATAAATTCACCCCTAGGCAAATTGCCTAGGGGTATTATCTTATCAAATTTTAATAAGTGTATTAGAAGCATTCAGCGTAAATATATTTAATACGCTGCGATCACATTTATCATTATACCATGCTTTGAATGCTGTTAATATAGCATCCACAGGGTCAGATGAATGTGTTACTCTAATAGTACGATCGCCATTATTAATAACACTATCACATTCGATAAGATCACAAAGATCATTAATATTATCCTTCTTATTGATTTCTATACGTGCATTATACAGATCTTTTAAGTTATTCATTATTTTTAACCTCCGAAATAGTCTACATTCATTCCGTCGGTAAAATCTTTCCTCTTTGTTATTGATTTGTACTGGTTATAGCAACATAATTGATTAGCATATTTTAAATCAATTTCCATTCTTGGTAATACTGAATAATATTTGCGTAATGTAGCGTCTACTACAACAATATCGTCTATCCATACATTCTGCGTGAACGCATCTGAATAGCTCTTCTCGATATTATCAAAGTCAGGTTTAATCATAGGCCTAATTAAGCCTATTTCAGCAAGGAACGTGTCGACTCTATTATAAGCCGCCGGTGTGGGAAAATATGCTTTGTATTCTATATCACATGGAGTACAAAGCAATTGCTCAAGATGGCTTAAGTGCTCTTTGGTTATCATACTCATATATTCTCTATTCTGTCTACCAGTAATTGAATATACTTGTATAAATCCATTGAGTCCAGTCACAGCATTTACAATACCTTTCTTATTGATTAGCCTAGCACGAGGTCTAGGTGTATATTCAGGTATTTCATAAAGAACTAATCTTATGGTTTCATAATATGTAGAATCAATGAAGTTTTGTCTAGAAGCAATTATCTGCTCTTGCATAAAGTCAGTTATTTTAAGAGTATCGCAAAGGTATTCTAACCTCTGTCTATAATCTCTAGGTACATGACCATACTTCATTTCGTATTCAATCATTTTGGTCTTTTTACTTTTCTCCGCCATTGTTATCCTCTTCTTCAGGTGCCGCTAAGCACCTAAATACATTAACGTTGCCTATAATGAGTTCTACAAATCTAAATATAAAGAAATCACTCTCATGTAAAACAACAGGTTTATAACCTTCCTTATAATAGATAGTATCATTATCTGCTGTAACGTATACATTATCATAGTCTATTGGCTTAAATTTTTCTAAAATTTTAGCACTTCCTATTATTGTGAAGGATTCATAAGCCTTTTCAAATATTTTTACTTTCTGGCTTACAAATCCATATAGTTGTGAGAATTCAATCATATAACCTCCTTAGATAAGCGGCAAAATATATACTCTATGAGGGTCACCATAGAAATTAGTCTTAACCGTAACAAAATATATAGCGTTAGGACACTCTTCTGTAGGTTCTATGCGCTCTGTTGTAAAGCCATCTCTAGCTTTAAACGTTATACGTATATTTGTTCGTATAGGTCTTATTCTTTCTATTGCCGTTTTGGGACCCAGTATTATTATCATTGCTGTTTCTGGTAGATCTATATGCTCATAAGTTTTAATCTTATCTATGGCATAATCGTATAGTTCTTTATGAGTCATAAACAATCCTCCTGTTTAAGTATATGTATATAGCATAATCAAAATACACCAAACACCTTGGCTACCTTATTGTTTAATGACTGTACTATAGATCCAAATATACCACTAGTAACCGCATCCTGTAAGTTACCTTTCTGCAATGTAAAGTATAATTTAGCCATTCTCTGAATATCCTGGTCATTTATATTGACGCCGCATGAATTGGCTATATAATCTAATTCAGTTATATTGCTGAATAATGCTAAACCGAACTTTCCTTTAGTAGATACTCCTTTGGTCATAGCCATGCCTTCATACATATCTTTTATACCAAAAGATACTTCAGCGACTGTAGGAATACCATCGACTGTCCATTCACCCTCAGCGCCCTTATTAACAGATAAGTCAGTAATAATACCCATATCTACATTAAATAAGCCTTTATAATAGCATCTAACGAGGAATGGTGAGTAATAAGCCTGACTAATAGATTCTCTTGGTAATGTAAGTGCTATCAGATGATATATAGGCACTAATATATACAAGAATACAGACAGTTTATCCCCCGCCGGAGCCACAAGCTTCATAGACGCAGAGTAAGACCTACCGAAATTAGAATCAGTCCATATTTCAGGGAATATCAATTTACCACCGGCTAATAAAGTCTGCGCTTTATTAATTATTCCAGTAAGCATATTATTACCACCAAGACCAACTCTCTTAACAGCATCCTGTACGTTTTGCATATTCTTCTCTAAATCGCCCTGGCCAGTAAACTTATCAAGGGTTGCGCCAACTGTGGAACCTATAGTACCAGCTAAGAAGTTCATTTCTCTAGCCTGGTCGGATAATCCATTGATTGTTGATGATAATGATGATTGTCCAGTGCTATTAGAAAAGCTATCGCTGACTGTAGAGCCACAATCTGCATAGAAAGCAATACAACCAGTGTAAGGTCCAAGAAATCTACTCATCTGACCATGTGAGAATATATTCAGTGAGCTCTTACCATCTGATGTATTGTAGAGCCAGTTCTTTGAACCAAGCTCTTTCCCATCTACAGTAACCTTATCGATACCTAATATGATAGCAGCAGCTCTAACCATAGTATTTACATAAGCGAAATAGCTTACATAATCATATTTAAGAGAATAATATTTTCCACTACCATTCTTCATAAGTTTATCAAATGTAGCCTCAGCCATACCATTAAATATATTAGCTAATGCTATCTTCTTATCCTTCTTAGAGAAAGATGACATGAATGATGGTACACCGGGTGTAATAAGTAATAGAGGAATATTCTTAATAATTCTTTCCGAATATACTCTACCAAATGCAGTATTATCACTAGATCCATCTATTCTAAAATCAGTGTTAGGTAAAAATTGCATAGGTAGACCTAATACACCTCGCATATCCCTAATACGTAATCCTTCTTGTAATTTATCATAATAGTTACCATCTGAGAATCTAGAATATTCAATAAGAAATGCAGAATCCAAATCTATATCATAATTATCTTCATCATTAGATGCTAAATATTCTTTATTTGATTCCTGGAATTGTTCATACTTAGTCTTGGTACTTTCCAGCTTCTTCTCCAGTTTTTTCTTCTCATCTTCATCTGTAGTCGCGGCGATCTCAGATTCAAGATTAGATATTTTACTTTGATAAGAATCAGATTTATCTTGAGCTTGCTGTTTCTTTTTGGCGTAATTACCAATCTCTTCAGCGGTCATTTTAGCCATAGGAATCACCTCCTTTATTACATTATTGTTTAAGCGGCATAAAATTAAGGGTAGCCACTTAGGGCTACCCTATATAATCATAAGTTCTATTCTGCAGCTATAGCTTTCATAGCATTAACCACACTAGCGAGAGACTGATCATTTAATTGATCTGTATATTTATCATATGTAGAAGTACCCTTTCCGGTAATCTGACGTTTAGTAGATTGTCCAGATTGAGCATTTGCAACGTCTTCTGCTGTAATCTCCACGTTAAGCTTCTTGTTAAGGATCTTAACGATAGTATTAAGCTTATCAGTATTATCTGCTATGGTCATCAGGAAGTTTATGATCTGTGTAAGATCTATATCGCTACCTTTGCCATATCTAGGTTTATCTGTACCCTTAGGATCTTCATAATAGAGTGAAGACTCTTTACTGCTAGCTGTCTTCTTTGCAGGAATATAATTAAGGGTTTGTCCACCTCTACCATATTTATATGAATCTTGTAACTGACCATACTTAGACAGAGGTTTAATACCATTATCTCCCTTGCCAAACGGGCTAGTAAGAGGTTCGCTATTACGTCTCCAGATTGTTGTATAGCTAGGATGGCTAGAACCAGATACTCCAGGTGTTCTAAGAGCATTGGTAGAACCACCATTCCAAACCATATGTCTTCCGCCTTCATTATGAGAGAAGATTTCGGCATGACCATTTCTAGAGATAATATCACCCTTCTGGAGTCCTTCCCATCCGGGCCATCCCATCTTAGTAAATCCCTTAAGAGAAATTCCTGAGCCACTGGTCCAAGCACCTGAAGCGGGAGGCCAAATACCTGTTTCCATAGCACCGGCCGCCATTGCTGCTGCACTTGTAAGACCAGTACAGTCATTTCTATACTTAAGTTTCTCACCATTGATAGTGATGGTTGACATCATGGGTGCTTGATAAGTAGGATTATTAGCAGCGATAGCTTTCTTAACTGTCTCGATAGTGCTAATCCAACTAGACATATCTCCACTTGCAGCTCCGCCACTTTGATAAGGTGATCCAGCATCTCCACCGCTATCACCAGTAGTGGTTGTTGTAGTGCTAGATGATGAAGACATTAATCCCATAGCCTTACCAATTTTAGACTCACTCATAGTCTTAGTCAATGCATTGGTAAAAGCTGATAAAGGATCATCTGGCTGCTGTGTTGTCGTATCTATAGATGCTGCAGCTCCATTAACAACACCAGTATCAGCACCGGTTGAAGCTGCAGAACCAGCATCTCCTGCAGGTGCATTTGCACTACCATAGCATACAGCCTTAGTAATTGTAGTATTACCCCATTCAGGATGACAACTAGCCGTACCAGGATTAGCATGCATAGAAGCAGCAGCACCACCTTTTGATGAGCTATACCAAGTACGTTTATCTACAACGAATTCTACAATGCATTTACCATCCAGATGGCCCCAAGTGTTGCAACCTTTGTCTGTAGGATTCTTAATATCTGCAATTATACATTTAAGAACCTTACCGTTTGCTTTATAGAAGTCTACCGCATCACCAACCTGACCGAATGTTGTGGTACATGCTATTGTATATCTACCATCAATGATACCAAATCCTTCAGAGTTAAAGTTCTGACCCTTAGCAGCTCTAAGCTTGTACTGTGCTGAAGATGGCGATGTTATGCATTGCCAGCCCATATAGCTATGCACGCCACCTAAACCTGCAGGAATATTGATAGTGGTAGGACCAGTGCCATACTTACCAATTCCATATATAGGTATAATTCCAGAACCTCTACCATAAGCAGATACACCAAGCGATGTCTTATTAAGTAGTGATCTAGTATCATATAATTGGTTATCATAAGGACTCTCGGGATCTTGTACAATAGATTTATTCCCAACAGTACCTGTTACAGTTACATAGTGTGGTGATTTACCAAATGGTGTAGATGAGGATGTTCCTCTACCATCTGAACCCATGAGTACGGTTGGCATACCGCTGTTAATATTTTTCTCAAGAGTATTCCTATTATAGCTTATTTCTGAACCTAAACCATTCTTGCTAAAGTAATCTGTAAAGAATCCAGGTTTTGTACCACCATCAGTTTCTTTATATCCTCTAGATACAGCATAATTAGATGCAGCAACTATAGGATTCTTACCTCTACCAAATGATTCAAGAACATTGACTGCAGCTGCTGGACCACAAGCAGAGTCACCAATAGTCTGTCTAGATCTATCAGCTGAACTATTGTAAGGCAAATTAGCTATGGAAGAATCGATCTGTTTGGAGTATCCTCTACCATAAGTACCTGTACCAGTAACGAACTTCTTAGCGGCCTGCCATTTATCGTTCAGCCAATTGCCAGCACTTGTCTTAGCACTATCATAAGCTTTAGAAGCCTTATCAGCTTTATCTCCAACCCAATCACTAACACCATCAGCAAGGTCTTTAGCACCATCTACAAAATCACCAATTTTGTCTTTAACGTCATCGATGAAATTAAGCATGGGTTCAATTATCATATTGAATATACCCTTGATAGAACCACCAATCTTGCTTAAGCCAAGACTCATACTCCATACACCCTTAATAGGATCTCCGTCAGTTAAGTCTGCTTTAACATCCCATATTGATTTGATATCATTCATGGATTTAACGTTATCAGCAGCTTTATTAATAGATTCTTGAGCATTATTTACTGCATTTGCATTAGTTCTAGATTTATCCATAGCACTTGTGAAAGCACTACTAATCTTACCACCAATCCAATGTAAACCAGCTCCAGGAACCTGTGTAAGTTTATATATTGTAAATAATCCCTTGTTTAAACCTGCCATTGGATCACCTTCGGTAGGCGTAAACTCGGCACTCCATAATCCCTTAATATCTCCAGCCGCAGCTTTCTCTTTCACTGCTGGTATATTACTACCAAGCGATTCGAATCCAGCCTTTGCTTTAGATACTATAGATTTAACAGCATCTGATACTTTATGACCAGCCCAAGATATGGCAGCTATAGGTACGCTGTATATCTTAGTAAAATGGTATAATGCAGTATTGATTCCAGAAAGAGGATCATTCTCTCCAGCCTCATAATTAGATGTAAGTATTCCAATAGGATCGCCAGACATCATCTTATCTTTTACATTACCTGCATTGGTAAGTAAACTATTAAATGAACCCTTAACCCCATCTACTACTTTGCCAGCAAATTTCTTAATCTCATTAGCTATACGCTTAACAAGCATTATAGGGAATGACATAATTCTAGCGCCAAATGCAGCTGTATGAGCCATACCAGAAAGAGGTCCTTCCGGAGCAGCATCAATCTTAAGGAAATCAGTAAGACTACTATTAGGATCTTTTATGAGGGCTTCACCCTTCTGTTCCTGCTCAGCAATATACTTGCCGTAATCAACTGCCTTATTAACAGCTTTCGTAACGCCTTCCTTCACTGCAGTTCCAGCGTTCTTAGCTAAATTAATAGCATTAGAGCCAAGCTCTTTAGCTTTGTCAACCGCAAAAGCACCAGCTTTCTTGATGTTGGAACCTAACGCCTTAGCGCCTGCTTTAATTGCTTTGCCAGCCTTCTTAACTCCAGATTTAATTGCTCCGCCAATTCTGCCAGTTACAGAATGCTTTTTCTTAAGATACTCTTCCTTAGTATCTGTAGATCCAGTCTTCTCAAGATAAGCCTGATATTCAGCATCTGCTTCTTTTTGACGCTCTTCGAGATCATCACCCATGAGCTTAAACAGATTAGAGCAAATCCACGGTACACCCGGGATCACTGCAGGAATAATCAAAAGGTTAGCTAATGCATTAACTAAACCACAGCCTAACTCTTCGAGCAAGTTAGTATCAGAAACACCAAGTATAGACTCAGCCTGATCACAACCTGTAACAAAGTCTGCTATAAGGAATGCTACAGTTACAATAAGATTAAGCTTAGAAGCAGCATTTTTAAGCAAAGCCTCGCCAGCTTCTGCACTACCTCTACCAATTGCTTTTAAGAAAGTCTCAGAAACCTGTTTCTTTAACTTAGCAGCATATTTCATAGCGTTCTCGCCAACAGCTTTAGCAGCTTTTGCTAATCTATTCTGTACAATAGGACTATTAAAGAGATTGTCTAATCCCTTAACAAGAGCATCCTTCATTTTAGCAACTACAGATGCAACCTTATCAGATTTAGATAATCCACCACCAGCACCTTCCATCAATGCTCTAGTAGCATCATCAGCACTATTAATGAATTCACCCTTCTTTACGAAGTCTCCAACGCTTTTCTTAACAGCATCTTTAGCACCTTTGATTCTATTAACAACAGTCGCTCCCTTGGAACCATTCTCAAAGAATGTTTCGCCAGCAGCTTTCCTTCCAATACCTTTACCGATATCACCAGCTGCTTCAAGAGGTGTTGTAATAGCTTTACCAATAACACCACCGGCTTTACCAAGTACAGATTTAGACTTAAGAAGCTTACCACTAAATTTAGAAACTTGTGTTACGAGTGGACTTCCGCCAACTGCAGCAGCATGAGCCATTCCATTTGCTGTAACTTTAGCATAGCTTGATCCCTTAAAGCTAGGGTCTTTAAATGCAAGATTTCCATCTTTATCAATATAACCTTCAGTACCATCAACATTATAGATCTTACTATACTGACCATTGGCTATCTGTCCATATGTAAGCTGATTACCATTCTCGTCATACATTCCAGATAATGTATCAGCTCCATATTTCTCAACAAGTTCTTGTAATCTATTAGTAGAATACTTATTCTTAAAACCTACATTGGTCTTATTACCAGTAACATTATCCATTACTGTTAAAGCAGCTCCAGCAGCACCGCCAGGTCCATTACTGGGACCACCATCTTTATCACCATCACCACTGCCAAAGATAGCATCATGAATAATATCTCCAAGAGACTTATCGCCAAATAATGCTTCTTTTATAGAAGAACCGATATTAACAAGAGCAGTGCCAATTGCTGGTATTGCAGTTCCTGTTATCCAAGGCACAACCTTTTCAGTAATCCAGGGATGTAATACCTTTTCCCATATAGGTTTAATAAATCCATCATAGATCTTCTTAAGAATTCCAGACTTCCAAAGCAAGTAACCACCGAATAACATAGCAAGCGGATTAAGCTTTGTGCCTTTACCTTCTTCATCCATATTATCAAACATGGAGTTGAATCTATCAGACATCTTCTGCTGAGCAGTATGCAACTTCTCTGCAGCCGCATCTTTAAGCTTCTTGGCTGTTACAATAGCTTTAGTCTTAGGATCAGTAGTATCAGGATCAATAGATCCATCATTACTTTTCTTAAATATCATAGCTTCGCCATCGGCATTAATAATAGGCATCTTTCCATCGCCTTTATCATCAAGATCTCCGCCTAATACAGAAGAACCACCACCGGCCGAACCAGCTTCTTCTTTCTGTCCAAACGGAAGCATATCTTTTAATGCTTTAGCTTTCTTAGCACCGCCAAGCAAGGACTTGCCGGCACCTAAGATACCTTTACCGATAGCGCCAATACCTTTAGCAGCAGCACCTAAGAGGAATGTACCAATACCATTAGATTCAATTTCCTCAGTATCAGCATTCTGAGTTAATCCCGTTTTAAGATTTTGTCTTTCCACAGGAGATATTTTATCAACTCCCTGAATAGAATCATATGTAGTCCATAATTTAGCTTTAACTATCTCTTTGCATTTAGCATTAAGATCATTTAAGTTAAACATATTAAGGGTTAATAAATAAGCAAGCTCATCCTTATTTACAAGTTTACCTCTACCCTTTGCACTTCTTGCTGCAAAGTAATGACTAATATATTTATAATCAGAGAATATACTATAAATAGTCTTAATCTCCTTTTCAGTAAGTTCATTATGAATATAATTATGAGCATCGCTATCAAATCTCATTTTGAATTTAGCAAATTGATTAATCTCTGCTAAATTATCAGAAAGATTTGCTCTGGTTTCGCCATTTCTAATAGCTTTATTAATATCTCTCCCAAGCTTACGCTCTCCATGAACAGCAGCAATAGCATTAGCTCCAAATCTAATAGCTGCAGTTCCTGCAGTTAGCGGGCTCATAGCTATTCTTCTAACATCGTCAATACCAGTACCAATTAAATTCCTAGCTTTACCAAGTTTACCTTTATATTTAAAATCGGCAGACACACCATGTATACCAATTTTTCCAGGTATATTAGTAATATCATCAGTATGAAATCCAGTACTACGTGTCAAATGATCTTTAAATTCATCTGTAAGCTGTCTATCATCACTACCGAACCATTTATCAATTCGTTTCTGATAGATAGCATCGTATTTCTCATTAACCTTCTCAAGAGATTCATCGAATTTGGCAGACATTTTATTTACAATATCTTGAAGCCCACCATCTTCTCCATCAGCAATTTTAATACCCTTAGTAGCAATATCACTAACAAATCCTTTAATATCAGCTACATTCTCAGGAGTTTTTAATTGCATACTCTGATCAACTTGATTACCTGCTTCTCTATTAGTAATCTCAGTATTAAAGTTCTTTACAAGTTTAGATATGTCATATCTACTACCAAGATTAACCTTCAGACCCATATTCTTGAATGTATCTTCAAGTTCAGCTCTGGTTTCGGCTAACTCTCCTTCTGTAAGCTTTCCAGCTCTAGCTTTACGCTCTCTGATATCAACATAGCCTTTAAGTTTAGATTGAAGACCGGTATCCCCTTCCATAAGACTTTCAAGTTCTTTTTCACTGATACCAGTTGAAGAACCAGAAGTTCTATATTTCTGAAGTACTGCAGGAATCTTATCTATTTCACCAGCGTCTAAATGCTTTCTTATTTGCTTAAGAGCGGCTCCACTAAGTTTATTACCATTACCATCTCTATAGTTATTAAGAATTGAATCTATCTCTTTGCGTCGCCTATTAGATTCTCTTGTAAGACTAGCATTATTATCAGAAATGTCTTCAAGCTTCCTAACCATATCCTTGGCATCTTCTAATGATAGGTCTCCCTCTGCAGAACCGCCAATGTTAGCAAGCATTCTATCAAAGTCACTTACTTTATTACCACGCTTATTATTCATTTGCCATTCGATACGCTCAGCAGCAGTCATATAATCTGCTTCTCCACGTTCGATAGCTTTACCTCTAATACGATCACCTGCAACTCCAAAAAGCTTAAGTGGGCTAGTAGCAATATTAAATGCCTTCTTACCTAACCATAAACCAGCACGAGCCGGCGCAGTAGCAGCTTTAGTAACTCCGAGTATAGATCTAGATAAAGTACCAGCTAACCCTTCATCACTTTCAGCCCATTCAGTAATCTTTCTAGGTATAGAACCAAGCGCTTTAGGTAATGCATGTATAGCAGGTACTGTAAATTTGTTTAATGGAAGAATTATATTCTTCTCAATTGTATTCATCAGATCATCTTTAAATGATAAAGCTGATTTGGTTAATGGTTCAAAAGCATCTGATAAGAATCCAACCAGTCCACCTTCTCTAACACCATTAACATCTATACCAAGGATCATGTCCTTGAACTCGTCGGTGGTAGTCATCATGCCTAAACCAGCACCGATAGCCATATTACCAACTAATCCGAAAGGACCACCAAATACAAGTCCGGCAATTGCTCCGCCAGCAGCACCTTTAGCAGCCCCAGGAAGTAACTGCTTAAGAATATCTGTTTCTTTGCTAGATAACTTAAGAGATCCACCCTCACCAAAGTACTTCTGCATGAAAGTTTCATTATTCTTAAGTAATCCAATAGTACCACCAACAAGAAGTCCGCCTATAGGACCTAATGGTGTAAGCATACCAGGAATAATTCCAGCAAGACCATACTTAACCATATCCGGGAAGTACTTCTTGAATGTATCCTGAAGATCTTTAGATATAATTCCACCAGAACGCGACTTGCCATCTTCCCCAAGTTTACCAAACAGCTTATCCTTAAGGAACGTAGAATTCCTAATAATATTAACACCAGCGCCTAATGCAGCTCCAAATAAAGGACCACCAACAACCATTCCAAGAGCTCCACCAGTTGCACCACCAGCCAATGCTTCTGGAGCATACTGCTTAGCTTCTTTCAGGAAGTCTTTAACTGTAACATCACCATTGGAAATATCAATACTTCCACCAGCATGTTTTGCTACAGATAATCCCATTCTCTTAGCCATTAATTCTTCTCGACCAAGATCCTGCTGTTTACCAACCAACCCCTTAGGATTATAAATATGAGTATAATCACCAAGCCCATAAGCTCCAGTCTTAGGTACAGTTCCTCTATAGTCTAATACGTTAGGTGAACCATCGCCATTTACACCGTAGAGTTGCTCTCCTTTGGAAAGCATAGTAATACCCTTAAATGGAGCTTTGAATGTACCTTTAGCATGTTGCTGTACATTAACTCGTTCTATGCGAGTAATAAGCATATTCTTATGCTTATTTTCATCATATCCACCGCGAGAAGCAGCCATACGTAACTCATCGATCTTAGTATCTGAAACTCCAAGCTTACGGCATTCCTCCTCAAGCTCTTCAGGAGTCATAGCTAACATCTTACGATAATCTCTACTAGCATAAGCTTTATTAGGACTATATAAAACACTTAATCTCTCATCACGCTTCTCTTTTGTAGCTAAAGCATCGTTCTTCTTAACCCAACCAAGTTCACCTGATTTTGTTAATCCTTGCTGCCAACCCTTAGCAGTCATTCTTTCCATAGCCGCTCTATTATTGCTTCTGATAGTAGCAGCATTCATTGGCTCCTTAATATATTTATCATATACAGGACCATAGACTTCTTTATTAGCATTGACAAACATCTTGCCAAGACCAATAAATTGATCTTTAAGAGATTCAGTAAATCTATCCTTGAAATCGTCACCTAAACCAAGCTTTTCTTTAAGAGGGTCAAAGATTGTATCTTTGAGATAATCGCCGGCTTTAGTAAACAGATCATTGGTTTTGCCAATAAGCATTTCCATAAAGCCGCTATACTTATTCTTATCGCCATCTTGGTCAGTGCCTTCAATTTCAGTTCTGTAGAATATTTCATATATATTTTTATCAGCAGCATAAATAAGATCTGTCATAGCAGTGGTCATACCACCAGCTACAGCAGCTGTAATAGAACCATATTTATTAAGAGCTCCAGATATCTTAGTAAAGATATTTTTCTCTTCCGGAGTTTCTAATTCATTGGTTTCTTTCTCAGCCTTCTTAGCCTCACGTTCAATATCATCTCTTGTAATAAACTTACCACCGTAAAGCTTTTCGTTAAGAGCTTTGCTTAATGCATTGCTATTAACTTTATTCTTCATATCACGGTTATAAGTATCTGTATTTACATCGATAAGAAGATCTGCTAAGTGCTGAAGTGCTTCTGTATCTTCATCACTAAATCTGGAGAAATCAACAGCCTTACCTTCGAGGATATTCTTTATAGCTTTACGTTTGATCTCTTCATCTTTATTCTGTCTATCAGCAACACTAGTCTGAGGTTTATTAGGATTAGTAAGACTAATATTCTTAAAGTCTACTTTAACAGCATTATCTGCAACTGTACCACCAGTACCAGCAACAACTCCGCCGTTAACTCTAGCCCAGATAAGTTCCTTATTAATATTCTGAAGATAATTAAATAAGGAATTGCCATACTCATCCTTAATCTGAAGTAATGGAGAAGAACCTTCCCATTTCTCAGATTTAGAATCGCCTATTTTAGTCCACTTTCCAGCAGCTCTATCAGATTTAGATGTAGATTCATCCTGGAAGATAGTTGTTATAGTATCCGTAACTCCAGAATTAATACTGTCTATAATCCTCTGCTCCTGAGCTTTTGAATCAAGAACCTGACGAGAATTCATAAGCTTAGAATAGTCAGTAACTACATTACCACGTCTATCTCTACGCTTAGCAGAATTCTTATAGATATCAGCAATCTCTTTATAATGCCTATAGAATGCCGGATATTCAGCATAGCTAACATCATTCTTTGTAGGCGTTGCATTAGGATTAAATATACCATTGTTATTATAGAGATACATCTGGAACTCAAGCATAGCCTGATTGATCTCATCAATTTCAGCCTGAGACTGTGCTCCTGCCTTACGTATATTTAATCCAGTTGTCATGTTAGCTTTAACATCAGCTGTAGCAGACTGAATAGCATTATTCTTAATATCATCATATCTTCTTCTTATAGCTCTAGCATCAGTAAATTTACCAGAGTTATAATCAAAGATTCGTTCAGGATTACTACTTAATACAGACTCAATCCTTCTCAAATATGCGGGGATAACTTCAATGATAGCTTTACGAGTAATACCATCAAATGGGATTGGTCCCTTCTCATATTTAGAAGTATCTATAGATCTACTTACATTGGTATTTATACCAAATATCTTGGCTACCATCTCAAGAGGACCGCCTTTGCCGATCTGATTTCCAAGTGAACCTATAGCAGTAGCAAATGCGTTAGATATCGTTCCATTAAGTTCTTTAGTGGCTTCTTTAAGTGTAGCAGGAATAGCTGCTTTAACCATGAAATCGGTAATGAATCTTAATGGCGATGTCATCATAGCCATAAGCATATTGGAATCTCCGCCCATTCCAGGCATAAGTGATTCCATTTCTTTATTGATATTAGTCTTTATATTCTTAAAGTAATTATCAATGTCAGGCATACCAGAACTGGAGATTTCACTCCATTTCATAATACCTCTAGATTTCTGGTTTTTCTGAGCAGATTGCTTTTCTTTCTCCGCAGCAGACGTATACTGCTGCTTCTGAAGTTCTAGCATTTCCTTAAGTATAGAGTTGCGTTCTGTATCTAATTTAATAGATTCAGTAAAGTAACTGCTCATATTCTTATCCATATTTCCCAAGCTTGTCGCTAAAAGATTATGGATTGTTCCCATGGTAGAATTTACTACGGAGATATCATTATGAATGCCTCCGATGAGACGTTCATTCTGATTGTAAATCATACCAACGGAAGTTCTCATATTCTTAATCTGAGCATCTGATGCAGTCATTACAGCATTAACTGTAGCACCAGCGACAGCCTTATTAGATCCTTCTATAGCACTTGCTATAATCTTATCTCCGGCTGTGACCTCTGATTTAGAACCTTGAGTGGATGTATCTTTAGATTTGCCATTAATAATGTCTTCCCAGTTGTCATCAATCCCGAACTCAGAAAGATCATTCATATCGTCGGCATCAATTCCAAGGAATTTACCAGCTTCTGCTTCGCGCTCTTTATTATAGAATTTACCAGTCTTCAAATCCTGGATAGCATTCTTCAAGCCATAATCAGCAGCTTGATAAATCTTAGAGTTCTTTACATAACCAATTGATCTGGTTATTGTAGTCGTAGGATGTCTAACTGCTTTATATACATTGACAAACGCATCCTTATTAGACGCAGCAAAATCTATCATTTCAGGAGCATCTTGCTTTGCAGTATCTACTGCACTATAAGCAATGGATTTCATTACATTTTTCATGTAGTTATTACGAAGCGCCACTAGGTTCACCTCCCTTCATTTGGGTTATTTTAATTACAGTAATGTCAAATCTAACAAAAAATAACAGGCTATGGGTTAATTAAGCAAAAAAGAATCCCCTAGGGATTTCTCCCTAGGGTGTTAGAAAGGAATATATGTTTAACAAGGCGTCTATGCCATTGATTGCCTAATTACTTAAGCCAGGAAGGGCAAGAACCTGCAACGCTGAGTGTCTCATAGCTGGGAACCTTTGTAGACTGCTTAGAATATGCAGGCGTTCCATCAGGATTAACACCAGTCTTAATGGGGAATGTTGATACAGACTCAGGCTTGATCTTAAGCTTAAGAGATACGTCGCTCTTTTCACGCTTTCCAAGAGGAAGCTTCCTGCCAGTATGAAGATAGGTATTGATAAACTCCTTAGAAATTCCAACCATAGCTGTAGCATCAGCCTTGGTGAATTCGTAACCAGCTGCAAGAGTCTGAGCCTCTGCCTTGGGAATAGAACCAGCTCCAGCAAGGATATCAGTAGCAATTACAACTGCATCTTCACGAGGGCAGTACTGTCCTTCAACGCCAGACTTGCCGTAGATATCAACCTTATAATCCGGATCATTAAGCATTGCTCTCATTACGCTGATCTCATCTGCCTTGGATGCCGATGACTGTGTCTTCTCAGTATCAATTTTCTTTACAAGGTCTGTTACTTTAATTTGTTCCATTTGTTTATCCTCCTTATGAAACATAATATTGGTTTTCTGCTACTAAGACTACGCAAAGCCCTAATAATCATTACAAATATGTATGTATATTTGTAAACTTTTACGCGTTAGGCAGTCTTAGCTTCCTTCTCTTTATCTACTATTCTACACATAACCACTTTCTTAGGCGGTTTACCCTTAGCTTTGATATAATCGTTCAATTCCGTATCTGTCATTGATGTCAATATATCTAAAAAGTCTTTTCTAGACATCTTTTTCATCGTACTCTACCTCCTTTAAGTACATGTAACCATAGAGATAAAGTTTAATATTTATCGCCGTTCATATCCATTATATTCTTGAGTACATTGGCAGTATCATATTCAAGATCCATTGTTTTATATAGAATCTTAATCTCATTGGTATCATGAGGATATTTTTCCTTTAGAGCATTATTAAATAGCATCTTAATAGATTTAGCTACTTCCATATCTGATATGTCATCCATACTAGATCCAGGAAACATATCATTGGTTAAATCTGTAAGACCAAGTATTCTCTTTGGAACTTCAACACGAATTTTATAGTTCTTATTCCTGACCATATTTAATAATACAGTTTCAGTATTTATGTAATCATTTAGATCTATAAATTTACACCCAAAGATTCTACCAATATATAATGGATCACGCATCTTTTCCTGGTTCAGCATCGATGACAATTGGATCTACCTCCTCTATACCTACAATATACATCTTATGATTAAACTCATTGAATGAATCTAATCCCTTCTTCATAATTAAAGCGCCCATCTTCTGCTCATCGAATGTAATGATAAAATCCTTATCTTCAATGGTCATATTAGCGTCAGATTTAAGAACGTGCCCAACTCTGCTGATTATAACAGAATTCTCTTTAATGGCGAATTTATTATTGTCAGCGTACTCTTCGAGCTCTTTGAGACATGCTTCTTCATCCTGACCATCCTTGGCTATGATAAGCTTAGCGTTGATGACTTTATCATCAGATCCAATAGGTTTATAGAATATGCCATAGATGGTATCAAGCTCATCATTCTTACCGACAGTCTTATTAGTCTTGAATTCATCTCTGCTGGCAATCCGAAATAATACCATAGATGATGTAATATTATACATCAAAGCATCGTTAGTAAACTTAGAGATATTCATATAAACCTTGCGGAATATGGATGTGGTATTCTCCGCATCTTCATCCTCAAGAAGCCTAACTCTAGTATTTATGTTAAACTCTTCTCCAGTGAGAAGATGTATATCATTAAGTACAATATACTTATCCATCTTATCCTCCTACACTATCTCAACTTCCAAGCCATTACATCTGTCCTCAAGCCTAGCGAATACAGTTGCGTTATCGCAATTTGTAACTTCGCCATAAAGAGTAATAGCTTCTGATTCATTCTTTGCTACTATGGCTACAGGATTCCTCATAGATAAACCTGACTCTTCTGTATAGTCATTTTCGCATGCCAAAAATAAAGATTTATGATGAAGCTGGTTGGTCACGCCTTCTTCCATATAACCATTTACAAAATCACTTGTAAAGCCTACCATATTATTATATAGTGCATCAAGCACATCAGGCTTTGGCCTATATATAAACTGAATCATTTTTTATCTCCTTTCTTAATAATTTTTGGAGTTCTCATTAGTTTTATAAACTGCAAACCACAGTTATTAGCATATATGGTAGTCTGGTTATACACTCTTATCTTAGAGGATCTATAATCATAACCGCCACTGATAGATAAATATTTACCAACTACAAGTATATGCTTATCTGAGTCTAAGCATTCGCTGAAATTAATGAAATCTTCTATAGTAACAATACTGTTTAACCACGCAGTATCAATTATATAATCAATACCAGGGATATCTCTAAATGCCCTCATAAACATAGCATATTTATTTTCAGAACCACTTAATATTTTCCCTCTATTTAGATTGCTGCGTGTATATATGATATGATCTTTCATAAGATATTCTTTAAGGATTGCCTCTTTCATAAGCACCTCCTAAAGACCATTTAAATCCAAAGGATTATCTATGAAGTATTGATTGTTAATGTTCCGGACAGTATTTGGATCATGCAAATCAATCAGCCAGCTTATATCTCTAGATTCAGCCATAGAACTATAAATTCTATATTGGAACGGCAAATCCACAGCATTGAATCTATATTTGAAAGTGACTGGATCTGTATACTTAGCAATTCCCGGTAAGTTATTGTAAATATAATCAGTATCACTATTATAACCATTAATGATCTTATTCGCAGAGACTGCCTCACTAAGCAATCTGCTACTTATGGTTATATTACACATAGCTTTAAGATTATACTCATACAAACCAACGCATGTGATCAGTATACTTAATAATCCAGAATCTAACGTAGCCAAATAACCCAATGTCTTATCATTGTTTGTTTTGAATGATCTAGCCAATACGTTAGACTTATTCACATAGAATGATATGTCCTCAGCATTCTTCTTAGATGGTCTTAATATAACAGTATTGTTGAATAATGCTGGCAACTGATAGCATAATTTATCCTTAGTGATTATCACTGCTGGAACATCCATATTCTTGGATATATTCTCATAGATAAACATAGAACAATTAGTGGTTCTCTTAATAAGATAAACACCTTCTATGTATGCTACCAGTATCTTTAATAATTCCAATTGGGATTCTATATATGAATTGGTATTGTCATATTCAAGAGTATCTTTGAAAGATTCGTTATTATCACCGAATGATTGATAGAACTGTTTGTGGTTTCCAGATTCATTAGTACCATAGACTAAATATATTCTTGTTGCTACTCCATATCTAGTCCAATAAAATCTACGCATATGGGCTGCTAAGTTTATCAATCCTGATACTATGAGAAGTTTCTTCTCTATAGATACTTGCCTCTTATACACACCCTTAAGCATATCAAATACATCTATATATACATCTATCTTATCAGATGATGTATCGAAAGCTTCACTCATCAATTTTTCTAGCATATCATACTTTATATAATATGCATACATCAAGCTTTCTAATTTTACTTTGAAATCATCCATTTTCACTACCTAAAATGAGTTCTAATACTTTAGCCTTAATCTCCGGATTGTTTAAAGCATCATGACATCGCTTACACATATAGGTTATATCATTAACCTCATCCAACATGAAAGGCTCGCCACAAATGATACAATCTCTTGCCAGATTGAATCCAAGAATTGTACCTTTATCATTGTTATTGCCAACAGGGATAACTTTCTCAGGTTTCTTAATAGATCCCCTTCTGATATTATCTTTATCAAGCAGCATCTTCGGAATCCTCCTCATCTTCTTCAGATTTATATTCTACAAGCTGGCTAGGGTCATAGAAATCTTCACTACCATCATCATCGTACCCAGCCGCTTCTATCTCAGTATAATGTTCAAGATCCTCTTCAAATGTATCTCTTGTACTGAGTCCTCTAAGGATACGTCTGGGATCTCCATATCCATTTTCTACTAATACACATGTAAGCTCATCTGCTGCTTCATCAGATAATGATATGCCTTTAAGCATCTTCTCCTGACCATCTGCATATGTATATTTACGTAAATCCAGCTTTTCAGGTCTATCATTCCATGAAATCTTCCTTAAGCAGATATTACCCATTGATGATTCCTCGATGATGAAATCGAAATCTGGATTGACTTCATATTTAAATTCGCTTGATCCCCTTGCCATATTATTTAACCTCCTCGTCTCTTAACAGTGTCTGTAAGTTTACGTCAATATAAGAATCCTCTACATTACGTAATGAATTATATATACCTTTAAGTATCCACAGATTGAATGCATTCAATCCTAAACTTAATATGCTAATCACTACAAAAATCACGTCCATCTTTCTGCCTCCAATCAAAAAATAAAATTCCGGGATGAGCCGTATGACCCATCCCAGAATAAAGTACAACAAAACAATACGCTGATTTTAGAAGAACTGCAGACCCATAGGTCTTACATACATTGTCGGGTTCTCCATAGCATCGATACGAGCGACCTCATCGGGATCAAACTGCTCAACATTCATGGAGAAAATACCATTAGCTGCGAGCGGCTTGATATAACGAACGTCATAATACGCCTTAGCCGTATAAGATACAGTCTCACCCTTAGCATTCCTACCGGTCTCAACAACCATTGTAGGTCCATACAGTGCACGCAGGATTGCCTTAAGATTCAGATTCTTAACTTTGATAAGAACTTCCTGAGCGTTATTCCTGTACATTGCCTGTCCGGGATAAGATGCTCCCACATTGAGTACGATCGAATCGATGTTCTGCTCCCAACTCTTTGAGTTCTTCTTATTAGCATTCCGACCACCATACATGAAGTCGGACAGAAGAATTCTTGTTTCATTGTTGAGAGTGAAGGACTTGCCTTCTGATCTGCTGTAAACACGCTTTACCGAATCAAAATATGAATCAGTTACAGCGCCGGGCTTGCTAAGATCAAGAATGCTTTCAATCTTTCCTTCCGGAAGCGGGTCCATATTCTTCTCAAAATAGAACTCTGTGAAGAAGTCCATTCTTCCATTCGGTGTGGGCTGATATGTGATCATAACACCTCTGAGCTCATGGAAGATACCCTGGAACTTAGCCTTGATAAGCTCGGACAGATCCTTGTTTGTTGTACGCATGAAGTTACCGAAAGACTTGAAATTCTCGAAAGTCAAACTAATGCTTGAATCTTCCGTGATCGCCGGAGTCTTGGTCTCCTCATTCTGTACCTTCGCTTCTTCAGTATTCACCTGTACTCCAGATTCATTCTGAACAAACTTTGCCTCGTTGTTACCGTTGTTTTTGTTTTCGGATGCCATATCGCATTACCTCCTTATAAAATTTTTATATATAATCAGGAAACAACAATCCTGCTTATACCTAACTATAATATATCATTATATTTTTGTTTAGCCTTGTGTAATTTTATACATTGAAGGCTTTGGCAATATCATCATCTAAGATCTCGCTTAATACAGTATATGCTATAAGATAGATCTCTCCGTTCTTATCAGAGAACATACCGTGAGTCCTGGTAATAATATTCGCTATATCAATGTCTTTATCATATTTTAATATGATATCAATTGTTACATGCTGCCTGAGGAACTCCTCGAATAGCTTATGCTGTTTCTTATTAAATACAATATCACCTTCAGAATTATGATTAACTCCAATGTCTATAACAAAGTCTAACTGAGTTATATTGAATATAGATCTATATGCTGTCATAAATCCATTATCATTTAATAAACTCTGAAAGTCTTTGCTGCAACCCTTAATCTGCGGAGTCTCTCTAAGACCTACACGAATCTCTTCTAATGCCTCTTCAACCTTATCGAGAGTCTCCTTATTGATGCATCCCATTATATCGCCAACAGTATCCTCAAGATATAATGCTATGGAATATCCATAATCTATAGCCTTATAATCGAACATGTCCGATATCTTCATATCTGGAGTCGGCAGAGTATCTTTGGTAAGACAATCGCCTATGTAGACATCGCCACCCATGATAGAAAACATATTCTTAGCCGTAGACACACAATTCTGTTTAACCACCAGATCTGGATCATTAGATGTAAGCAAAGACTGCCCCTTATGAACACAAGCATAAACATCTTTAATGATCTTCTCTTCGAATGTGGTTGATGTGATCATTATATTCATAAAAGCATCTGCATTGAGAATGAGGAAACCATCTTCATTAAGCCCATCCTCTGTAGACATCAATCGCTTTGGCTCAGTCTTTGGACCTTTAATTAGCTTCAGCAGCATTGATCCATCTTTATTACCAAAATATCGGTACATGATGATGTTCTTATCATCGTCATATTTATATACTTTAGTACCAACTGTAATCATGATAACTTACCCTCCTATAGAATTAGATTATTATAAAGTACATATATTAATAATTTATAACATTTTATTAATAGTTACGGTTGTTTGTCATGTGTTTCTCCTTTCTTTTAAAAGCATCGCCCCTAGGGATAATCCCTAGGGGTAAGCTATTTCTATAATATATACTTGATTATATCTTTAATCTGTCCAATTGTAGAACCTTTGACCTCTATAGTATGAGCATAGAAAGGCGACTTCTCATAATATTCCGCAAAATTGAAGTTCCTATCCTTTCTAGATACTACTTTAATATACTTATTAAAGTCATTAAGTATTCTAGCTCTAGTCTTGATATTCTTCTCCTTATTGGGAAGCATTTTATTATGATATAACTTTCTTTCAAGAACGTAATTCATATAGTATAATCTAGCCAGCTCATATTTCATACCTTCGAGATTATTGGTTCTATCATAATTCATCAGCAGCTTATGCGAGTTGAAATACTCAGCGTCAAAGTCAGGGAATGGGTTAGTTAATAACACATCTCCATCATCATTAAACTCTATAGGTAGCTTTCTAGCTTCCTCTAAAGCACCTTCAATGATAGTGCATTCGTTAATCGGTAGTGCTTTTTTAGCAAACTTCTTAATATCTCTAGAAGCCTTCTTAAAATCAAAGTCTCCAACTATACCATCGAATACCTTATAAGCCTTAGGATTAGAACTAACCTTAAAAAATAATTGGTTAGGACTAACTTTAGAAGATTTATTAGCTGTGAGATCAATATTAGCCATCTTAAGAACTGTATCTACAAATTGTGAGCATATCATCATGTCAGGCATATTGATGTTTATATTCTTAAATGGATAAGTAATTAGATTAATCACAGAATAAGTGCTCTTATTAATATTATAAGTAGCATTATTGATAAATCTCTCTATGGCCCTATAAGCATCATTATCAACAAATACTGTGTATACAACCAGTCTACCATCCTTAGGGTAATTCTTGATATCCTCAATGGAGAACCCACCGAAAAGCTTATATTTATTATCCATATTAAATGAATAAAGCTTGCTAATATCTGGATCTATAGATATAGCAGCATGAGAGAAATCACCTTTATCTACAGCTGTGATAATCTTAGCAATTGGACTCATACCATTTACTACAACTATAGATATAGGATGCAATTCCTTATTACTCTTCTTGCGATTCCTATTAGCTTCTTCAACATATTCTGTTGTATCTGAATCTACAGATATATTCATTATAGATTCATTAACCAACTTCTCAAATCTAGCCTTGGCCCTAATTCTATTCTCAGTATTGTATTCAACCTCAGGATTCCAACCAAGTGCTGTAAGATCCTGCTTTATCTGGTTAATCTCTTCGGGGGAATTGGCATACTTAAGCTTAACTTCAAGCTCTTCTACTTTCTTATTCCAAGACTTTGGTTCTTCTGGAAGATCATAGAAATTCTCCTTAAGCTTGAACTCTTCATTACCCTCCGCCGGTTCTACACCAGTCTGCAATCTAACCTTATTAGATTCTATCTTATTACGCCTAGTATATAAAGCAAAGTTGTCATTGATAGCCTTATAGAATTTATCAGCAGTCTCTTTAATATCATCAGATACAGATTCTGCATAATAACCATCTAAAGCAAGAGACTCCTGTTGGGTGAAATATGGAGAATAATCGCCTATGACTTTGAAACTCATATCATTATTAATATTAGAGGTTCTATTAACGAATGATTCTATAATCGAATTTACATTTTCCATTATTTTATAACCTCCTTTAGAATAATGACATAATTAAAGCTTCGTCTATATTTTCTCTACTCGGTACATACGCTGTACGCTTGTTAAGAATCTTAGACTCCACATAATATCCATCTATACAATACTTGGTTTCAAGCTGGAAATCCTTATACTGATTAAATAAGAATCGTTCCTTGCCCTCAGGTGCTGGAAGAATCATATTAACTTCTTTGATACCTTTTATATCAGAATCATATTTAGCCTTGACTGTTGCAAGCTCACTAAGTATTCCAAGTTTTAACCCAGTGAAATCGACTTTCTTGAAGTTCTCATCGAAATCTATCTGATCTTCTGTAAGCATAGGCTTTCCAGTAAGTGCTGTATAGAAGAATGTATTATCTACAGTCTTATTAGTCCTATAAGCTTCATAGACTTTCATAAATCTATGAATATCTCCAACAAACTCATACTCTGCTTCTAGATAATAATCAGCAACTTCTTTATGAGAGAGTATTGTGAGATGACCCTCTTCATCAATTGCAATGTACTTATCTGATACTACATCTGGTGAGAATAAATACTGGGTTGGATCTATAGTCTTATTATACTTATTAGTATGAACCTTCATGATGAATGGTTTCTTTATACCAGCTATAGGATTCATTGCTGCTAGAGACATAGCCTCATGTTTATATAATTCCATATACTGCTCATCATCATACCTTACGGGATACTGTATTTTCCATTCATATGATAAGTCATCTGCTACAGAGATGATGCCCACACAAATTGGCGTAAGGTGATCCGGAAGATCCTCTCTAGAACCATTGCAAATGAATACATAAGCGTCTTCTTTCTCACCATCCTGATCTGGCGTATAAGCTTCTATAGCATCCTGAATAGATTCAGCCCATATATCCTCAGTAACATCTCCGGGATTACGCTGGTCTGATATATACCAATGCTGAATTTTATCTATATCAATAAGTTTCAATCCGCATGGTGTAGATATAATAATATTATTCATTCCTTCCATTACATCGGCATCTTCTTTGAGATATTTAGCAACCTGAGAGGTGTCTTTAATAGAAATATTATATCGCTTTGCCGCAGATCTAATCCTTCTAGCTAATAATGGTTTCTTATCTTCACTAGCATGACCAAACAACTTTATGGCAGAATTTATATGCTTTTCAGAATCTAATGGGAACTTGCGATCTTCAGGAATACCGAACGCAGAATCTGGTAAATTAGATCTCTTTGTCGCAGCCTCATTAAACTTATGATCTGTCCAAACCTGATAATTCGCTTTAGTAAGCTTATCCTTATGGGATAAGAGATATTCCAAAGTAAATGGTTTATTACCATATACATTAATATTGTCTTGCCCATTGGTTGTGAAGTACATAGATAAATCATGGATATGACCATGAATATTCAGATCCACTCCAGGAATCTGCTCCACATTCTCAGGTCTATGCGAGAAATATACTCTAACTCCATCAAAGTCATGAATAAGATATTCATATATAAAATCGAATCCACAGTTTTCATAGAAATCAGAACCCTGCATACCATCATGATTGCCTATAATAAGCAGCTTCTTTCCAGGTATTGACTTCATGATCTCTTGAGCCTGAGCAGAATCTTCTTCATTAGCATATCTAAAGCAGATGTCGCCTAAGAAAAGAAAGACGTCATTGTCTTTAATATTCTTCTTACACCAAGAAACCATATTCTGTATATTTATCTTATTCTTACCCTTGCCGTATTTATGAGCATTTATATGCCAATCGGAAGATAAGAAAATTCTATCTTTAGGCGTATTATCTAAAAGATAATGAATATCATTACTATCTATCTCTTCAGGAGTATTCAAATTAATACTATCCATTTTAGTTTCCTCCTTAATTAATATTTTATTAAATTGTCCAAATTGGGCTTAATTACAAAAAATAATAGACCCTCATAAAAGAGCCTATTATTTTAGTACAGCGCCTCGCTATACTCCACCGAACTCATAGTTACTGAACAGCACCACACCCTGCTTTACCGTAACAGAGCATTACAGTAATTCGCATTACTTCACCCCACCACCACGGCACTTTACTCTACAATACCGTACCTATACTATAACCTACTCCACAGCACTCCTCCTTTACAATACGCTACGGGACATTACTCTGCCCGGCCATACCTTCGCACTACTCTAATTGACTACACATTACTTTACCTAAACCCCACGAAACATCACAGCGGAAGACCACACGATACCATTACTTTACGTCACATTGTGAAACTAAACTAGACTTAGTCAAAACGTCGCAACAGCATACCGCATAATACTGAACAATACCGAAACACAACTCCACAGCAATGTACGCCACTACACTATACCATTGCTACACACTACTTTGCCTTACTTTGCCTTAACTACACCAGGCCGAACCGTACGAAACTATACCTATACTTCACGTAACTCTACGATACTGCACCATAACAGAACTTCACTCTATTATACAACACCATTACAAAGTAATCAGTCTTCGATGATCTCATAAGTGAATCTACCATATGAGCCATTGCGCCACTGGCCGAGTCCATTATACTTACCGAAATCAAGCCATTCGTATACTGCCTTCTCAAGCTTGTCATTCAATAGTCTGATAACAAACTCTGCTGTTGCTCCTTCGTGGATCATTTCGCTATTAGCGAGAGATATACGAGGACCCTGCGCTGTCTCGGCACGCAATGATCTCTGAAGATTATCCATCTCTCCATCATATGAGATAGGTATCTTGCGAAGCGCAGCATCAGCATTAAGATTACCATCTTTGTCAGGCCCATAGACGAATACCATACCATCTATATATTTCTTATGGGCTTTGATGCTGGCTGACGCGTTCTTCTCACCAAGCAGCTTAAGAATGCCGCAGGCATGCTTGAAGAACCCGCGGATCTGGTAATCCCAAAGCAAGGGGTTTCCATCTTCATCACGAAGGAATACTGTTTTGCCCTTACGCTCAACTTCCTCAGTACCTAACGCTTCGATCTCTTCTTGCTTATTAGGAGCATCGGGCGCATTACTAGCAATATACTGACTATAGATGTCAGGATCGCTAGGTGCTGAGCCAAGAACTGGTGTTGTAAAGGTTATTCTAATCTTGATATCTTTCATAATTTTATCCTCCTTATATTTAAGATATCTATATACTACAATATTATAATATATAACTCAAATATCTTAAATTCACAAGGCGATGAATTGTTGGTTAAGTAGCGCTACATACAGGACTGGATCTGCAGAATACTATGATAATCAATACAAATTACAAATGTTTTGTTTAATAAATCCTGGATCTAATAATTTGGCTGGTAGAGAAATGGCTAATAATTTCCATAATGATGGAATATATTACGGCGCGTAAAATTGCAGGTACCACTATTGGTACCCGCAATATGATTATTTTTTGATTGTGCCTTTAGATTTAGCTTTCTCTTTTACACACTTATAGATGGTGGATTCATCTATTTTATCATTCTTGGCAATATAATAAGCCAGAAGCTTAAGAGCAATGTCTCTAGTATCAAACGTAACAACCCATTGCTTTTTATTCTTAACTTTCTTGACTTTACCATACCATGTAACTTTACCCTTGTTTTTACCAGAGGTTCGTTTAAGCTTATACTCTTTCTTAGCAGCCTCAACCCATGTTTTGATTTTACCACCATTGTTCTTGATAGTAACCTTAATGGATTTACCAACTTTAAGAGCTGCATTATATCCAGCACCATTATCAACAGTAGGAGATGAAGTATTCTTCTTATACTTCTTCCACTGCGTCTTCTGCGGATGAGCTTCTGTAGGATAAGTAGTGCTATCGCATCCACTTGTAGCAACCATGTAATCTTCTTTACAGTATCTACAAAGCATTACATATGGTATAGATCTAGATTCATCAAGCTTCTCTATCTTACCAACAGTATTACATGATGGACAACCATATTTATAGTAATCTTTAGAAGATATTATTTTTGCAGGTCCGGCTGCTTTGATTTCTTTCTTGGCGCCATCGCCAGCTACAAAACCACCATAGATAAATACTTTTCTAATTACCCATACATTTACAGTATAACCATAATTTAAGAAGTGGGTAAGTCCCTTAATGAATTTCTTAGCATCGTCAATCTTCTTAAACATTTTAGCATCTGTAACGATATTAGATAACTCGATAACATCAGAATTCTCACCAACAAAGAGTATCTTACCATTATCCTTATGATTGGTAGTAATTACATAACGTGTATACAGCTTATAGCAGGACTCTAAATCTTTAAGATTAATCTGCTTATTATTTTTATCGTCCTTAATGGTGAGATCTGCAAAATCATCATAATCTTCTAACTCTTCTGTTGTCTGACCTTCATCAGCATCTTCTTCAAGAACTAATGTCTGACCATCATCGGCAACAACATATCCAGCCGGAATAACCCATATTGTACAGAAGGCATTATAAGATACGCCAGCGTAATAGTAAGTTGCTTGTAATCTAGCGCGACCCTCTGCTTTACCATAAACCATACCATCAGAATCTACTGTAAATATATTAGTATCTTGAGAAGTATAATACATTGTACCATATGCGACTGCTGTACCATAAGGCTGAATCTCTATGTTAGGATATTCACTATCTCCAACATTGATAACAAATACTGATTCGTCAAATGCGATACCAGTGACAGTATCATCATTTAAGTATTTATTACTATCGTCAACTTCGGAATTATCATCTAAATCGTCTTCAGAAGATCCAGTCTCATAACTTGCTTGTACTCCAGTCACATAGCATTCATCAAACTTAGTAGCATCAGATACAGATATACACTTTATAATCGCATTTCCTGGAGATAAACATGTCACATAACCATTTTCATCAACGGAGAAGCATTCTCCATTAGTATCATCACAATCACAATCCCATGTAACACCCTCTTTAGAAGCTATGTATGGACTAATACTATAATTTAACCCTACTGTTGAACCTACAGTGATGAGTAGATTATGACTCTTTAATGTAACAGAAGATACAGCAATCTCATCGCCATCTGTAACGTCCTCAGGAATAACTATAGATTCTGAAACAACCTGAGCGGTGGCTGAGAATGTAGCGTCAATTTCTTCTGGATTATCCTTCTTATATCTAGTATGAACTACAGTAATTGTAGCCTCACCAATGCCTTGCAGAGTAAGAACACCATGGTTATCTACTAATGCAACTCCAGTATTCGATGAAGTATACGTTAAGTTAGGTTCTTCATTAGCCGTAGATGGGAAATACTTAAGTTTAGTATATATAGTAGAACCTTGCTTACCTTGATAGATGCTATCATTAAATTGCATGCCTGTAATATTAATGATTGTCTCGCCAGTATCAGGCGTAGTAGGCTCCTGATCATTTATAACAATCGTAGAGAAGCACTGCACTGACTCATTATATACCGATGCAGATAATACAGCTCTACCAGCGCTTATAGGATAAATATTACCATAAGCATCAACCTTAAAGATTGTAGTATTCGACGACTTGTATTTAACCTTAGGATAATTAACCAATCCATCAGGCTTAAAACCTAATACAGTCGGAAATGAGCTAGTATTTATAGGAATAGTATATGAATCAGACTCAAAAAATAACTGCTCAACGAGCTGTCTCTCATCATCCGCTCCAGTAACTAATATGGTAGTAGTACCCTCTATAAGATCATCACCAGAATAAGCTGTTATTTTAATAACAGCAGTACCATAGTTCTTACACTTAATAGAGACTATACCATTATCTATACTATCTACTGAAGCAATAAGATCATCTGATGATGAAAACTGAAAATTAGCATTGCTGTCAGTCAAATCAGATGGTAGCAATATCAAATTAGCTTGTATGGTAGAACCCTGAGCAGATGAGTAAGAAGTCTTCTCAAACTGAATAGAAGTATATTTTCTAGCCATTGCTGAATTCCTCCTTCTTTGTAATCAATTACATCAATGTCCTCCAAATAAATAATTGCCATATCTGGCGATGAGTTGGTGGTTTAGAGGGGCTACAAAAACTCTTACTAATTATAATCCACTTAATGGTTTCTTTGGAGTAGAAAATTGTAAGAATATTAATAATGCTGATTATGCTTGGGCTGCATATGATCCTAATAATGGTAATAAAATAATGAATAACGGCGCTTATATAATCTCAAAACATAATATTAATGATCATCGGTCATAATAAACTATCAAATACTATATAAGGAGGTATTAGCAATGGCTAGGATTTTATCCAATAGACCAGAGCAGGAAGTTTCTCTTTCCGTAATTACCCACTTTAAAGATGGTTCTGAATCATCCAGAACTTTTAAAGTTGGTGATGTTGTCGAAGGTCTTAGATACGTAAGTAACAGCAAAGTTGTTACTGTAACCGGTAAGATTTCTGCTATCAAGTATAATACATTCACAGTATCTAGAGTAGATGCAGAGAATGTAAAGGATTTCTTCAATGATGATATTAGAGCAGAATTCTTAGTAATTGATTGTAGTGCTCAGTATGAGTCTAACATCGTTACGGTTCCTGTAATGGAGATCGTTGAAGATGATGGGGTTGTAGATGTAGTTAAAGTTACATCTTCTCTTCATCCTAGAGTAACTATGGATATGGAATATACTGACGGGTCTGTTGTTAATCAGGATCTTGAGGTTGGCGATGTAATTACAGATTTCGTAGCAATGAGCGGTACACCCGGAACGCCTGATATTACTGGTGATTTCAGAATTACAGCATTTGCTTATAAGAACGTAACAGATACTCCTGTAGTGACAGGTCTCTATCTTACGCCTCTGGATGGCGGTAAGGCAATTAACGTACCTTTCGGTAATATGATTTCATTTGTAGAGCAGGTTTCCGCATACGTTACAGCAGATAACTCTCTTGGAGAAATCGCAGATGCTTTAACAGCTTCTGAATCTGGTGTTGTATACGCACAGCTTAATAATGACGTAACTATACCATTGCGTGAAGATGGCAGGATAACCACTCTTATGGTAGGAGAAGGACAAGAGCTCAACTTGGACTTAAATGGTCATGAGCTTAACTGTGTAGCATACGCACTGTATGGCGACGGTGGCGTGATCAATGTTGAGAATGGTACTATTAAGTGCGGTATTGTTGATAAGACTTATGGCGCTATTCAGGCCGCTGGTACAACAGAGCTTAACATGAAGAATATCACTCTTGATACTACTAATGTAGAGGTTGGTGATAATGAGCACAATTGGCTCTATGGTGTTGTTGGATCTGGTTCTGCAACTATCAATATCGAAGATTGCAAGATAACTACAGATGAAGCAAGCTGTATCGGTATTACTAACCAGACTAGCGATAATGCTACATTTATCATAGGTGGAGACTCTGTTCTTAAGACCACCAATTGTGGTTGTTTGTACATTGCGGATGAACGCGAGGTTATTATTAAGGATAATGCAGTTATCGATGGCTCTATCGTAGCACGTATGGGCGAATTTACTATCCAGGATAATGCTAAGGTTATGTCTCCTGCAGACAGAGAGCTTGTTGATGGTATTGGTGTTCAGGTTACATTCAGTGGAGTAACTAAAGCTACTGCTGCATTCTGGGCTCTTACTGGTATTTATGGTACCAATACTGAGAATAATGACATGATCGTTAACGTTAAGGATAATGCTAAGATTATCGGTAAACTTGATAAGGCTATTGAAGTAATGAAGATTGATACAAAGTTCGATCAGAAAGTTGTATTTGATATTGCTTCTAAGGCTAATCTTGTATCTGTCGATGAAGATCCTATCAGAGTTTACGATAATGCAGAGCTTAGAGAGATCGCATCTGCTGCTGGTAAGACACTTGGAGCTGCTACAAAGATTACAGATCTTACTATTAAGATCGCTAAGCAGCAGGTTTATCCCGCAGCTGAATAAAAGGAGGTATAGATATGGCAGATATTAAAGGAATTCAGCTCCCTGTTGAAGATCCTATTAAAGCAGGAATTGTTGTTCCTGTAGGCACGGTAGGAGAGAAGGAAGCTCCTGTAACTCCTAAAGAAGAGCCTAAGGATGGCAATCAGTAAATAAGGAGGTAGCTTTATGGCAAAACCTTCAAATAAAGAGGTTCATTTCGAAAACGGACCAATTATTATCGTACATGAATCCGCTAATTATCTATATGAGATAATGCAGCGGATATCTAACAACGAAAGTAGTATAGAAGGGAATGATGTTGATTTCGAAGACCTTGATAAAAATGGCGATGGAATCATATCTCCTGAAGAATTGCTTGGAAATTAAATATGGAGGTAAACTAAGATGGCACAAATCATCAAGAATTTTGAGAATAGCGTTATCGCTGAGATCTTAGAGGACGTTACACCCATCCCTGAGATAGTTATGGTTGTTACAACTAAGCAGTACTGTGAGCTTACTGGAGCTGAGTTTGATGAAGCTACAATGGGTTCTGGTAATGTATGTATTTCTTTCTCAGCAGAAGAGGCAGATGCATTCAAAGAGGCTGTTGCTGAGGCAGTAGAGAATGCGAATAAACCTGTTGGTGGTGGAGAGGGTGCAACCGGTGGTCCTACTCCCGGATCTGGACCTGCATTTCCTACAGACGGTGGCAGTGCAAGTGGAACAAGTAATCCCTAAATAATTTTGCAAAAAATAATAGAGGGTGGAGATATCCACCCTCGTTATTTGTTTATATGCTCAATAAATATCTAAGATAATCTACCACATTCATGATTAGCCCTCACGTCCGATTGTCTGATTGTCATCCATATTAATGACCTCCTCTCATTATTATTTTTCGAAAGAAGATCATTATAGATCATAGGATATTTCACCATACCTTTCATAACTCCTAATTACTTAATCTACCGCAAAGATCTTGAATATCTTAGCATACGCATCGCCAATATGCTTAAACACATCTGTCTTGGCGGTCTTATCATCTTTAGAGACTGTCATAACTACTCCAATATTAGATTTAATTATAAATATGAAGTAGTTATCAATCTGATATTGACTGGCATAATTACTTTCTAAACTTACCACTTTGAAATAAGTATTTAATATATACTCATAAGCGTGGAAGTATGTATTAAAGCGTTTAACCTCGATACGTTTATCTTGCTTGCCGGGCTCATTCATAGGAAACGCATTAAGCTTCCAGACATCCATAACTATCTTATCTTCCAACTCAGATAGGAATATCTGGTATTCTCCCATCTTATAAGTATGGAAGATCTCATCATCTGCTGACTGATTAGCAAGGCCATCAATAGCTTCCTGATCTATATCTGGTTCATGTGTCATATCTGGATTTTGACATAACTTCTCACAAAATTCAGAATACTTGTTATTTGATGCTTTGATAAACGCATCATAATACATATCTTTCTTTTCATTATACCTATCATAGTAAGCTTTGGAAAGATAACGATCTCGATAAGCACCAAGATAAGTATCAACCATAGCTTGATCGATGCGGAGCTTATCAACAAAATATTCTTTGTTTAAGCCAAATTCTGCTGCTTCTCTATTAAATAATTCAGCATACTCTTTAAGATATGCTTCAGATTTAGCAGCAACGACTATCTTGTCTGTTATCCCGCTTTTTGCATCTCGGACTCTCGATTTGAGAAAGTAAATATACTCCTCCATTTTAACCACCTCCTAAAATATTATTGGTTATTGCTACAACTTTATAATATATAATTCAAAAACTTTAGTTGTCCTATTTATATATAAATATTCGACTCCAATACATATGCATCTAATGAAAACACTCATTGCAAACAATATGAATGGTATGCAACGCTCTACAAAAAAAGAATCCCTAGACCAAAGCCTAGGGTTCTTATTATCTGAATGATTTATATATGTTATAAGCGGAATACTTCTCTGGGATCTGCCAATTGCTAATAGTGTCAGTGATCTCTGCATTCTTATTTATTACGTAATCATAAGAACCATATTGAAGCCATTCCTTATGGATTGGTTTATTATCGAAGTCATAAAATACAACGTCTATTTGCACATTGCGATCTATTGCGTTACCGGTATTTTTAATAGTAATAACAAGATCGCCAACCTCATCAATTGTATCAGTCACTTTGATATTATCGATAGAAGCATTCTTTAATCTATCGTAAATGACCGCATTGAGATTATGCACGATCTTTAAATCCTTCTCATATAGATGAGCATCTTCGATAACTTCCTGTCCAGGTTCTAATATCATAGAAGCGTAATTATTATTATGCTTCTTAGAACCAAAGTTGTCTCTAACCATCAATGTTTTGTCTGACTGGTTAATATAATGAGATACTATATAATCATCGCCAATCTCATCAACAACTTTAATAGAGCTAGAATAATCTTTACTAGCTTCATCCAGCTCTTCTGCTACTTCTTCTTTAGTATGCTTAGTTTCTGTCGACCCAAATAACACATAGTACACATAGTATACTGAAGTACAGAACAAAATAATTACTACAAGCGGTATTATTGGTGTAAATTCTTTGAGCCAATTCTTAATTTCCATTTTATATCCTCCTCTAAATGAATATTTTACTACTACATATTTATAGTATACAACTAAATATATTTAATAGACTAAAAATAATAGAGGTGGTTTAACCCACCTCTATAGGATACTTTTCTTTCCATTGTGCTAATAGATTTCTATGATATTCGCTATCACTACAAGAGTCGCCTTCATGGAATCGTTTACATTCTCTAACTCCAGATTCACAATGTTTATCAGATACCAAACATCTAGAACATTTATATTCACATATTGCACATAAACACTTCTTTATATGGCATTCAGGATTTATAGCGCTCATTCATCCTCCTTCAATAAATCTAAATCGCTAGGTTTATCAGATGGATCTTTAACCAATCCATTAGATATAGATTTCTTCTCAGGATCAACATCAGTCTTCACCATGGGGTCATTTTCAGCAGTTTCTGATAAAATACTCTTAAATCGAGGATTATCTTCAATATGATCAATTAGGAAACTGCTAAGTGTCGCATAGGCTTCGCTGAAAGGACTCTCTGGAATAACAACACTCTCTTTAAGCTTCTTTTTGAAGTCATTCTTCTGTTTTTCCATAGATAAATACCAATCTATATATTCTTTTAAACCAGCAATAGATTTAAATGATTTCATATATTCTAAGAAACCACATTCTTCTCTTTTATATGCTCGCCACATAGACTTAATCATAGAAGTATTAACTACTATAATTGGATATGGTTTAATAATATCTATTGAATCTGGAATATCCATAAGCTGTATACCTTCAAGGATGTATATTTTATCCTTATTCTTCTTGGCTATATCTATACAATATTTAAGAAATCTCTCAACTTCCTTAGCCCATGCTTTCTCATTGTTAGAAATCTTAAATTTATGAGCTCCATGATGATACTTTTCCATGTAATCTTTAATGATTAAATTACCTTCATCATTAGTAGTATTCTTATCGAAGATTATATCATTATGCTCCAGCAAATCTATCTCTATATTAACAGCGTCATACTTTTTAGCCAGTTTCGCAGCCATACTGCTCTTGCCGGAACCTGAAAGTCCTGTAATAAAGAGTATATTAGACTGCTTAGGAAACTTCTCTACATTGTATTCAAGATTCTTAGCCTTCATAGGATTTCTATATTCATCCATGAAAGTCTCATGAATAATATCTGCAGAAGTATCTATAGTACACTCAATTATCCCTTCAGGATGTTCCAGATTAGGTTCAAACTCGATCTTAAGATCTACGAGCTGACCATCTCCTAAACGATTCCATGTAATCTTCCTAACGGAGCATAAGTTTATTCCCATATTATTAGGAATATACTCCAACTCTATAGGACAATCATATGGTTTACCAGGACCAATATCGTTAGGATCTACACGTATCATATCATATTGTACAGATCCATCATCATTAAACCATATGAAATGATAGAACTTATGCATATCATCTACCGAAGCCTCCTGAATGAATGATTCATTAAGTTTCTTATATGAATCGCCGACTGTGCCTAAATAAGTATCGCAATCCTTGCATTTGAATATCGGTCCACCTTGAAGAAATATGCCAATATTTGTTGATCCACATTTTTTACATATTTTGGGTTTAGCATAATTAGCTTTCTCATTAACATGGATAGCTTTACGAGTATCTCCGCATAATTGCTTATACTTAAGATCCATAAATATATTAATAAGCTGAACAAATTCATTATTGGTTAATCTGAGATAGTTATATTCACCATCTGATGTGAATAGCTTCTCCTTCTCGATTGTTCTAGCCCTTGAATCAGTTCTAGATGATGAAACTTGTGTATTAGGTCTGCTACCGCCATCTTTAACTTCAATGATAAGATTATATGGTATATATAAGAAGTCAGGAATATACATATGTTTCTCACCATTATATTCATATTCCATTATCGGTCCAGGACTCAATATATCTTGAGATTTAATCTCTAAGTATTGATCCATGAATTCAAGAGCCTGCTTCTCGAATGTACCAGTATAACCAACTTTACCACCATCTGTAAATGTATACATTCCAGATATGCGTCTATTCGCAAGCATCTTCTCTTGCTGCTCAGGATCATTGAGAAGTGTCTCTTTGCCGTAGACCTTCATTGTGTTCTTCTTATACTTCTCATGAAGTGCTTCTTTACATCTAGGATTACCGCATAATACATCATATCTCCCAGCCGACTCATTCCATGGAGTATCTTTACCGCATATTCTACATTTACCCCTCTTAGTCTCATTAGGGTTTGCTATATCGAATACTACTCTTCTTGCTGTGTATCCTTCAGGGATCATCTCATCATGTCTTTTATATATATGATTTATTAAATCATTACGCTCATATCTATTCTTACAATATGGGCACGCTAATTTGGGTTTAGCCATCATATCTAACCTCCTTATCTAGTAAGATTATTAAGATGTCGAGGCTTCAAAAAATAACGCTAGACATATCGCCTAGCGTTATTATATTATTTATTAAGATCCGATTTTATCCATTTCAGTATATTATTCTGTAATATCGCAGGATTTACATAATCACTATCATATGCACGTAATATAGATTTAGATATTTCTGGATTTAATCCAAAATCTCTACACATTTTATACGCCACATTTTTGCTTATATCTTCCATTTTAATTATCTTATCAAATCGACCGGCCCTTGTTACAGCTTCATCAAATAAATATATATAGTTTGTAGTTGCAACAAATATAGTATTATTTGGTGAACTTGGTGAATCTAATAAAGATAATAACTTAGCTATGTTTTCCTTATCCTGAGAAGTTATACTTTTTGATTCTCTTGATGATAAAATAGTATCTATATCATCTAATAGAACAACATTAAGATCTGTAAAGGCGCCGCCGCCGCAACAACTATCGATTTCTTTAGATAAATCTGATACATTCATATATTTGAATGTGGATAAATCTACCATTGTTAAATTGCAATTCATATAGCTTGCTATTGCATTTACTATGGATGATTTGCCTACGCCTGGTTTTCCATATAATAATATACCGGTTTTAAATTTGATGCCTCGTCTATTATATATATTTTTATTATTTATCCATGTATCTAAATAATTTATTATATTTTCTTTAACACCATCATTTAAATAAATGGTTTCAAATTTCCTATATGCAGATCTAATATCGTTACAAGTTATTTTACCATCTTTATCACAATGTAAACATGAAACGATTTTGCTCCTAGAAATATCAGTATTTGCTTTATTTAATATATCATTATAATATTTATGTGCGTGCTTTCCAAATATATAAAATATACCATAGAAATTAGTTCCTTCTGAATTTGGAACTGATCTAAAATTATCATGATATATGAAAAGATATGTTCTATTATCAAGCTGTATCAATTTAGTTATTATATTAGAAGTTATTTCTAATTTAGCATTAGTGGCATCTCTAATAATTGTTTTATGCCCATATTCCTTCAAATACTTATTGATCGCATCAATTGATCGTGATTCAGTACCATCCCATATTATATACCCTAAGCTATCTATATACTTTTTCAGTATAATTTTTATTGTTTTATTTCTAACTTTCCTAAGCATATGATTTATAGTTGCCGAATCCATAAAATCACTAACTTTAATTTTATCATTATCAAATACCATATTGACCCTCTCTTTAAACAAAATTAAGTTTACTTTACTACATAATTATATTATACAATCTTAATCTTGTTTAAATAGTATTTTTGCTAACTACTTTGCTTCAGTAAAGTTTAATCCTTTAAAAGTCTTAACTGGATTGCCTCTCTCGATATTATTATGCTTGCTCCACGCATCATTCTTCTGTTTAGCTTTAGCAGATCTTTCTTTCTCTGATAATATCGCATTGAGCTTCTTAATACACTCTTGCTTATTGGCATACTGGCTACGCTGAGAGGTAGATTGAGTAGTTATTCCTGTCGGAATATGTATTACTCTAACTCCAGTTTCAACTTTATTTACATTTTGCCCACCATGACCACCAGAATGGAACTTCTCTATTCTGATATCATTATCTTTGCAAATCTCTTCTACTTCATCTATTATACTTACATTGATAAACCAATTCTTACGTTTGTGACCTTTACGGATAGGACTTTCACATGTCCACTTAATACTACCAGCATATTCAGATAAATCAAACTCAGTATAAAACATCACTGATGTTAAGCTATCATTAAATCTAGATTCATGCTTAGATAATATCTCTATATCAGGATATTTTATTTCGAAAAAAGAAAGGAGCTTGCTTACAGCAAGCTCACATTCTACAGGTCCCATTCCAGAACTAATCTGTATTATCATTCTGTTTCTCCTTAAATTTATCAACCGCTCTTATTATCTCAAGGATTTTATCTCCAAAATGAGTTTTAAATAAAGTTCGCTGATAATTCATTGCAGTTGCGCCTAAGAAGGCTGTAGTTATTTCGTCAAGTTTCTCTAATTCATCTTTAGTCTTTACGTACTGTTTAATATCTCTCAAATCGCGTATTATGATTATGCTATCATCTAATATACGTCTATATATAAGTACATCTGTTGTTGATCGATCAATATATTTCTCAGTAGAAAATTCTGTATTTTTAATAGCGTCTTCTTTATTATCATAAAATTTAGCGCGTGTTGTAAAGATATTATAAAGTGGCGCCATTCCAATTGAATCTAAACCAATCTTACATGCCTCATCAAAAGAATTAGCTTCATGCTTACCAAAATATATTGGTAATACGCCAGCAATACCATCAGTGTATCCATTTACCCATACTTCAAAGATCAATTTTCATCACCCTTTCTCCATGTTACACTAGCACTACAATCAGGCTTTTGAGCCACATCAACACTAAGTATGCGATCACCAACCATTCTTACAGCCAATGCATCGTCAGGTAGTGGATGCTCACATTCACCTTTGAATTTGGGAAGATTATTCTGATGATTTTTAATGTAGTTCTCATAACTCTCCATAGCTTTATTATATAATCTTGCAGAATAATACCTATGATTTCTGGTATACTGATATATTTCTTTAAAATATTTATATAAGCAAGCATTTGTTGTTGCTACATTAACGTTATCTATAGTAATATCATAATATACCGATACTTTTAATTTAGCATACCTAGTATCTTCATCATATCCAGTTATGCTACATATCTCACCCATGCGATAATTAATATCGCCTTTGAATCTCTTCTTGATGAATTTGACCAGCTTCTCTTTGGATGAAAACCAATATATGCTTGGATTTTTAACTTCAGCCTTAAATAAAGGATCTGTATTATTAATCTTTAAATAATATCGCTTCTTTGCCATGTTTACCTCCCATTCTTAAAGCTATACACAGGTCTGCATATAGTAATTATATTGATTTTGCCTTCAAGGGCCGATTTAATAGATTCAATATCTCTATATACCATAGGTGCTTCATCAAGAGTCTTACTACTTATAGTGCTAGAATAAACACCTTCCATAGCCTTCTTATACTGATTAACTGTAAAGTTATCCTTAACATCAGATCTAGCCATCAATCTACCAGCTCCATGAGGCAGACTATAGTTCCATGATTTGTCCTCTATAGGTTGAGCTAATATAATACCATCTCTAGAGTTTATAGGAATAACCGCAAGCTTCCTAATATCCTCATTGAATACTGCAGAGATAGCACCTTTGCGACATACATAAAGACTAATATCATTATGTATTCTATCTTCATGAATAGAACCTTCCTTCCAGCCCATATTTTTGATTATAGTCTTTGCTATATTGTATCTATTAGTCATAGCATACTCGCAAGCTAAGTTTACATCAGCAAAGTAATCATTAGCCTGCACACGCGTCAGATAAGCCAATTCTATAGGTAAATCCGGACAATTCTCCTTCGCCAGCTTAGTATAATAATTATATATAGACTGACCTAAATGGCGACTACCAGTATGGATTGTTAAATAAATATCTCTAGCATCTGCATCAACTTCAATGAAGTGATTACCACCGCCTAAAGTACAGAATGCTTCTCTACATCTATCAAGATCTATATGATCTTTACATCTTAGATTATTTAATGTAGATTCTAATATGGGATCGTATTCATACTTCCTCTTAACAGCATTAATACAACGATCCCTGATAATGGTATCAATTTTCTCCCAATTCATTGTCTTTGGTTTACAATTAATCTGTATACATAATACCCCGCAACCTATATCATTACCTATGACTGCTGGTATTATATAATTCTCATCATAGCAACTTGCTGTAAATCCTATAGGAGCTACCTTTCCAGGATGACAATCTGGCATAAGTGCTATATAAGCATTCTTAAACATAGGTTGAGAAGCAAGCTGTTCCGCTTGCTTCATTGCATAATCTTCAATGTCTTTACAATAGTTGACAATTTCTGCCATTATTTTCTCCTCCAATCATAGTCCTTGATATGTGTCAGTTTCCCGCCACATTCATTGCAATAGTTCATATTCTGTTTAATGTAGACTATCTTACACTGATCGCATACAGACAAATCATACTCAACGTATATAGAAGTCCATATAATATAACTAATGAAGTAGCCTAGCATTACAGCGCTAAATATTATTTTAAGTATGTCTCCTCCGGAAATTTCATATTTATACATGACTAAAACTCCTGTAAGGCTATATAATCATATTCAGCCTTCTTTATACAATCTCTCAATTCATTGAATAAACCACAATAGTTATCATTCATGAATTCTATTAACGAATCCTTATGATATACGCATGAATCAAAAGTACTTACTTCACAATCGCTATTCTCTGGTACAAATAGATGCTTACAGCGATTCTTAAGTTTATACCAATCATTCATCTTTTCGCAAGTTAGATTGATATAATCTAAGTGTTCCCATTTAGTATTTGGATTAACTTGCAAATCTGGAAATTCAACTGTTAATACCTTAAGGTCTCGACTCATTATCTGCCTCCTGAAATGCTGTGACCGCAACCTTTGATGCGTTTTGTATTACCATTCTTGCGATCTGTATTAACCTTACCACCTCCAAACTTAGAAGACTGCTTAAGCATATTGCTCTTTCTAGAACTCTTGGTCTTACTCATTTTATTTACCCTCCTTTGTTGGTAATGCTATAACTTTATCTGGATAGTATTGGGATTTGATAGACATAGCCCATTCATCCAGATTTATAATATACTTAAAATCATAATTAGCATTGAATGCACTGTTGTTATCCAGCACTTTCAATCTTCCTGTTTGAAGCATGCTTTCAAATACATTCATGCCTGAGAAATCATTTATAAAGCATCTATTATCCAGCTCAGGATACATAACTAAGAACTTCTTGTGTCCCTCGGGATCGGTCCATGTCTTTTCATCGAAATTATAATAATCATGCAATCCAGCAAGCTTAACCATCTCTACGTAATCATTTAGAGTGGCATATTCCATATCAAGGAACATCCTCTTTATCTTATTCTTCTCATTCGAGTTGAAAAACTTATTAAGCTGGTATAAATACATATCCGCATTGTACTTATATTTAGTGCAGAACTTAGACTTATCATTTATAACAACTTTAATTATACCTGTATAATTCAAATTAGATCACCTCCTAAATTAATTCTATGTAATATCGTATTTATAAAGTTACCTGGCCAGGTAACCCCACACGTTACTATAATATGCAATTGTAAGCAATGTTAATAAAGCAAATAACATATGTAAATTTTAAATTGCGAAACTATAAATTAATATAAGGATGGAGGTGTATATAATGGAAGCACATCTTTTATCTCTAAATAACTTTAATATGCCAAGGGTATTAGATAAGTCTAATGCTAACTATATGCATATAGTTTATCTATTACTTTTAGATAAAGGCACTTTTCAATCTCATCCTAATATGGGTGTTGGTCTAAGATCAGAATACCGATATAATAATGATGAGAATATGCTTGATCAATTACGTGAAGAGATTAGAGAGCAGATTACTACTTATTTGCCCCAAGTCGAATACGTAATGAACGTTACGGTAGGCTTCGCTGGACCAGATCATGTTCTTGGTATAGTCATCGAAGTCTCTGATGGAGCCTATGTTATATCATACGACCAAGAAAATGACGATATAAACGTAGGTAGTTCTTCTGTATTAAGTGATCTGATATCTAACTAAAGGAGGATAATAAAAAATGAGTAAAAAGATTACATTGGATGAGTTGGCAAGAAATAATAACGCTAAGGCTACCATCACAACTCCTAAGCCTGTTACAATGGGTACATCTAATAAAGCCAATATGAAGGTTGGTGATGTTAATGTATTAGGAGCTGAGCTTCAGAAAGCACACCCTGAGGCTGCAGCAGCGAAGGCAGAAGAGCAGGAGATTAAGAATCCTGAGATTGTTGATGATGCATTTGCTTCTCTTACAGATACCATTAATAAGAAAAAGAAGATGGCTGATGAAATGATGAGTAAAGCGCAGGAAGTTGCTGAAGAGAATGAGAATAATGCAGAACTCCAGGCTGAGTTTGGTGAACTCGCTGGAGTAGAAAACGATGAAGTCGAGACTGAGAATGATGATCCTATTGATGTGATCGAACCGGAAGAAGAGAAGACTCCGGATGAGCTTATCGATGATATTGATAAGGATCTTGCTGAGCTTGGTGGTGAAGATGACGATGATGAGGTAGAAGCACCTGCGACTGTTGTTAATATGAGCAACCAGCCTGATCCTGTTAAGTCTGTTACTAAGAATATTAAGAATGAGCCTAAGCAGCCGGTGAATGACGAAGAGTTCGCTAAAGAGCTTGAAGATATTGATGATCTTCTTAGCGAGGTAGAGATTTCTGATCTCGAAGAAGATGATGATGAGAGAATGGCTAGGATTAAGAGCAGCATTGGTGAGAAGGTTCATGCTTCTGATAATCTTATTGATTTCTCTCAGTATACTATCCAGAGTGAGCCTGTATCTATGTCTGCGATTCTTAACAGCACTAAGATGTCTAGAGATAAAAAATATGCAGATTGGCCCCTGTATTACACTGGCAGAACCATTAGGATGGAAGAGTGCGATGGTATTGAATTGGATACGCTTCAGTCTACCATCAATAGATCTAATTCTATGAACAGAGTTATCGCTACTCTTAAGTTTGCATATAACCATAATGTGGACGCTAATAAGCCTCCATTCGAAGCATGGTGCCAGTCCATCCGTACAGAGGACTTTGATTCATTGTATTTCGGACTCTTTATGGCTACATATTCTGACTCTTGTCTGTTAGCTGTAACAGATGAGGAGGGCGATGGTGCTTGCGGAAAGCCTGCTGTATATGATGTAGATCCTATGAATATGGTATCTTTCAAGGATGATGATGTTAAGAAAGCTTTCTATGAGCTTATGAATACTGATACTACTACCAGCAGCAAGCTTCAGGAGTCTATCCCTCTTCAGATTAGTGATGACTTTGTTATCACATATAAGCATGCTAGCTTATACAGCACATTCGTACAATATGCTACCATCAAAGAGGAGATTATGAATAAGTATGGAGATATGCTTAATACCATGGCTTATGTAGATCAGTTCTTTAAGATCGATAGAGAGAATAAGAAGCTTGTTCCTCTTAAGATTAAGAGCTATCCTAATGATCTTAATAAGACAGTGCTTACTAAGCTTAAAGCATATAACCAGATACTTAAGACCCTCAACGCAGATCAGTACAATATGCTTAATGGCAAGCTCAATAATATCATTAAGGAGCCTGAGGTTACTTACCAGTATCCGGAACTGAAGTGTTCTGAATGTGGTCATACTATCCCGAGTAAACCTCTGGATTCTGTAGTAAACTTGCTTTTTACACGAGCTCAGTTGGCCCAAATCAAGAATTCATAAAGAAGGTTGAATCTTTATGTACATTCTATAGAGGTAGAACAACATTTGGAGAAATGATGCATCTACCTCTAAGTTATATGAATGTGCTCTATAGAATAGCTGAGGAACGTGTTAAGACCAAAGAGGGCCAAGAACAACAAGAAGGCGAAGTATTAGAGGATGAATTGGAGGCTGCGATATATGAATAATATAGAATTCGCAAAAGAAATTCCAGCGGCACAGTTAGCTGATATATTCAAAAGCTATTTTGAACAGCATATGATTGCCTATGGAATACTAAGGGATGTGGAATTCGTATCGCTAAATGATATAAGTATGGATAAGGCTTCCATCACATACTCAGTGAAATTGCTTGATGCGGAGAATAAGGAAAGATTGCTGAATACATTGCAATCTAATTCTGCTAATATAATTATGTATGGCAAATCCTATACTCCTAACGTATTTTTGAATGGCGATCTACTATGTATTACTATAAATAAGTAAAAAATAATGGGGTGCTAATAAAGCACCCCGCTATTTTATTGCGATGATAAGAGCATGTTATTCTGCATAGTTTCAACATCCCACTCTATAATATCTATTCTATGCTTAGTAGTGATTTTACCACCCTCATAGAGCTTTGAGCTGATTCTGGTGAATTTATTTAGTGCATCCTCATAGGACTTTGCTATAAAGCTCTCTGAGCCATAACCTGTGAGTGAAAATCTTAACTCATATAAAGTGTCTTCTAGATCTTCTATCTTGCATTTATATAAATATAATTTGCTTGACCTTATCTTTATATAAGTCATGAGTTCGTATATCTTGTTATTAGCCATCTCGAACTGATCGAAGATAACTTGTTCTACATAATAACCCAGAGAGTCCTCAGACTCCTTATGGTAATGCATGGCAACAAGATTTACTTGTCTAGAGCAGCATACCTTAATCACACTTGTTAAGGCGCAACTTAACCCAGTTACATACACTCTTATCGCTTTTGTGGCTTTTCCATTCATGAATATTATGTTTTCTTCAATGAACTTATTAACCACTGTTTCGAGATAATCAAATTGGTTAATCTGATCATCTGCAATGTTGTTGAATATATATTTACCAACAGGTATCTTATGCCTCTTGGCGACTAGACCGCATTCTACAAATAAGTTATTATTATTTGCTTCTATATCATTAATCAGATTATTTAGTTCTTCATCTGGGATAAACGCTATACTATAATCATAGCCTGCGTCAATAATTTTATTTATAGATGATGTAGATTCATCCTCTAAGAGATTATTAACTTGGAGTGGGACTAGATTTTTATCATCGCATATTTCATCTAGCGATTTACCGTTATCTATATCTTGTTTAATAGACTCCATCTCTTTCTTGTCTGTAAGAAGTCTATACTGCCCCTTTATATTAAGTCTCTTCCTTTTCATTTCACACACCTTTCTGCGATCCACACATTCGCTAGTTGGTTATGTAAAACACGGTCTCATATATATCTACATATATAATATGCAATCGAAATATTTTACCGAAACAATAAATTAATAATCACCCAAGGAGGTTATAAGATGGCTAATAAACGATTTAATATAAGCCAATTGGATCAGAAAAGGTTCATTAAAGTTAATGATAGCACATTAGAAGTTACTAATCCTGCCATGTTTAACGCTACGAATGGACCAACGCCAGATGGCTTATTAAGTAATACAATATTTGGTATCACCAAAGCTGAGCGTTCTGGTATATATGGATATATAGATCTTAAGGAGAAGTTTATCAATCCTTACTTCTATAAGATATGGCTTAAAATAGATAATAAAGTACGTGGATTAATCTATGAAACAGAAACCTTCTCTATAGATAAGCATGGCTATCTTGTTCAAGATGATAATGGTCAGACCGGTATAAAGTTTATCGAAAAGAATATTCAGGACTTTAAGTTTAAAGATACAAAGCAGAAGCACTTTGTGGAAGCTCTCATGAAGGGCGCTAAAGATGGCTTATTCTTTACAGATAAGCTTATTATTATCCCTCCATTCTATAGAGATGTAGATACATCTGGAGGTGGTCGTATAGGTGTTGGTGAAGTTAATAAGCTATATATTAACGTTCTTAATAAGGTTAAAGCATTGCAAGATGCTAGCGATTATGGATTCGATATCAAGGGTGGTATCAGAGGACAAATCCAGGATATTCTATTAGAGTTATATAACTGGTTTACTCTTGGTGAGACTACTATAGGTGGTGAGCATACTGGCTCTGGCATATTTAAGAAATTTGGTAGTATGCGAAGATCTGTAATGGCTAAGACTGCAGATTATAGTAATAGATTAGTACTCTCTGCAGCGGATACTAATGTAAATAGCAAAGAAGAACTAATGGTAGATTTAGACTATTCTGCTATACCATTAGCATCTGCTTTATCTGTTGCATATCCATTTGTGGTTTATAATCTAAGACAGTGGTTTAATAATGAGTTTGGTGGAAAGACTCATTATGACTATATTGATAAAGATGGTAAACCTCAGCAGGTTGAATTAGATAATATCCTTATTGAATTCTCTGATGATAGAATCGATAAGGAGATTAATGAGTTCATTCATGGATACTCTAATAGATTTAAACCTATAGAAGTGCCCAATAAGGAAGGTAAGAAGATTTATGTACGCTTTAAGGGTTATTCTATTACTAGAGAGGAATACGCTAAAGGCGTAAGAGAGAATGATACTCTTATAGACAGAGATATAACCTGGTGCGATTTATTTTATATAGCCGCGTGTGAAGCAACTAAAGATAAATATGCTATTATAACAAGATATCCCATAAGTATGAATTGTGGCATCACATTGGAAACAGTGTGTTGAAAAATCCATTGAATTGCTGGGAAAGGCTAAAGCTTAGATTCCTATAACGGTGAAGAAATTCAGAAACAATATCTAAGATTGATTAATGATGAAATACAAGCCTATATTTAGGTTCTACAATCAATTAATGTCTAATCAGCATCCAGAAATACTGGTTCAACGACTAACCCTGGAATGGGTGTAGGGCTATTCAATAGTTCGAAGTGATGGAGACCTAAGTCTTATATAGATATGGTCGTGATATAGTCTAATCTTTATGTAACTCATAAAGCTGAATCTTATAATGAGATTCATACTTCAATAATTTATATAGCAAGGTTCATATATCTTCTACAAATAAGACAGAGCCTGTTGTTATAGATGGCGAATTCTATCAGTGGTATCCAATGATACGTCAGAATGATATTGGTGAGAATACATCTAATAGATTTGTAGATACTTGCAATATCTGCAATCTATACTGTAAAGGCATGGGTGCCGATTACGATGGTGACACGATATCAGATAAGCTTATGTTTACCAATGAAGCTAATGCCGAGCTTGAGAAATATGTAAATTCCAACGCTCAGTTTATAGCCTTAAATGGTGTAAGCTTAAGATACCCTTCCATGGAGGCAGTCCAAGCTATATATAACCTTACACTTACATTAGATCAGAATCAATTAACAGATCCAAAGTTCTAATATTAATACCCTAGGCTTATAGCCTAGGGTTATTCTTTTATTTTAGCTTAATACTGCGATAACATTGGCTACGGTTTTAAGATCAATGGCATCCTCTTCATCTCCAGAAGTTTGTATGGTTGGCTGGTTAGATTCTGGTAAAGATAGGCCTTGGTCTGCAGCATTACATGATAATGGTAGTACATTATATAATTACGGCGCGATGGAATGGTGGTTAAGGGGAGCTGCTGATCATGGTTTATCAATACCTCCGCATATAACAAATGGAGTATTTACAATGGTATCTAAAGATGCTAGATCTGAAAGGGTTAATGCTTATACTCAAAGTAATATAACTAATGGAGTTAAATACGGCGATGTATTGGTGGAGTAGAACTAGCACGTACTATCCAGAAGCCCCTAATCATTCTGATAATAAAATTAGATTTAATGCTAAAGCTGATGGTGAAGAACATATATGGACAATTCCAGCTTATAGTTGGAATGGTGTTGATGTAGTAATTGTCGGCGATGAATTGTTGGTGGTTTAGATCAGGATGTTATGTATATATAACTGGAGGTGGTTGGCCAGCTAGGTCTGATAAATCTGCATTCGTTATGTATATGAAAGAAAGGAATCCACCAGTATGGGCTCATTGTGCTAATTTTACATATGTATATGATATTAGTACACCATGTAATTACGGCGATGGAATTGGGATGGTTATTTAGATCATTTTATGATGTAAGGACACAACCTTCAAATTATTTAAATAAAGATGGAACTGGATATTGTGTATATTGCCAAAGCTATAATAATACTTCTGGATTAAATTGGATTGCTTATCCTATAAATAAGCCAACTGATAGATATTATTACGGCGATGAGTTGGTGGGAAAGATCTGGCTATAAGCCTGACAAGGCATCATTTTGTTGTTCAGGATATTATAATACACCTAATGGAACACCTCAAGGTACTAATGCTGCAAAACATAGTGGTACTGGACAATTATTTAATCTCGGCGATGGAATGGTGGTTGAGGACTTGCCCAAATCATGATATAAATGCTGGTGCTTTAGAAAATAATAAGTCTGTTATAAGTTGCGTTTGGGCGGATGGTAAGAGTTATTATGCTATACAAGGCGGTAATGGCTATTATGTAAGAAATTTCGGCGATGGATTATTGGGATAGATCTGCTTCATCGAAAATAGTGCAATGTTATTAATATTTTCAACAGATGATAGATTTATAAATACAGGTTGGAAAGTTCCGGCATATAAATTCCCTAGTGGTATTGATTGTATTTACGGCGATAATTTGTTGGTTAAGAAGTGCAGATTATAAAAGTATACCGTGGTATGGCACTCAATATGATAATAAAGATGTGAGTTTTATTTATATTAGCCCAGATGGTTCAGTAAATTGTACTGTTGCATGCCATGGATCATCTAGCCCTAGTAATTACGGCGATGTATTGGAGAACAAGAACTAGTTCATCTCAAGCTGGCGATTGGGCTACAGATAATAAAAGTTGTTATATGTGTATTAATGGTACTTATGTAATTAAAGCGGTGAATACATATGCTGCAACTAGTGTCGGCGATAACTTGGTGGAATAGATCCGCTGCTGGAAACCATTGGAAATATAAAACTATTGGATTTACTGAAACTACTATTGATGGAGTATCAGACTTTAATTATGCGTGGAGATGGGAATCTGCTGAACCATATCAAATAATATATCACGGCGATGGATTGGTGGACAACTAGTGCTATGTCTGTATATGCTAATATTTATCATAGTGGTAGCACTGGTAAAGATTATTGCCCTATAGATAATAAAGGTGAACCATCGTATCAATTTGCTGGTAATTGTGGATATAATATAGATTTCGGCGTTTAAAAAAAGAAGCACCCTAGGCAATTAAGCCTAGGGCAATTATTAATGGAAAACAATAAATATGAATAATTAACCCTCTGCGAGAGTCTCATTACCTTCATTAGTCTGAGCCTGTTTCTCAGCTTCTGCACGCCTTGCAGCTCTGCGCTCAGCCTTTGTGAGATGTTTAACCTGAGGCTGCTGTTTGGGCTGTTCTGCAGGTTTCTCATCGACCTTCTCTTCTTCAGCCGAAGTTTCTGCTGACCCTCCTACGCTGGGTAATGCAGGAGCTTCATTAGCATTATCATGCTCAGAATCATCAACCGGCTCTTCAGCAGGTTCTTCTGCCTTAGGAGGCTCTTCCTTCTTGGGATGTTCTACAGGTACAGCAGCCTGCATGGGGGAGATCTTATCTCTCTCAGCCTTACGCTTTGCTTCTTCTGCTTTCTTGATCTCTGCTTCCATCTGGCTGTCAGCATTACTCTTATCATAGTTAGTGATATCGAGATTTACTATAGTACCATCCGGCAGGACTTCTTCTACCATAGCTCTCCCCATAAGTGCAGCGCGAATCTCCTCGTTGGTCATGCGAGTATTCTTTACAGCGCTCACGATAGGCGGGTTAAACATGGTAAGTGGAGCCTTCGGGTAAACGTTAACGACTTTTCTTTGTTTCATTTTTAATCATCCTCCTCATTATCTTCGCTATCGTCATCAGAGTCATCATCAGACATAGCGTTCTTTACAGCCTCAAGATCATCCTCGTCGTCATCTTCGTCATCGGATAAATAAAGAACATCATCTGTGCCTTCATTATCTACCGGAGCATCATAATCCTCATCTGCGAGGAATTCTTCATCCTCGTAAGGATCATAATCACTGGCTTCAATATCCTCATCGGTAATCTCTGCGATGTCATCAATGTCGGTACTATCATGCTCAACAACGTCTTCCATTGCATCTTCAATATCTTCAGCTTCAGAATCTAACAGATCATCATTAGCCATATCTACCATAAAATCATCCATTGTTAATACCTCCTTAATCAAATAAGTCATCTAACTCGTCATCATCGAGATAGTTATCACCATCTCCAAAGAGATCAGTGTTTTCTGCATCATCTAAGAGATCATCAATAGCGTAGCTATTTTCATCTTCTCTTACTATCTCGCGTGTATCATCGTCCATCATTTCCCTAAGAAGCATATCTTCTATAGGTGTTCTTAATGAATCCATAGTATTTACCTCCTGGCTTAATATCATGTTTAAGATAACATATTTTTTAATTGCGATGTTAAGCAATATATTACCATAGGAATCTCATAAAACTGCTCCCTTGTAGGCATATAATCTAAATGCTTGAGAAGATCAATATCATCATCAGTAATCTCTTCATGATTGAAGTATTTGATTATGATATTCTTAAGAATATCCTCTTCTCTATATTTAGTATTGCTCTTTATATTATCCGCAAATGCTGGATCATCAAACATATTGAGCATATAGAATTTACCCATATGATCAATCTTACGATAATCCATTATATAGTAATCAATTGGATACTGATATAATAAGCTAAGTCTCTGTTCGCATTTAAGAGCATGACCTACATAGGTTCCAATATGGTGCTTAAGATCACATTCCTCTACATTAACAAAAAACGTCTTGCTATAATCTATAGGAAATGTTGTCGGCATGATATATTGATGTTGTACATAGATATATTTAGTAGACCCACCGAGAATATCATTTCTAATTAGGAACTCAATTAGGTAAGGATCATATATCTTAAAGCCTATAAAATCATGATATCCATAAGCATTAGGTCTGCTGCCACCATCAGTACCATTATTGCTATAATTAAGAGCAAATGATTGAATTCTATTATCATAGAATAAACCAATATAATAGTCTTTCAATGCTGTCAATGTGCTCTCAATATCAGAAGCAGCATTATAACTCTCTTCCTCCATTAAGCAAGCAAAGTTTGTACCAACATTATCAATCATGAAGTTGTATCTTTTAACAACCTGCGGTTCAATATTCTTTAATCCATCAGAAGATTTCAATGAATAAGCAATCTTATACATCAATGCCCCAGTCTCTATCATATTAGGATTAACTGCAGTGATTTCAAACAGCATAGGCGTCGCTAACTCATCAATATAAAAGAAATCTCCCGGGTATGGAACAACCGTAAATGGAAGCACTATAGCTTCACCAGTTATATCAGAACCCTCAAGACCATATTCACCTATCTCAAGGCTTGGATCTGGCTTAGTATATCCATAAATATAGAAATTATTAATCTTATTGAATCTTAACGGTGACTCAGGCGATACTTCACCGAAATTGCCTCTAGTCGACTCATCCAATGTAGTCATCGTAGTATTAAGATTATAATATGTACACTTAGTACCTTGCTTATCGCTCCACATATAATATGGATTTTTGATAATATTTTGGACTAAGTTCTTATCCAGTTCAGTAACCTGATGCTGAGTTAGTACACCAGATCGGTCAGTATTTATAAACTTCCCAGCCAAAGCGTATACCTCCCTTCGCATTATTATTAATTATTAAAATGTCTTCTTTAGAATTATATACCCATCCCAACAGGCTATTAATAGTATATATCGAGGTGAGAAAAAATAATAGCGATGCTGGCGGCACCGCTATTATCTTTGTATGATTTATTTTTAATCCTTCATACTAGGATTGTTTTCGATCATGGACTGAAATAAATCCTGCCAATAATCATTGCTAGCGATTTCAATTCTTTGCTGGAGAACCTCATCAGTAGCATAGATATTTTCAACCATTATTCTCACCTCCTTATATATTATTTCTTTATAAGTCTCCTTTCAATACTTATAAATCAAATATATAATATACAACACAAAATGAGAACTTTGACAAAAAATAATCCCCTAGGCATAATAGCCTAGGGTTATTCATTGTTCTTTATAAATATATCCATCATATGACTATTTGTAGCCACATAGAATCTATAGACTTCTGAATTGGCTCTCATAGCCTGCTCGAATACTCTATGTACATCTAGCGGTATGCTAGGATGCATCTTAGCGAACGCGTCAAGAGTATCGCATTGATCTATAATACACTCATACATATCCATAGAATTATACCTATAACAACTATCCATAGATTGAACCATGAATTTAATAAGCAACTTCTTAGTCAATGATATTACAGGGTCAGGATCTACATAATTAACCATCTTATGAATCCAACCGGATAAGAATTTATGCTCTTTAAATGCAGGATTATATATAGTACCCCAACTCTCATAAGATTCATGATCCATTACTGTTTGTTCTAGAGTTTCTTTATCCATGCAGATGACTACATCAGTCTGTCTATAGAATTTAAACATAATCTTACCATAATCAGCTATAGCAAGATTAGGATTCTGCATAGTTATTTTAGGTTCGGCAATCTTCTTTTCTTCCTCACCATTTTCATTCTCTTTGTCTACTAAGATAAAATTATTCATTTTACTATCCTTACCATTTGTATTTTGTACTTCTGATTTTCACACTCATCTTTTAGAAATGGGTATTTCTCAGCAATCTCGTTTAATACCATATTCTTATATCTCTTATAATAAGTATCGCCGGGAATACGCCTATCTAATTGATGGACTATTTTCATGTCTCTATCATACGTTGAACCAGTATGTCTGATACTATTAACTAGTATACGCTTAATATCGTCTTCTTGTAAAAACACCCCATGCTCAGCCTTGCATCTCAGGCGTTCTGAGGAGTTATCATAAAATTCACGCACTGGTTTTTCCTCAACAACCATGTTATTATGTATGCGATTAAACAGATCTTTCTTACGCAACATCCGTTTTTCTCTTTTACGATTCTTTGTCATAATGCTTCTCCAATTCTATAATAAGAATCTTCTATATGATCTAATGGAACCCCATAATCTTTTTCTCCATTATGCTTATTTCTATGTATTATAATATCACATGGGAGATTCCTTATCTTATTAAGTATAAGCTTATTAAGCTCCTTCTCATTAACATCACCATCTGGATATAAATGAACCTCATAATTCACTAGTCCAGTTTGTTGTAATATGAATTGCAATGCTCCTATGTAAGATTTACCTCCACAGGCTATATAGATATTCTGCATATTAATTCTATTATTCAAATTATATATGCCGAGAACATCGAATGGACCTTCTGCAATATGTATCTTCACAGGATTATTATCATAATAGTTAAATTGCGTTGGTATTACATAGAAATTCTTGCTACCATCTTGCTTACCAATAAGGCTATAATTCATATATCTCTTATTGATAAAATCTGGTAAACCCTTCTCAAATACTCTACGCATATTTGTAAATGAATTATCAAATGAGATAAATCCAATAAAGTTTGTCGCAAATAAATTGACTATATTAGGATCTCTGGTTAATTCCAAATTATTCATCTGTATGAGTTTATTAAGATCTAAGAATATCTTTAGATTTAATATATCTTGAAAACTATAATTAGTGCCCAAGCGTTCATTTATATACTTAAGCTTCAATAAATTAAGATTTGTATTATCAATCCAATTGTTGTTTAATGGATAGATATCTACATTCTTAAGATACTTATACTTAGGCAATTTCATTACATCAGCATTATGTCTATCTATATTAACTAATACATCAGAATCATTACACCCTAACTTAGTTAATAACTCACCACTAACCCTTCCAGCAGCCGGGCACCTCTTGCAATCATACATTGCAATCTCATCTACATTCTGAGGCACGCCAATATATAAATGATGATGTATGTCTTCCTTTAAGCCATTCGAAACACAAAAAGGACAGCAGACTCTAACTTCACGTCCGCCAGAAGCCACTTTTAGGTTAGGATAGAAATTCCTAATCATATTTATAAAATTCTGTCCAATATAATTATACATATTAGCACACCTCCTTTCATATATATGTAGTAATACGTATAAAAAAGAACCACCTAGGCCCATGCTGGGCCTAGGCTTTTAACAAGAGGAAACATTTTTACCATGGATTATCTATTATCATTATGTTCATAGCCTATGTAGAATTGTATTCCCAATGCTGTAGAATATTTTATTAAACTCCGTAGAGTTGGAGATGTAGTTTCATCTCCAGACTCTATAGAGCTAATGCAAGATACTGATAATCCGCTAATTTCAGATAATTGTTTTTGTGTCAAATTCTTAGATTTCCTCGCGTTAGTCAGTTCCATTCTAAGTAATTTATCTTGTATCATAGATTCTGTATTTGTCATAGGCATACCTCCCTATATACAAATTACATATGATAAGAACTCTTCGTCTATCATATCATCTATCATCGGTGCATTTATACCGTCATACTCTGTAGGGCAATCATTTTCTTCATCCCAATCTATCATTTCAAATTGAGATGATTTAATTGTGCCTAAGAGCTCGAAGAACTGAGCTTCTACTTTAGGGTTATTATACTTCTTTCTAAACTCATTCCATAATGTAGCATTCTTTATCTCATTAGTATTGTTTTTATTGATTACCTTACGAGATGAAATTCTGCTAACTTTAGAACTGATCAAATATGGTAATATAACCATCCCGAGAGCTTTTAGTTTCCTTTTCGCAGCAATCATAAGTTTTATATAATGAATCTGGTTAGGGATACTTTTCCATGTCTCAGGATCGCCAAGATTCTGGTAGAATATATATCCAAGCAACTTATTAGTTGTTGGATTAATTACTCCACTTCCATCTTTGGTTAACATCTTCTTATAATGAGCTATCTCTTTCTCACTGTACGGCCCATACGTAGCTTCAATATCAAGAATAGCCATTTCTGCAGCGACTTTGTTTTGCATCGCCAAGGCTTCGTCTTTCTTCGATATTTTGGACTCATAACGATCGAATTCAGAGTTTTGATCTGCGTCTCTCTCGCTAGAACTTAATCTATTGAGCGTGTACTCATATTCAATATCCGTTATCTTATACGAAATTGATCTACGATTAGAGAAATAATTGAAGTTTACAATATTGCTATTGTATACGTATTTAGGCATAATCTGTAGAATTATGTCGTCTACAGAATCATGAGTGTGCGTTGTGGCGTTATTGCCACGGATACGATTCTTATCCCACAGTGTTTTGTTAGGGTTTCTGGACTTATTGACTACAGAGAGAGCTGTTTCATAGATTTTCTGGTGTACGTCAATATTCTCCTCTTCTACGTATTTAGTAACACACATATCATAGAGTGTTCTCATAAAGTCTATTACATCTTCAGATTTCTTAATGAAGTTCATATACATATAATGAGTAGCCATCGGTATATAGATATTCATCATAAGACTTACTTCATAAAGTATCTTTGCGTGATTGTTATTGAACTGAAGATTAGGTGTTCTGCCACCGTTATTAGACAGGTTCATCTGATAGTTATCAGATACAAAGTGCTTTATCTTCCTAGTAAGACTAGGATTGCGGATAATATAGATATTCACATCATCCATGAAGTTCTCTCTAGAGTACTTCTTATTATAATCAATAAGATATTTAATCCTATACATATACATCAAAAGTTCCCTATCATGATCATAATACTTCTCAAAATGATTCAGATACTGGCAAATGTGATCTCTTGTCTTATCCGAATTGTAACTTCTCTTTGGACTCATAGCAAAATAGTTTATCTGCTGTGATTCCTCATCTGTATTGCCGAAGAACTCGGCTATTGGTAAAATAATATCACCTTTGATATTCTTAAATATAATATCTTCTGGCGCTATAGGATACTTTGGGTCAATACCCCATTCGTCTACAGGCGGTATAGCATTTCTGTCAACTATACTACACATTTCCATAAAACAAATACCTCCTAAAATCTTATTGTTACAAAATTATAATATACAATAGAAATTAAGTTTATTTTCGTTTTACGTTTCGTGTGGTTCTGACTGTCTTTGCTGTCTTGACTGTAGATACTTTCTTAATTGAGGTACTCCGATTTCCCCCTGAGTTGTTGTTTCCATGGCTGTTACCTCTTTCTTTATATCTTTCTTCTTTCTTCGATAGTTTTTCGCCTTCCTCTTGACGAGCTTTGATCTTCTTGTCAGCATGCTCTATACTATCAACTAAAGCATGTTTACTGTATTTATTAGATAATCTATCTAGATTATGCCTATAGAATAACCCGTATCGCTCCATAGCCAGATACGCAAAATATAATGATTTTACATAGAAGATATCATCATTAGGATTCTTCGTTCTAGCTTTAGTTCTTAATGCAGTTTTACTCATTTTAGGCTCGCAATCCTTAATGAATATATCATGCTTAGCGAAGGCATGAACAAACGTATATACAAATGCCGGGTCATTCGAGTAGAATCTAACCATATATTGTCTCAATGAGTCGTTAGCCTTCTTCTCATTAACCTTAGTGCTAAGCTGTATAACTACATCATAATAGAAATTCGCTATAGGCTCACTAGGGATTTTAAAATGAATATAATAAGTATCATTAGCGTCAGACTGATGATATACTTTGAACTGGATATCCCCCTGCTCTCTAAGCAATATCTTATCAAACTTGGCTTGATACATATCCTTATACATTTTCCTGTTGGTTATTACTGTTGCTCCACCATTTGGATTATCTATATATTTATCAAAACTCATACCATCAACGGCTTGTTTCAATACTTTAGTCGATGGCATATTTATACACCCCCTTTGCTATATAAGTGCATGTAACACTGCTATTATAATGATCTGTAATAGATGATATAGCTGATCCTCTGCAAGGTTTATTGTTTTCATATTAGCTTTAGAGTTGTCTATAGATGCGTGTAAAAATGCATTGAATATTATAGTCAAACACAGTAGGTTAAAATTGAAATTGCTCTTATGCCAGTGATAAATAATAATCGGAATGTGTACGCTAAAACTCCATTCAAACCCATGGCAAATAAGAGCAGCTATATAATCATACTTATATTTATCAGAATATTCTTTCTGATTCTTCCACCAAGACTTCTGCTTCATTTTAGCAAGAACATCTTGCAAGACATAGTCATCTATTATATGACAATAAATCATACACAGTATCATAAATAATAGAACGCCGAATTTTAACTGAAACATATTTATATCCTCATGCATATTATGCTAGGCTGACCTATGAAGATCAGCCCAGTCATAAGTATTATCCCTCGTTGTCTCTAATATCTGCAGTGTAAATATTATGCATTGGCGTCTGTACAAGATACTGATTGCTGGTAAACATAAGGATCAGAATCTTATTGATTGTCTCCAGAATAGCCACATCTGACTTAATGGAAGACTTAACCTTACCATCGCAATCATTAGTCCTGATATTTAGTGGGCACTTCTTCTTAATCATAAGATCAATAAGCTTATCAAGCTCATCCTTATCTGTAATATTATACAGAATAGAGATAAGCTCAGTATATGCCTTAAGCAGAATATTAATAATATTCACGCAGCTGTTATCAAGATCTTTAGATTCGCTAAGCTCTTTAAGAGCCCGCAGAGCCATGAAGTTAGCTCCGTAACCAACGCCTTCCTTAGCAGCAGATCTACAGTTAAATACAGCATCTTCTACTGAAGCCTTGAGATTATTCCTGTCGGAGATAGTTACTCCGCCGACCATAAAGTCAATCATATTACCCTTGAAGCTATTAAGACGACGCTTAGTATTCTGAATCTCATTGGTACCCTCAGCACCATCAATAGCCTTCTGTACTCTGCTTTCAAGCCAGTTTACCATAGCTTTATAATCATCAGAATACTCACCATTCTCATCAAACATATTTCCAGGTTTAACGAACTTGGTCTTATAATCATCAGCTGTTACAGCCTCAGCAGTACCGCAGAAATCAGTAATTGTCTCCATTGTAGGTGCTAAGCCCTTCTCCTGATCCTGTTCCTGGAGATCGAGATTGAGATACTTCTTAATGAATTTGGCGCCGCACATCTTTGCGATATCATCATACATATAATCCTCTGTAATATCTGATACAATAATAAGAGGAATGTTAGCACCCGGCTGCTTACACAGATTGATTACATTATCGAAGTAGCTCTGTGTGTCAGGAGAGATCTGATGGCACATAATGACTGTCGGTACATACTCATACTCGCTTCTGGGATCGACTGCACGGATGATATTATCATTGATGATCTTCATTACAAAATTTGTCATCTCAGGCGTATCGATAGCATCTTTAAAGCAGTATACTCTGGCATTGGGCACTGTCTTATTGAATGCAGAATCTGCAGCCCCTGTCTCGATAGTCATACCATCATACTCTTTAATGATATTCTGTACTTCTGGAGATTCAAGAACATCAATGAATACATCTAAACCGTACTTCTCATATACATTCTTGATAGTCTGTGAGATCTCCACATTGTTATTAGTAGAGATCAGCGCAATATCATAGATATCATCAAGAGTACAATCCCACTTATAGGAGTAGATCTTATCCTTAATGATTTCGAATGTCTTATTAAAGATATTAACAACATCCGAAGGCGCCCAACTCTTCATAACTTCATTATTGCAAAGTACATCAAACAGAGTCTTGCAAAGAATAACAGCAGATGTGGTTCCATCGCCGACTTCCTTAACAATATGAAGAGTAAGATCTCTAAGCAGATCCTGTACAGAACGCTCGATAGGGTTAGCAAATAAAATATTGCTTACTATAGTATGACCGTCCTTTGTATATTCGATAACAATATTAGCCTCATTAGGGTCCATATTCTTAACGAACGCTGTTGTAGATCCCTTAGGTCCAAAAGATTTCTTTACTGCATCAGAAATTATAGTGAGAGTTCTCTGCTGAACGTCTCTAACTATCTCCTCTGGAACAATATTAGAGTAAATTTTAGTCACCATTTGTTTCATCCTCCTGCGGTGGTATATATTTGATATCAGTATACAGATCCATCATATGAATTAGGTTTACATCCCCATAGAGTTGTCCTAAGGAGAGATTGACACATGGAAGTCCTGGCTCCATATTATATTGAGCATTGGCTATATAGATATGCTTACCTTCAATATTATTATATAGAGCTACATAACTGAAATACTTCTCCCAAAAGACCGTATAGTCTTTTAGCTTAACTTCATTTCTTGGTATTGTTATCGTCTTAATTCTATCGTTTAATTTGGAAATAAACTTAGATTGTAGTTCTGAATCGCATCTGGCTATAATATCTACACTAGATGCATTATTTAGAAATGTAATTAATAAGGGAAAAGTATCATAAACTTTAGCATAACCCAATAGATCTTCCATTTTGGTCTCTAATATCTCATTATAGAGATCAACTAACCCATTAGGATCTTCATTAGGTATGAAGACCTCTAATGGATTAATGTGTTGCCTTGATAGAAGCTGTAATTTGACATTGTGTTCATCTTCTTGAGATAGAAACGCTCTGTCTACATAATCAGAGTTATAGAAATTGTCTCTAAAATACTGAAACATGGCGTAATCTAAATCAACAAGCATATCAAAGTTTGCCAAGATTACATTGTCTTTCATATTTAGCTCAATCCCATGGAATTAGCAATATCTGCAAATGTGGAGGTCTCATAATCTTCAGGCACATTATTCATTCCGCCTGATGAATTGCCACCTCCGCCATTGTTGTTATTAAGGAATGTCCTGCTATTATAACCACCGCCGTTCTGATTATAAGCTCCTGAATTATTAACAACAACTGCACCGATTTTATCAGCAATAGCCTTGATCATTCTATACTGACCATCTCTCTTATACATAGAAGCTTCCATTACTGTAGCCGCAAGTGCATAAGATGAAGCCTTCCAGTACTCATCCAGAGTCATAAGGAATGTATCAAACTCCATATTATCGAACTGCTTGGTAGAGAACTTGCCGTTCTTATAGTCATATGCAGCCTGGTAGAAGTCAGCCTTTGTCTGGTATACAATCTCTTCCACATTGCCGCTATTATCAGTTGTAAGGATGCTGAAGCAGGGCGTATCTGATCCAAACTCTGTACCATTTGAAATCTTAAGAAGACCATTCTTAAGCTCAATACAAACATTCATCATCTTACCACCATCACGCATCTCAACCATAAGATCATGCAGCATCTTAGCCTTTGTATTACTTACATAAACTACGGTCTGGTGATCGTTATCGAACGTACTTATATCACCATTCTGACCAATCTTCTTAGCGATACTGATCTTCATGAGCTTATTAAAATAGCTCACTGTAAACCTGGTTGCGTCAACGACGCTATCACCGTGACTGAAGTTAATTGCTGAAAAAGTGTTGTTGCTTGGGCCATTGTCCACATTATTGCGATTTCCGAAACTCATTGCTAAATCTCCTCTCTTAGATATAAATTTGTTATTCCAGCGATTTATGCGTTTATTCTTGGCGCTGTTACTTAGATGTATATATAATAGTAAAAATATACAACATTATAATTCCCCTCTAGACCGAAGCCTAGAGGGTAAAGAAGGGAAACAAAATAAACGACACCTTATTCAGGGTAAATCACGTTAATATAAGATGAGTACCTATCATGGACCTTCTTATCTTTAGCAGCCTTCTGACGGATTTCATATAACTGCTGAAGAATGTTGTAGATCTCCTGACGTTCAACCTCATCGGTAACCTCTGAGAGATAATCTGTAAGTATAGCAACGTCTGTATTAACGGCACGGATAACAAAGAAAAGATCATCTTGAGATTCTGCACATCTTAATCTGAGGTTAAGCTCATAGATATCATTCTTTACAGAATTGATACCTTTAACTTTAAAGGTATGGATTTTCTTGCTGAATCTATCCTTAACGTTATCAAATACATTAGCCTCATGAATATCATTAATATTATTCATGAGATCAAGCGCATACCTAATGTCTTTCTTCTCAAGCTCAGAGCCTGTCATAGCGATGGCTTTATTCAATGTATGTATAGCAGGGATTCTCTTTGTATGGAACTCCTTATTGAGTCTGAGCACCCATGAGAGAGTCAGCAGTCTGTTGTCGACAGTCTTATTGATATATACATTATTACGCATAATCTTCTTCATTGCAGACTCTAAGTAAGGTCCATAACCAAGACTAGCAACAAAGCTATCTGCTATAATCTCATCATCCTTAGAGATCTTGGAGAATACAGAACCAACCTTCATAATGGAGTCTTTCATAGCATAAGCAATGAGCTCCTTATATGATCTTGTAGCATTCAATCCGATAGCATCATCAGTCTGGCTGAAATAATAATTGACTGCATTGCGAACTTCATCTATAGTATTAAGATCATATACAATATGGCCTATCTCATGAAGCAATATAGCCATAAGCTCCTTCTCATCAAGAGCAAGCATAGGATCAAACAGCTTACTATCGAACTCAATATAATAACTCTCAACAGGCTTAGTATCCTTATCACCAAGCATCTCAAGAGCCTCATCCCCCGTAAGGTTAGGGTAAACTCTCATACCGAAAAACATCTTATCTGTATTAAGTGTATAAATAACACCCTTGCAATTTGCAGCCTTAAATATCTTATTTATATCATTTGCAAGCCCCTTGAGATCACTAGTGGAATGTCTCTCATCTAAAGCAAACAGTCTCTTCTCTACGGAAGCAAATATTGTAGAACTATTGTTTATCTTCTGCATTGCTATTATCCTCCTTAGATTCTTTATTAAACTCCTTAGGCGGTAAGTTTACACCCTTCTCTTTATCATAAGTTTTGAATACAGAATTCAAATCATTCATTGGATGTAGAACGCCTACTCCAGATATATTCATAGGATACACCTCCATATTTCAATTACTTAGATGTTTTCAACAAAAAATAAAATAGAGGTGCCCAAACGGACACCTCATAAATATGAATAACTTATCTCCCCAGATAGTTAATCAACTCTGTTAAGCGTAACGAGATAAACTTCCTCATTACCACCTTTATTAGCAAAGTATTCTTTAACGCCTTCCAGATAATTGTTTGCAATCTCTTTAGATGCAAACAGCTTTATATACGGAAGATCAATAAAGTTGTCTTCCTTACATGCTACAATATCACGCACTTCTACCTTAGATGGTATATTATTTAACTTAGTAAATATTGTATTAATATAATAGTTATCTTTACCATCATTAAATCCGATGGCATATAATTCAAGCTTCATAATTACCTCCCTACGAGTGCTGTGATGTTGTTAAACAGATCATTTTCGAGAGCCTCTGTATAATTGTCACTTCCATTCTTAGCCAGAAGCTCAGCGAGCTCTGCTGCTGTACTTGCAATTTCCTTTGCTGTCTTGATTTTCTCTTCAACTGTCATGGTTCTTTCCTCCTTATTATTGAAATGATTTGCTACATCTTCATATATATTATTACTATCTTTGAACCTACTCATAAATAAACCTATTGGCGGTCTTTTTGCTTTAATAGCATAATCAAGAATGCTATTAGGTTCTATCTTGCCTACAACACTTTTACTACCATATCTACCAGTGATCTTCTTAGGTGGGTTATTATCTTTGCTGAAAGAGATTTTATACTCTTTCTCTGTCTCTTCAATATTATAAGAATTAGCCACTTTAATAATAAGCACCTGCCCATTTGAAAATTCTATCTTTGTAGCAAGGTTATTTGCCATACTTTCATTGATAACAACAGGCTGAGTAAATTCTTCATCTATATCAAGATGATTATTAAATTCTTTAAATGTATCACCAGTTTCAGAAGACTGTACTAGAAATCCAGTTGTAGTCTTTATATCACCCATAGATCATACCTCCCCTCCAGTACTTATCACAACACCATAACTGGATAACTTGGTTACAAGCTCATCGAGTGATATTTTGCCCATATTACGTATTTTGCTAAGCTGTTCTATAGACACATTTTCGAAATCTGCTATCGTTCTATACCCAGCATGCCTAATGCGATTATATGTCCTTACAGATAAATCTAATTCCTCTATAGGGCATTCTTTTTTATTGCCAATAATAGCATTTGCTTGAGCAATACATTGTTTGAGATCTTTCTCTGATTTCATTTTGATGGCATCATCAAATGCATTTTTTAAGAAAGCAATTTTTTCTTTATGATATTCACGATACTCCTCTTGCTTCTGAATATTCTCCTGCTTAGCACGATCTATATCAGCAATAACATCAACGCCGTATTTAAGAATATCACTGCATTTAGGGTGTCTTAATTTTCTAAGAACACGCCGTTCTATTTGACGTGGTCTCTCACGGGTAATATTGTATTTTTCTGCAATCTGTCCGAACGACCAGCCATCTTCAAAATATAATTTTATTATATCTCGCTCCATTTCAGAGAATGTATTAAGTACATAATCTACAGACTCCTCTATATTTGGCGGAATATTATTATAGTTATACTCACCAAATACTTCACAGAAAAGCTTCTCCTGCCAGCAGTAATCAGCCCATCTCTGTCTCCAATACTCTCTATATACCCTTAGATCTTTTTCTTTATCAGGAGGCATATCGATAGGCTTATAATCAAATCCCAGTTTCTTTTCGAAGATAATTCTTCTAAAGAACATACGATCGATATTATACTTATCGCATACTGAAGTCTCTGTAGCTCCAGATTTAATTTCCTCACATGCTGCTATACAGCGTTTAAACATCTCTATATTCGCATCAAGCAATTCTATTTTGTCTTGCGACTGTGTATATTTTTCTTTTGACATATTTCCACCTACACCTCCCCAACGGCAGCTCTGTATTTATCAGGCATGCCTTTAATAAGACCACACTTATCACATCTGAATTCCTTACATTTGCGATCGATCTCTTCAGGACTATCAAATACTGTAGCTCCAATGCTAGGACACAAATAAGATTCACCTAAGTGGATGCTTCCATCAGGCATTATAGCTGGTGTACAAAATTTACCAGCCATGCGAAGCTGCAGAATCGCAATGCCAAGATTACTACTCCTTGTAGCCGATCTTATATTGAAGCACTTTGGAGCCTTACTATTAATTGGTTCAGAATGGTTTTCTTTAGCCCGACCCTGCAAATACAATGACTCAATATGAGTACATACGGTCACATCTTTCCTTTTAAATATACCCCGATCAAGATTAATCTTTGTGGGATAATATCTATCATCGCTTGTTACTTGCCACATATACAATGCATTCGGATTATTATTGGAAAGCTCATCCATAAACTTAGTATAAGTCTTTGGATCTTTAGCCATATTGTAACCATTTGTGGCTATGGTTACGCTAAAGAATGCACCAAGATTCTTATAATGATGCATACATAAATCAAAGAATCTCATTAATTCAAAGAACTCCGGATGCTCAGTCGGCTCACCGCCAGCCAAAATGATAAACCTATCAGTTGTCATCATGGTGAATTTGATAGCCTCTTTTAAAACATCCTTACTCATATGATCTGTACCCGTGGGTATTGAATTATTCATACAATGATTACAACCCATAGAGCACTTGTTAGTTAGATGAATTAACATCTTTAGTTGTCTCCTTTCTATATATCTTTTTAGTAACTCCATTTTCTATAATAGCTCTAGTTATTATTTCTTCTACCTTAACTACATCCACATTTAGTATATCTTTATTTTGGATATGCTCTCCAACAAGATATATATTTTTATGCATAATTTCTTTAGCTGCATTGACTGCTGATTCCATATATTTATAAGTGCCAGCATCATTTTTTGTTTTGGTGAACATAAATCTTGTTGAACCATCATCCAATGTAGTGGCTCCAAAATAGTATATAGTATCCTTCCAAAGCCTAGGATTTTTAGAAGCAATATCCATTCTGATTATATATCTATCTGCCATATTGCCTCCTTACAGTGCTTTAATTGGCTTGGTTTTGATTGATGGACCATCTATACCTATATATTCTCCCGCTCTAGGAAACATCTCATCAGACCCATCAGATATTCTGGTTACTACAGGCTTCATATCCACACGAACTTTGCGAATCCAGCACTGAGATATTGGGTTAATGAATGATATATTTAAAATATACTTATCATTATTTAATAGCATATCTATTATAGGTTTTGCTTTCTCCTTACTATACATAACTTCAGCATCATCCTGACGATGGGTGGTTATTAAGTTTACTCTATGATTGTCTGTTTTCTTTAATGCACAGAAATATTCTTTATAACCATCCATATGAACGATTTCTATAATATAACCTATCATAATGCTTCCTCGCCATTATTAACCCTTACATTATAGCTCTGCTGATTGAAGTTGCTTATGATATGATCCACAGAAACCTCAGTAATGGTTCTAGTAATTACAGCGCAAACGATAGCGTTTACTACAGGAACTAACTCGCCATTATCACCTAAGGTTAATTCAAGATGATCAGCCATTATATTTCTAGCAACCATGTTAGCAATTTCTACATCTTTAAAGACGTAAGCGTCATTTGGGCTACCAAAAAAGATGGGTTTTACAGCACTACCAAAATACTGCTTAAAATACAGCTCTAACCCATTAGCGAGCTGTACTTTTATAATGCAATCTATATCATTCTGATTCATTAAGCATTGCCCTCCCTTTCTGAGGCGTGAGGAATATGCTGCGCTTTCACAATTTTTACTTCACGCTTTATTATTTCCATAACCTTAACAATTTCATATGATAATTCATCCTGTTTACCATAAAATGATTCGCCACCCAAAGTACAATTCTCATTTTTAATTAATCTGGCGACAATCTCATTAGCAAAGTTACGCGCAATTTCTTTAGATTGATATAATGCTGCTACATTAATATTTTTTGATACTGCATGTTTGGTAACATCAAATCTAACTTCCAGCCCAGCATAATAATATACATTATTATCATAAGTAAAAGTAAACTGTATAGCATATCCAGTATTACAACTACCGGTTGGTGAATTTATTTTGCCTATCTTATTAAACATATTTAATCACCTCACTTAATACTACTGAGTTTGTAGGGATTTATGGAAGGGAACAGGCGTCTGTCACCATCATCGATAACCACATTTCTGTCGGGTTTATACTTACCGACAATTTTAGTATACCCGCCACGCTGCATTAGAACTGTACCATCTTCTTTAATGACAATAGAAGCTCCATTAGGAACCTCTCGAATGTCAATGTTCCCATCGGGATATGTAAGCCGTATATGCAACTGCTTCATCATAGACTGTGCTGCAGAGACGTTTGAGTTTATTGCTATAAACTCCTTATTACTTATGTATCCCCATTCCATAATTGGCATTTCCATAACTAACCTCCCTTATACTCTCTTTCCAGCAGATAATCTATCCCAATGCTTAGCCAAGAAGTTAAATACCCCAGGCCAATGGAATAATGCTGTCTTAAGCACCAGATTATCACATATAGTGAAGTCTGCGCCTTCTTTACTTAGCATTTGGTATGCTGGAACTTTATCTAACCGCCACATTTTAACAACCCTTATTTTGGTTGCATAATAGAGCACTCCATCAGGATTCTCTTCGAAGCCTTCAAGTGGTTCTACCTCTAATATCCAAGATCCATCATTGATGTATCTGAAGATATCTTTAGCCAAAACAAATGATATTCTGCAACCTTCAAGCGCAGTGATATCACCCACGAAATACTTTTTCGCCTTCGTGTCAAACTTAGTACTGTCAATGATTTTGAAATATTTCATTACAAAACCTCCTTATAAATTTTAATTGTTTGTACGTTACATAATTATATTATACAATTAAAAAAATAAACGAGGCGCCACACATGGACGCCTCTGTATTATTTAGATTAAACTTACCTGTCGAGCTTCTGCTCTTTTTACTTTGGTATCTTTCAATGCTAAATCAGCTATCTGATATGCTTCGGTAATTGTTTTATAAAGTTCGGCTTTGAATAGATCATACGTGACAGCATATTCATTAGCACCATCAGATATAGTATTATTACAAAAATACCTATCATTTGCAAAATATGCAGTATTACCATCCTTAAGAAGTATTTCAACAACAAATGCTTCAGGTAATGAATTATATAAATCCTCCATCTGCTCAATTTCAAATGGTTTTATTTTCACCACGGCTATTGCATTTAATGGAGTCTTGGCGCCTTCGGGATCTCTGTATGTGACACATCTATCACTAGTATCTATTATATTGTTCATGCATGTAAGTGCAGCATTTCTATATTCATACATTCCGGCTTCAGAAAGTTTATCGGTTAATATAGCGATACTAGACTGTGAATTCATAAATTTAACATAAGCATGTTTTTTATCTTCTTCGGTAAGATCTTCCACACGTTTTATATCTTTTATATACCCCGACTTTAGCCCCTCTTTACCAATTATCACATGTACAATATATGTTTCATCAAGAGGTATTCTATTGTCTAATTCATCCATTATTAACCTCCTTTTTTGATGATGTTTTCTTAGGTTTCTTATAACTAGTATTGCCAGATGGAGTAGTCTCCTTAATGGTTCCAGAACCAACGACATCATATTTTATTTCATCAGCTTCTTTAAGCTTAACGATATAAACCGACTCGATATCTTCTGTTGGATCTTGCACTGCTATATTTAAATATTCAGCATCATTTTTTGCAGACTTTAAGGATCTATATACTTCTGCATGATTGAGGTCTTCACAACCTTCAAAATTTAACGAGAATCTGTTTTTCTTATCATCTTCATCTTTAGCAACTACTTCAGATACATACAATGTATAACCACTCTTATATTTAGCCTTAATAACATATAATGAATTATTGGCATAGTCATATGTATCAATAATTTCAGAACCATTTGCAGTCATCTTAATAATGATGAGATTTTTAACAACATCATTGACAGCTTCATTTCCATCTTCGTGCTTATGCATTGGCTCATCCAGCAATCCATTATCTATGATTCTATTAATCTCATTCTCGGCATACTCTATCTTTCTATAAAAGCACCCATCGAGCATTTCTTTAATAATGAAATTCTTATCGTTATAAAACTCAACATAATCTTTCTTATCTTTTACTAATGTAACTCCAATCACATAAAAGCAACTATCATTATTTACTTTAAATTCATTTGCCATTTTACTTAACCTCCTCTTCAATGTTGTTAATAGCTTCTTCATCGAGCTCTTCCGCAATCATTATCAATTCGCAAGGTACTGCTTTTGTGATCTTACCAAACGTAGGATTCCAAGCCTCTCTTTCGATTAAATCTCCACATAATTGTTTAACGAACCACAATTGACCTTCACCAAATGTTTTTGCAAATATAGGATCTGGCGATATATAAACCACACCGTTTAAAACCTGATCATAATACAGTGGTATATCTAGTGTTGGTACTAAATGAAATGTACCATGTTGCTCATAACCGAAATACATAATCTTTCCATTTTCAAATTCCAATTTGATTATATATTTCTTAATTTCTCCAATATCCATATATACTCCTTTCTAGCGGAATTTGTTTTGAATCCGCTAACCATCTTTTACTACTACGCCATTATTATAATATACAATTAAAAATAAAAACTAACAACAACCGCAAAAAGATCGCCCTGGCAAATCGCCAGGGCTTACTGCATTAATTATTTTCTTTATCTTTCTTATCGACTATACGGCACATTACTTTTCTTTCAGGTATATAATTTATATCATGACCTTCACGAACATGTCTTTCATACGCATTTACTTCATGAGGTATAAACATACATGTATCTTTACTATAGACCTTATCCCAATTATCAACGCCTGGTTGTAGTGTATCTTTATCTAAATCATATTTACAACCAGCTTTCCATTGAGAGTAGCCAGGAAGTGATGGTAAGTCATCTATAAACTTTCTAAGATGAAGCCATTCTGGATCTACAGACACGCCGCCTTCTATACCAACTTCTTCTCCACACCCACCATAATCTTTAAATGCATCACAATTTTCATTATAGCATCTACATAATACAGAATTCCATAACCTTGATTCCTTTGGATATTTAGCATATAATCCTGGTTCATCTAATATACCAACTCCATATAATGTAGGTACTGAATGGTCTCTAATCATATTATTAACTATGCTGCTATAACTATATTCATATTCGTAACCAGTGTCAAATCTAACTTTAAAGAACTTACTTCTTCCCTTATTACCAACATATTCTAAAACTTTATAATGAATACCTTGACCATTTACATTCTCATAATCAACAAGCATTCTTTTATCGTGATCTTTAACATATCCGGATAAAATATTGAATTTTCTAGCAGTATCAAAATTACCGGTTTCTAAAAATTGTATCTTATATAATGGTGGATTTTTACTACCTTCTATATATTCTATAACTTTAATTGGACCATCGCATCTACTCATATATTCACATCCAACTATTTCATATGGATCTACATTTTTATGACCATCACAACTAACCAATCCCTTTTGTATATTTGCTTTAGTTGCAATACCAGTGCCACCATTATCAAAAGTTACTTCATATTTATGCTGACCGTCTTTACCTAAATATCCAGTGACTGTAAATGGACCAAATACTTTACTTTCTCCTCGATGACCAACAAAGTCCAGCGGATTATTAACTTTATAGGTTATTCTCCCATTTTTAATATTATATTTATCTTTGCTAATTGGTGTTTGGCTAGGGTCTTCATCAAATAATACCATATAATAATGCTTTTTATCTGGATCTTTTCCTACTACTTTAAACTTACCTGCAGTTAAACTAACGCCTTCGTAATTTAACATTTCATCATCGTCACTTATTTGTACAATTTTTACTTCATTATTCATATTAAATTCCTCCTTAAAAATATTATAAGTATTATAAACATGTTACATTATATGTATATTTTTACATTTATATTCATATCTTATAATAAGTAACGAAAATAGACCCCTAGGCTATTACGCCTAGGGGAATTATTATAAAAAATAAATATATTATTTTTTATTTTAGCCGTTGAACTCTTCCGGAGCAACGTTAGTATTGGTAGTAGCATCAAAACTAGCGTACACTTTCTGGAGATCGTTGTTCGCATATAAAAGTTCAGAGCCAGGGATGAGCTGTTCGTCAGTCGGTGTAGGAAGGTACTCACGGATTCCTGTAGGATTAGCCACTAAGATCCGCCCTTGAACCGGCTGATACTCCCAGAATTTGTACCTCTGGAATGCAGTAAGTGCAGGCAATGCAGGATTAGCAGCACTTCTCACCTCATTCGATATATAGAGCATATAATCGTAGCAACGATATACAATCCTATTGCTATTCTTCGGGTTAAGAAGAACGATGATAGAATCGTCACCATACATCTTATCGGAACTGATGAAGTTGTATACACGCTTGGTGGAGCTTACTACAGTCTTGCGATAATTGAGCTCGATCGGGCCAACGTTATCGCCTGTCTGATAGCTGAACTCCTGAGGAATGATCTGCTCGATGATGCCAGGGCGAGCTACAAGGCTGATCTCCATATTAGGATCACGCAATACAGTAAGAAGGCCGCTGATGTAGTTATTCAGGGTATTCATAAAAGTCTTGCGTAACCACTCAAGGTGATCACTGTAGTATCCATCGCGGGGAGCGAAGTCGATTGTTCTCTTAAGTCTGTTGTTGTCATCCAGACGAAGGAAGCTCTCGTTAAGCTCGTTATGGATATCGTCATCCTTTACGTTGTCCATGATATCCTTAATGATGCTCATGTACTTAGTAACCTGATTGATGCCATACATAGCACCGATATCCTTAACTTCCTCGGGAGTGATAGGTACGGTAATACCATCATTCTCAGGGATCTGCACGAAAGTTGTACGTTCCTGCCATTCAACACGGCTGGTCTTAAGCTGGCGAGTAGAAGCGTCATAGCGAGCTGCCATCTTAACAGCCTTGATATTTCCGCCGGAGTTGATCTCGAACATGTTATCCTTCTCGGTTGCGTACAGAGAATCATGGAAGTCCTTAGTAGTAGTTGCGGAATCTGCAAGTACCATATCTACGGGCTGCATGATGATTCTGTTGTAATCACCGTATCCAGGATTAAACTCAGCTTTCCAGGGCTTCCATACTAATGCCTTACCAGCAGAAGCAGCCTTAGACTCTGTAATTGTACCGTCGTTACCAATTGTAAGTACATCAGCGCCTGCAGCAACATACTCTTCTACTGCAACTGCACAGATATGTGTAGCAACGGAAAGATTGTGATCTACGCGAGGCACATGGAAATACTCGTTAAGGATATCAACACTATTAACCTCGGGAAGAGCAATAGCTACTTCAACTACAGGGTTAGCAGACTTCCAAGCCTTGAAGATCTGGTTCTGCTGATTAGCGATATCGATACGAGTTCCATCGGGAGTTACCATGTAACGAGTTTCCATAGTCTCAGTCCATGAAGGCGCCTCGGCTACGAATCTCGGGATAGCCTGTGCGAATACACAGTTAAGCATAAGGTACTTATGCATAGGCAGTGAAATACCTACCATAGGATTGTACTGTGCAAGACCTGCAACAGCATTTTCCTGAACGGCCTGCATATCGTTAAGGAACAGTGCCTTCATATCCTTAACGTGATCCTCATACTGAGCCTGAGTCATATTGTTCTTATCACCAACGAGGGAATCTTCTACGAAGAACTCCTGAAGAGCATCCCTATTGGAAGGAATAGAAAGCGTGTGAATGGGATCAAATCCGTAGTTCACATGACTTTCACGCAGCATATTCTGCTGGGTCTCTAAGAATTTCTTAGCATAACCATACATGGGGTTTTTAGACATATCACCCATGTTACGGGTTTTTCTTTGTCCTACCTGCGGCATGATATATACCTCCTTATAAATTTTTTATCATGATTTAGGGGTGGTAACCTAAATATTATTATATTGTTATTACTTTTCATCTTCTTTTTGCTTTGCAGAAGACTGTATTAGCGTTTTTAATACCTCACTAATTTGCGATAGATACATGAGATTCATCTCATAATTCTCTTTATTCTGTATATACGTTCTCGTTACATAAGTCTTAGTAATGGTATCGTTAAGTATCTCCTTAAAGTTGTCCAGATTCTTACCTAAGAAGTCTAGCGTTGCTATATTCTTAGCAGTCTTATCTATCTTATTAAGATCTTCAATGATAACACATACTGTATCATACATATCTATATAATTCCTAATAAGTTCTGCGTTCATTATAGCCAACTGAGCTGGTTCTAAATCCTGGAATAAATTCTTCTCCTGCTCTTTAGGATCTACTTCTCCTTCATCTTCTCCATCCATTCCAAGATCTTCAGTATCATCGTTATTATCAGCATCAGGATCATCATTGGTAGATCCAGTATCGTCTCCACCATCGCCCTCAGCATCCTCATTACCTTCTTCATCATCTATCCCTTCTGTATAATCTGTTCCTCCTCCGGCGCCATCATCTCCACCAGCTCCAGCACCATCGTCGGTATTACCTTCAGGAACATCACCATCGTTAGGATCGCCAGCATTATCATCACCAGTATCTCCATCATCGCCTGTATCATCTCCTCCATCGTCATCGTCTTCTAAACCTTCTAAATCGTCAGTATAGTCAGTAGCTGTATCATTATCAGACCCTGCATCAGTATTATCAGTGTCTTCTCCAGCTTCCCCATCTTCACCGGCAGCTTCATCATTATCCTGCCCATTGCCGTCATCCCCATCAGTATTAGCGTTGTCAGTAGTGTTATCATCTACATTACCGCCATCATTAGACTCTGCATTGGTACTAACAGTGCCATCACTATCTCCCCCACCTGCAGTATCGCCTCCATTATTTTCTTCTTCTGTATCATCATCTACTCCTGCGGTGTAGTCGTTCTCGTCTTCATCTTCACGAGTATCTACACCATTTATTTCTAATTCTTGTAAAATTTCTAAATCGTTCATAGAGGAACTTCCTCCTTTCAATATGTTAATTAATCACCATCTCTTAAGGACTTAGGCGTCGCCGTAGAGTCAGGAACATTCTGGTTATGCTCTACGTTCATTTTATATTTGATTCTCTGCTGTTGCCTCTCGAGATTTCTCTGGATCTTTTCATATTCACGAACCTTCTTAAGATCGTTATTATTCTCAGCCCGCTGGATATATCTCTCGCACATCTTCAATTCGATCTCTATATCATCAAGAACTAATTGACGTTCTTTATTCTGCATCTTCTTCATGCAAGCAAATGTGCCAATTGCTCCTATAACAGCGATGGCCGGATTTATAGCCCAAGCAACGCCTACAGTCAATGCAAGCTTAATACATTTAGATGCTGAAGGAATAATGCTTCCTTTGATGACTGCTTCCCGATTACCGTTCTGTAATGAAGTCTCGATGCTCTTAGATATAGAGTTTACTGAAGCATCTATATTGCTGGATAATCTCTTCTCTTTATCGGATAAGTTCATAGCGTCTCTCTTAAGATTCTTCATAGCAAGCTTCAGAGAATTGGTAAATTCCATCTCATTAATATATCCATCATTCTTAATCTTAGCAGCCTCATTGATGAATTTAAGATAACAAATAATACTCTTCATAGAAGACGCTGTATTATATACGTTAGTTGATTCCATCTTAGCAATATTACTGTTAAGAGTCTCAATACGCATATAGTCTTTGTAGCTCTTCTCTCTGATAGCCCTGAGATTATATCTTTCGGAAATAAGTGCTTCTTTAAACGCATTCTTTTCCATAATCACAGGCACTGTGATTACAAAATCGCCTAAAGCATCAATATCGTCATTACTCATCTTGAATATATTATTCTTAATAATGCCATCGAGATTATCCTCAACAGTCTGATCTGTTATAGAAGACATAAGCTGCTCAATAAGAACTATTGAAGCCAAATTAGCTCTGGTCTGCTCATCGAAATCGGTATCCCAATCATCATCACCCCAGTCGTCATCATCAAGATCAAAGTCATCATCATAATCGTAGTCCATTCTTTCATCATTCTCCTCATCGGTGAAATTGGAATATGAATAATCTTTAATCTTTTCCAGATCTTTTTTAAGAGCATCGAGATACTTATTGTAACGATCCTTTGTATCTTCATCTTTAGCGTTCTTTAGCTTATCGTTAACAGCGGCGATCTCATTCTTATACGCCTCGATCATCTTATCGCACTGCTTACGTGTCAGATGAAGCTTCACAGTCTGGTCAGCTATAAGAGTGACAATACCAACAACCGGATGTATAGCAAATCCGCCAACTACGAAGACGCCTCTAATAATACTAAGCATATTCGGTAGCTCATATACTATCTGATATGGAGATTGTGCGAAGAATTTGTTGATGAATTGCTTGAGCTTATCTACTGTAGTGTCATCCTTATTCTTCAGACAATTCTCTCTAAATTCAGCAACCATCTGCTTAACCTTATCGTCACGTTTCTCTTCCGGAGTACGATTATCCTTCTTTTTGAATTTACTCTTGATATCTTTTAAGAAGTGCTTATCGCCTTCAGAGACAGCTAAGAGACTAGCATCATCTGCTGTGAGATCAAGATCATCCTTACTGATGGTATCTGCTGATAAGAATATATTATCCCACATACCATACTCAAATAATACAGACTTCTTAGCAACTTTATCTATAGATTCCTTAATGGATTCATCATAATCACCAGAAAAAATAAAATAGTCTGTTACACACTCGACTATAGTTTCAGATGGAATCTTAATAAAGTGCTTATTGAATACATAATAAGCTGTCTCTAATGCTGTATTATATTTTACATCAAATGATGTATCCAGAGTATCAATACATCTAGCTATCTGATATATAGCCGGTTTGATATCCTGCTCAAGAACACCATAAACCATACTATCAAGATTAAAGACTTTCGACAGCTTACCATAATTAGACAGTATTCTATCACACTGTGCCGCATTTCTAGCATGCTCCAGAAGTGTACTCATTACTGATTCTAATGCGGCTTCATTCTGCTGATTATCATCACTTTTAACAATACCATCCTTAGTAACATCCGTCTTAGGCAGCGCACCCTTAAGACTGTTCTGAAGGTTATTCAGACTACCAAATATAGCATTAGTTACATCATCATGCTTATTATTGATCTTGGTAAGGATCTTTGACTTAAGATGGCTATTTCTATAATTGATAGAATTCATAAGCTGTTTAGCATCACGAACTTTATCAACGTTCTCATTAAGAATATTACCATAATAAGTAATCTTGCTAGCTGTAGCGTTAGGATCGCTAGCATATTCGATGAAAACATCAAGAGCCTTCTCGAAGGCTCTATTAGTATCTTCATTAAGCCTCGTCCAATTACCAATTGTGGAGGCTACATTATTCTCTGTTAGAACGCCTGCTTCATTATATGCAGACCTCTTGCATTTCTGAAAGGTGTTTTCAAATCGGCTACAAACCGATTTTTCACGTTTGTTTATATCTTTAATCGATAACATCTTAAACCTCCCATATAAATAAACTTATTACTATAAAGTTCACTAATTTAAGCAAAAAAGAATACCGCGGTGGCCTTCCACGGTATTCTTTGCTATATATCAAACAGAAGGAGTCGTAACAAATCGGTAACGGTGTAACAAATCCGTATGGAGATTTCTCCCTCTGTTGATACCACTACTTACGATCGGGATGCTTTTCCATATAATTCTTAATATGGATTAATTCAGCACTAGCCCAATCATCATTCTCAAGCTCCTCTTCTGTATAGAGATGCTTAAGAATCTCAATAGCCTTGGCGGGATGCTCGAACTTAAGGTCTGACCATTCACACCAACCAAGACGATAACCACCTTTAGATGCACGATAATAGTCATTATAAACCATATCATCAACTACATCAGCAGGCACTTCTGGATGGTTTTTCTTAATCCACTTTTCGAGCTCATCTGATGGTACGCCATTACACTTAATTGGATCATCATAAATACGATTACAATAATCGCACTTAGCGCCCGAACAAGTACCGCAGTCGTCATCCATTTCGAATGGCGACATATAATGATCATGACCAGTCAAATGCGAAGGAATATACTCCTTCCAGCGATCCCAATGATCTACATTTTCGAAAAGCGGGTAAAGATCAATAGTTTTAATATCCATAATGATATCTCCTTTCTTTGTATGCATTAGGACTCTTTATTAGCACTACGCTAAACCTAATATCCATATCATTACATTATTATATTATACAATTAAAATAACCCAAATTAACACATAGCCTTAAAACATTAATATAATTGATTACGAACTAAATTAGTATAAATAGATATGGAGGTTTAATCATGAATGGAAATAGAGCAATTGCATCTATCATCCTTGAAGGCGCTTCTACCGTCGAGGATGTTATTCTTACTAAAGATAAGAAATCCAACAGAGTAATTGGAGAAGGAACTCTCCAGGATATGGATAAAGAAAATAGAAATGGTCGTATATATGCAGAAGCCGATCTTAAACCTGAGATTAATGGAGCTCGTATGAAAGAGCTTATTAAGCATGGTTATATGCTTGGTGAAGCCGGTCATCCTCTTTCAGATGATCTTATTAGGCAGCAGACTATTGATCCTAAACTCACTGCAGTTCGTTACCTCAAAGTTTGGACTGAAGGTAAGCTCGTTAGAGGTCAGTTCATGGGAACTAATAATAATTATGGTGAGACATTCGATCAGGATATGAGAGATGGATATAATCCTTCCTTCTCACTTAGAGCTCTTGGTTCTATAGAAAACGTTGGCGGAAAGGCTTACGTTAAAGGTATCAAGATTATCACATGGGATTGGGTTGTCTATCCTTCGCACGTCACCGCATATCAAGATAAACTAATAAGTGAGAGTGCGGTAAGAAATAAAGAGCAGATTAATGAAAATCAGATTATTGTTCCTGAGAACGATCCTGGTACAATTATCTCTATCACAGGTCATGATGTAAACACAGCATTAGATAAACTGCAGAAAGAGTCTGCAAATGTTACAACAATTATTAATACATTCGATGGTATTTATGACCGCATCGATCTTGTAAATGAGCACACTCTTAAGATGACTTCAAAATTCGGTGAAACTATTACAGTTAATCTTGAGAATCATGTTGGAAATGTTATCCGCGATTACTGTTTCAAGTTCTAATATACTTCATTTTCACCTCGCGCCCTCTAGGCTTAGGTCTAGAGGGTATTTTTATACAATATACTAAACAAAAAAATAAGCGGCGCTTGTTACACCGCTTATTATAGGTAGTCGAACTTTGAATTTTTTGGTTTAAACATGTTTATGCTTTGTAAGTATAGAAATTAATACCAGGAAATTTAGTTATTTCAACAGTAACTTTCTCTGGCAATTTTCTTTTGCTAATTAACGCATCTAGCTCTAATCTAGCGCGTATATCAGCAGGAAGATTTTTGGTCTCGACTACCATACTTTTCACCTCCTCTGATGTAGTGATATTAATATAGAATAAAAATAGCCACTATATTGCTACATCAGAGATATAATATATAAGTGAAATACAGAACTTTAACAAAAAATAATCCCTAGGCTATTACGCCTAGGGAGTTTATTATTCATCTAATAATTCGACTACGTCTAATCCAGGTGATAAATTAATTCCTTCTTTATCATTAAATTCAAATATTTTATCCAAGAAATAGTTTATCCCTTCAACATATTCTTCTTTTACTTCAATAATAGTTTCCCGACCATCTATAACAACTCTGTACTTTCTCATTTCCTATCCTCCACTATTCTACACATTGTTTTTCTCTGGTTCTTATCTTCTGGTATATGGATCTCTAAATCTATCTTTCCATCTCGTGTTTTATTGAAATCTATTGTAGTATTAGAGATTCTGTCAATAGTATTAATTACTTTCTTGAGTGTATCATTCTGCATCTTTATTGTCTCCTATGATATGACACATTGTTTTTCTCTGGTTCTTACCTTCAGGAATATGAACTACATCTATCCTGCCATCTTCTCTTTTTCTAAAATCTACGGTATTTCCAATAACTTTATCTATAAATTCTGTTGCTTGCTCGAATATATTCTTATCCATTTATATTCTCCTTTCCTCCTACAATACACATTCTGTTTCTTGCTGCCTTTATTATAACGCCTACATAATAGACATTATTTTTCTCATCATAATCATTTCTACATTCTAAATCGAAATATATATGGTTTAGTATTATATTTCTCTTCCACTCTATGAATTCTTCTACATCTTGTTTTGCTATGCAAGAATTAGCCATTAATACCATAATTTTATTCTTAGTATTATCAGCATTCATATCTACTAATACAATCTTCTTAGTTGGATCTTGGCAAGCCTCCATCATATTGTGTTCTAAAGCCTTAATATGATCTTCAGATAAGAAGAATGATAGATTCAAGAATACCACTTCCATATAAGTCATTCTACGATAGAATAAGCCTACATCATAACGCTGCATTGTATATGGATATTCCACACTTACATACTCAGACATATCTACACCAAATAGATTATGAATCTCATTAATATGATTCGCTATGAATATATTCGTATGTACTTCCACAGGCGCTTCTATAGAGAACTGATATTCTGGATATTGCTTAGTATTATATCGCTCTATGATATACTGATCTACATGATGTAATTCATGTAGTACTGTCATGACTATATATTGCTTATAAATATTATAGTCTGTTGGACAATATCTAAATCCAGCCATTGGAAATATGTAAACTATCCCGGGTGCTATACAGCATCCAGCTTCATTAGTTATATAATTACCCCTCCAATCTATTATAAGTTTAGCCTTGATTATATTATTAATCTTACCATTATAATAATTAAATATATTTTTTATTAGCATTTCAATTTCATTCTGTTTTTCTATAATATCAAATTGCATTTATATTATCCTCCTCTCTTACAGCTTTATAATATACAATTATAAGACATTTTATTAATGAAGCTTAATTAACCCTTGGAGGTGATTATATGTATAAAGATGTAAACACGCCGGCGAATAGAATGACTCTATTGCTGAATCGAATAGAACGTAAATTGGGAACAATTACACTAGATCTTCCCGATAAGATTGGTAAGAATTACTGGCCTACGATAATTAAAGAAGAGAGCATCCCTACATTTAGTAGGTATTTCCCTTATGCTATAACTATCATAGTCGATAGATCATGTAAGAAAGACGAATTCTATTTTATCGATAAGGATGTTCCTGCTGGAGCTACCATCCTAGGTGTACAAGACGTAAACTGGGATATTTATAGAGCAAACTCTGGTTATGATAGGTTCGCATTCTTGCAGAATTATGGACCCGATCAGATAGCACTCACTCAGGCTGCTGCGGATTACACTAGCTTATTTAACTTAGGTATATTCCCAATATTTTTACCGCCCAATAAGATTAGGTTGGAAACAACTAACGGTAATATCTATAATAAGGCTTTCAATTTCCCTCTTAGGATATTTATCGAACATCCTGACAACTTGATGACCATTGCGCCTACAAAGATGGAGACATTTGAGCAGCTCTGTATGTGTGATGTTGCTATATTCCTCTATCATCAGCTTAAATACTACGATGAGGTTGACTCCTCATTCATAACCACATCATTAAAGCTTGATGTTCTGCAGGAGTATGCGAATAAACGACCTGAAATAATTGAGCGGTTAGAAAACGCTTATGTATCACAGGCTAATGATGACCAACCATCTATGATTTGTCTATAAATAAACTTATGCGGAGTAGGCTCAATTGGCCTACTCCACAATTCTGCACATTACTTTCTTTTTTCTTTCTTCAGCTCCTGTAGATGATAAGAATCCTTCTTTAAAATATAATTTATTGGGACTATTTCTCTGTTGTCTTTCATGCTCTATATTGCCGTTTATATTCTGATAATTATATGGCACATAATGACTACCGATATAATTAAGCATAGTCATCGCAGACAAACTCATGTTAAAATTCCTTATAAAATATAAGAACCCTAAGAATTTTTCGACTGGAACCATAAAACTCATAACTTCACTATTTACATAGAAAATCACTCCAATTCGCTCGTATCCATCGCGGTCAGTGAATACAGTCGGTTCCATTGAAATATACCCATATCTGAAATTCACTCTTTCTGAGTACTGCCTAACGGGTATGATTATATGGCCATCTTTTTTCGCAAACACATCTTGATCGCCAGTAAACCACTTCTCTACAATATCCAGCTTATGCAAAAAGAAATACATATCATCTTGATATATCCTTAATTGATATCTTAATCCAGAACTATCTCTTTCAGAAGATTCTATCATTAAATAATATACATACCTTCTATTAATCGTTATAGCAAATCCATTCTTATTATTATATCCATATTCAGAAACATAATTTCTAATACGATCATCTGTATCTTTAACGTTTAATTCAACGCAAAATTTCATATGCCATTTTGTAGTAAAATAATATACATCATCTTGAATCTTATTATAATCATTATGATTTATCTTTCGACTCATCATTCGTCCTCCATAATAAACTCCATTTACTCTAAAGTTTATTACTTAATAAAAAATAAAAATAATACCGGATTAATTGAGCCCTCACTAAGAGGGCCCTAATCCGGTTGAGTAATAACCAACAAATATTTGACTGGGCTTACGTATTATTTACGCTTACCCTTTCCTTTGTTTTTCTTTGACTGTGTCTTCTGCTGCTTTGCCGGTGTAACTGTTTCTTCCTTAGATGCTTCTGCTTTACAGTCATCGCAGTCACATCCATCATGATGTTCCACCGGTTTGCCGAATCTTCCAACCTGCATTCTATAACTCGGTCTACCATCCGGCATCGATATAGAAGTCGGGTCCATCAGAACTAAGATATCATCCTTATCCTTAGATGCAACCTTAAATGCAAGGCTATAGTTAGGATCTCCGCCCTGCTCTACAGACGGCATTGGAATCTCGATGAACTGCGGATTGTTGGGCCTGCACGTTGAATGCAGCTCTCTCATCTTTTCCTTAATGAAAGGACTCTGATGAGCCATATGCCATAAGTTCTTCAGATTATCTCTGTTGAACTCATGTGTTCCGGGAATGAACTTATAGTTCTTCTCAAGTTCCCTTGTGATGTCCTTTAGATCTGAATTATTCAGATCGATCTTACCATGAACCACATTATTCTGCGCTATATTCGCAGCATTCTGCATAGCCTGAGCTGGCGTTGTAGGCGTAAGAGTCGGACCCTGCGGAGCCATCTGTTGTGGTGTTACAATCGTTGCTTGATGCTGTTGATTAACAAACCTACTAGCATCAAATCCTACAGGTGCAGGATTAGGCTCTGCAACTACCTGCTGACCAGGCTGCTGGAACTGCTTACGAAATTCCTCACTGTCTTCAGATCCCTTGATATCAGACTTAATATCTTTTACAATCTGATCTACAGTCTTAGCCGCTGCAGTTGTAGCTGCTGCCTGAATAGCTTCAGCTTTTTCGCTATCAGTCAACACCTTATCCTTAGAGTCGCCATCCTTGGCTTTATCTTTTCCGTCCTTGGATTCCTCTTTGGATTTAGCTTCCTTGCTATCTTTATCAGCATCCTTGCCTTTAGCTTTGGCATCGGCTTCGTTAAGCTTCTGCTGTTTCGCCTTCTTTTCTTCCTCTGACACTGCCTTGCGATCGATCTCGATATCTTTAATAATATCTTTAACGATATCGGTAAAGTTATCGATTTCAGCTACCTTGAGCATATTGAATAAACCGGCGAACGCTTCATAGTCTCCATGCTTATTTGCCATCGCCAGCTCGACATACTCCTTACCCATTCCGATGTCGAATTTGCCGTCATCATCATATATTCCTTCGATGATATCTTTAGCCATCTGCTCATCGTCGGAATCAATAAAGAACTGCATAGGTGAGCAAACACACGCAGATTCAAGAATCGCATTCCTTGCGAGCTCTTTACTATCAGATGAAAAGGTTACGTCCTTCGAAAAGGCATGTCCGTTCTTGATTACTAATTGCTTTGCCATATTTATATCCTCCTTATCAATTGTAATCTATTTAACCATCTGGCTACTACTCAGATATATATTATACAATTGAAAATTTGGATAATACATATTTATTCTTTATAGACTCTCATACACATAACCTTCTTCTCTTTGTATTTCTTTTTAACCTTAAGGAACTGCTCTTCTATCTCTACATCAGATAGAGGTACATCCTTACAGGTTTTAGCATACTGTGAGAATACTGGTTTCTTAACCTTATAGTACTTCTTAGTAAAGTAGAATCCATTATCTACAATATCTATATAGAATGTATTATCGGCACGGCAACGACCAAGTGTCTGTCTGGCCAATACAGATGATCTAAATGGCTCAGCTAAGTTTATAGTACATTTAAGATCCGCTATATCTTGGGCTGCACCACATGACTTAGTAGTGGATAAGATAATCTTTTTATATAGATTATACTCCTTATCTTCTTTATCAACTATAGATGTATATACACCCACATGGCGTTCTAAGAATGGGAAGTTCTCTACTATATATTCGTATGTTTTCATTACACCTTCATTCATGCCTATATAGACAAGAATCTTACCATCCATATTCATCATCATATCTACTAATATGCAGACTATCTTATAATACACTTCTTTAGAAGTTATATATTTCACATATGCATTTCTATTGAATCCATATGCATTTGAGCAAGCCTGTATATCCAATGGTGTAGGATGAGAATTAAAATGCATAGCTATATAGTTTACATGAGGATCTGAATTAGGATCAAATAGAGATATAGAAGGTACATTCTTGAAATACAACTGATATATTGCATTCTCCTCATCATGAGATCTCTGTGGAGTTGCTGTAAGATAGAGCGTCTTTCTAGTATTAGAATGCATGTCTATTCTGCTCATATTATCGAAGTATAAATGAGCCTCATCATATACTTTGAGCCCACATTGTAAATGAGCGAACAACTCATCTATTCTTTCCCATCCATGTTTATCACCGTATGACTTTATAGTCGAATGTGATACTAAGAACACCTGGTAATCTAATGGATCTCCACATAGTATTCTATCTACAGATACACTACCAGATATCATATAAACATCTTTATCTAATAAAGGAGTGTATTCAAATATCTTCTCCCTCCACTGCTCTAGCCAGTTTATAGCACTGGTTATGATAATCATTCTAGATCCTGTATAACACATCGCTGCTACAGTTAGAAATGTCTTGCCGGAACCTGTAGTCGTATTAACGCAAAGCTGACTCTTAGACTTGGTATATTGGTATTTGCCTTCACCGATAATGAATTTAAGAATCTCACTCTGTCTATCATCTCTAGTTAAATACTTAATTGGAATCTGGTCAGTATTCACATATGGATCAGGCTTTTTATCTACCATAGGCGTCACGTTAAACATTCTCTCAAGATATGATATATCTATACCTCTAGGCAAAAAGAGCTTTCTCTTCTCTATATCATATTCAATAACCTTAACGTCGGTAGTATGTCGCATAGGATCATATATAGAAAACGTATATTCTAAGCTAGGACAATCACCTAAATCATAATCATTAACTTCTATCCTAGTATGCTTTAAAACAATTTTAGGCTTAATCTTTTCCATTATTTTATCTCCTCCAACGGATAACGTATTACTATAAAGTTCAATACATTATATTTTCTTATTAAACCGATAGCGTTCGATAAGAAAAAATGATGCGGGGTTGCCCCCCGCTTCATTAATAAGAAAGACTCGCCGCGTTTTGTATATAATCTGCATATCCGTCATATGTTTCAGTCTTCCTAAAGAAGTTTACGTCTGATTTAAATTGCTTTGCGTTGAAATTTGTTTCTACTCCATATACCCCTTCAATCTTAAATCCTTTATTATTGTCATTATGAGCTTCTGTAAATAATCTTAAACATTCACCTACCTTTCTTGTTATTTTATGCACGTCACTGGGTGTTTTGATCCAGTTTTCACAATTTACAAATTCATCTTCTGTTAACAGTTGCATCTCGTTTAATTCCTCCAAAAACGTTTTAAATCTTAATTTTATCACATTACACATATTATATTCTACCGACTTTAATAATTCTTCACACGCTTGTTTATTTCCATAAAGCTCACAATTATATAATTCTATCTCTATAGGCATATATCCGGGCTTATACCAATCATGAAATTGAGAATATAAATTCTTAGTCAGTTGTCTCAATCTATCAGTGAATAATATTCTATCCTCTACAGTTGGTACTGGCAAAGACTTTATATAATATTCAATCATTTCTTTTATATCTGGTGTCATAGCTTCTTCGTCGTATGTAACGACATCTATACTTGTGCTTACTATACTGACTGCACTATAATGATAATTATAGTTTATTATATCTATGAGTGTCATTAAAGTATTCAAATTCAATTTAATCACCTCCAAAGGAAACCGGTAGAGCAAATTGCCCTACCGGGATAATATTTATTCTTTTGTTTTGTCAACAATTCTACACATTACAACTTTGGTATCTCTGTCTTGAATGCCAGTGTTGGAATGGTCGATATACATGTTGTCTTCCATATATATCTGGGGCTGCTCCATGAAGAACAGATCAAAGAAGCTAGGCTTATTCTTAGCGAATGTAAGAGGATTATACATCACTCTGTTAAGATCCTTATACAGCAAGGATATAATTACGCTCTGGTTATTAGCTAATGATCTATTCAATGTCAGTAACTTGTACTGTACTCCAGGATCAGCCCAATTAGGCTTATCAAGCATATTATCTGCAGCAACAATCTGGTTAGCTAAGATAACCTCAAGATGTACAGAATCAATATTCAAGTTACCATCTATTACAAGATCTACAAGCCTCTGCATAGCCTCATCAATATCCATAGACTCGGTTACGTCTGCTTTATTAATAAGATGCATGATATCCATCATAGCCTTGGAGAGCTCATTATTGTTAATCTTAATATAGAACAGCACGTCTTCTGCAATACTGCTCAGCGGAATGTTTACCAATCCATCATCATTTGTAGCTCTGCGTCTGATTCTATCATTAAGATAGCTTGTTATATAGAGATTATCATCAGATTCAGACTTGAAAAGGATTTCCTGACCATCAGGAGTACGAATATAGAACTTAGTAATGTACTCATTATAGATGGTTGTTTCAGCATCCTCATCACTCTTAACGGAATCCTCCTCCTCGCTAACAAGACATACATCATCTGGATTAATAAGCATTACATACTTGCCTAAGTTAGGAACGTCCTCCAGATTAGATGATAATGATATAGCGTTGGCTTCAATATCGAAATACTGTTCGAACTCTTCATTCCAGACTATCTCGACAATCTTAGTCTCCAATAGATGTTTTGCTGAAAGAAGTCGCTGGGTTAGCATAGCCGACAGGAGTTCCGCAGCAATCTTACCAACGTTGATATCATTATTGATATAATAAAGATCTCCATAGCACTTGGAACAGATACCTCTATTGTTAGACATACTATTGCATGTCATAGGCGAATATAAATATATCGTCTTACCGAGTAATGTGATATCATACTCATTAACAACATGATCCATGCCATTAGGGTTGAATCTATAATATCTGTTCTTAATCATAGACAGATGCTTCTTACTCTTGATGGTAAACTTAATTGGTCTACGAGTATTGCATATATAATTAGGGTTCGGATTTAATATAGTATCCGTATTATTCAACCCCATAATTCTAGCCATATCACCGGAATCACCGACATACTCTTTCGACATAACCTGTGCAGTACGAGCTGTAGATGACTCTATAAATAGAGCTATAGGGCTATTAACACCACCATTACTGAATGACTGTCTAATTACATATGGAAATACTGTATCATAAATAGACTTAGTACCAATGTTTACTCGGGCTTCTTTAAACTGACGTTCATTAATAGCCTCAGACGCTTTGAATGAGTTCGTTAAGCCATGTTCATAACCGATAAGCTTCTTAGAATTCTTGATATAATTGATTACTTGCGATGCAGTGTTCTGACCCTCATCTTTTACATTATTAAACTGCACGTCTTCATAGGTTCTATTAAGCAATGCAGCATACTCAGGATACTGCTGCATAAGAGCAATATCATCCTCATTGTTTATAGTATTAGCAAGGTAATAAGCAAAGTCCTCTACCATACTATAATTCCAAGTACCATCCTCAATAACCTCATTAAGCACGTACTTACCGAATCTCTTTTTCTTATCAGTATCTAAGATATACTTATCTATGAAGTCCTTAATATTACCCCTTTTAAGCTCCATATTCCAGAATATATGCTTAGGCCTGATCTGTTCATTTACTTTGAGTAACATAGACCACATAAAGAGATTAAACCAGTAGTCTATAATGCTTAGGTTACACCATTTACCATCTCCCCAATCGATACGATACTTAGTAGTCTCAATATACTCAGTATTAATACCATCCTTGAGAATTGCGGATATAGCCTGAATGTGATCATCAATATTATGGCTATTAATATCCTTCGCAGGATTAATGGTGAAGCTTGTTAAGTTTCTTATAGCTTCTTCATACACATAATAATTACGATAGTTCTGTAGGGGCTCTTCCTCTACAATGTTAAACATTTCTGTAGTTACCATAATTCTTAGTCTCCTCAAATACAATTATTCCTTTATTTATTACTTCTATAATATACAATTTAAATTGATATTATACTTTATTGTTTAAGCTTATGTAAAAATCGAAAATTTACCCCAGTGAGCATAAGCCCACTGGGGTAGGTAGCAAAAAATATGCCATATGATGGACTATTCTCCTGTGCGAAACGGAGAACCAGTCTGGACTGGAGTCGAACCAGCAACTATAACAATCTTTTCTGCACGCCGAAAATGATTGTTCGCTTTCCCAATTAAGCTACAGACTGATAAAATATATAGCAGTGCGATAAATGAATATATCTTTGAGGAGATCTTCATTTGTTATAGATGTTGTTTTGGGTCTACAAACTTTAGCTAGAAGTAGTAGTATGTGTGGAGCTTCACCGCTATATATTTCATGGGGGTAATCATTTGTTATAAAAGGGGAAACATAACAAAATCTTATTTTATTTAAACCGAGCTCCACTGTCGGATAAATATCTCCGCCTTTCTTTCTGCCGTACGTCGCAGGTTCCTGTTCGATAACAACTCTTGTCAAGAAAAGCTTAGACCCAGAATTGTCCAGTTTCATTAGATTTAAGCATGAATTGATCAGATCCACACCCTAATGACCGAGCCGACACTATAGATAGGCTCAAATATATACGCAGCCAGCCAGTTAATGCTTTAGCGGAAATACCCGCAATTGATAGTTAGGCCGTCCGCAAACTGTTATTATGGCTATGAACCATTGGGGAAGACAACAAGCCCACTAGACTTTATCTAGAATAACAGTAATACTGCAATGGGTTATAAAGCACTTTTCTTAATGGCAGCAAGAATAGCAATTTTTATTGCAGTATTTTATATATGAAAGCAGAATATGGTGATCTTGGTTTGCAGCAATGAAAACCTAAAACAATTATATTTCCAAAAGAGGTAGTATATATTCCGCCTACATACATGTCATGCTTGTGGTAAAAATTTACTTTAAGCATAATTATGCCCCCCTTAAAATGTTAAACTTTATAACGCTCTCAACAATCTATTAAATAAAGAATGGTCTATTAGGGGCAAGATGTTGAAAATTGGCAAGTTCTTCATCTCCCTAGTAGTGCTATAGAAAGGAGGACTTTATTTCAGTAACACGTTAATGCCGTTTAAACACAAAGGAGGCATAATTATGCCGAAAGGTTACACCAAGCACTTGAATGGTTGCGGAGCAGTCGTTCCAGGTGCTATCTTAAAAACAAATAAATCAGGAGATTTTAAAGTACTCCGTCAATGTGCGGAGCATGAAAAAACTTGGACCAATGGTCGTCCAGGTTATGAAATCGAGTTCTTAAATGTCAACGTATTAGGTGGTCATACCAGGATGATTGTTGATAAAGATAGAGCTTCTAGGGGATATATAAAAGATCCTTATCAGGCTACGGTTTATGGAGTAGCATGTCCTGGAAGAGCAGTTACTAAGATCAATGGTAAGCATACTAGAGAATACTCAGTTTGGAGTGGCATGATATCTAGATGCTATAATACTGGAGATCCTAAGTTTTCATCATGTGGTTATCGCGGTGTAACAGTATGCCGTCGTTGGTTATGTTTTGAATTCTTCTGTCAGGATCTTCCAAATATACCAGGTTATGAAGAATGGTACAATGCTGATGTACTTACATATGATTTCGATAAGGATATGCTTCAGCAACATCTACCTCCTCATCAGAGAGTTTATTCTCCTGAAACATGCATGTTCTTAACACAGCATGAAAATAGAAGTATAAAGAAGTATTCTGGTGATGATAAGATTAAGCCTCATACAAATGATGAGATTAGACCTTATGATGCTGATAGATATTTATACCCTTATCCAGATGGATCATTCTATGAGGGTTACTACTATAAATGTAGCGTAACCTATCTTGGAGAAACTGTACCGTTAGGAACATTTACTAGCCTTGAAGCTGCACATATAGTTCATAATAACTACGTGAGAATTAAAGGTTTACCTAATGTACCGTATACCATTAATTCTAATATGACACTTGCTGAAGCAGTAGCTTGTAGAACTCCTGAAAGTAGAGCTAAAGATCTAAAACAAATGTGTCATATAGTAAATAAAAACAACTGAATATAGAAAAATACCCTCTAGGATTAATTTCCTAGAGGGTTATCTTATCAATTATACTCACTCAATAATTTATGAGTGTTATATTTAAGGGAGGCCTTTTGCCTATGGCCACTCCCCCAGTGGTGTACCCAGTGCCATGGCGGTGTTTGTTTCGAGGTCTGTTGAGAAGAAGGCGGTACCTGCGAGGCCAATTGTTTCCTCGAAGATGTCTTCTGCGATGTCCTGGTAGAGGGTATTGATTGCGCCATAGTAGTCTGCGAGGTTGTCTGCGAAGTATGATACTACCTCACGCTGGAATACGATGTATGTAAGAACGTCTCCGAACATGTTTTCTACAGAACGGATGAATGATACTGCGCCGTTTCCTTCGAATGCTGCGTTGAGATCAACTGCGGGCTCGATGGTTTCACCGTTTGCAGGTACTACGCTGATGTTAAGCGTTACGTTGCCGAACTTCTTTGCTGTAGGCATGATTGCTGACAGTGCTGCTGCCTTCTTTTCATTTTCAACAAGGAGTTTAAGCTCGGGCTCTTCATTATTGAAAAGTACCTTTACTTCTGCATCCTTTGCGAAGAATGCTGCTACTTCCTTATAGAAGTTGCACCAAGGAGAAGACATACGAAGCTGCTTCTGTGCAGATCTTGTAGCCTCTTCAGATACTCCACCCTTAAGGAGATCAGCAACGCTGGGTGTTGCGCCCATGTCATTTAATGTAACCAGAGTTACCTTCTTATCACATGCCTGGGGGTCTGCGATTACAGGTGTAATCTCGCATGCAAAGATGAAGTCAGTACCACGTACAATCTGTGTGCCGAGTAAAGCGATGGGCTTAACAACTGATCCTACGAAGCCGCCGAATGTCTGATCGAAAAGCTGCTGTGCTGTCTTATTGATAGATCCTTCTTTCTCGACATTGATAACTACTCCGCCGAGGCCTGCACCAGATTCAAGAACTCTTTCGATATTTACAACAATGGGATCATCCATAGATCCTGCCTTTTCATTGAAGATTACCAGAACAATGTTCTTTGTATCTTTGCCGGTGATAACTGTCTGCTCTGCAAGTACTGCATGGTTTGTTCCGTTTACAAGCTGTGATCCGAGATAAGCAATGGGTTCATATGTAGTACCAAAGTTCTCATTAAGCTTGCCGAATGCAGTCGCAATTTTCTGGGGCATTCCATCTGTGTTGACATTGATTTCCCAATTTCCAACCATATTTTTTATCCTCCTATATATAATATATATATTTTAAGGGCTGGTTATTTACCCTTAATCTACTTAATTAAGCTTTTAAGCTTTTCGTAAGATTTCTGTCCGTAGATACCATCTACTTTAAGTCCATACTTGCTCTGGAATTTTTCCAGTGCTGCTTTAGTCTTTGCTCCGAAAGCACCATCCTTATTCAAATTTGTATTTACAATCTTGTTAAGACAAGTTTGAAGTTTTACAACTGAGTCTCCAGATGACCCAGTGCGTAATGTAGGCTTGGGAACACTACTTGAAGCCGTTGCGGTAGTCTTTTTAGCTGTAGAAGTAGCACCGTACTTCTTACCACCATATAAAGGCGCGCCATAACCATCGATTCTACTATTAGTCAATGCGTAAGACTTCTTACATACAGCGCCTCCGTTAGGAATAACCTGGCTACCTGCAGAAGTATTACCTTCAACAGTATATACAACACCGTTAGCAACCTTATATACTAAGCCTGTATGGCAAATCCTTGTACCATTAGTAAAGAAAATCTGCCATCCGGGTTTAGGTGTGCAAGTACCTCTCTTATGATATGCATTCTTATTCTTATAGAGTTGTGCACAAGCTACTGTGTAATCATCGAAATTGCCACCGAGCAAACCCTTAGCATTGGATACTCCATAAGCCTTCTGAAAGCACCAACAAACGAAAGCCGCGCACCAAGCCGCTCCTACATCCATAACCTGGGGATATATAGCATGCATGTCACGACCATACTTAGTCCAATTATTTCTACCAGCATTGGCAGTTTTACTGTCAAGATTGCTGTTACTTTTCTTTTCCAAATAACCCACTTCGTTCAGGGCTATGTTTATTACTCTCTGGGGATCATATGTAGCCATAGAACTAACACTCCCTTCCCTTTATATTTTGATTTAAAATAGATGGCGGGCAAGATACCCGCCATGTGCCTTAGTAAAAAACATTCGCTTATAATGCAAAAACAATACTTACACTCTGCATTATATAATTGTTATGCCTTGTGTAAAATTTTAAAATTTAATAACCGGCAATGCAGGCATACTCTTCATAGCCTTGATATGCTTCGTCTGAGAACGCTTTGCGATCATAAGACCCTGCTTACCATAACGAGCAAAGATAGCGTTTCTGAGCTTTCTCTCATTTACACGGTTAAGAGCGAGCTTCTTAAACAGAGGATCTCTCTTCTCCTTAGCGATGAGAAGTGCTGCCAGATTAGCACGACGATGAAGATCATCATTCTTACCGAGACGTACGTATGTACGCTTGCTCATCTTCCTAGACTCAACAAGGGCCTGAACCTCTGCAGACTCCATGAAGTTCTTAAGAGCTTCGTCTCCACGTTCAAAGTATGTTACGCTCTCAAGAGCAGACTGCTGCATGAGATTCTCAACATCGTTAGCAAGACTCTCTACACCTTCAGGTGTATCGGGATCTTTATTAATAACCTGATCAAGCTCGTCATTTACTTCAGCTCCAGCAATGGTAGCCTCATCAAAATTAAACAGCATGATATATTACCTCCTTATAATAATTATTTTGTAAAGTTATGCGCTTGAGTTCACATTAATATGATGTTTAAAATTAATATTAATATATATGGAGGTGTTATTTATGCTGACATATGAGCCTAATAAGGACTTTGAAAGTAGTCCTGATTTCGTAATGCGAATGTATTATGAAATATACAAACAGTTTACTTTCGTGGAAGAACCAGACGAGCGTGAATATAAGAAAGATGGTAAAATAGAGCATGGTTATGGAAGACCAGATATATATGCTGGAGTTGTATTCTCATTTGAGGGTCATAAATACAAACTTCTCAGAGACCTTGGTTACTGGACTTACAACGAAGAAGATAAGGCTAATAAAACGCTTACTCATATCGGCGAGGTCGAAAATATAGATACTAACACCAAGCATATTGCTAATATAGATACACTATATTTTAAGCTTCTTACTATAGATGAACCAGGGAGGCAATTCAAATGAGTGAAATATCAAGACAGATGATCGCTGAATACAAAGCGAAGTATTCCGATAGGTTACTATCTGGTAGAGAAGTCAAATTGACCAAAAAGACCACTTTATCAGAAAAAATAATAAATTTTCTTAGGAGGATAATAAAATGAGTTACAATGAGCAGGACCTTATTAATGAAATGCTGAACAATGCTGCTTATGATGCAGATGCTGTTCAGTCTATTGCACAGCAGATCGCGCCTATATATAATGAGGCTGGCAGAGAGATGCCTAAAGATGATGAAGGTGTATACTTCGGTTGGGCGTCTGGTAAGGCCCTCACCATGTTTGCGCCTCTTTATCGTAAGATGGGTGAGCGTGAGGACAAGATTGAGTATACTGAGAGTATGATGAGATTTCTCAGCGTATTTAACGATACACAGCTTGAGGTCATCAATCAGAATGTGGTTGGCGGAGAAGTACCTTTCGAGTTTCTCGATCAGTATATAATGGCTTCAATTCCTTATGGTAAGCTTAATTGGATATTCAAGCTTATTGAGTCGGGCCATCAGATATACGTAGAAGAGAACTTTGATAAGCTTATAGCTCTTGAGGTTGATCAGATTGCGGAAATTTTTGCAGCTTTCGATGAAGGTTTCGATCCTAATGAGATTTATATTCTTACTGAGCTCCCCACAGCAGAAAAAATGGGTCTAATCCGCCATTGCTTAGCTTTCCATCTTGAATTTGAGTACAATACTGGCTCTGGAGAATTAACAATATATTAATAAACAGATTTTCTTCAAAGGCAAGTGTTGTTCTTTGCTTATTTAAGTACAACAAAAAAGAATAACGCAGAGCGAACACCATAGGCGCAATGGCCTATGGTGAACGTTTTGCATTCTACAAAGAAACTATATTACTATAATTTACATTATCTGCATCTAACCTGTTTAGCCCAATCGAGGCTAACGGGAAGTTCTTCAGTGAATCAGATATGATTTCGTTTACATTAACGAATGGAAGAACCCAGTCTGGAACTGCAACATCAGGTGGTAATCCTATTACGTTAAGCTTCTTACCAAGAACTGGATGATTTAATAATCTTACTAATTTCTCATAATCCTCAGGATAATCATCCTTAATCCTTGTTACATTCCGCTTATTAATATCAAGCTTTATCTTAATGATGGAATTGCGCTCATCCATATTAATTGCTGGCATATTAGGATGTCTCATCTCATTATAGATTACACAAGCTACTGCACCATTTATAGCCAATGGATTCTCATAACTATTCATTGCAGCCACATTATCTGGCTTATAATATTTGGTCTCCTTATTCATAATAGAATTATGGATCTTATTTTCCATCATGACCAGCTTCTTCATTATTCCTATCTGATCAATATTATCTGCAGTCATAATATCTTCATACAGAATCTTCTTAAACTCATCCTTAATATCTTGAGGCAGTGTTGATTTATCTATCGGTAATCCTGCAATCGCAAGACCCTGATCTTTAGGTACTATATTTCCCTCTTGTAAGTTCTGAAAGTCCGCATAGTTTCTACGGTTATCTGTCAATAGAACTCGCTGAAAGAGGAATTCGTTCTTCATCACCATTCTACACTTAGTACCTTCAACATAACTACCTGTGAGTTTAGTATATTCTGCAAGATAATCGACTACAAGATCACTACATACATACGCTATTATATTAATTATAGCATATCTAAGGTTCTCTTGTGGAATAAGAGTGCAAGGCTCAATATATTTACGAGTCTCTATAGTTTCATCAGTATAGAAATTATAGTCATATCTAGGCTCTTCTATATGACACATCACCCTCTTATCCTTATCACCATACTTATCCACATCAAATACATGCACCATGCTACGCTTTTCTCTCTTTATAGGTATATCAAGATTATACACCTTATTGAGAAGATATCTATACCACGCATCAAATGATATTATACAGCTGTCCGTATCAGTTATAGCTACAATATCGCGTTGCATATATTCTATTCTATCCAACTTATCTATATAGAAATGCGGATAATATACGTACTCCTTAATTAGATCACTAAGCAATCCAAGATCTTCCTTAATACTATCCGGCGGACTATTAGGATCTAAGAATAGATTATGATCAACTTTCCAAGATCCATCATCTTTTCTAGTACACTTAGGAGTTCCACCTAAGGAGCTAAGTATTTTAATAAGAAGATCTGTTATAATCTTATTATCGCAGAATTCATATAGATTATTCTTATAATATAATCTATTGATATCCTCCTGCGGTAATGCTCTGATATATTCCCATACTAACCACATCTCATTCTCTGTAGGAATCCATATGGAAATATCTGCTGTTATCATAAGCTGATAGAAACATTCATCATATCCTATAGGTCTATCTAATATATCGCTATCGATACAATTTCTTGTTTCATGCTGAGTTACATTATCAATGAATGTAATTACCTCATTAAGACTGTTGAACTTTACATTATTAGCTAGTAATGATTCAAACAAAGTCATACTGCAAGATATATATGATCTGCCTTGGCGGGTAACCGCCTCTGCTACATATAAGTTATAAAACATGCTTGTTGGAGCACCTAAACCACTTGTCTTCACGCAGGTCGCTAATCTGCGCAGTTCTCTTATGAACTTCTCTAGTCTTTCTCTAGATGATGAGACTATATCATTACCTAAACATAGGCACGTTATATTTCGATTTAAGAGATTCTCACTCACTCGCTTGAGCCCTACTCCTATAGCTGAATTTCACAGCCCTTCCGGGGATAGTCGTTGAACTTAACATTATTTTTAATCTACAATTTTGCACATAGTTTTATTAGTTATCATATATTTACAGAATTCTTCCGGTGGCATATATGGAACATGATTTGTTAATCTAATTAAATCATATGCATGATAATAATCAAACCAATAATTAAAAGCATTGGCTGCTGCTATCTCATCAGAAAATCTTAATTGTCTTTTCATACCAGCAACAGATATATTCATAACAAAATTATCACCAACTTTGATAACTCCAAAATATTTATTCTCGATAGTAGAATTTTGCTTTCGTTCTATAGCACTCAAATTTCTATTATCTCTTATAGATAAAAACATGCATGTATTTCTTGAATATACTCTTTGATTCTTTGGTAGTTTCTTTGGAAATATCTGCGGCAATGTCTTGTCACTAACTTCTCCTCTTTTAGCCAAATATTGTCTAATGAAATATTCATATCCAGTATTTAGAAAATGAACTTTCACATATTTTTGACCACCCTTCATATAATATTCTCCAGTTATAATATATGGACCGTATTTAGACTCATATACTTCTCCATTCATTTTTTAACACCTCCTTTCTAAAATATTTTATTGTAGATTAAATTTATATTATATAAGCTGCTGATTGTACATTAAAATCTTTTAGAACCATATAGGCTTTTATTTCATCATTATCGATATCTATCATATTGTTTCTGTCTTTCGACTCCATATTAGGCATGATAGCTTTAGCACTTTCCAGCAATTAATAACGTATTAGACACAATCTTTCGATTATGAATGGACGAATATTAGCTCTTTATATTACTTTATATCGCTTTGTTTCTCATCCGTATACCGCGTTCGCATTTATTTTCTCTAATAGTTGAAGTAGGTTATATCTTGCAAACATTTCCGAACCCTTAGGATATTTAAACATGGTTTTCTTATATTCAGCTCGCTTGTCTAAGAATTGCATAATCATTCTAGATAGAGGATTATCACATTCGGCGTGTTTCTTAAATAGAACTCCAGATGATGTAATTATAGGCTCCTTGCTTTCAATATATTTAAGTACATCAAGCACAGTTCCATCTACCCTCTGTTTAGTATAGTTATTATCTATAGATGCTTTACCATTCTTAAGAGTGTTCCTAACAGTATAATCTATAGCTTCATCTAACTCACTTATGTTGAGAGCTGGGAATGAATGTCGCAATCCATTAATCATGACCTGCTTATATTCATTTATAACTTTCAGGTCAGGCATATAGTTTTCCAATTATTAATCACCTTCCATTCCATCATCAAATTCTTCTTCGGTATCGTCATCTTCAATACCATAATCTTCTTCCTCATCGGGAAGGTTTTCTAATAGATTATCCATTTAATCACCTCACTTTCTAATACTAAATTCCATTGGTATACCATTAGCTACTTCTTCATTAGTGAGTTTAATCTGACCTTCCAATTGAGATGGTAATATCGTAATTCTGGTACATATACCGAGTTCTTTTCTTTCTAACTCATTACCATTTCTATCTGTCTGTACATAAGTAATTGGTTTACCAATACAATCATATATACCGGCCATAATCTACCTCCCTGCAATTATTTCTGTTGCTTTATCAATCATTTTCTTGTCATTATCCTCCTTCTTTGTAAATAGACTATAATCATTTGTAGGCATACAAATAACGGATGATATTTCTTTTTCCTTAAATAGTCTTGTTTTGTTGCCATTCTTGGATATGAAATATATATCGCCATTCATACACCTAATATTCTTAACGTTTTTAATATCTATATCTAACCCATTGGTTAGAGTAATATTCACATCAAGCATATTATAATTACCTCCTTAAGTATTGATTACTTTAAAGTCCTAAGTAATCTACAAGTTTATAATATACAACTTCATCTAAGTTTACCCGTTTAGACATAAATATAAATCTATATATTAAGGAGGTATAGCTTATGTATGCTCAGCAAATGCCTGGTTACATGGCACAAATGCAGATGCAAAACGGAGCTGCTTTCGGGCAGAGACCTATGATACCGGCGAGAGCTCCGACACCTATAAAGACTATATACTCTCAGAAAACTACTAAGAATAAATCATTCTTAGAGATGCATTATTTTCTAAAGAGTATTGGAATAAAGAATAATGAATTTATGCTAGCTCTTATCGATCCTGACTTAGATGGGATCGATCCATATGATCCGAATCTAAATGGAATATATAAGCAGAAGGTCCTCAGAGAAGTGATGACCAATTATTGGTACTTCTTGAGGGAAGTTGTGCGTCTTCCGAGTGCGGGTGCTGCTCCAATGAGATATAAACTAGATAGATCTAATCTAGCTTATAACTTCTGTGCATCACTTAATCTTAATATATTCCTAGAAGCGCCAAGGCTAACTATTAACCCTATTATTGAAGTGATTCAGTAATAGAATTTCTTTTAATTGCTGGGAAAGGCTAAAGTCTAAATTCCTATAATGGTGACGAAAGTCAGAAACAATTTTAGAATAGTTTAATGGTGAAATACAAGCCTTATTTAAGGTCCTAAAAACTAATAAATGTCTAATCAGCAGCTAAATTATTTTTTACCGAGCTGTCTACAATAACGTAATAGGAGGTATTACGTTATGATTAATATAGATTTTAATAAGATTTATCATACAAAATCATATGGAGATTTCAAAATAATAGAAAATCTTGGATATATTAATGGAGACAGCAGATTGTGGGTTAAGATTAAATTTTTAACTACAGGTTATGAACGAATTATTAGACAAGATCATCTATATAGACCAAATCTTGATATACAAGACCCATATTATCCAAGAATATTTGGATGTGCTTGTATGGGAGAAGGAGTTGGTGCTAGAGATGAATATAAACCAGACTATGATAGATGGCTGAAAATGGTATCTAGATGTAGAAATGAAGAAGATAAAGATTATCCTAGATATGGATTGATTGGCGTTGATGTTGATGAAGAATGGTTGACATTTGCTAATTATTATCATGATATAAAGGAATTGCCTGGGTACAGATTTAAACAAGCATATCCACAAAAATTCCAATTGGATAAAGATTATCTACAATATGATGTACCACCAGAAGAAAAGATCTACTCTAAAGATACTTGTATATGGGCGGAAAAGTCTATTAATTCTAAAATGACAAAAACAAATACACATGAAATACCAGAAATAGATTATGTTGATCGTCAGGGCAATCCAAAACGTATGACAATGTGTAAAATAATTTAGTTCAACGACTATCCATTTGACCAGGCGTATAAATATGGTCTACAGGAGTAGGGCTCAAGCGAGCGGGTGAGATCCCCTTAAATCGAAATGAAGAACCCTCTTAATAAGAGGTGAAGATATAGTCTCGACATCCAGAGAAATACTGGAGATGTATTTAATACATGCATGAAGTAGCGACTCATGTTAAGATAACGAGGTTGGGAAGACTATTGGTGCGGCAATAAGATACCTCTATTGCTATAACTTTGCGTCTTCCAACAGTAAAATGGCATTTCTCCATAAAAATATGGAAGGTTCTACAGATAACTTGGAATCTCTTAAGCAAATAAGAGATTTATTGCCAGATTACTTACAATTTAAAGAAAAGGTTGGTATTGATGGTAAAGTAGATCGCGGTAGGAATAATACTAGAGATATACAGAATCCTTATAACAATAATAGCATAAAGACATTTGCTTCAGCAACAAATAAAACAAGAGCTGCATCTCTGCTTCGTGGTAAAACCCTTGTAATGATCTGGTTCGATGAGTATGCATTCATACCATTTAATGATACAATATATATCAATTCGGCACCAGCATATAAGACAGCGAGGGATATCGCAAAGCAGAATAATGCATCGTACGGCATCTTAATCACTACAACGCCTAAACAAACCTGGGCATTCACAATCGAAAGATTGTGTCTAATTTCTCGGAATTGCTGGAAAGTGCTAAAACTTCTATGCCTTAATGGAGTTGAAAGACGGAAACAAGTTAGAAGATTAATCAATGGTGAAATAAAAGCTTATTCAAATTTAGCCAGCTTGAATAGGTCCTATAGATTAAATAGTAATGTGCTATCAGCAACTTAATTATATTAAGTTCAACGACTATCCTTATATAGGAGTAGGGCTAATAAGCTCGAAGTAGAGAACACCTAAGTCTAGATATAGATATGGTGATGATATAGTCTAATCCGCTAATAAATATCGGTAACCCGACGGTAATTACAATCCTAATTTATGGGGTTTATGGCTCAACCAGAGGCACAGGTCGCGTATGCTGAAAAAGAGGCTGCGACTAAATTCTCTGAGTCTTGGTATGATAAATCATATCAGGAGATTATGAGTATCATAAATGTAAATAAGCATTCCGACTTTGTATATATAAAATTTACTTATCAGCAGCTTGGTAAGTCTGAGCAATGGTTTGATGAAGTATGTAAGCTTTTGCATAATAAATGGCCTGACATTCGAAGAGAGATTCTTCTTGAGTGGGCTAACGGTGTAGAGAATTCTCCTTTCGATCCTGATGATTTAGAGACTATTTCCGGTCTTTTGAAGCAACCTATAAGCGAAGTGTATTTGCTTGGTAAATATAGGTTCGAAACTTATATGCAAGCAGATACTAGAACGTATCCGGCAATTATAGGTGTCGACGTTGCTGCTGGTTATAAGAAAGACAGTTCCTGTATTACAGTTATTGATTCATTGAGTACTAAAGTATTAGGCTGTCTAAATTGCAATTATATTTCGACTGTAGATCTAGCAAGATGTGTCGAATTCATTGTAAAGAATTGGATGCCCACAGCGATAGTAGCTGTTGAGCGCAATGGTGAGCGTACCCAATGCGTACGTTGAGACGTATTGGTTATCAACACAGTTAGTAGAGTAATCTGCTAATTCTCCCGTGTTAAAACTGCGACTAATCGGTCAAGAGCCTTACAGCTAAATTATATTTAGTAGCGAAAGCAGAAACAAGTGTAAGGATGGTAGTATGGTTAAATCCTATAGCTACTATTAACAAGCCGACGTGCAGTTACGAATTTAATATACTAACTTCTAATTAATACCATTTATTACGTTAATAAAAATGCATTAATTAGGAGGTTGCACATGTTCAAACAAATAAAAAATTATGGTGGAGGAACTTATTATATTAATGAATCTGGAATAGTAATGAATAAAAACGGCCATGTAATGAGAAGCGCAAAAAGTGATAATGGGTATTTAAGAACTTCATTAGAAGATCCAATTACCCATAAACGTAAAAACCTTTCTATACATAGATTGGTTGCTGAAACTTTTATTCCTAATCCAGATAATTTGCCAGTTGTTATGCATAAAGATAATGATTCATTAAATAATCATGTATCTAACCTTAAATGGGGTACTGTTAGTGAAAATACTAAACAGGCATATGAAGACGGTAGAGCAGTTTCTCCAAATAAAGGCGTACATCGCACAAATAAATACCAAGTATATAATGAAGAACTTAATGATTATATTACTTGTGATTGCAGAACAGATGTTGCTGAATTAATCCAATATGCTGAGATAAGTCTTAAAAATATGGTAGGTAATGATAGAGAAATAGCTCTTGGACCATACAAAGGTTATAAAATTAGGCGTAAAAAAGAAATGTGCAAAATAAAAACTAAAAAGAAAAAGTATATTAAAACGTTTAACGACTATCCTTTAGCGAAGGAGTAAAACCGCAAGTTAATGGCGGAAGAAAAATACGGCTCCTCTTACTATAATAAGAGGATGGACATATAGTCTGATCATATCCTGTAATGGGAATGTGTGGAAGTGACCACAGTATATAGAGTTGCGTCTATATATAAACAAAAAATGTTGGCGCGCCAGTGGTGGCTATGCTTAATAAGATGGGTCTTAAACGTAATATGTATTATGAGATTAAGGACAAAGTCTTAGAAGAACGCCAAGACGGGGTTAGAGCTTACAAACAAAAAGTAAGAGTAAAAGAATTTGGTATTCACAGTACGGCTGCCATTCGTAAGATCTTAATAGATATACTTATAGATAGAGTAGAGCATCATAAAGATAAGATTATATCACCTATAATATATAATGAGCTTCTTGGTATGGAGATCAAAAAGGGTGGTAAAGTAGAGCATTCTGATAATACCCACGACGATCAGATCTTTAGTATGCTCATGGCATTGTATGTATGGTATGAAGGCGTAAACTTAGCAGAACGTTATGGTATACGCAAGACTACCATTAAGACAGATGAAGACATTGATGAAGAACTTAATATCTATGATAGCAATACTGTAGAGATAGTCGAGCATTTCAATGTAGAGACTCCTCTTAATGAAGAGATTCAGAGAGATATAGATGCTCTTATGAAAGCTCATGGTATTACATTAGATGAGTTCTTAGAGAAGAGACATAAAGAAGAGCAGGCTCAATATAGAGCTTTACTCAATACACCGCTTGGGCAAGAAGCATATCGCCAGCAATATAATATTCCTAAAGATATTCCTATAGAGAAATTTGTTGGTGATGCTAGCGAAACAGCCATACCAGATTCTGTATTTACATCATTCTATGATTCTGATAAGATCTTTGGTGCATCAGATGATGAATATGGTGAAATAGATATGGGACCTAGAGCTGTGCCTGCTGGTGAAGCAATGAATAATCCTACATATAGAAGCAGGTTTAATTTTTAAACACTATGTAACAAAAAAAATAATGAGTTGGGCATGGCAGCTCATTATTGGGTGTATAAATTCACCTCCTTTCTATAAAAATATGAATGTTATTTACGGGTTACATATGAGTATTTTATCGAATAGAAATTACCAAACAACTTCTTCGATTTAAATACAAATTCCGGATCAGTATAAGGTTTGATACGACCCTTAGATATTAACGACATTGTGGCTGTCGTTTTTATCATATCAAATGAATTTGATTTGCTCATATTATCACCTCCCTTCGATTGGGTTACCACCCCTAAACCAAAGAGAAATGATTGATATAATCCATGCCATTATATCATATCTATATTATACGATTATATTTTAGAACTTTGACAATTCCCTAGGCATTTTAGCCTAGGGAGTTCTTTCTGTACAATATTATTAGTTTACAGACAATTAATTAAAATCTATATTCTAAGGAGGGTACTTATAATGGAAAATCAAGAGTTATATTCCATTTCAAACGAATACGATATGGCAGAAATTATTCGCCATTTCGATTCTAATATGATCATTGATATTATTAATGATAAGCTTAATAATATCAATTATGCTGTTTCTTTGCCAGAACCTAATATAATATCTGCATTTGAAGCTCAGTTCAAAGTAATGGAAGAACAGTATGCTGGTGATGCACAGAATATTAGAAATATCAGAGAGAGTATATACAGGATTATTATCGATCTGCTTTGTAATAGGTTCAATCTACAGTTTAATACTGTAGACGATACTATCGATCTCTATATGGCAGCGTACTATATTTATGACTTCTTAGTATGCAACAGGAATAATATTACTACCAACTTCTTCACAGCGTTCATCATCAACAATAAGGATAGTCTCTATCAGGCTATTAGCTATGAGAATGGTACATCAAAGTCTAGAGACATTACATCTAATTACGGCAAGCTTATGTATTCCGATAAGACATATGTATATCTGGCCGCAAACATGGTTAAAGTATTGAAGCATATTTCAACTCTGGATATTACATTGCTAAATATCTTCCAGAGTACATATAGTGATGTAATGCTGGTTCAGCAGCTTGATAATACATTTGCTGATAAAGGCAATTTCTTTAGGGATCATTATTGCTCTATTATTAATAATCCCGATGTGCTTCCGGTAGTGGTAACTAATATTAAGCTCCAGCTTCAGCAGAACGTTGGTAATATATCACCACAGAATATTTCTTCCATTATTGATATGGTGCAACCTAAGGAGGAATCTAAATAAATGAGAAGAAATGATATTATGCTTATTATTGTAAGCACTATTTTAATCATTAAAAGTACTATTGGCATTTATAATACTATGCATCAGCCTAAGAAGCTTAGCGATGATGAAATATATCAAAACGCATGTGAATATCTCAATGATAGGGATTATGTAAATGGGATTAAAACATTGTGTACTATGAGTGATGATAGCTATAGAGATGATTATATCTCTGAAGTGCTTTATGTAGTCGGAGCAGAAGCCGTCGATGAATATAAGCTTGAGAAAGGAGAAGAAATTGATTAAATCATTGAAATTTAGTTCCATCTTCAACCCTGATGATGGGTATTACTATATGAGGTGGTTTGAGGATATTAAATACAAGAAGTCTTATCTTGTGGATATTCTTCTTAAGAAAAACTATCTTAATATAGCGGAACAGACCATTCCGTTTATGTGCGATCTTAGTGAAGAAAAATTTACTGATTTGAGCAAGTTTACTAAAATCGGCAGAGTTATTGATATAGATATCGGTGAAAATAATGCTGCTGTTGAGATTGACGATAAGTATAAGGATTTTGTAGAGCAGTATGATGATGCGTTATTTGGATTTATACTGAATGGAGAAATCTCTGAAAATCCAGATACTGACGGTAAGCGTATATTAAGTATATCGGATATTACAGGCTTCCAGTTTTGTTATGAAGATATGAAAACATTCGAGGAGATGAAAAATGGAGAATAAAGAACTTACAAAAGAAGAGAAGAGCAAAATATACAATAAGCTCGAAGAGAATAATAATGATGCAGAGAAGCTGGCTAAAGCTAAAGAAGCTGCAGAGAATATAGAAGAGACGGAGCTCGCAGAAATGGAGATTCCTGAAGAAGTAGAGATTGCTGAATCTTCACATGATACTCTTAAGAAGACCCTTGAAGAGCAGGGAGATTTAAGCGATGAGCAGGCTGAGACTCTCATTGAGATAATTATGGAGTATCGCAAGACTAAGACTCTGCCTACAAATGTGATGGAGTTATTACCAGTTGGTATGAAGTCGACTGTACTGAGTATGACTGGAACAAAGCTTAATAGTGGTAGGAAAATTACCCGTACAGAAGCTCTTTGCTTTGTACTGGATAGCTTCATTAATGATGCTGATATGAATCAGCTCATTGTAGATTACGAAGAGGAGATGAACAGAGCTTACATTGAGTCTAATGAAGAGCTTAATGGATTCATCAATGATAAGTATGAAGAGCTCTTCGGCTCTGTAGATGAGATCCGCAAAGAGAATCCTGCTAAAGCAGATAGAATTGCTACTGTTAAGTCTGCATATGCTGAAGCTAAGCAGTTCTCTGGAGTCTATAAGTATATCGATGAGTTGGCCTCATTCAAGAAGCTTAAGAAGGAAGCTCAGTTCCGTTATAAGAATAGGCTGTCATACTTCAACGTTAAGGTTAACCAGTCAGAGCTTAAGATTCCCAATATCGAGCTGTTCGTTATGGTTATCGCTAATAAGTTCGAAGACATTGACGCTGAGACTATCAAGCTCTTCGTACTGTCAGTAATCGACTCTACAGCAAACTTGCCTATGGATCTTGAAGACAATCTCTACAATATGGCTTATGTATATAAGCTTATTGATCAGGTTGTTGATTATGGTTATGCAGCGCCTGGATCACTTGAGGAAGATCCTGACTATGATACTATCTTTGGTAGCATCGATAAGTGCCTTAAGCTTATTCAGACAAAAAATAAATAATAAGATTAAAAATAAAGGAGGTCCTAAATTGGACCTCCGATATTTTTTGCTTTGTAAATTACTGCTGCTTCTTAGATTCTGCTTCGACTCTAGCCTCATCTACTTTTGCATCAAATGCAGACTTGAGACTTGCAGTTACGCAATTAAACAGGGACTGAATCTCTTCCGGATCGACCTCAATTGAATCTATCTGATAATTAATATCAAAATCAAGACCATTAAGTTCTACCACATTATTGTTGTTCCTGTCTGATCCTTCTCTAGAATCAACTCTCTTGGTGTTCTCGCTGAAGCTTGCTACGTTAAGACTAAGTTCAAAATTAATTCCAGTAATCTTCATAATAAATACCTTCCTTTCTTTATATATAGATTAAGCACTCTTTTAATATCCACTATGGATAACTTAATCCTTGTACTTATTACACTATTATATTATGCAATTGAAATTTAGAACTTTAACACATAAGGCTCAAACATTAATATAATTAAGAGATTAATCCCTATACTTACTTAAGGAGGTATAAATATATGAACGCTCCCTACCTGGCACAACGTGCCTTCTGTTATGGTCAGACATTCTTTGATCCTGAAGTACCATATTATAATAGCGGAAATAAATATCATCGTAAGCCAGCTCCAAGACAGTTCCCGGACCATAGAAGATTCGAGGATGGCTCAGAATACATTGAGGACACATCCGGTAGTGAATCTGGTGAAATGATTAGATTCGGCGGTGAGATTCCTACAATTCTTAATATGGAATCTTATATTAAGAAGTCTATTGTTCTTACATTCTATGGAATGAAAGAAGAGGACGATAAGACTATTGAGCTTGAGTTAGATAAGAGATATGCTATAACCTATATAACAGAATATGGCGTTAAGGTTGCTGATGGTTATCTTAGATATATAAGCTCATCTATTCCTGATGATTGTGTTAAATATGCTGGCAATTATAGCTCAGAAGCTATGGCTGCTTTTATCGGGATGGACTGCAGTTCTAAGGGTGTATCAGATAAGCGTAAGATTTATCTTAATACTATTAGGGCTGTAGAAGCTCTCGGAGATGATGAGGATTATACACCACCTGCAGTAGCTGGAACTATATCAGATCTGCTTAAGATGATTCTCGATAGAGTTAATTATCTTGATAGATGTGAATGCAAACCTGTGGTAGATTCTATCATGTCTACCGTAGGTGAGATCAAGGCTCTTCAGGAATATATGCATGAGCATGATGAGTTCAGTGTAGATCTTGATGTCAATGGCGATGGTGTTATCTCATTGGAAGAGTTGGGTATCGATGAGAATGGTAATCCAATTCCCGATATGGGCGATGATGACCCGCCTATTACACCGCCTAGCGGAAATACAGATCCAGATGAAGATCCAGTTATAGATATAGGTTAAGAGATAAATCCCCCTAGGCTACTATGCCTAGAGGGTTCTTTTTGTAACTGGATGACATTTGATTAAATCTATTAAGGAGGTTACAATATGGCTACTTACTATAAGATAGATAATGATAAAACTATATTTACCGGAGATGGTGAATTGATATACTTCGTGCCGGAGAAATACTTTGAGCTTAAAGTAGCTCAGATATATGGTCAGTATGTAGAACTTATAGGCATATTTGATTACGGCTTATTCGATGCTAAAGGCAAGAAGCTTAAAATTGGTAGATTTAATTTACCAACTAAGTTTAAGTGTATGCCTAAGGAGATTCGTAAGGAGAAAAACTTTAAACTCGAAGGTACTAAAGAAGCAAAGGATTATAGACTACTATGCTTCTACAAAGGTGATGAGTTAATCTCATCTAATCATGTTCCTAAAGATGTGTCTAATGTAGAGATGTTTGTAAATCTGCTGTTTGGTGCTAATCTACCAGACAATATACCATATGATGATTTATATAAGTATATGCTGAATAATGCAGATGCTAATGGGTTCAACTATAATGCACCGCCTCAGCTTATTGGATTGCTTATATCAGAATTATGTAGGGACGCAAGAGATCTCTCCAAAGAGTTCAGATATACAGACATGAAGGATATGACTGCATATAAAATGATACCAATAGCCAGAGTGCCTAAATATGCTAGTCCATATCAGGCTATTACATCAGAGAATGCTGATGAGGCAGTAGCATTTGCTATGACGGCTAAGAATAATATACCTTCACCATTAGAGCATATAATGATGGAAGATACTGTTATGTATAACCCGGATGATTTCTTCTCGGAAGAGTATGTACCTTTCTCGGAAACCCAGCAGTTTTGAATAACATATTAGTAAGCTTACCGGCTTTTATTTATTATAATAAATAAAAACTAAAAAAATAAGGAGGTAATTTCGAAGATGAAAGGTTATCCTAAATTTAAAGCCGAGATAATTGATCAAAGCCAGATTCAGGAAATCGAAACTTCTACCCTCGCGAGTGGTAACATCACTGTGATTGCTCAACCTTATACATCTGACAAAGGAACCGAAGACTGGGAAGTAATGACCGAGTTTGATGGTTTTACAGATCTTAAAGGCGCAATTAGTTTCAATCGCCATGGACAGGCTCAGCTTACCGTTGCTGAGATTCTTCGTAATGGCGGTATCGTCCTCGGGAAGCGCATGGTGTCGGATGACGCAACCCTGGCAAACGTTACTATTCGTGCTCGTGTGGTGACAGTTGGAACAACCTCTTATCTGTATCTCTATTCAATGAGTAATGGATCAGCTAAAGACTTTGGCGAAGCTAAGGACTATGGATATGCTGGTTTTGACTTTGAGAATCCTGTATTGGAAGATGGTACAGTTGATGTTCCTTTGTTCACTGTAACTCCTATGGGTAGGGGTGTAAGCAACATCTGGTTCAGAGTTGTTCCCGGCTATAATACAAATCGTATGCGTACTTCGTATATCAATTATACGTTTGAAGTTTATGATACAGATACTCTCCTTGAGTCAATCGTATTTACGATGAATCCGAATGTTATCGTAAATGGTACTTCACAGGCTATGAACCCTAAGGTTAAGTATAACTCTAAGCAGGTTCAGGTTAATATGTACGATGATGGTGTAAGCGCACTTGTTAGTGCTCTTGCTGCTACGGTTACACTTGAAGATGAAGCCCTTACAGCAGATGAGCTGTTAAATTATGACTTCATCAATGGATATAATCTGAAGGGCTCAGTAAGACTTGGCGGTCTTATGACAGCGTTAGATTCTAATGCTGCTGGTACCGATGAGTGGTCTGCTAACAAGCCTTCTGATATTACTGACGCTGTTGTTGATCTTCAGAATGTTGCTGGTATTTCATTACCTAATGGTACTTATGGTGCTATGGGTACAAGACCTGTAAACAACGCTGAGGAGTATGAGAAGATGCTTCTTGCTACATTTGGAGCAAATACAGCTTCTCGCAATTATAGTCCTAGAATTTATGATCTTGATAAGTACAAGATCGATGCAATCTTTGACGCTAATTGGCCTGTATCTGTAAAGAGGCAGGTTGTTAATGTAGCTGACTTCCGTGGTGATCTGATGTTCTTCACAGATCTTGGAATGGAGTACAGCGACATTGACTCTATTTGTGATGCTTCGTACAATATTCCTAAGTCAAGGAATGTTGCTATCTATCACAACTTCTGCAACGTTTATGATCCTTACAGCAAGCGTGAGATCACAGTTACACTGCCTTATCTGCTTGCAATCAAGATGGTTGCACATCTTAACCGTGGCGTGGCTAGGCCTTTTGCAGGTATCGCTAATGAGATTACTTTCGATGATATTATCATTGATGGAACACTCAATTGCGAGCCGTTTATCGTTCCCGGTAGAGATGAGAAGCAGATGCTTGTTGATTGTAACATAAACTACATTAGCTACTATAATGAAGTGCCTGTCATGGATACTATGTATACCAATAATGACGAGCATTCTCAGCTTAGCTATGTAAGTAACGTTATGAACGTACAGCAGATCATTAAGAGACTTCGTAGCGAATGTCCTGCAATGAGATATACATTCACCGATGGTGAAGATCTGGATAAGTACATCGAGGATATTAATACTATTCTCGAAGAGTACAAATCCCAGTTCAATTCTATCACATGCCAGTACATGTATGATGAGTCATACGAGCTGCAGAAGATTTTCTATGCGACACTCGTAGTTAAGTTCAGGGAGTTCTTCGATGAGGAGTACTTCAAGATCACAGCAATTAACTAGGAAAGGAGGGAACGATAATGGCTGCATCTGATTACAAAATCAAGAATCCTGGAAAAAATCAGCTTGTTACTGATATTTTCGGCGGCACTAAAAAGTTTAAAGACGTTAGCACATATCGTCTTATGCGTGGCGTTCCTGACTTTGGTTCTCTCGTACAGTTTAATCCTTACGAGACAGGTTATGCTGCGTTCATCATCTGCCAGCTTCCCAAGTTTATTCAGAAGTTAGCTGAAAAGACTAGTGGGGACAATAGCTACAGATCACTTATCCAGAACTGGGCTCATATTATCGAGTATGAATTCAAGTCATTTGATGGTCTTGAAGACATCTCTACTGAGACTATTCAGCTCGGCGACGACCTTAATAGCATCAATGTTATTAATAAGGTTAATATGCAGTCCGCATCTGACTTTACACTTACTTATGATGAGAAGTCTGGTTCTCCTCTGACTAAGTTTGCTAAGCTTTATCTGTTTGGTATTAAAGATCCTCGTACACAGGTTAAGACATATCATGGTCTTATCTACGATGGAGTTATGGAGCCTGGATTTGAAAATGAAGTATTCACTTTCTTATTTATGACTACCGATAATACCATGCGCAAGATTGAGTCTGCATATCTCATTATCGCAGCTCAGCTCATGCAGGCTGATACCAGTATCTACAACTACACCAAGGGTGATATTGGTAAGAGGGAGATTTCTGTAAGGTTTAACGGCTATCCGATTCAGTCTAGTAAGATTGATTTGGCCGCTCAGGAGATGCTTGATTATCTGCTTAGCGCAGACGCAGGCGCTCGTCAAATCATCGTTAATTCGCTTAACTATGATTACACGGGTCAGGAGCTTATTGGTAAAACTACTAATAGCTACGGTGGATCTTCTAAGTATGCTAAGGCTGTTAATACCAAGCCTTATAAGACAGATTCCACATTGCAGTACTAATATTTTGTACAAGTTGTGTGCTTTGACGGCTCCTAGGGAGAAATCCCTAGGAGTTCATTTTGTCTAATACGCCGATAATAAATCCATCATCAGAATCCAAGTCTAGATCAATACCATATGATCTAAATAAACCAAGGCTTGCTCTATATTGTTCAGGTAATATTTGTACACAAGTCCATCTATGATCCCATCCAATACCTCCTCTTGTACTGCTTCTAAACCACCAATGACACATCGCCGACATTAATATTAGGAAATGATTGAGCAGTAGCCCATTCGATATAATGACTTTGATAGCCATAATGTATACAAAAACAACCTAGAGCTCTATTATCAATTCTATCTTGCGAATTAGCAGATCTATTCCACCAAGCCATCGCCGTAATTTATATTACCACCTCTATTAGCAGCCCATTCCCAATGAGGACCAATTATTGTATTAGCAGAATCAACATATGTAGCACCAAATGATATAATTTGATCGTCATATCCATTATTATGCGTTACAGCATTCCTATACCAAAAACTCATCGCCGACATATCTTATACCATCAACACCATTCTCATGATGATGTGCAAATTGAACATTGGTTAAACCACTAGTGAAGCATTCAACAAAAGCCATTAATGCATAATTATAACCTATATTATGATCATTATTTGGACCGGATCTGAGCCACCAGCCCATCGCCGATGCCATCTTTCCATAAACTATGACCAGAAGTACCATCAGCATTCCAATAAGATTCCCCATTAGGATTTATCCACCCACAAAATTGTACTTTTATATTAAATTTATCATTATTACAAGCAGATCTACAATAATATCCACACATCGCCGATATTATTTTTATAATCAAAAAAGGTATATCCAGTATTAGCATAACTAACATCACCCGTTCTTTGTATGTCTCCAAAACATGTAAATTTTTCTTGTTCATAATCATTAGTAGGATTAGATGATCCTGATCTTAACCACACCCTCATCGCCGAAAAGTTACCCAGAGTGCACAATGGCACTCTGGGAATGATAAAGTAAGGTATATGAAAAAAGCATTTAGCCTTCGGCTTCACCCATATTCTCAGGATTTGAGATATAGTCTTTAATAGATTCTTGTTTAGCTTTGTTGTAAAGTTTCTCAAGTACATCTTTACGGACATATGAACCTAAACAATACATCTTATAATCCTTAAGGAACTTTGCTTTAACTCCTTCATCAGGTTCATCAGCAAGCCAGATATTAGCAACATTCTCGCAATAATCATTAGTGTTTACAATAAGCTGATTGGTATTGGTTACATTAATGAATAGAGGCGGAGGTAGCTGCATAACAATTCTCTCAATAGAGTTGAACTCTACATCATACAGCTTAGTTAAGAAAGGATTAAACATGTATTCTGTATCAGCCTGCAGATCGTATATCATCCTAAGGAACTTGCTGTTGGACATAGTTAATTGCATAGCATAATCAGGAGATTGTCTAGATACAATTATTTCCAAAGGCACACCTGTAGGATTGATAGCTGATTCTTCTAATAGACTAAGAAGTTCTGTTTTAATCTCTACCTGCTGACCTTGCATGATTTCAAACTCTACTGGAGATTGTCCGTCCGGTCCTCTTGGAATGATATAATCATTGAATCTACCAGTAATATTAAGTATTGAGTTAATATTCTCAACCTGGCGAATATTGAAGTTTGACTTCTTAATTTCGCTTATGGTCTTAAGCAATGTCTTACTAATATTAGTATCAACACTCTGCCTTACATAGTAAACTCTCTTATCGTTACCTCTAGTCATTACAGCGAGGCAATTCGTTATATAGATAGCCACCCAAAGCTTTGCAGGAATAAGACTAAGCTCAAGAGCAGACCTTCCGCGACCAGTCTTCTCATCAAGATCAAGATAGAGATGAGTAATGTCCTCCGGGGGAATATAGCTAACTCTGATTGTTTTATGCTGCTCAAGCCCATGAAGAAAATCATCATTATATTTAAGAATATAATAAATCTCCTTCTTAAGGTCCTGGTTAGCATTGATAAATGAAGCATCAATCTTATCAGCAAGATTAGATGCTATTGATCTAAGCAACTGCTCCTGGCGAGTCCATAAATCAGCATCCTTCTGTCCCGGTGACATAATACCATTAACAGAGTTAACTAAACCAGTAGTGGTGTAAGTCTCATCCCATAAATAATCAGATTCATCATAATCAAAATAATAATAACCAAGACAAACCTTATTCTCCAATATTATAGGACGTACTCGTTCTCGGTCTAATTTACGTACTATACACCCATTGATCTCTTTTATGCGTTTAGATTGAATATGGTGATTACTGGTACGCTCAGCGTTCCCATCGATGTCGTCTGGAAGCTCTAAATCATCGTCAATCGTATGATCAAAATTATGATGTGTAGGCAATTTAGTATGTTTAGGCTCCATATCGAATGTATTCTTAGATAATTCTACGCCTGAACCAGCTATAGTACTATCATATTCATAAATAGCCTGTTCATGCATTAGAGTATTCTCATACATAAACTGCTCGGTAAGAGATGTACCAGCAACTTTGCTATAAGCATCAGTAATACTCTTTTCTTCAGATACTATAGAAGATATAATACCATTCTCGAGCTCTACATTAAGATCACCAAATTCTATATTTGCTTTGCTGAGCTTATTAATATCGTCCTCTGAAGCAATAGTTTCTATACCGCTAGCAGACTCCATAATTACAGGCGAATTCTTATTGGTTCTAGAGATCTTAAGACTTCCCATATTGGCTTTATTATCCATCAATCTCTGGATAGCCTTGGTATATGGTACATTGTAAATAAAGACCTCACCATATTTAAGGATCTCCTTAAACCATTTCTTAATATCTTTGCTTAATCCATATTTAGTCTTAAGCGTTTCAATATTGCGATCAAACTGAGCCTTATTTTCATCTGATATACCGATTACAGACTCAAAGTTTAAGAAGTCCTTAGAGAACGAATCTGCAGATAATACATTATCCACGATTGTTTCAAGAGCCTCATCTAGCTTAGTCATGTATTTAAGGACTTGGTCAATCTCATCATCATACATCTTTATCCATCTATTATCAAGATATGTAGATGTAAGATTATTCATAAATTCAGAATCTGAGAATATACTCTCAAATTCTCTATTTATAGCCTCATCGCCATTTTTACTTAATAAGATCCTCTCATATAACTTGCTAATGTTAGGCTCACCAATAGAATCTTTGCTATTGCTTATAATAGCATTAATTGAATTGGTTATATCAGTCCTTATATGCTGAAGCTGCTGCTTATTCTCAGGACTAGTAAAATAAGTAGATCTATATAATCTATCAAGGGTATTTTGGGATCTTGCAGCAATCCGCTGGTTCCTAGGCAAACTCTTAGTTTGCTCATTATCTAACCCTTGATCCTTATCATTATCTGGCATAATGGGATACTCCTTTCATTGAGATATTAATACGCAAGGTATTAATCAAATGTTTTCAGAAGGAATAATTACTCCATTGTATATGCAGCAAAATAGCTGGAAAGATCCTTATTATGCTCATTTATAATCTTCTTAGCAACATCTTTAGGTACTTCTTTCATAACTTTGAACTGGTCATCATTAAAGTGCCATATTCTCATATTTGCTGGTGTATCAAGATGTGAGCCTAAAAAGCTAAACTGCTGTACATATATAAATTCACTTAGATCCTCATCCTTACCAAAGCTAGGGTTCTTACATTTAAATACGTAAGCACCGCTGGGCAATTCATAAACTTTATTTACTTTCATATATCCTCCATTTCCGCTAGCTTGCATACCATTCATATTGTTTGCAATGAGTGTTTTCATTAGATGCATATGTATTGGAGCCGAATATTTATATATAAATAGGGTTACAAAAAATAATAGCGGAAGTATAAACCTCCGCTATAATTTAAGATATGATATATAAATATATACGTTAAGCTTTTTCTTTATTCTAAATCTAACCTGATATGTAGGCCCATTATTATCTATTACAGATATAAATAGCTTATCAGTCTTATTTAAAGCGAATAGATTATAGAATAGGGTCATAAAATAACGACCTCTATGGACGTAATACATTGGCCCGCTACTCTTGCGCAATCCATAAAGATCCTTAAGCTCTTCAGTAACGTCTTCTTCTTTGAGATCCCATTCTGATTCTACTCTATTATCTATTGCAGCCAGCTCATTTAATCTACCTAATATAAAATTGGTAATAGTATTATTTTTTCTGACTGTACAGATATTGTCTTTGGCTACAGACTTTAGAGTATTCTCATATCTAGATTCATCAATCTCAAATTCAGACTCTATACTAAGCTTGCTAATGAAAGAGCTCAGCTCTCTTGTACCAAAGATTAATCCCACACCTAACGGTATTCCGCTTAGTCTATCAGGATTAATCTTAACTCTACAAGAATAAACCTTATAGTTATCCAATCCGATTACGTTATTATTAATAAACATGAAGCTTTGGTTCTTAATATATTTCCCAGCCTCATTAATAACAACCAGATCGCTTAATGTTAAGACCATGACATCACCTCCGTGGAAGGCATCTTGTCGACTTTAACACACATATTTCTCTTCTTAGTATTATCTACTATATGGCACATTGTTCTTTTCTGCTTATTATTAATATTAATACACATAATCTTCTTACCATTACGATTAGAATAATACAATCCCTTCATAGGATTTTTAATCTTCGTAAAGTAGTCTATTATGCTATTATACATCTCCTCATATGTCGGTAAATTAAGATATCTATTACAGAAATCCAATCTATTATGAGATACGAGATCCTCAATAAACCATACAGATCTATTGAAATATGGATTATTAAATCTATCTTCTTTACTATCCAACTTGTTAGGCAGCAATATCTTACCCAATTGGGTTGCCGGCGACATATTTGATTCATCGATGATATTTGGATACAACGCGCGATAATCGAAGTCATCTAAATTATCCAAAATGTTAATAGGTCTGCCGTTCAGCTTACGCTTTGGCTTGGCTGAGACAAAAATTGGGTTCGCTACGTAGGCGCCGGCGAACCCAACTTTTCCATTGTTCTTATTTATATTATTGCCCATCACATAGCCTTGCGGTTGCATTTCCCAAAAGTCTTTAATTCCACGATTAACAAGATACGTTGTCTGTCTATGAACTTTAGCGAATCTTGTGTTAGTAGCTAATGCTTTACTAAATAAGAAGCTAAGATCTCCAACCTTCTTATCTATACATAACTGCACGATAGTATCACAAACATTATAAAATGCAAACGTTTTATATGATAATCTTGGTAATTTAGCAATATCATCAGTTATATGACTATAATCAAGCTTTCTAACACCAGCCACCACATCGCCTATAAAATCTAATTTGAATGATGTAATTCCACCCTTCTTTTGACCTTTCCTGCGTGACGCAAATAATATAAGCTGATCTATATACACAGTATATGAACTAACCTGTCCATAATCTCCACGTTCTTCAAACTTCTGTGCTCTTTTGTCAATATAATACCAACATTCTTGAGTGCGGAAGTCTGGATGACAGATTATTTCACATGGATCGTAACCTAAGATTTTAATACGTTCTATTAGGTATGGAAGGTCGAATGCGATATTCCATGCTACTGCAAATTCAGGTTTAATAGTATTAATAACTTTAAATAGATCTGTTATTAATTTAATCTCATCTTCATATAGCATTATAGAATATTCATATTGATCTAAACCATATTCTAATTCCTTCTTCCATCCACCGACATTTTCTCTAACAAATGCTTTCAATTCATCTGTTATTCCAGGTGTCTCTATAAATGGATGTATCTGGAAATTATCCTCATCATCTAATAGAAGTACATATACTTTTTTATTCTTAGTATCTATTAGAGTTACTGCGTTGACTGGACATTCTCCAGGTTCCGGGAATGTACCTCGCATATTAACGATATCAGCCTCGATATCGAAGAAGACTACATCTGGTTCATATGGTTCATTTCTATATAATCTATCGAACTCCATTCTATAATAATCTTCTATATGCATATCTGCATTAAATATGGTTGGTATTGTAAAGAGTTTATCATTCTCTTTATAATTACCACTCTTTAGATTATCAAAGAAGAAGTTTAGATTATCTGTTTTAGCAGCTATATCCTTCTTTAAGTCTCTATATTTACACTCCACAGGATGAACTTTCTCTTTCTCTATACATAACTGTGGAGTCGGCACTCTAACATTCGCATTAGCCATATAATAAGTATAATTCGGTGAGACTATATGCTGAACTTTCTTTTGCCCAGTATCCAAATCTTTAAATACTATATCTATAGAATCATTAGTCCAACCGCCCTCACCATCTCTCTGGCTTTTATGATAAATTGCGTTTATTATTGTTATATTTGCTCCAGGTTCATAACCTTTAATTCTGAAAGGCATATTAGTTAATCACCTCCATTTATGTATGCTGACAAATAAATTTGATATTTTATTAATATCATGTATTCATCAATTTTATAATATACAATTATACAGCTTATTATTACGCCGGAATAATGCATTATACCATTGCTAGGACCAGAATAACTAGGGTTGCCAGAAATACCAGACATAAAACAGAAGTTTGACCAATTATAACCTGGTTTAACAGCTGATCTGTTCCACCAATAATCCATCGCCGTATAATTGATCATTAGGCCAATACGCAATACGCTCAGCAGGTTGAGCATTTGGTTCACATGATACAAATGAGGAATTATATCTATATACATTAAAAGGGCTTGATAGATATTGAGCGCTCATGTCGCCACTTAGTGTCCACCAAGTCATCGCCGCCAGTAGTATTAGTACTAGCACTATTACCAGGATGATCAGTATTAGTTGGATTTAAAGAATGCCAATTTTGTAAATTCTGCCATTGCATAGAATGTGATTGTATTGCAGTTCTAGTCCAACACCACATCGCCGTAATTTAATGGTTGATCAGAATAATCAGTTGTCCAATATGAATTAAAAGCAGTACCATACCAAAGAACATCACCATTTTTATCAACAACAACTGCAGCCCTAAGATGCAAATTAGCCCTAGTATCTTGGCTATTCATTGATCTTGACCACCAAATCATCGCCGAATTTAGTATAATCATAATATTTATTCATATACATATTAAGAGCATTACCATTGGTCTCGATTAATAATCCAACATCAGTTATTTTCCAACCACTAGATGCTTGAGCACTAGATAAATTTTTTGGAATACTTCTTAACCACCAATACATCGCCGATATCAAATGTATATCCAGCATCACCAGCCCAAAGACCATAAACATTAATTCCATTTATCTGTCTAATATTACAATATACAACAAAAGCGCCAGTTTTCTTATTCAGATCACCAGTTGTTTCCGCATTTACATATACGGCTGTTCTTAACCACCAATAATCCATCGCCGAATCTAATAAAGCCGTAATAATTAAACAAATAAATAATCTTATTTGCCAGGATGCAAATTAATTTATTTATTAAGGAGGATAATATAATGGCTAAGAAGACCACAGATGTTGGATTCAACATCAAGCATTTTGTTAAGGGTTCTGAAGAAGAGAAAGATATGCATGTTCATGATTCCGGAGAGGTTAAAGCGTTGCCAGCGACCACTGGTAATAACAAGATTCAGGTCTCCGGCAATAAGAAAAATTCTACCAAGGCTTCTTCTAACACACCGATTCCTGTACAGACATCCATGTCTTACATCCAGGAAAACATTCCGTATGCTAATGCATATATTGATACCAATCAGCAGCTCGATGCGGCTATTCAGCAGTTGGATATGCTCGGCGCTGAAGTTATGGGTCAGCTTCAGACTGTTCGTGAGAATAAGACTCTAAGAAATAAGTATAATATCATTAACGATATGACTATGAATGCTACCTCAGTAATCAATGCTAAGATTGCTGCTATTAGAGAGAAGAATAAGACCATTAATGATGTTAACCATCTCGAGCTTAGCAGAATGAAAGAACTCAAATTCAAAGGCGATGAGGCTGATGATAATGCAAAGATTGCTCAGATGTATGATGCGTTTATTAATACGCCTGTCGGCGGAGGAATTCAGGCTTTCGGTGCTCCTACTCCTATGGAAATGGCTATTCCTGGAACAAATACTGGTTTAAATCATGTTGCCATTGGTGGAAGTCAGGAGAATTGGGAAGCTGGTTTAAACCCTTCTCAAAATAGAATGCTCTATGAAGCTAAGGGTCTTATAGATACAGTAGTATTCTACGATTCTGCTACCGGTAATCGTTGGTTTGAAGTTGTAGATAAGCAGACCGGTCAGCCCATGCAGGGTATAGAGAAACCTAGCAATGCTAATATCTATGATTTAGATATTAATATTAGAGGTGGATTCGCTAAGGATTCCAATAGAAACATTTCTTATCCTCTGGTTGTTATTAATGGGCAGCCTGCGGATGCTATTATTACGCAGTATTAAAAAATAATTCCCTAGGCACTAAGCCTAGGGAGTTTATTATTCTTTTTCAGCTATTTTCTCAAGTGTCTCAGCAAGCTTAGCAGCATCTGGATCTTCAACATATTCTATATCTGCGCCATCCCAGTCACCTTCAACGTCCTCATATTCACCATCTGTAGATATCTCTACAAACTCTTCATTGAATACATTGAGAGATTCTACTTCATCATAATTAAAAGATTCCGAGCAAACCTTCTCGCCTCTAATGTATGATATCTCAAGCTCAGGCTTTTCATTCTCATCATTAAGCCCAACCAGATCAAAAGTAATTATATCTTCTACAACTCTATCAGGCTTACCCTTTCTAGATATAAGTAAAGTCATTTATTATCCTCCTAAAACAAAAAATAATCTAGGGGCCATGCCAGACCCCCAGATTACTATGTATACTAACATCACACACTCTTCTTGCTATTATAGATACACTTGAAGACAGCTTCAAGAATATCTGTAGTAAGCAGAGCCCCGGCAGCCTGCGGATGGCCACCGCCTCCATAAAGAGGTGCGATGCTTGCACCTAAATCGAGATCGAGTCTCTGAGATCTGAACTCAAGTTTCTTATATACAGTATTAACCGCAATAATATAATCAATCTCAGGTTTCTCAGTCAGAATACGATCACATACAATCGAAGTCGCACGATTAGAGAAACACATACCCACATGATAGCCAGATACTTCATCCTCAAAGTCCATGAATGTTCTCATAGCATCTTCGTAAGCACGATTCTCTGCTTCTTCATTCTCTTCAATAAACTGCTGATGCTTAGCAGTAAATGAAGTGAAATCAGAATCTTTAGCAATGTATTCACTGCTCATCTCTTCGATGAACTCCAGCCTATCCATTCTGGTAAAGATCATCTGGAGCTTTCTGGCTGTACCACCAAGCGGATTAGTCTTCCACTCCCAGATATCATACATACGTACCAGATCGACAAACTTCTCAAGACTCTCATTATGCTCGAATCCTTCAGCCTGCTTCTTAGCCCATTCAGGAATCGCATAAGCAATACCTTCAGCAAAGAAGTTTCTGCAATTGAAATAATCAAATACAAGAGATGTGCCAGAAGTCTTTCTACCATCCGGATATTCCGTATAGGCCTTAGACCAGGTATAACCATTTAATCGTATAACCGCACTATTATGATGGTCTAACATTACAAGATCGATATTATTAGCAGCCAGCCAATGCTCGATCTTCTCAGCAGTCTCATCATCCGGCGAAATATCAGAGATAATTACTTTATCTTCTTCGTGCCAGCGATCACTCTGCATAAACTCATTAAGTTCCTTGTTTACATTATCGTAGTCGCAGAATACAACACTTAAGTCAGTCCCTAAGTAAGCTCTTGCTACAATAGCACAGCCCAACCCATCAAGGTCAGTGTGTGTAAATAAATGGATCATTCTTTTTCCTCCTCTACATAGTCCAAATATTCCTGTTCAGTTGCAAATAAGATGTATCTTCCATCAACATACCCCATATATCCGGAATCTACAACGTAACCCTTTATATTCATATTTAACCTACTTTAAATATATTCCAACTGGTTACACAAATATATTATACAATTGAAATTTACTTTTTATCAGAATCCTCTTCTTTTGCCCTGAATTTGGCTAAGTATTTAGAATATATATCTATATTCATCCCAATGTCATACAGATTGCATTTATGTAACAGCTCTTCCATACTATATGCAGAAAACGCATCAACTATATGGATTTTACTACAAGTCTTAAGCTCCAAATTATCATTATAAGCATTATCATAATACTCAAGCTTGCTCTTGAATGCTATCTTATGATTAATAATAAGCTCCGGCGAGTCATACTCTGTATGAAGAATCACTACTGCTATATATTTACACCCTTCATCTATAGCAGACTTTATAACGTGTTTCAATTGGGATTTTACAGATATCATTTTATATAACCTCCTAGAATTATTTATTTATTACTAATATGTCTTACGGATGGAGATTCTCTCTTATTATATTCAGATCAATTATAGGAATATCATATTTCTCAGCGACAAAATACTCAACCGTGCAGCCTCTAGATTGTTTCCAATCGGGATGGAATATAATAAAGTCGGCAAGACACAGAAGATTAAGTGCATTGGCAAGATACCAAACATCAGAGGTCCCCTCAGGTTTATCACATGCAGCAGCATCCTTAGTAGTAAGGAATTTTACAATGCAGTTCGTAAATAGATCTGAAGCAAAGTTCTTGATATGCTCGTAATCATCATTGATATCTTCATATCTCAACCCAGTCATAGGCTGAGATACAAATATCTTAATGGTC
>Ga0326511_10000009_pt1 | contig 156646 bp, 139 predicted proteins | sample 0_2496_0518_D_FD_203701 | JGI IMG/M metagenome (GOLD analysis project Ga0326511, IMG submission 203701) | Bovine rumen microbial communities from UC Davis, California, United States - 0_2496_0518 | ecosystem: Host-associated > Mammals > Digestive system > Stomach > Rumen | place: USA...
ACGTGTCTGGGAAAGACTCTTTTGATGCTATATTAGTGAATTATAGTAAAAATAGATAGTAAAACAACTAAACAATGCTAAAAAGCAGACCAATTATTTGGTTTGCAACATAGAGGTGCCGCCTCCGAGGGTCGAAGCCCTGGGCTTCATGACCCTTGGGGATTATCCCTAAGGGTCATGGGGATAGTTCCTTTACCCCCTAAAGGATGCCTTGCGTGACCCATAGGAGATATCGGAGTACCCCCATAACAGATATCGGAACGGGAGATAAACTATATCCTCAACTCCCCTTCTCCCGTGAAGTCAAAATTACTTCCCTTGATAACCTAATTTCTTCAGCCATTTCTCTACCCGCTCTTTGCCCGTGCGGACATCGTGACCGTACATCGAGAAACCCTGCAGGACGTTAGCTTTCGGATAGGCTTTCTTCACGTCCTTCACACAGCTGCCGAGACCGGAGCCTTCGTGGGTGGTGAAAGGGATGATGGTCTTGCCCGAGAGGTCGTACTTTTTGAAGAACGTAAACATCACCTGCGGATAGGTGCCCCACCAGACGGGACCGCCAATGAAGATGACATCATACTTCTTGACATCCACATTGCCCTCAAAGGGGGGCAGTTCGCCGTTCTGCTGTTCCTTCTTGGCGAGGTCGCACAGGGGCTTATAAGCCATGCCGTCATACTTCTTTGTCTTAATCTCAAACTGGTCGGCACCCGTGAAGGCAGAGATGTAGTCGGCAACAATCTTCGTGTTGCCCACCTTGATATTGCCCACGGCATAGTTGTCGCCAGCGTGGGAGAAGAATACCACGAGTGCCTTCTTCTTCGTGTCAATCTGCTTTGCAGTCTGTTCGCTACTTGTCTCCTGCGTGTCAGGAGCCATTTTCTTCCCATTGCAAGCCGTAGCCGTCAACAGTGCGGCAATGGCAATCATGTACTTTAATATCTTCATCGTTTCTTGTTTTTAAGATTTCTGCTGCAAAGATACGACAATCCCCCGAAACAGTATTTATACAATTTACGGAAGCTTTTACCAAAATTTCGGTTAAGCGAGAACAAAATCAGGTCATTATTCTGAGAACAGTCCGTCATGAAGCGACGCATCTCGTTGAAACGCAGCACGCCGGATTCATAAAGCAAAGGTAATAAAAGTTACCAAGTAGCGTGATGATACTTAGTTAATCTAAGTTAATGTCAATTTCACGGATGTCCGATAACATTACAATTCCTACTTTTTGGTAACTATGTCACTTTTTGGTGCCTTCTTGTGGGGATGAAAAAGTTTCCGTACCTTTGCAAACAAATTTAAATTATAAGTAATTTATGAGACAGATTGAGACAATTAAGAAAGGTAAGAACTTCAGCGCAGTAAGCGTGGGTAAGATGGACGAGATTATCGAGCATGTGCTGCCGATGGGTCCGAACGTGACGATTCAGGGTAAGGTGTTCGCAGGTCATGCCGTAGGTGCTACAGGCAGCGAACTCTCATTCCAGACGCTGGTTCCCGGTCAGGACAGCGGTTTCCTGCACACACACAAGACTCACGAGGAGCTCTACATCATCCTGAAGGGTGAGGGTGAGTATCAGGTGGACGGCGAGATATTCCCCGTCAATGAGGGTACCATCGTCCGTGTGGCTCCCGATGGCAAACGTGCGCTGAAGAATACAGGATCGGAGAACATGACCATGCTCTGCATCCAGTATAAGGCTAATGCTTTCAGCGAGGCAGACAGTCCCATGACGGATGGCGTGATTCTTCAGGAAGAACTGAAATGGTAAGCGTGACGATGGAGAGAGCGTTACAGTTTTTACGCAATCATAAGGATGTTGCCCTTGCCACGAGCGAGGACAACATCCCTAAGTTGCGCATTTTTCAAGTGATGAAGCAGGAGGGCAACGTGCTCTACTTTGCCACCTCGGAGCAGAAAGCTGTTTGGCGTGAGTTACGCAAGAACCCCAATGTGGAGCTGATAGCTTATGAGGGGAATATCTCCGTGCGCTGTTCAGGAATGGTGAACTTCAATGTGGAGGACATAAACAACTGGCAAGAGAGTGAACATAGAGGACTATCGCGAATATTGCCTGTCGTTGGGCAATGACATAGAAGAGAAACTGCCGTTTCAGAAATTCAAGAGCGGAGAAGGTGTTCTGGTATTTTACGTGTCAGGACACATGTTCTCATTCTTCGACTGTAATGATTTCTCGGTCATCTCGCTGAAATGTCAGCCGGAACGTGTTGAGGATTTGAAAGCACAATATGAGTGTATCGGCAATCCGTACAATGAATCACCGAAACACTGGATAGGCATTGACCCTGCAGCGGCTCCTGATGAGCTGCTGAAAGAACTAACCCGAAACTCCTACGAGATAGTCAGGGCGAAGTACAGGAAAAACAAGAAATAGCATGATGGCAGAGTCACTCCTATGATGATACGCAATATGAGGGATTTGGGTTAATCTTCAGTGTCCTTGTGCTGTCCATGCTACTCTCGTTCTTTGTGACCAGTTTCTGGACGAGCAGACGCGACACAGCTGAAGGGCATCCGTCAGCGTAGCCTCGTGGTGTTGTGTAAAGCACAACGTCGTATGGCTTACTTCAGATGTTTATTAAAGAAGTCTGCGAGCTTATCCCAGGGAATGAGGTTCTTAGGCTCACCCTTACCTACTAGTTCAGTATATCCGCCATCATAGAGGTCGCAATGGGTAGCGCCAGGGATGATGAGCAGTTCCTTGTTCTCGGGGTTGGGATTAGGATTGCCTACGACTTTATATCCCTCGGCTTTTCCTTCTACCATATATTTGTAGGCTGCCTCGCCAAAGTAGCGTGAGTGGGCTTTCTCACCGTGCATGACAAGAACAGCAGAACGAATCTCATTGATATAGTAGAGGAAACGAGCGTTGGCGAATGCCTGGGTACCTATTGTGCGCCAACCATCATTCGAGTTACCGCTACGCTTGTGGTAGCCACGTGGAGTGATGTAGTAATCGTAGTAGTCCTTCACGAACTGCGGAGCATCGTCGGGCAATGGATTCACCACACCGCCAGCCATCGCCATCGGATCGGCAAGACGCTGTTTTGCCATAGCCTCACGGGCAGCATGACGCGACTCCTCCTTGTCTTCGCTGTCGAAATAGCCATTACCGCTGACACGTGTCATATCGTACATCGTTGAGGCTACGGTTGCCTTGATGCGAGTGTCGGCAGCGGCAGCGTTGAGGGCAATGCCTCCCCAGCCGCAGATGCCGATGATGCCGATGCGCGCTGTGTCCACATTCTCCTGTTTTGACAGGAAGTCGACGGCTGCCATGAAATCTTCGGTATTGATATCAGGTGATGCTGTGCGACGAGGCTCGCCACTGCTCTCACCGGTATAGGAGGGATCGAAGGCAAGTGTCACGAATCCACGTTCTGCCATCCGCATGGCATATAGACCACTCGACTGCTCCTTGCAAGCACCAAACGGACCGCTGACAGCGATGGCTGCCAGTTTGCCCTGAGCATCCTTCGGCTCATAGAGGTCGGCTGCGAGGATCAGTCCATACTGTGTTTCAAATGTCACCTTTCGGTGGTTCACCTTGTCGCTCAGAGGGAACACTTTATCCCACTCCTGTGTCAGTTCTAGCTTCTGCATATTATCTTCTGATTTTGATTGTTTGTTTTCAGTGCAGCCCATCAGTATTCCACTGAAAAAGGCCGTCATTATTAATATTCTCTTCATTTTATTATTTTCTTCCCGTTCTGAATGACAATACCTTTCTGTCCGGTCTGTGCCACCATGCCTTGCAGGGTGTAGGTCCTGAAAGAAGACTTGTCTGTTTTTACACTTCTGATGCTTGTAGGGTTGTTAAGTGACAGCGTAACACCAATATTGCTTTCACCCGCTTTGAGAAAAGCTCTCAGCTCGCTTGCCGACAAGTTGTCAATCTTTCCTAAACGGGTGTAACTCCATGAGTTCGTGCCATAGAAAATACAGATGTTGCTGCCGCCGTAAAGGATGACATCTCCCGGCTGTGCATTTATTTGTTCGTTGCTCGTAGGCAGCGTGAAACCCAATGCTCCCCATATCTCAAAGTCCCCATACGAATTGAGTGTCACTGCGACAGATGCTTGCTGGAGTTTTTTCACAAGTGCTTGTGTGGCACTATTATCAGCAAGTGTAACTGACTCTGTCCTTTCACCTATTGTGATGTACATCTTTTGTGTCATGGTTTCATAGTATGACGTCTGCGCCTGAGTGTCTTCGCTGCTGCACGATAATAAAAGTAAAGACAAGGCTATTGTCAGTACGATTTCGCGGTTAATCCTGCCGTTGAGCGAAGCCATCATGTGGCAAATAACATAAGGTTTCATTTTCTTGTCTTTCTTAATCCGTCGCAAAGGTACGACGATAAGTTTAATACCCGTATAGACAGATTACAGATAAAACTACCTGAAATGAGGAAAGTTATTTCTTGCGCCGTTCGTCAAGGAATTGTCTTGGTGTCTTACCAGTAGTCTTCTTGAACATACGGGTAAAATGCTGTGGATATTCAAATCCTAATTCTTCAGCAATTTGAGCGATGGACTTGCCACTTAGAATGAGGTTCTTGGCACGCATAATGATGAATCCCCGTATATAATCCTTCGGACTCTCGCCAAGTGCATCTCTTATGATGTCACCAAAATAGCTGGGTGAAAGACATAGTTCGCATGCACAATATTTTACGCTTGGCAGTCCGTCCGACTTCTGTTTGCCACAAGCATAATAATTGTTCAGTACCTGTTGGAATCGACTGAGGATGTCGCTACCTTTAGCAGTCATTTCCTTGAACTGGCGGAAATAAAAGCGGTTGCAGTAGTCAAGGATTAGAAGAATGTAATTTTTGACAATGTCATCGTGCCCAAATACATTAGACTGTAGCTCCAGTTCCTTGCGCAGGTTTGCCATTAACTGAGAAAGAATGTCCTTTTCTTCTGGGGTCAGAATGAGTGCTTCATTTGAATAGTATGAGAAGAAATGATACCCTTCGAGCTTTTGTTCTATTAATGACCCTTGGATATACTCATGGTCGAATAGCAACACCCAGCCGTGGTACCGCCGAAGTGTGCCATCATCCAACTTGCCGCCAATCTGCCCTGGGGAGTATGCCATGAGTGAGCCATCGCCCTCATGATAGGTGCCTATACCATAAGTCAACCCTTCCGGAAAATCCTTCTGCAAGAAAATTCCGTAGCAGTTGATACGATTCAGTGTATGTCGTATCTCACCAACCTCGTCGTAGTGAATCACTGAGACATGGGGATGATAGACTGGCGCACCGATGTCCTGTGCGTAGTCATTTGCTTTGTTGATGTACAAGTCTATCGTCATCGCGGTTCGTAGCCTTCTGACTGCAAAGGTACAAAATTTCTTTGACATAATCTCTGATATTTATCAAATAGTCGGTAATCTGTAAAAAAAGGTTGATATTTCTGTAAATGGTATAGTCCCTGTTTAATAGAATTACTGTATCTTTGCAGAGTGATTAAGCAGGAATACGTAAAACTTGGAAACTCTGACCTGCGTGTGTCGCGGAATAAAATGTTGAATAAAATGGCAATGAAACAGAAACTTATTATGATGTTGTTCGCCTTTGTGCTATCCGTCACGGCTGTAGCACAAGAAAAGGCAACGCCAGTAAATAACGAGACAATGATAGTGCGATTGGCAGAAATCGAGGTCTATCCCGAGTATCTGAAAGAATACCTGCAGTTTGCCAACGAGGTAGACCGGCTGAGTGTGGAGTGTGAGCCGGGAGTCATCTGTCTCTTTCCGATGCAGAGTGCCGCAGACTCCACGCAGATACGCATCCTTGAGATCTATGCCTCAGAGGAAACCTATCAGAACCATGTCAAGACCGAGCACTTCCAGAAGTATAAACAGGGCACCATGCATATGGTGAAGAGTCTGAAGCTGCCTACCATGCAGCCACTCGATCCAGAGACCATGAAACTGATATTCAACAAACAAAAATAATACTGCTATGACCGAATTTGAGAAGATGCGCAGTGAGCAGTTCTATGACTTGTTGTAGTAAAGGATATTCCTTCTGATTCAATAGCCGTAGGTAACCCCTGTCGGGTCGTCCGTAAATTAGGAAATGAATAATGCTGCTACTGCATCTGCAAATTCATGTTCTAATAACCTAACTCCTCACCAACAAGCACGACAACATGCCGTCCCTTGTTCCTGCTGTTTCTCAGGAAGTGGACATAACTGCAAATGCTTTCTGGTGAATTGCAGTTATGACATATGCCATCTATTCTACAGGGTGTATTGATGTCAAAACGCTGAGCATTAATGGGTGATGCCGTACTTCTTGCCCTTGCCAAAGCTGCCTCTGCCGTCTGGGCAACTTTGTTAAGTCCGATGACGAAGATAACTTTTTTAGGTCCCCAGGTGATAGCGGCAACACGATTGCCATTACCGTCGATATTTACAATTACGCCATCCTCTGATATGGCATTTGCACTCGTCAGGTATACATCAGCCGTGAAAGCTTTGAGATATATGGCTTCCTTCTCCTCTGGGGTTTCTGTGGTGTCACGGTCAAGCACATGGAGCGATTCCCTTTTTTTCAATACTTCGGGAATACCAAGGTCACGGACAGTTGCAGTCCCACCCCATGTTACGGTACTTCCGTCTGCAATGAGTTCTGAGACTTTTCTGACTGCCTCTTCTCCTGTAGGGCAGTAGAATGCCTCCATGTTACGACGGTTCAGATTCTTAATCATCTTCTCCGCAAGTTTTTGATTCCTTTCTTCTTGTGGTGTCATATTATTCTTGTTTAATTAATCTTGGCACAAAATTAGTGCAAAATTCCGATTAAACGAAGAGAATACATATAAATTTGCATTCATAAAGATGAGGAATCTGTCTAAACTGGGTGGGAAATTATTTTTTTTGACTATTTTTGCATCACTTTACGTCGTTTACCAGTGTCAATATTCGGACAGGAATTATTATGATTAGGGATTTTATTGCTATCGATTTTGAAACGGCTAATCAGCATTCGTCGAGTGTCTGCTCCGTGGGAGTGGTCATGGTCCGCAATGGACAGATTGTTGATACATTTTATAGTCTTATCCAGCCAGAGCCAAACTTCTACAGTTACTTCTGTCAGCGAGTGCATGGGCTGGGACATAACGATACGGATGATGCACAGGTCTTCCCTCTGGTTTGGGGGCGGTTGGAGGAACGTATCATCGATGCTTTCTTCTCAGACCAATTGCAATTTGACAATCGGAAAGATCTGATAGCCCAAATTCCTTTTGTCGCCCATAATGCTCGTTTTGATGAAGGTTGTTTGAAGAGTGTGTTCAGGGTCTATCAGATGGACTATCCCGGTTTTCGTTTCTATGATACGCTTACCGCTGCCCGTCGTCAGTTCGGTAACTCGTTGCCCAACCACCAGCTTCATACCGTAGCTGCTGCCTGTGGATATGAACTTACCCGTCATCACCATGCTCTAGCCGATGCAGAAGCCTGTGCTGTGATAGCGCAATACCTTTTATAATATAAAACTATCCGCTGACAACTGTGGTTGCCAGCGGATTTATGGTCTTTCTCACCGTTTGGGGATGCTTTACATCATGGCAGCGTAGTCATCATCGAAAGCTGCAGCCAGTTCACTCAACTGCTGGATGGCAGTAGGCTCGTAGTCACCCTCGATCTGCTGCTTGGGATCGTCACAGAAGGGGAATTCGATAGTTTTCATTGTTTATAATTAATGTGTTATTTTGATAGCGCCTCAATCAGATGGTCGAGAGTAGGAATCATGGTGGCAAACTCCTCATCTTTTATTCCCCGCTGGTGCAGCACCTCAGTCATGCAATTGGGGATGGTAACTGCCTGTTGTTGTAGTGCACGTCCATGTTCGGTCAAAGCAACGATGGTCTGACGGGCATCGTCTTTGTTTTTTTTACGCGTCACCATTTTCATCGTCTCCATACGCTTGATGAGCGGTGTCAGAGTGTTGCTCTCGAGATAGAGTCGACGTGAGATGGCATTCAGCGGCAAGTTGTCCTGCTCCCAAAGTACCATCAGTACCAGATACTGTGTATAGGTAATACCTAACTGAGCGAACCAGGGCTGATAGACCTGTATCAACAGCCGTGTGGCAGTATATAGGCGGAAACAACCTTGACGGTTCAGTTTTAGATTCTCACTACTCATAAAGTTCTTTTTAATCGTTCACGATGCAAAATTATATATTATTTCTTACACATTGTGATGTAACGCCAGATTTTTAATATCTTTTAATAAAATAATCGCCTACGATTAAAAATGTTTGCACTCTTTTCGCCAATAAGTATTCATACCCTATTCTGCGAACGTCCTTCGGTAAATGCTATTACATTGGAGATAGCAACGTTCAGCAGTCGGATACGAGCTTCACGAGTTGCCCAGGCAATATGTGGGGTGATATAGGCATTGGGCAGCCCTAACAATGGGTTTTCTGCTCTTGGCGGTTCTTCGCTGAGGACATCGGCGCAATAGGCTGCAAGATGTCCTGATGACAGTGCCTCTGCCACATCCGCCTCATTCACCAAAGGACCACGCCCAGTATTGATGAGAATGGCGGTGGGTTTCATCTGACGCAGTGCCTCGGCATTGATGAGATGACGGGTGTCGTCTGTCAGCGGACAATGCAGTGACAGGATATCTGTCGTGGAGAGCAGCGTAGGAAAGTCAGTCTTCTCAATACCGGCAGGGAGAGCGTCGGCTGGCTTTGAGGTCAGTGCCTTCACCTTGAGACCAAAGGCAATGGCTATCTCAGCTACCCGACTGCCGATATTCCCCAGTCCGACGATGCCAAACGTCTTACCGGCAATTTCAGTCAAAGGGGTGTCCCAATAACAGAAGTCAGGATTACTGCTCCAACGTCCGTTCCGGTTCTGCAGGGCATAGTGTTCTGTGTGGTTGACTACCGTCAGCAGGTGAGAGAACACCATCTGTGCCACACTCTCTGTGCTGTAGGTAGGTACGTTGGTCACCACAATGCCCCGCTCATGGGCAGCCTGTGTATCAACAACATTATAGCCTGTTGCCAGTACACCGATATAGCGGAGCTTGGGCAACTGCTCTATCTCTTTGCGCCCTATGATGACCTTGTTGGTTAACAATATCTCTGCATCGGCAGCCCTGCCAACTGTCTCTTCTGGTTTTGTGCGGTCATAGATGGTCACAGGACCCACTTCATTTAATTTGTCCCAAGATAAATCTCCTGGGTTAGCACCATAGCTGTCTAATATAACTATCTTCATACAATATTCTTTGATATATGGTGCAAAGATAATTCATTTTCGGCTATAATTAGGTAAAATTATCCCTTATAATGGAAAAAAAGAATAAAATTCTTTGTTTTGCCCCCGACTTTTCGTAATTTTGTGGTCATAAAATAACCTGAGACAAAACATGCATAACAGAATCTTTCTTTTAACAGCCGTGTTGATGGCTGCAATTTACTCACAGGCTCGTGAGCGTCAGAACTTTGATGCAGGATGGCGTTTCATCCTTGCTGACTCCGCACAGATGGCGGGTAGTTCGTATCTGGATGGACATTGGCGTATGCTCAACTTACCCCATGACTGGGCGATAGAGGGTGATTTCCTTGCCTCTAATCCCTCGGGAGCGGGTGGGGGAGCACTGCCGGGCGGTATCGGATGGTACAGAAAACACTTCTTCATAGACAGTGAGCGTATATCTGGAAGCCGTTACTTTATCGAGTTTGACGGTGTCTATATGAATTCCACCGTATTTGTCAACGGGCAGAAGGTGGGATTCCGTCCCTATGGCTATAGTTCCTTTGAGTATGACATTACAAAATACCTGAAACAGGGCAGTAATGTGATAGCCGTCAGAGTGGATAACAGTGATCAGCCCAACTCCCGCTGGTACAGTGGCTGTGGTATCTACCGTCATGTGTGGTTGACGAGAACATCATCTGTCCATGTGAAGCACTGGGGTGTGCATGTGGTGACAGATGCCCAGACTGGGCAGGTGAAAGTTGCTGTAGATGTGGAAGGCAAGAATTATAAGGTCCGTAACACGGTCTATGACGCTGCAGGCAAGGAAGTTGGTATGAAAGTAAGAAACCCTCATCTTTGGTCTACAACCAATCCTTATATATATAAGGTTCGCACGCAGGTGATAGTCGGTGGAAAGGTTGTTGACGAGGTATGGACGAATACCGCCTTCCGTTACTTCCGCTTTGATGCCAAGACAGGTTTCTGGCTCAATGGCAAGAACATGAAGTTGAATGGAGTCTGTGAGCACCATGATTTCGGATGCTTAGGTGCCGTCGTCAATGAGGATGCCATGCACCGTAAACTGACAAAGTTGAAAGCGATGGGTGTTAATGCTATCCGTTCGTCACATAATCCTCCTGCCCCCGAGTTGTTGAATATGTGCGACACGATGGGCTTGATTGTCATGGACGAGTCGTTTGACATGTGGCGTCGTCGTAAGACACAGAACGACTACGCCCGTTTCTTCGACGAGTGGCATGAGCGTGACCTTGCCGACCTGGTACTGCGTGACCGTAACCATCCGTGTATATTGATGTGGTCGATAGGTAATGAGGTGTTGGAGCAGTGGTCATCTGCTGAGGCTGATACCCTGACCTTAGAGCAGGCAAACCTTATCTTGAATGCCGGACATGATGCCTCGACGCTGGCAAGGGATGGTGAGACAAGTGTGAATACACTACTTGCCGACCACCTTGCTGAGATCGTGCGTCGTTATGACACTACACGTCCCATCACGGCAGGATGTAATGAGCCATCCCCCAATAATCATCTGTTTAAGGGCAAAGCGATTGATGTGATTGGTTTCAACTACCACCACGAGTGGATTAAGGATGTACCCAAAAATTTCCCAGGTCGTCCGTTTATCATGACGGAGAGCGTCAGTGCCCTGCAGACAACAGGGTTCTATATGATGCCGTCGGACAGTATCCGTAAGGCGCCCCAGGAGTGGTGGCTTCCCTATACTGATCCTACGATGATGTGTTCCGCTTACGACAATATGCATGCCTCATGGTCTAGTACGCATGAAGAGACTTGGGATGTGGTGAAGCATACTCCCTATGTGGGTGGTCAGTTTATTTGGACAGGTTTCGACTATATCGGTGAGCCTACTCCCTATTCCTTCCCGGCACGCAGCAGCTACTTTGGTATCATTGATCTGGCTGGACAGCCGAAGGATGTGTATTATATGTACCAGAGTGAGTGGACTGACCAGCCCGTCTTGCACCTTTTCCCTCATTGGAACTGGCTGGAGGGTCAGGAGATAGATATGTGGTGTTATTATAACCATGCTGATGAGGTTGAGTTATTTGTTAATGGTAAAAGTCAAGGTATTCGTCGCAAGATGGATGGTCATCAGTATCATGTCATGTGGCGTGTGAAGTATGAGTCCGGTGAGGTGAAAGTGGTGGCACGTAAGGCTGGAAAACAGGTGCGTGAGCAAGTCATCAAGACGGCAGGACAGCCAGACCATATCCAACTCAGCATCGACTACCAGGGAAAGACTACTACCTTCGTTAAGGCTGAGGTGGTGGATAAGGACGGCAATCGCTGTCCATGGGCAGAGAACCAGGTGTTCTTCGAGACCGATGCAGAGATCATCGGTGTCGATAATGGTTGTCAAACCTCCATGGAACGTTTCAAGGACACGAAGCGTAAAGCGTTCTTCGGACGCTGCTTCGCCGTTGTTAGTGGACATGGTACACTGACCGCCAAGGCTATAGGACTGAAATCAAATACTATCAAGCTATGAGAAAGATAATTAGTATGGTTTGCTTGCTGGGTGCCGCGATGACGGCGCAGGCACAGTTGCAGACTTCCGCAGGGGTACAGTACCTGCAGTGTATGCCCAAAGACCAGTCGGGTGATTTCTCCGACCTGAGTAATACCTATTTCCTTGCCGACTCGCTGGCATCGTTCGATGCGGCAAAAGGAGAAGGACTGGTAAACTGGAAACGCTATCGTCTGTCACCTCGTCAGGCATTCAACCTCAACGGCTACTGGCCTGTGAGGATGCAGATGCTCGACTTCCCTGACACACAATATGACAACGACCCCAATCTTTCGTTTAAAATTGACTTCGTCAGTCCCCGCTGTGTACGAATCCGCATGGCGACATCACCAATAGAGGCTCCACGGAAAGACAGTGAGAGTCTGATGCTTGCCGGGGCAGTCCCCTCGTCATCGGCATGGCGTTTGGTACGCAACGACGGTATTGTGGCGTACAAGACGGAGTATGGCAGTGTGGAGATACAGAAATACCCTTGGCGTATCATCTTGAAAGACAAGAACGGCAAGGTGATGACACAGACCCGTCATATCATCGATAATGACTCGTCACAGGTGAAACTGTTACCCTTCTCCTTTATCAAACGTGGTGCAGACAACTCCCGGAGTGTCAATCCCGTGCTGACGATTGCCCCGGGTGAGCGTATCTATGGTTGTGGAGAGTCGTTCGGTGCCTTGAACAAGGTAGGTCAAAAGGTACAAATCATGGTGACGGACCCGCAAGGCCCAGAGACCGACGGACAGTATAAGCCCGTGCCTTTCTTTTTCTCTAACCGTGGCTATGGTATTTTCCTGCACACCTCTGCTCCTGTGACAGCAGACTTCGGTGCGTCGTATATCGGTGCCGACCGTCTGTTTATGGCTGACGAGCAACTCGACTTCTTCGTGTTCTTCGGAGAACCGAAGGATATCCTCAACGAGTATACCAATATCACAGGAAAGTCACCGATGCTGCCCCTGTGGACCTTTGGTACGTGGATGAGCCGTATTACCTATTTCTCACAAGAGGAGGGTTTGGAGATTGCCAAGCAGTTGCGCCAGCATAAGATACCATCCGATGTGATTCATTTCGATACCGGTTGGTTTGGGGTCGACTGGCAGTGTGACTATGAGTTTGCCAAAGACCGTTTTAAGGATCCGAAGGGTATGCTCGACCAGATGAGGAAAGACGGTTTCCATACCTGTCTGTGGCAGTTGCCTTATTTCACTCCCAAGAACCGCTTCTTCCGCGAGATCGTGGAGAAGGGGTTGCATGTGAAGAATGCCGATGGCGGTATGCCATACGAGGATGCTGTCCTCGACTTCTCGAATCCGCAGACTGTCAGCTGGTATCAGTCAAAGATTGAGGGACTGATGCGTCAGGGTGTCTCCACCATTAAGTGTGACTTTGGTGAGGCAGCACCCTATGACGGCTTCTACTATAGTGGTCGTGGCGGAAAATATGAGCATAACCTCTATCCATTGCGTTATAACAAAGCTTTATGGGAACAGGTGGAGCGCTCTCATCCCGGTGAGGGTGTTATCTGGGCACGCTCTGCATGGGCTGGCTCACAGCGGTATGCCCTCCATTGGGGTGGTGATGCCGCTACTACCAATACGGGAATGTTAGGTGACCTGCGTGGCGGACTTTCTTTCGGACTGAGTGGCTTCTCGTTCTGGAGTCATGACATGGGCGGTTTCGTGACTGCGTCGCCAGAAGATATCTACCGCCGTTGGCTGCCCTTCGGCTTCCTGTCCAGTCATACCCGTGCTCATGGTGCACCTCCCACTGAGCCCTGGCTGATTAGTGAGTCGTTCACTAAGGCATTCCGTCAGGCTGCTGAGATGAAATATAAGCTCATGCCGTATGTCTATGCACAGGCAAAAGACTGTACCGAGCGGGGACTGCCGATGGTACGTGCCTTGTTGGTGGAGTTCCCTGACGACCCCGGTGCCTGGATGGTGGAGGATGAGTATATGTTCGGCTCCCAGATCCTCGTCGCTCCCTTGTTGGAGACTGGTGACAGCCGTACCGTCTACCTGCCTCGTGGCAAGTGGATAGACTATCAGAGCGGAAAGGTGTATGAAGGTGGTTATCAGACCATCAAGGTAGGTGAGATACCTGCTGTCATCCTCGTTCGTGACGGTAGTCTGATTCCTCATGTTCTCCTTGCCCAGCGTACCGACCAGATTCAGTGGGACAAGGTAGAGATGAAGGCTTACAAGGTTGATGCGAAGACCTGTACGGGATTACTCTATAAACCCGGTGACAGTCAGTTACAGACTATTACAAAATAAGACGCTATGTATCGAACCATCCTCTTTCTCCTGACGTTGTCGTTTTCTGTCTCTGTCATGGGTGCTGATGAATCCCTGATACGAGAGGCGGACCAGCGTCGTGATCGTCTCAGTAACCTGTATAACTATGACAAGAATGACTCACTTATTATGTTGGTTCCGGAAAACCTCGCTTTCTTCAGAGGGCATGGTTTGTGGAACTACTATTATGATACGTGGTTGTTACTGGTGAACACCTATGTGTTCAGCGGAAAGGTTAATACGGGGTTGCAGGAGGTAAAGCGGATGCATCAGGATGCCACGGACCGTGATGATAAATATGGACTTGCCCTTGCTGACTATGCCATGGGTATTGCCTATCTGAACATGGGGTATACGGACGAGGCTATCGCCAGTTATAGGCAGAGTCTGAGACTTATAAAGGAACTGAAAGAGTATCCGTCATGTACCAGTGATGTATTCTCTTACTACTGTGACGCACTGGTAGATAAGAAGAGCTATGAGGAGATGAAGGTGGTCACCATGCAGTGGAAACAGTATCTGGTGGATGAGGAGAGCAAGAGGAAAAGGGGTGATGCGTCGAGTTACAAGGTATGGTATGCCTACTATTATCTCTCCTGTGCCGAGATGCACCTGGGACTGGGAATGCTGGATGAGGCGGAGCAGGATATCAAGGAGGTGGAGAAACGCGCTGACGGAAGTGGTGACTTCATCCCGATGGCAGTCCTGCATGCCTATGCCCAGCTTTACTTGCAGCGTAAGGACTATGCCAAGGCGTATGACTATAGTACCCGCTATTACGATCAGGTCATGAGCTATGGCGATATATCCTCCATCGTCATAGCTCAGGAACAGCGTGCGGAGATTCTCCGGGGGATGGGACGTTATGAGGAAGCGGCACAGATGTATAAGAGTGTGTATGAGGGAACGGACTCGATTTATAAGAGGGATGCCCGTACACAGATCAACGAGTTGAACACACTGTTCCGTGTCAGTGAGATGGAGATGGAACACCAGCTGGAACGCAGCAGGACATTCCTGTTTACTGCTATCGTCATTGCGATAGCCCTCGCCCTGCTGGTGGGATATTGGTATTGGATGAACCGCAGGTTGAGGAGGAAGAATGAGGAGCTGTCCGCCATGGGCAAGCAGCTTGCCGTGAAGAATACGGAGCTGACCGTGGCACTCGACCGTGCTGGTGAGTCAGACCGTATGAAGAGTAACTTTATCAAGAATGTCAGTCATGAGATACGTACCCCGTTGAATATTCTCTCTGGTTTCTCACAGATGATGGCGATGCCGGATGCCGACCTCTCTGACGAGGTTCGGAAGGAGGCGAGTCTTCAAATACAGGAGAATACCAATCGTATCACAACACTCATCAACGGATTGCTGTCACTCTCAGAGAATAGTAGCCGTACCCATATCGACCGCACTGATACCGTATGTGTCAATCAGTTGTGTGCCCAGGCAATTACGCAAAGTGGTATCTCTGAGAAACCCGACTATCATTTCGACTTCATAACGAAGGTGGATGATACCCTGACGATACAGACCGCCGAGCAGGAGGCAGTGCTGGCACTTGCCCATCTGTTAGATAATGCGGTGAAGTTCACTCCATCTGGTGGTACTATCCGGTTGTCGTGTGTCCAGGAGAACTCCTTCATCGCTATCATCGTGGAGGACACGGGATGTGGTGTCCCCGCAGAGAAAGCGGAGGATATTTTCGGTGAGTTCGTTCAGTTGGATGAGTTCAAGAAAGGGGTGGGTATCGGACTTCCGTTAAGTCGTAGTGTGGCTCGTCGCCTCGGTGGTGACATTACACTTGATACTAGTTATACGGAGGGTGCCCGATTTGTCTTTACGTTGCCGGTTTAAGAGCTTTGAGTGGTGAGTATGAAGTGTTGAAATCTCACAAGGGGGTTATTCCCCCTCGTGAGATTGTTTTTTCATTTGTTCCCTTGCACTCAGATTGTCAGTGAAGTTCTTAGTCAATTTATTGCTTTTCTTTTCCAGAATGGATGAATAGTAGATGATAAACATAATTGCTACCAGGGCGAACATTCCGAGCCAGGTACTCCAGGGCATGGCATAGTTGACGAAGTAGCTGACAAAGACAGCCGTAATCAGAATGCGAAGCAGTCCATAGGCAGTTATCCTAACACGCCAGTGCGATCCACTCGCCCATAGTTTGTTGATTTCGGGGCTGTTGGCACCTGCTCGTAGCAACATCCACAGGAAGGGAGCGCATAGGATGAGGGCGACGAGAGCTGTGATGGGGTGACTCCACTGCTCAGGAACTAAACTGGCTATCAACGATTGACCGTAATAGTACATGATTGACATAATAGCTATACAGAGCACACTGTTGATTAGCATGGTGAATACGAAATTCTTGAAGCATTTGTCATACATCTGCTGAAGTTCGTCGGGAGCTTTCTCGTCGCTTTCGTCCTTGTTTCGCTCCAGTCTTGCCATCCACTTGGCTGGCAGTGTGCGAGCTACCATCATATAGGCAGGCTCCGCCAGACGTATCATATAAGGTGTGGTGAATGTCGTAAAGACCGACACGGCAACAACGATGGGATAAAGGAAGTCACTGGTGACACCGAGCGATGTGCCAAGAGTAGCCAGGATAAAGGCGAACTCACCTATTTGTGTCAGCGAGAACGAGCATTGCATAGAGGTTTTTAGCGACTGACCTGAGAGCAGGAAACCGCAGGTGCTCAGGATGGTCTGCCCCAGCATGACGGCAGCGATAATACTGATGATGGGCACGATGTACTCGATGATGAGGTTTACGTCGACCATCATTCCGACAGACACGAAAAAGATGGCACCGAAGAGGTTTTTCACCGGAGCTACGAGGTGCTCTATCTGTTCTGCTTCAATGGTCTCAGCAAGTATGCTGCCCATGACAAAAGCACCGAAGGCGGCTGAGAATCCTGCTGCAGAGGCTGCCACCACCATGCCGAAACAAAGGGCAAGGGAGATAATGAGCAACGTTTCGTCGTTCATCAGGTGCTTAATTTTGCGGAGTATCAAGGGGATGAAATAGAGCCCGACTGTGAACCAGAGTACGAGGTAAAGACCCAGCGTCATCATGGAGTTGAGCATCTGGGTACCCTCAAACTCCTTGCTGACAGCCATCGTAGAGAGCATCACCATGAGCACGATGGCAAGGATGTCCTCGATAATGAGCACGCTGAGCACCAGTCCGGCAAAACGCTCTTGTCGTAGACCCATGTCGTCAAAGGCTTTGAAGATGATGGTAGTAGAAGACATTGCTAGCATGCCTCCCAGAAAGATGCAGTCCATTCGGCTCCATCCGAAGAGCTCACCTGCGCATGCACCGACGTACATCATGCACAGGATAATGGATAAAGCGGCGATGATGGGTGCTGCTCCCATCTTCAAGATTTTCTTGAATGAGAACTCCAGACCGAGGGCGAACAGCAGGAAGATAACACCTATCTCACTCCAAACATGAACGCCATGCATGTCAGTAACGCTGGGCATGTAGGGCATGTTCGGAGAGGCGAGGAATCCCGCTACGATATATCCTAAAACAATAGGCTGTTTAAGACTCTTGAAGAGGAGAGTCATAACTCCTGCGCAGATGAGGATCAGCGCAAGGTCGGCTATCAAGGGTTCTAAATGTGACATGGCAATAAAAAATAATCGTTGCAAGTATTAATAGCCTCACAGGGAAATAGTTCCCCTGTGAGGTTTGTTTATTTTGAGCCGCCTCCGAGGGCAATATACAGTGCAATGACGGCTTCGGCAGCGTCGTACATGTTCATTGCCTGATCGAGTTGGGCGTTCAGCAGTGACTCCTGAGCCGTGAGCACTTCAAGGTAGCTTGCCTTACCGTTGTCCATGAGCTCATGGGTGCCAGTGTAGGCCTCACGGAGCACCTGAACCTGACGCTGGTAGTAGGTGTTCTTCTCACGGGCAGCCATACAGTCCGCCATTGCCTCATTGACCTGGTTGCCGGCATTGATGACGGTCTGCACATACTTCTTCTGCAGGTCTTCCTCGGTGAGTTGGGCAATCTTCTTTCCTGCTATCAGACGGCCACGGGCAAAAATGGGCTGTGTGAGTTGTCCGATGGCAGAGAGCAGCAGTTTGCCTGGGTTGACAATCTCACCGGCATTATTGGTCCATCCGACAGAGCCGTTGAGTGTGATCTGTGGATAGAATGCCGAGCGTGCAGCCTGCGTGTTGTAAAAAGCCTCCTCCATGGCGTGGTTTGCCATACGGATGTCAGGACGGTATTCAAGCATCTGGGCTGGTATGCCAATGTGTAGGTACTTGGTGTCGAACATCCGATCTGCGCCATCGCCTTGAGCATCAGCATGATGCAGGGTCGTATTACCCCACTTCTGGCGATTGATGTGCTGGGGGGTGAGGGCTAATAGTTGGCAGATAGCATTCTCGATGGACTGGATGTAGCGACGGGTGTCCACTATTTGTGTCTTCACGTTCAAATAGGATGCTTCCATTTGGTTGACAGCAGTGCTATATGCCTTACCGTTCTCCCACAGTGCCTTCTCAGTGTCAAGTGACTTGTTCCACAGACTGTCGGTCTGCGTAAGGATTTCCAACTGTCGGTCGAGCACCTGCAGCAGGAAATACTGCTGTGCCGTTATCGAAATCAGATTAGCACGTACAGCCTCCTGTTGCATCTGAGCCTGCAGGAGCACGGCTTTGGCTGCACGCTTCTTGTTGGTGATGGAACCAAACACGTCGATGTCCATTGACAGCTGCAGCGGTAGGTCATAGGTCTTAGACCAGGGATTCTTGTCAAACTTGGACAAGGTACCCTGCGGTGCTAACTGGAGTGCCGGAAGATAGGCAAGTTTGGCGGCTGTCAGCGAGGCTTGTGACTTCTCCACGGCAATGCGGGCAGAATTCAAGTCGGTATTGTTTGCCAGTACCTGTTCGATGAGTTGCTGGAGCAGCGGGTCGGTGAAGAACTCACGCCACGACATCTGGGCGATGGATGTTTCGCCTGTAGCGCTCTTCATTTCCTGACTGTTGCCGAAGATGTCGGCGGGTGTCTGGGTCTTCTGCTCATACTTATTATATATGCCGCAGCCCGTGAGCAGAAGGCTCACGGCTGCAGCGGCAAAGATGTTGCTTAGTCTTTTCATATTTTTATTCCTCTGTTTTTACTTCAACACTATTCACTTTCGGAGCTCCCTGGAAGCGCTCATGCAGTTTCTGGAACACGATGAAGAAGGCGGGCACAACGAAGAGCAGTGCCACGGTGCCAATGCTCATACCTCCGATGACACCGAGTGCGAGGGCACGGTTACCGTTGGCACCAGCTCCACCCGTAATCACAAGGGGAACCATACCGATAATCATCGTGGCTACCGTCATCAGAATAGGACGCAGACGTTCCTTACATGCTTCGAAGGCAGCATCGCGTATGCTCATGCCTTGTGCACGGCGCTCCGTGGCAAACTCGGTAATCAGGATTGCCGTCTTTGCCAGCAAACCGATCAGCATGATGACACCGGTCTGTAGGTAGATGTTGTTGTCCATACCTGGCAGACCTTGTGTATAGCCAAGGTATGCAAATACGAAAGCACCCATCAGTCCGAAGGGGACACTGAACAGCACTGCCCATGGTGTGAACCACGAGTTGTAGAGTGAAGCCAGGATAAGGTAAATCAGGATGGCACAAATGACATAGATGAGGGCTGTGGCATTAGAACCGGCAGCCTCTTCCAACTCACGTGACATACCGCTATATTCAAAGGTTGCCGTACTTGGCATCTCTTCCTTAAACACCTCTGCAATAACCCTATGGACATCGCCTTCGGTGTAGCCGCTACCAGGAGTAACATAGCAAGTGATACTCTGGAGCAGGTTGAAGTGCTCGATATTGGCAGGGCCGACAATTTCCTTCAGGCTGACGAACTGGGAGATGGGTGCCATCTTACCGCCATTCACCTGAACAAAGATGTTTTGCAACGACTGCGGATCGAGGCGATACTCAGGAGAGGCGGCTGCCATGATACGGTAGACCTTACCAAATTGGTTGAAGTTACCGATATACGCACCACCGCAGTAAGAGCCGAGTGTGTTGAGTACCACTTCCGGTGTCACACCAGAACGGTCGCACTGGGCTGCATCCACATCAACTTGATACTTCGGGAAACGTTCTGAGTAAGTAGACATGGCGGAAGCTATCTCCGGTCGCTCTGACAGTTTGTGCAAGAAACGCTCAGTATGCTTGGCAAATTCCGACAGGTTTCCATCGGTGGGATCCTCGACTATCAGGTTTATGTCGTTACTTGTTCCATAACCGGGAATCTGAGGCATCTGGAAGGGGATCACCTTTAAATTCTTTATATCCATACAGTCGTAGTAGAAACGACCGATGACGAGGTCAATGAGGTGGTTGATGCCAGGGCGTTCGTCCCAGTTCTTCAGACGTACTACCATCGTGGCGTAGTTAGAACCGGCACCTGATAACATACCATATCCACAGGTAATGGAGAAGCTTTCCAACTCGGGAATCTTCTTGACCTTTTCCTCCACCTTCTTTACCATCTCACGGGTCTGCTGCAACGTGGTACCTTCCGGGGCACCAATTTCTGCCAAGAACACGCCCTGGTCTTCCTGAGGAACGAGACCAGAAGGCAGACTCTTCATGAAGAACACCAGCAGTACGGCAGACAATGCCAGGAGGCTCCAGGCAAGAACGGGGCGCTTGATGAACTTCTGAACGCTCTTGCTATATTTATTATATATAGCATTATAACTAACGGTATATGCTTTTTTCGTGTAGTAAGTCAGACCTTTGCCTTCCTTTTTGCCTTCTGTTACGCGCATCATAATGGCGCAGAGGGCAGGACACAGCGTCAGGGCTGATATACACGACAGACCGACAGACGAAGCAATGGTCACACCGAACTGGGTGAAGAACGTGCCTGAGGTTCCCGGCATAAACATGACGGGGATGAACACTGCCATGAATACCAAGGTACATGAGACGACGGCTACCGACACCTCGTTCATTGCCTGACGGGTTGCCTCACGGGCATCACTGATGCCGTTCTCCATTTTCGCCATAACGGCCTCGACCACCACAATGGCATCGTCAACCACTGTACCGATGGCAAGCACAAGGGCAAACAGTGTCAGAATGTTAAGCGAGAAGCCTGCCAACGAGACAACAGCAAAGGTGCCTAACAGTGACACGATAATCGAGATAGAAGGAATGATGGTTGCCTTGAAGTTCTGTAGGAAGAAGAACACCACGAGTACCACGAGGATGATGGCGATGACGAGTGTCTCTACCACATTGTGGATAGCAGCGAAGAGGAAGTCGTCGCTGGTCATCATGGTGACGAACTCCAGTCCGGCAGGCATCGTCTTCTTCGCCTCTTCAAACATCTTGTTGATACCGGCGTTCACCTGAGTGGCGTTGGCACCCGGTGCTGCGAATACCATGAAGAGGGCACCCGGACGGTCCTGGATGTTTGAGGTGAAGTTGTAGCTCATAGCACCAATCTTTACCTCCGCCACATCGCTTAGGTGAAGCATGCCACCACCCTTGGTGCGCAACACGATATCATTGAATTCCTCTACGGTCTTCAGAGTACCCTTGTACTGCATAGAATACTGATAGGAGTTACCCGACTGCTCGCCCAGCGTACCTACAGCCGATACGAAACTCTGTCCGCCGATGGCTGCAAAGACATCGTTAGGAGTTAAACCATATTGTGCCATCACGTCGGGCTTCAGCCAGATGCGCAGAGCATAGGTGTTACCAAGGCTCAGCACATTACCCACACCAGTAATACGCATCAGACGCGGTTTGATATTGATATCAACGTAGTTCGACACGAAGTCCTCGTCATATTTACCGTCGGCACTCTTTACGGCAAAGATCTGCAGAATGTTGTTCTGACGTTTTTCCACCTTTACGCCGACCTTAGTGACATCGGCGGGCAGCAGTGCCTGAGCACGGGTTACACGGTTCTGCACGTTCACCGATGCCATGTCTGGGTCGGTGCCCTGCTTGAAGTAGACGTTAATCTCTACGTCACCGTTTGACGATGCCTTAGAGGTGATGTAAGTCATGTCTGTCACACCGTTGATGGCCTCCTCAAGGGGCTGGATGACCGCCTTCATCACTGTGTTCTCGTCAGCGCCAGAATAGCTGGTAGAGATTTGTACCGTAGGTGGTGCAATATCAGGATACTGCTCTACTGGCAGTGTGCTCATGGAGATATAGCCCACCAGTGCAATCACAATCGAGATGGCACATGCCATCACGTATTTATTAATAAATATATTGTTCTTCATAGTAGAATCTTCACTTTTCACTCTTCACTTCTGCAGGAAACAGCACTTTCTGTCCCTCCGTCACATTGTTAGCACCTGTCGTTACGATTATGTCGCCCTCGTTCAGACCGCTGGTAATAATGAAGTCCTTACCGTTACCTGTATCCTTCGTCGTCACCTCAACGGCAGTTGCCGTGCTGTCAGCCTTAACCTTATACACCTGTGACTTGTCCTGCAGGCGTACTACAGCGTGCTGGGGAACGATAATCACCCCATTTTCTGTAAATGGAATGACAATATTTCCCTGGATGCCCGAGTACAGATGACCGTCGGGGTTTGGGAATGATATCTTGCTGGTCAGTGAACCGGTGGAAGCATCCACGACACCCGACAGGCTGATGACGTGTCCCTTGTGGGGATATTCCGTACCGTTCTTCATGACAAATGTCACCGGGGGCAGTTTGGCAATGTAGTCGTCCACCTCGGCAGCCTTCATGCCTTCCTGTACCATGTTCTCCACAATGGTCTCGGTCACGGAGAACTCTGCATACATCGTCGTGTTACCGCTGAGCATGGTCAGCTGTGTCATGGGCGATACCTGGTCGCCGACACGCACGGGAATCTCACCGATGATGCCCGACACAGTAGCCGTGATGGTGCAGAAACCGAGGTTTACCTTTGCGCGGTTTACTGCTGCGCGTGCCTGGGCAACAGCGGACTGAGCCTGCTTGAATGCGTTCTCGCTGTTGTTCAGCATGTAACTGCTCACGATTTTCTTGTCAAACAGGTTCTTGTTCGACTCGTACTCCAGTTTTGCCGAGTTTTCCTGAGCCAGGGCTGCCTGTAGGTTGGCTTGTGCAGCCTCCAACTCCAGTTGCGCATTGCGCGAGTCGATGATGAAGAGCGTCTGCCCCTTCTTCACCTGCTGACCTTCTGCTACGCAGATTCTCATCAGCTGTCCGCTCACCTGTGGCGTTACCGTCACGTCGTTCTGACCCTTCATTCTGGCACTGAACTTGTAAGGAATCTCAATGTCCGACTTCTTTACAGTCATTGTCTCGAACGATGAGTTCGTCTCTTTGGGCATGTCTACCCCGCACGATGTCAGCCCTACGCTGAGCATCAAAATCCATTTGAAAGTTTTCATTCTTTTATAAATAGTTTGTTATGTGTACTTTTATTAACTTGCAAAGTTAAAGAAAATTCCCCGAACTGACAAATATATATTGTCAATTGGGGGAATTTTTGCTGATTTTATAACAAAATTGCAGATTCTGTAACTATCTGTACGTTATTATGATGCTTATTTGTAGCATTCAAAGATATTGGTGACGGTCTTGCTGTTCATCTTCGGTGATAGCAGACTGACGAGCCATACGACGGGGAAACCTCCTACCATGGCGATAGCACCGCAGTTGATGGGGTTGATGGGGTTACCCAGCAGCATGTTGACAACGGTGATGCCCACACCCCAGATGAAGCATGCCCATACACTTGCCGTGGTTACCCCACGCCAGTAGAGTCCTAACATGAAAGGAGCGAGGAAGGCACCGGCAAGGGCACCCCATGAGATACCCATCAGCTGGGCGATGAAGGTGGGAGGATTGAGTGCTATCATCAGAGAGATGACGATGAAGAACACGATCAGCACACGCATCACCACCACCTTACGGCGCTCTATTCGCTCTGCCACGACATCGTCGATGGTTCCTTCCTCCACCTCACCGGGAGCCGCTTTCTTGTCACGGTAGATGAGATCGAGGGTCATCGTACTGGACGAGGTGAGTACCAGGGAGGCGAGGGTCGACATGGAGGCGGAGAGCACCAGCAATACCACCAGGGCGATAATCACGTCGGGTAATGTCACCAACATGGAGGGTACGATAGAGTCGAAGGCAAGTTTTCCGTTAGGCAAAACGGGTGGTATACCGAACAGGCGGCCGAAGCCACCGAGGAAGTAACAGCCACCAGCCACGATAAATGCGAAAATGGTGGAGATGATGGTGCCGCGCTTGATGGCACTCTCATCGGTGATGGAGTAGAACTTACCTACCATCTGCGGGAGTCCCCATGTACCAAGGGAGGTGAGGATGACGACACCCAGCAGGTTCCAGGGGTCAGGACCGAACCAGTCGGCGAAGCCGCCATTCACAGACGGGTCGCTGTCTGAGGGCAGTGCCGCCATCTTCTCCACGGCAGCCGTCAGTCCACCCTGTGTGTTCAGCACGGCGGCGATGACGATGACGATACCGAAGAGCATGATGACACCCTGTATGAAGTCGTTCATCGCCGTTGCCTTATAACCTCCGAGGATGACATAGACGGCGGTGAGGATTGCCATGATCACCACGCAATACTCATAGGGAATGCCAAAGCCCATCTCGAAGAGGGTAGAGATGCCTTTATAGACACCGGCGGTATAGGGAATCAGGAATACAAAGGCGATGACGGAGGCAACCACGCGCAGTCCCTGACTGTCGAAACGTGTTCCGAAGAAGTCGGGCATGGTACGGCTCTCGATATGCTGTGTCATCAGTTTCGTGCGGCGACCTAACAGAATCCAGGCAAGCAAGGAGCCGATGACGGCATTGCCCACACCAATCCATGTCGCTGACATACCGTATTTCCAACCAAACTGACCGGCATAGCCTACGAAGACCACTGCGGAGAAATAACTCGTGCCATACGCAAAGGCAGTCAGCCACGGTCCCACGGCACGACCGCCCAGGACGAAACCGTCCACACTGCTTGCCTGTTTGCGTGAGTAGACACCCACGCCTATCATCACGGCAAAGAAGATGATAGTCAGAAGAATTTTAATGATCATGATTTATTTTTTCTTTGAATAATCCAGTCTCACCTGTATCTGTGCCATGATCTGGTGGCAGGCACCATGGGTGAACATCTTGTTATTGATATAAGCACTCTTATAGACATACTGCACCTGGAAGCGGCACTTCTTGAAGAACCAGTACTGCAGACCGGCAATCGCCTTATGCTGGTCCATGCCGAGCGAGGTGTTGAAATTGAAGAAGTCATAAGAGCCTACGAACTCCAGTCCTTTGTACAAGGGAACGGCACCAGTAACGTAGGCACCACGGCTGGTGGCACTTCCGTCCTTACCTTCTATATATTCCCCATGTACGTTGAAGTCTTTCGATTTGTAGTCGAAGCCTACCGTCCAGCGGTTACGCTTATAGTTGTCGCCTTCATGAATGTCAGGATTGTAGAGCGAGTTGGCGACGGCATGCCCACGTCCGATTTGTCCTGTAGCAACGAGGTTGAGTCCTTTCACAGGGCGATATTCCAGTCGCCCGATGAAGTCCTTCTCCTTGTTACCGTCTTTCTTGTTGATACCCTGTCCGTTCATTACCTGTACTTCATAGCGCAGTTTGCCGTCGTTGGTCTCACCAAAAACGGAGAGTCCCAGGTCACGACCATACTGCACGCCCATCAGGGGGTCGCTGCCACAGCCTGTCAGATAGGTCACACCTTCTGAGTAGACATCAATAGCCTCCATGGAAGTAGGGGATAGGGGGTTCTCGAGGGATACGCCGTTCTTAAACTGTCCAAGGCGAACGGTCAGTGCCTTGTTGTTGGTGAAGCGATAGTCGGTGTAATACTCCTGTACGACGCTCGAGAAGTCGTGCATGAAAAGGAACGACCATCGGTCTGTGATACGAGCATTGACCCAGAAGAGGACTCTTTTGAGCTCGAAAGTGCCTTTGTCTTCGGCATTCTGGTGGGTGTAGTTGAAACCTCCCTGTGCGTAGCCGTGCAGTTCGACGCGGTCGGCAACGTCTTTCAACCAGTCAGTCATCTCTTTCTGTTTCTGCTCGCCAGATTGCCCCATGGCGGCAGTGCTGCTGAAGGCGGCAAGCGCAACGGCAAGCAACGCCTCCTTGAAAAATTGTTTTCTCATCTTGTTTAATTTTTATTTTGGTGAATGAATATCTTGAGTTATTGATATTTCCTGATCCTCACATCAATGCCGCTGCCGCCCAGGAACATCGCTACCTTGCGGACGGGTGTGTCATTGTAGTGATAAGGGAACAGCACCTTCGGACGGATGGTCTTCGCCGCCTTCACCAGCTGCTCCACCGTCATGGTGTACGGCTGGTTGCAGGGCAGGAAGGCAATGTCTATGTCTTTCAGGTCCGCCATCTCGGGGATATCCTCCGTATCGCCAGCCACATAGATACGTAGGTCCTCCACGTTCAGTATATAGCCGTTGTCACGTCCTTTGGGATGGAACTTCTCGTGCCCGGCAGTGGTGTTATAGGCAGGTACCGCCTCCACGGTAATATTCTCACACACCTCAGCCTTGTCGCCATTGGCAAGCACATATCCGCTGCCCCACTGGGTATATACGTTATGGTTACAATAGATGACGGTATAGTTTCTGCGCAGCTCTGTCAGCGCCATCGAGTCGAAATGGTCGTGATGCTCATGGGTCACGAAGATAAAATTAGCCTTAGGCCATGTGGTGAAGTCTGTTCGTGGTTCCAGGTTAGTGACAGGGTCGAAGTAAATGACCTTGCCGTCATACTCCATCATGATACTGGCATGCTTGATACATGTGATTGTCAGCTTCTTGCCCGATGCTGTCGTAAACACGTCCTTCTCAAACTGTTGCGCCATACACCCAAGTGTAAGGCAAATAGTCATTAAAACAACACAAATTCTCCTCATTTGTCATTCTTTATTGATTAATTGACGACAAAATTACATATTTTCATGAAAACAACCAAGCATTTTGTCGTTTTTTATATCGGTGAATGATAAAAACCCTAAGACCTTGTACAGAGAAACCCGTATCTTTGCGAAGATTCCCACCATGGGAATGGAGCATTCCCACCATGGAAACATAAGATTTATTCTAACTTGTTGATTTCCAATAGAACGGAAATCTGTTTTTGAAGAGGGGTTACGAATTAGAGACTCAACGGCTTCATCATTCTTCCGAGGTCTGCGGGGAGCCACATAACTCCTTATTGGCTTTTAATTGCGGGTACAAAAGTATGAAAAATATGTGAAGCAAACAAACTTATTGCAGAAAAACTGCAAAATTTAACATGAAAGGTGACTGTTGCTAAATATAGGCAAAAGTCACCTTTCATTTGCATTCTTATTCTCACGCCTCAGCTGCTTGTTGATTGTCGGGACCATCATAGACTGTACTATCCGACGAAGATCTTTATCGTTCTTGACTGAAGAACTCATCGTTTCTTCAAAATGTCTGATGGCTGTGTTCATAATCTGGTTCACCTCCCCACCATCAGGAATCTGTCTTTTTGAATCCCAGAACTCCAAGACAAGATTCTGGACAATCTGGCGAAACACCGTCTTTTCTCCGTCGTTGAGTTTTGTATATCTTTTAGAATCGTAGACATGAGACGGAAGTGCGTCAAAATCCATATATTCCACATCCTCATCTATCAGCATTTGTTTATCATCGATGTCGTCAAAGGACGAAAACGGCATGGCATTCTCACGCATCATCTGCTGTCTTACATCGTTAGGTAATTGGGCACACTTCTTACAGATGTGATTCTTATGACCTTTTCCGCTGAAACTCTCATTGGACTTGATTTCTCCACACACCTTGCAGTAATGACCTTGATGTCTTTTCTTCGCCATATAATTTGATTTCGTTTGCAGGTGCAAAGGTACTAATTATCTATCACATAAACGAAAAGGCCAAAAGATTTGTTGCGAAAACGAGTGTTGCCGCCCGAAGCAGTAACCTGACGGGCAGGTCACATCTTCGGGCTGTCTGGGGGAATAACATGGAATGAAGAGTGCCACCGTCTGGACGAACACGTTCGCTTCAGCCGACGCGCACACTTCATTCGATGTTGTCTCCTTTTCTGGTGGTAGGCTTTCGCAAGACGAGGAATCGCTGGCAATAGGCATCGTATTCAGTTGGCTTGGACGGGAGAATGGTCTGGTCAGGAAAGTGATTGACTCCGCAGAATGAAGTCGCCTTTCGGATGGCGATGGTTATCGCTATGCAAAAGGCGACCTCATTCTGCTGATACGGATAGAGGAAACAAGTCTGCCGACTCCGTGCAAACACTGTCGCAATCATAGATTGGGACGGTGTTTGCATGAAGCCAGCAGACATATTCCTGTTCCATCCGAATAGGTGGACTTTCCTGATAGTCTTGACGATAGCCCACAGATTTGTTGACAGTTTCTATTGCCCATTGATGTGACGCTGTTTTTTCAGCTCAATGGTCTGGTTGCAAAAGCGAGTGTTGCCGCCCGAAGCAGTCATCAGACGAGCAGATGACATCTTCGGGCTGTCTGGGGAATAACCGCAATTCAGAGTACCACCGCCTGATCGAACACGTTCGCTTAAGCCGACGCGCACACTGAATTGTGGTTGTCCCCTCTTTCTTTAGGTAGGCTTTCAAAATTCACACTATGGTCAGGATTGGCTCATAGAACGCTTCTCCATCGTAAGCCAATCCGTTTTATCGTCAATTGATAGCCTTAGAAACCATCATCTAATATCGAAAAGCAAATCCAACCGTCGTAAAAGTATTTATGTCGTCGGGTAAGTCTTATAGCCTTGTCGGTGTGCAAGACACTGATAAGGCTATAAGACACACCCGACTGTCAGCCGACGAGAGAAAACGGCTGTCCTCACGTGCAAACTGGAAACCGCTGGGGGCATTCAGTATTGCAGGTGGGGACAGTCGATTTCTTATTCTCATCCGCTCTGTTCTGGTTGCTTTTACGAAATCACTCCATCTGATAATCCATAACATTGGTTCGCCATCAGCGAACATCCTTAATCTGCCCAAAAGTACGTTCGCAGCCAGCGAAGAGGGGGAACGGGAGTAGCCTGAATGTGCGAATCCGTTCCTCGAACGCACCGCTTTTGTTCCCTCTCGCCTGATGTTTGATTGTTCCTGTGGCAAAGGTAAAACGCAAATTGGAATGGCAAAGTTTCAAGCCCCAAGGGGTTTCGGGGAAATCTCCACACCCGCAAGGGGGTAGTATTTAGCCGAAAAAACTTTGCGAATCCAATTCTGCTACCTTTGATCGGGCCGCAGGAACAAACAAACGGCGATAGGAGACGCAAAAAAAAACGGTGGATTCGAGGAAACGGATTGGTTCATTAGGAACTTCACTTCACAGCTTCTGGATCCACATAAAAAATAAAGATTATGGCATACAACAGTACAACAACATTAGCGGTTATGGGTTATTTCCTCTTCCGCACCATCCTTTGGGCACTCCGCATCCTGTGGCATTGCTTCAAGGCAGTCGTGAACCTCGTCCTATGGCTCATAGTAGCCGCTTTCTGGACGGTGATATTCCTTGCACGTATCATCCTCTAACCCTCTTCCGATATGTTCAAATATGCCATTATGCAGTACACTCCGCAGCGTTATATGCGCCATGCAGACTTCGAGACGCAGGACACTATGCGCCACTTGCTCGACTTCAAGGCAGGCAGGAAGTATGCAACCAAGTGGGCAGCGCAGATTGTGGGCAAGACCCTTTCCGCAATGGACTTGACAAACACCGTCATAGTCTGCATCCCTGCCAGTTGTGAACAGACCAACAAGCGCAGATACAAGAGGTTTTCCGCAGACGTGTGCGCCATGTGCAATGCAATCAACGGCTTTGAGCATATCCAAGTTATCGGCAAGCGTGAGAAAGTGCATATCAGCAAGAAGCACGGACAAAAGAGCAACGTGCAGATAGACACCGACTATTTCAACGGCAAGCGTGTGTTGCTGATAGACGACATTTGCACCACTTGTGCCACCGCCAACGCTTTTATCGAGCAGATGCAGGCAGCAGGTGCAGACGTGAGAATGACCCTCTTTCTCGCCAAGACAAAGACATTTCACAGAACATCAAATTATCAATACAACTGAATTATGAACGCAGCAACAGCAACATTAAGACTCCCTATCAGCAGATGGAGCATTGAGGACAGACCCACCGAGAAACTACAGCGTTTAGGCACCGACAGCCTTACGGACGCAGAGTTATTAGCCATCCTCATTGGCAGTGGAACGCAGCAGTATAGCGCAGTGGATATTGCCAAACACGTTATGGGCAAGTTCAACAACAACCTCAACACACTGGGCAAGGCACGTTTCGACGAGTTTGAGGACATTGAGGGCGTAGGCACTCAGACCGCATGTAAGATTATGGCAGCAGTTGAGTTAGGCAAGCGCAGACAAGCAGCAACCGCAGAACTCCGCCCCGACATGAGCACCGCCACACGTATCTACAACTACATGCTACCGAAGATGCAAGACCTCAACCACGAGGAATTTTGGGTACTACTGATGAATCAGAACTACAAACTTCTGAAAGCAGAGCGTATCAGCATTGGCGGTATCACCGAAACCTCTGCCGACATCCGAATCATTATGCGTGAGGCAGTCCTCAATAATGCCACCATCCTCGCAGCCGTTCACAATCACCCAAGCGGAAGCCTTACACCCAGCAGGGCAGATGATACGCTGACAACGGCAATCAAGAACGCATGTTCCGTAATGCGAATCCATTTCCTCGACCATGTAATCGTAACGGACGGTGCTTTCTATTCATTTCATGAAATGGGCAAACTCTAATATTCACCTTATAAAATTTACATCATTATGAAAGTACAGATTGAGAACCTAATTTGCGAGTGGGAAAGCGAAGCCACCGCAGAAGTATTCGTGAGATTCTGCAACCTTATCCTGCTGCAGAGAGACCGCCACGACCTCGAAAGGGCACTGAAGTTCAGCCCCTACAGAAGCGTATTTGAGAAGAACTTCATTTGGGGATTTGGCGCACACCATTTTTGGGTAAATCAGCGCAAGCCGTACACCGGTGAGCCGATGGAGAAGCGTTTACTTATTGTTGAACTCTAACAGAAAGAAAAGATGTGTTACGCAGGACGATTTATCATCCCCACATGGGCAATAGCACCCCTCTGCTATGGGGACTACAGCGGACTTGACGATTTGGATTCGGAGTTGGTAAATGCCTTTATCGACACCAACTTTCCAAAAGGCTATAGTGTTGAATGGACGGGAATCAATGAGCCGTACATTTGTTCCCATCCCGATATTGGCGATATGACAAGCGAAGTGGTAGAAGCAGACTTCTTTCACGCATAATATTAACTAAGGTGGGAGTGGGCAGCCATTCCCACCACTAAAGACAAACAGACAATGGCAAGGATAAAAGCAATCAGCAGAACGAGAACCGCCAAGACAAGGCAACTGCAATTCGTTTGGCGACATAAGATGATGGAGGACAACGGACAGACCACGGACGGAAAGGTCGTGGAGGTCATAGACGCAGGACTATACAACCGCCGAGGCGATGCACCCGACTATTTCAATGCCAAGTTGAAGTTGAACGGTGTACTTTGGGTAGGCAATGTCGTAGTGACCGAGAACGCATCCGACTGGTATCTGCACGGAATGGACAAGGACAAGGCGTATGACAACGTAATCCTCGCAGTGGTAGGCAATGCCGATACAGACATCATCAACTCCGAGGGACAACCCGTCAGCGTCATGCCGATGGAGATACCGCAGGAAGTTGCAAAACGATATTTGATACTCGCATCCGACCAAGGGCAGACGGTGTGCCATCAGAACGTAAAGGAGAACTGCACCCGCCTCACCGTCAATTCATGGCTCAGTGCCTTACAGACTGAGCGTTTGGAATGGCAGACCGAGGAAATAAGACGCAGGGCAAAGGAGTTTGGCAGTTGGGATGCAGCCTATTTCGTGACCATTGCCCGCACTTTCGGGATGGGTGTCAATGGTGACTTGATGGAGCAGTGGGCGAAGACGCTGCCAATGTCGGTGATAGACTTCCATGCCGATGACCTTTTTCAATTGGAAGCCCTCTTTCTCGGACAGGCAGGACTATTGGAACTCGAAAACATTCCCGAACGCTTTCAGCACGATGCACTCAACGAGGGCTATTTTGCCAAACTCCGCAACGAATATCTCTACCTTGCCCACAAGTATTCACTCCAGCCCCTTGACGGCAAGCAATGGCAACCGATGGGCAACGGACGCAACCGAACACCGCACCTTGCTTTCTCATTCCTTGCCAACATGTACTATCAGCGCAAGACCGCGCTACACTCCATGCTCACATGTGAGACGCTGAAGGAGGTACGGAATCTTTTGAAAGTCAATGCTACCCCCTATTGGCAGACACACAACCACTTTGGAGCAACAACCAGGACAGGCATCAACCAACTGAGTGCAGAGCGTCTGAATCTGATAGTCATTAACGCAGTTGTGCCCATGCTCTTCGCATGCGGTCGTGAGATGGCGCAGGATACCTATTGTGACCAAGCCTTCGACCTCATTGAAATTTGCAAGGCTGAGAAGAATGCCATCACTAAGCACTGGCAGCAGTACGGTATCAATGCCGACAGCGCAGGACAGACACAGGCACTTATCCAACAACAGCGTGAGTATTGTGACAAGAGGCAGTGCCTCCGATGCCGTTTCGGCTATCAGTATCTCAAAGGCACCACGAAGTTAGAGGGCTATAGAAACATGGTGATAGAACCCGACCTTTTCGCAGAATTGTATTAAAGATGGCAGGGAGCCGAGGAAAGCAAAATCCTCGGCTTCCGTTTCTTTCGTGAGCAAGCGGAAAAGAAACGGAAGCGGAAAGAAACCGCAAGAACGAAAGCCAAAGGGAAACGTTTTTTATTGGATAGCCCAAGCAAAGCCTTTTGCAGCTCGAAGCGCATTGTCCTTGAAATGGTTGCCTTCGTTCCACTCCAAAAACTTCTCGCAATCCAGCAGTTCGTGCATCCGCTGAACACATTCACCGACACGCGCCATTACAGGATTCTTCGCCTTTGGCTCCTTATCGCCAAGGCTCAGATATACCCGGTTGGCTTTCATCTGATGACTTTCAGCAAATTCTATCCATTGGGGGAACCAGACCGACGGTGAAACTCCAACAATGGACGAGAATACGTCCGTCTGATACCCGCTCCACAGTGCAAACAGCCCTGCAAGGGAATAGCCGCCAAGGCAATAGCGGTTGCCCTTGAACCTCGGAACCAGTTCGTCAAGTATGTAGCACAATGTCTTTGCCGCACCATCCCCGAAATCCTCACGACCGAACACCGCAGGTGCCTTCCAAGGTGACAGTTCCGAATTCCAGTCGTTGATACGGAAGGCAACAAGGGAATATGATACCGTAGAATGACTACTAATCCATGAGATTTCTTCATCCAGTCCCTGCAGGTCATGCTCATCTACGGGCTGGATGATTATCCATTCCGGCCTTTCCGTTGTCTGGTGTACCCAGACCTGCCTTTCTGCTATCTCAATCTGTTTCATACATCGCGTTCCATCTTCACATGTGGAATACCGTCCTCCAGAAACTCTTCTGAGCAGACCTTGAAACCAAGACGCTCATAGAAGGGAATGGCATAAGTCTGAGATTCAAGATAGAGATGCCTGGCACCGAAATAACGCCCGGCATTTTCCATGACGCTGCGCATCAGGAAGGAGGCATACCGCCCACGCCGCTTGTCCTTTGCCACGACCACGCGCCCTATCTGGACGATTTTCCTGCGTTCGTTCTTCATGAAGAATCTGGCGTATGCTACCATCTTCCCATCCTCAGCAATCCATGAGTGCATGGCCTTTTTGTCGATGCCGTCGAGGTCTTGATAGACACAGTCCTGTTCTACGACAAACACCTCCGAGCGAAGTTGCAGGATATCGTAGAGCGTTTCGATGTCAAGATGCCTGAAAGATGTTGTGTGAATAGTCATATATCCAAACTTTTGTCCTTATACTCTTTCAATGCGTTCTCATAAATCCGTTTGTCCCCCTCTGAGAAACAGCACACTGTCACTTCACCTTGGAAACCTGTCTGCAGATGTCTGAAGATCACGCTCAGTGCGACATGGGCAGCTTCCTGCTTGGGATAGCCATATACCCCAGTGCTGATATTGGAGAATGCGATGCTTTTCAGGTCATGCTCCTCGGCAATCCTCAACGACGTGTCATAACATGAGGCAAGCAGTTCTGGCTCATGCCTATTGCCGCCATACCATACGGGGCCGACCGTGTGTATGACATACTTAGCGGGCAGTCTGTACCCCTTAGTAATCTTGCTCTGACCTGTCTCGCATCCGTTCAGTGTCCTGCACTCTGCCAGGAGTTCAGGACCTGCGGCACGATGGATAGCACCGTCCACGCCTCCACCGCCGAGCAGCGACCTGTTGGCCGCATTCACGATGGCATCCACCTCCAGTGTGGTGATGTCTGCCACAATAATCTTCAGTCTCTTGTTCATAGTCCGTCATAATTACAGCATGGGCAGTGCAAACGGGAGCATGTTATTCCGACCGCATACAATGCCCGCAGCGTTAAAATCGCTGCAAAATTACTAAAAAACAGGCATAATCCGTTCATACAGACTGCGGTCTGGCTATTATTTGCAGATTTTTCACTATCTTTGCCCTCAAATTCTTACTAAACAAATACAAGACGATTATGAACATTCTGATTTTACAGGCTTCTCCGAGAGCCAACGGAAACACCGCTTGGATGGCGGAAGAGTACAAGAACGCTGCCGAGGCAGCAGGTCACAAGGTGACACTGGTCAACGTGTCGCGCAAGAAGATTGCAGGCTGTCTGGCTTGCGAGTATTGTCATAATAAAGGCAATGGTGCCTGCATCCAGAAGGACGACATGCAGGAACTCTACCCACTGATGGCCGAGGCCGAGGTGCTGGTTCTGGCTGCACCTATCTACTATTTCACGCTCTGCGCCCAGATTCAGGCTCCCATCCAGCGCATGTACTGTGTCAATGCCCCTGCAAAGGTGAAGAAGATGGCATTGCTGATGTCATCCTATTCACCAGGCGTTTACTCTGGTGCAACGGCAGAGTATCACGACATCTGTAACTACTGGAAGGCAGAGGACTCTGGCATCGTGACCGCCAAGATTGACGAACAAAAGACCGACGAGACCAAGCAGAAGATTCAGGCAATCGTCAACAATCTGTAGATGAAGGTACGCATCACCGCCATACGCCAGACGGTCTATCCTGACCTGATGGCGAAGTATGAGAACCCTATCGAGCATACTTGCGACGTCACGGAGGGCCAGCAATGGATCTCCGTTGACGGCAAGCTGCCCGAAGGAATGTGCCCGTCAGCCTGGTCGTCGATGCGTGAGTTCGTGGAGTCACTGGCCAGAGGCGAAGGCAATTTCTTCGATGGCTGGATGAAAAACCCGATGAGTGCGATGATCAGTTGCAACGACGGTTTCCGTCCGTTCAGTTTCTACATTGAAGCAATTGACGATTAACATGTCCCATAACCATCTGAGAGCAATAACAATAAAAGACAAGCAGTTATGATACTTACAACTACACAACAGATTGAGGGTCATCCCATCCGCGAGTACAAGGGTGTGGTGACTGGTGAAACGATTATCGGAGCGAACTTCGTGAAGGACTTTTTCGCAGGCATCCGCGACATCGTAGGCGGACGCTCCGGCAGTTATGAAAAGGTGCTGCGCGAAGCAAAGGATACTTCGATGAAGGAGATGATGGATCGTGCCCAGGCTATGGGAGCCAATGCTATCGTAGGCATTGACATCGACTATGAGACCATCGGCGAGACCAACTCCATGCTGATGGTTGCCACTAGTGGAACGGCAGTTGTCATATAAAAATCGAAACAGTGTATGGCAAGTAACGCAGACTTTGTGCAATACGTCGCTGACCAATGCAGTGGAGCAGGTAACATCACGACCAAGAAGATGTTCGGAGACTACGGCATCTATTGCGACGGAAAAATCTTCGGACTCATTTGTGATGACTGTTTCTATGTGAAACCAACTGAGGCAGGAAGGGCTCTTCTCAAAAAGGAAGAACTAAGGCCACCTTACGAGGGAGCAAAGGACTATTTCTATATTGTCGACGTAGATGATAGAGACTATCTTTCTGCCCTTGTCCGCGAGACATGCAAAGCACTTCCGGAACCGAAGAAACGAAAGTACTGAACTCCCAATTATCCGAATACTATATGACACCACAGGAAGAGAGGAATCAGAAACTGGCGGAGCGGATGATAAAAAACCTGAATCGCCGCAACATGGAAGCCTTCTACTGTCCTACAGGCAAGGAGGCAGTGAAGAAGGTCTCGGAACTCATTGCCAACGGAAGCAGCGTGACATGGGGCGGAACAGCCACCGTCCGTGACCTGGGCATCCCAGAGGCTTTGAAAAGCAGGGAAACACTTGAAGTACTTGACCGCGATCTGGCAGAAACTGCAGAAGAAAAGGAGGCCATCTATCTCAGAGCTTTCACGGCAGATGTGTATCTGACCAGTGCCAACGCCATATCGGAAGACGGCGTCATCGTGAATATCGACGGCAACGGCAATCGCGTAGCCGCTATCTCATGGGGACCGAAGAAGGTCATCTTCGTCATCGGTCTCAACAAGGTGGCTCAGACGGTAGAGGCAGCACTGGCCAGGGCCCGCAGTACGGCATCGCCCGTCAATGCCCAGCGGTTCGACATCAATACCCCTTGCAGAATCGACGGCACTTGCCATAACTGCAACTCGCCAGAGAGCATTTGCAGCTATGTCCATTACTTACGGAACAGCAGGAACAAAGGACGGCATGTCGTAGTGCTTGTCGGTGAAGATTTGGGATATTAGAACTGTGACGGAGTGGAAATGAATGAGATGTGGAACCTGTGGCATGGATGCCACAAAAAGAGCGAGGGCTGTCAGCACTGCTATGTGTTCAGACACGATGCGGAGTATGAAAAGGACTCCAGCATCGTGACGAAGACTGCCTCGTTCAATCTCCCCATCCGTCGTGACCGCAGCGGAAGCTGGAAAGTGCCATCCGGCACGCTGATGTGGACTTGCTTCACATCCGATTTCTTTATCGAGGATGCTGACCAATGGCGAGAAGAGGCATGGCTGATGATACAAAGGCGGAGCGACCTGCATTTCTACATGGTGACGAAGCGGCCAGAGCGTATTCTTCAAAGCCTGCCAGAGGATTGGGCTGGCGGCTATGAGAATGTCACCATCTGCTGCACGATGGAGAATCAGCGACGCACAGATGAGCGTCTTCCAATTTTCCGGGAACTGCCCATTCGCCACAAAGCTATTATCTGCGAACCTCTGTTAGAGAATATCAATTTCCGAGGAAATCTTGGTAGCTGGTGCAATCAAGTAACTGTCGGAGGTGAGTCTGGCTGTAATGCCCGCGTATGCGACTATGATTGGGTACTCTCCATCCGTCAGCAGTGCATTGATGCCAATGTTCCCTTCCACTTCAAGCAGACTGGAGCCTTGTTCCGCAAGGATGGCCGTCTTTTCCACATTCCGAGAAATCAGCAGATGACACAGGCCCGTAAAGCTGCCATCAACCATAACATTGAGCAATAGACGTGGAGAAGATTACCTGCACCATCGAGCATATCACCTACCAGAATCCTGAGAACGGCTATTCCGTTCTTCAGGCTTCGGTGAAGGGCTACCGCGAGAATCAGACACTCGTGGGAACTTTTCATGAGGTGACGGTGGGCGCAGTGCTGATTGTCGAAGGGCAATGGAAGGTGGATAAGCGCTATGGCCGACAGTTCGCAGCAGAATCGTGGAGCGAGACACTGCCCGCCACCATCGTAGGCATCGAGAAGTATCTGGGAAGCGGACTGGTGAAGGGCATCGGCCCGAAATTCTCCAAACTGATTGTAGCCCGCTTCGGACTGGAAACGTTTGACGTGATAGAGAACGATGCCGACAGACTCACGGAGGTATATGGTATCGGGAAAGGACGTGTTGAGAAAATACGTGCCTCATGGGAGAAGCAGAAGGACGTGAAGGACATCATGGTGTTCCTGCAAGGTCACGGAGTCAGTTCCACTTATGCCGCCAAAATCTACAAGCAGTATGGCAAGGAGAGCATTGAGAGGGTACAGTCGAATCCTTATTGCCTCGCTGATGACATCTGGGGCATCGGCTTCAAGACCGCCGACTCGATAGCCGAAAAACTGGGATATGAGATCAACGATCGCAGACGCTGCCGCAGCGGTATTGCCTACACGCTGAACAAACTGTCAGAGGACGGACATTGCTATGCCGAGCGCGAACAACTGGTAAAGTCGGCCAAGGAACTGCTACGGGCCGAAGAGGAGCCTATCACGCAGGCTCTTGACGACATGATAGCGCATGAAGACCTGATGCTCGACGAGGAAGCCATCTTCCTGCCACCGTTCTATTACGCAGAGGTAGGTGTGGCCAACAAACTCCGTCGGCTGATTGACACGCCTATCGGCAAGAATATCTTCGACGGTGGAGGTACGGTCACCGACGACGTGTCAAAGCGTCAAGGCCAGATAGAGTACGATGACGTCCAACTCTCAGCCATCCGAAGAGCCATTCTCTCGAAGGTGATGGTGCTGACGGGAGGCCCCGGCACTGGCAAGACCACAACTACGCTGGGCATCATTGCATCGTTTGAAACCCTCGGCCAGCGCATCCTCCTTGCAGCTCCTACGGGCCGGGCCGCCAAACGCATGAGTGAGGCTACAGGCAAGGAGGCCAAGACCATCCATCGCCTGCTGGAGTTCAATCCCGCTGAAGGCTACGGGCGCAACGACGAGAACCCACTGGACGGTGACGTTCTGATAGTGGACGAGTCATCGATGATAGACGTGATACTGATGAACTCGCTGCTGAAGGCTGTGCCGCTCACGATGCGCCTGATACTTGTCGGTGACATCGACCAGTTGCCCAGTGTCGGTGCTGGCAACGTGCTCCGCGACATCATCGACTCCGGCGCAGTACCTGTAGTCCGCCTCACACGCATCTTCCGACAGGCGCAGTCAAGCCGAATCGTCACCAACGCCCACAAGATCAACCAGGGCATCTTCCCCGACATCAGCAACGGCAAGACCTCAGACTTCTTTTTCATCCGCCAAGAAGACCCCGAGCAGGCAGCGCAGGAGATTGTCAACATCGTCCGCAACCGCATCCCCAAGGCATACCGTATCAGCACCAGCGACATACAGGTGCTTGCTCCGATGCAGCGCAGCGTCGTGGGAGCCACCAGCCTGAACATCGCCCTTCAGGAGGCCATCAACCCCGTGGGCGACAGCCTTGCCCGCGGTGGTTTCAGATACCGCAGGGGCGACCGTGTGATGCAGATACGCAACAACTATGACAAGGACGTGTTCAACGGCGACATCGGCACTGTCGCGGCAGTCGATATGGAGGAGCGGACGCTGACGGTATCGTTCGACGGCAACAGCATCGACTACGAGGACACCGAACTCGAAGAACTGACGCTGGCCTACGCCACCACCATCCACAAGTCGCAAGGCTCCGAGTACCCCGTGGTGGTCATCCCCCTGCTGATGACCCATTTCGTGATGCTCCAGCGCAACCTTGTCTATACAGGCATCACCCGTGCCAAACGGCTCTGCATCATCGTCGGCACCACGAAAGCCCTTGCCTACGCTATCCACAACCAGACCGTTCTGAAGCGCAACACCCGCCTGAAAGAGCGGCTGAATTCACGCCCCGACTGAACCTATAAAGTTAATTTCAACTTCTTGATATTCCAGCAAAAACAAGACACCCCGAATGAATCCTATTGGGAAATTCATCCGAGGTGTTTGTGTGTTCAGCGCATAAAGAACAGGTCATATTCCACCTGCCTACGGAACTTGATGGACTTCACCTGTCGGCCATGCCAGCGGCAGAAGGCGATGTAGTCATTGTAGATGTTCCTGTCGCCACGTTCAATCTTTCGAAGCAAGCGGCTCTTGGGTCGTTTGTATGTGCCGAGAATTGCATATGGCCCGACATTGTAAGCCAACACTGAGAGCAACAGAGCATCCTTGCCGTAGCCACGAAACAGATAAAGGTTGCGCATCAAGTCGAGACGGAGGAGCAAATCACCCTGTTTTCTGGTCATCGTTCGTGCCGAGTACCGTTCACCTTTCTGTAATTGGTGACCATAGCCCACGTAATCCTTCATATTGTGCCATCCCTCAAAGTGCTTGATACAGGCGACGGCCATTTCAAACTGCTTTTCGGTGAACAGCAAATTGCCTGTCTTGGGTGTTGCCCTTGCCAGCCCCACCGAGCAGAGGCACAGCAAGACAAACAATCTAATCCTCATTCTCGTCATCCTTCTTGTTCTCGTTGTTGAAGTTGAACGTCAGCGTCTGGCTGTTGCCGTTGGAATCCTCCACGACCACGATGAACTTGTGAGCATCCTTGCTAGCCGAAGTGTAATAAAGCCGGAAGGTCTCGTTCTCTAACAGGTAGCGGTCGTTGGGCTGGAGTATCGTGCCGTTCTCCATTCTCAACGAACCCGTGCCGTCGTAGAGGAACCAGCGGATAGTATAGAGCGTATTCTTGTAGTCACCTTCTTTGTTTAGATGGCAGCGGATTTCCACCGTCTGCCCTCGCAACACCTTCGTCGGTACGGGCATTACTTCCACCTCAAACGGATAGTTGGTCTGAATATCCAGGTCATCCTCGCAGGAAGTAAGACCCACCAGTGCGGTCATCATCGTGGCGCACATCATCACTTTCTTCAATAGTTTCTTCATAATTTCAGTTTCGATTTTGTTTATTGTTTGTTCGTTAATGACAGTTGGTGCTCACTACTGTCTTGTTGCAGGTACTCGTTCACGTCCTTATAGGGACGGAACACGACGGAGAAGTCTTTCACCCTGTCACCATATCGTTTTTGAAGAGCAGCGAGGCATTTCTTCCCGGCATCGTCATTGTCGAGCCAGCATTTGATGAGGTCGTAGCCATCCAGATGCTTATATGCCTTTTCCTTGTTGGCTACAGAGTTCAATACAAGATTGTCCTCAGTTCTGCCGTAGCCGAGCGTCATCCCCGAAAGGAAGTCCACGAATCCCTCATAGACGTTGACCGTATCTGAGTCGTGCCTGATGAGCGTCACAGCCTTGGGTGGAATAGTCCCCTTGAAGAACTTGTTGCGTATCTCATAACCTCCATCCTCATTGGGGAATCCTACGGCAAAGTAATTTTTGCCGTGCAGCCAGTAGTGAATCTCCACGCAGTTTGCCGTTGCGATGTCCGAGGGTATGCCTCTTTCCCGAAGGTAGGTCAGCAGTGCCGGATGGCTCAGCGACTTCACCTTCACATCCGTGAATTGAGGCACCGTCGGCTCTGGCTCATACTTCGGAGGCTCTGACCGCTCTATCGGATTGTTCGTCACCTCGCCGATGTACCTCGCCTGTGCCATGAAGTCGTTGGAGTTGATCATCAGTCCCGCCAGCGTAAAAATGTCACCGCCGACACCCGCACCGAAGTCATTGAAGATATTCTTCTCCGCATTCACGCAGAACGATGGGGTGCTGTCCGAGCGGTAAGGCGCATGGAACCACACTTCTTTGCCCCGCTTCTTCGTTGACTTGTAGCCCAATTTGTGCATGAAGTCCGTGATGGGCATGTCACGTATCTCTTCAATCGTCATATCTACGAGTCTGTCAGTCGATAATCAGTTTCATCCCCACACCGTACTGCGTATGAAAATGCCCCGTGTCATTCCCCCACAGACAGCGCTCACGCACACTGCCCGTCAGTGCCAAGCGGTCTGACAGATACACCTCGACGTTCAGCGTCAGCGCACCGCCATAGACGAAAGCATCCCTGTCCTGTAATGTGGCACCATCAGGCAACAGTTTCTTTCCCCAATTAACACTCTCGTATCCGGCCAGTGCCGACACGCCGCCATATATAAACAAGGTCTTACTGGCATCGGTGAGCAACTTCTGATAGTAGCCGCCCTCTGCCGTGAACTGACTGACGGGAATATCCGTGTCCTCGTCGTAGCCGTATTCACGCTGCAGATACTCGCCGCCGAACACCCACTTGCTGCCGTTCTTCGTATAGGTGGACAGTGCCACACCGCCACAGAATGCTGCACTCAACGGCTTGCCATCCACGAAAGCGCCGCTAACCTCAATGCCCTGCATCTTGGGCAGACACCGCTGTGCGGAGGCTTGCCCCATAGTCAGGGCAAGCACTCCAATCATCAATAGTTTCTTCATTTTTTTCTTGTAAGTTCTGTAATGTTCCTTTTTTGTTCCGATACTCTATATCTGTTCACCTACTTCACTTTCAATTCACTGATTAACTTTGCACGTACCAGGTCTGAGTTCTCAATGACGAACAGCTGATTACGCCCACCGTTCTTCTCTGCCAGTTCCACTACTAGGCACTTGTCATCAGGCAGCGTGAACTTATCTATCGTCCATACCGTGCGCTCTGACGAGTTGCCCGATACGTTCAGCACGAAGTTCTGAGTGCGCAATGGCTGGATCACCTGCTCCTGAATGGCAGTGCGCTTCACAACCTTCTTGTCCACGATCTTCCACGTGATATAGTCCACGTCAAACGGCACATTGCTCGTATTCTTGATTTCCGTGTGGAAGTACAGCAGTCCGTTGTGAGTATAGATGCCCTTCAGCAAGAAGTGAATCCCGAAGCCCTTGCTTCCGATGTGCTTTACTATTCGCTCATTCTGCTTCCAGATACTCTTCATCACCAGTCGCACTAATACAGGACTCTCCGAGCCGAGTTCCTTTAGGTAGATGTCCATCGAGTTATTCGGTCTGTTCACCGCAGAGCCGTCATGGATGAAGTCCTTCATCTCGATGTTCAGTTTGTCCGGCTCCTTGGCGTACTTCACGTTGAATGCATAAAAACTACCATCTTCCGTGATAACGCTCATGTTTGTCTCGCCCTTGAACCATCGCTTGGTAGCCTTGACTCGAATCACATTCTCTGCACCGTCAGCCTTGCCAGCCATGATGTTGGCAGAACCCAAGTCCACGTAGGTTACGGAGGCAGGGAAGATAATATGCACGGTCTTGTCGAAGGTCACCTGCAATCCGTGAGGCGGAATCATGCGGTCGTATGTAATACTTCGCGTCAGCCCCTGAAACAAGTCGCCATCCTTGGGCAGTTCCGTATTCTGTGCATTCACTGCGCTTGCACCCATAAACAGGGCGCAAGCAATCATCAAAACTGTCTTCATTCTCATAATCGTTATTTCTTTTGTCGTTAATTGGTTATAAAATTAGTTCTCCTTCTGATAGAGCAGCACCTGATACCCTGCCTTCAGATGCACCTTTATCGTGCGCATCTTTTTGGCGATGTACTGGCTCGTCCCTTGAATCAGTCCCTTGCCGACGTCAGAGACCAGTTGCGCCTTGGCATCCGACGAGATACTGATGCTGCTTCCCATCGATCCGCCCATGTTGGCTGCAACTTCCTTGGCGGCACTCACCTCCATTGAGTTGGGAATGAAGATTCCTTCCTGTCCGTCGGTGTCATAGACTGACAACTCCACAGGAATGATCATCCTGCCGTTCTCTATAGATGTGATGGTGATACAAAGCCGTTCGCCCTGGATCTTCGTGGAGCCGACCACTATAGAGTTTTTCGGGATGATGCGCTCATCCACCGCCATCGACTCCAACAGCCGCAGTCTCACCGTCTGCCCGTCAGTTACGGTCTGGTAGCCATAGACCGATGCTGAAATCGTGTTCCTGCGACTGACACCGCCATTAGCACCTACCGCAGTATTGAACGAGTTGAAGGCGAAACCGCCATCGTCATCCTCACAGTCATACACCTGATTGCTCAGAGCCGAGACCACCGTCTTTGCCACCTGCTGCACTGGCGAGACCTTGCGTTTCTTTCCCTGCTGGCCAGAAGTCCCTTGTTCACCTGCTCCTGCGTATGCAACCTGACCGTTTCCACTCTGTGCCGCTGGCATATACTTGGCAGCGAGTTGATAGGACTTCTCCATCAAGGCCAACTGGTCATCAACATTGCTCCCGCTTGATGCAGCCTGTGATGTCAGTTTCTGCTCCAGTTCCGCTATGCGGTTCTTCAGTTCCTCATTGGCAGCATCGCCCGAAGACTGGTAGAAACTGCCGAGCGTCTGGCTCAGTTCGTTACATGCCTCTGCCGACTGCTGCACCCTCTGCTTGGCTGGCGAAACCTCTTCATCCTTGTGTTCAGCCTTTGACATCAGGTTCATATCGTCTGTTACCGCGACGGAATCCGTCTCACTCACTGAGTACGCTCCCAGGTCGTGTCGTGCCTGTTGGTCTTTCTTTATGCCTTCCATCTCGTAGGCTTTGCTCTTGTCGGCAATACCAGTACTTTCCTTGTCAGCGTCAGGCATCTCGGTATTGAAACCGCTTCTGCCCACAGCATCGTCACTACCGCCACCCAGCGAACTGAACAGCCAGAGCACGATGACCACCATGCCAATGACGGCAGCACCGAGCACCATCATCTTATTGCGCTTCAGCTTCTCTTCCTCAGTCAGTTCCTTTCTAGGCTTCGGTTCCTGCTTCTGACTCTCATTCCTCTGCCCCGCCGGGGATGAGCTGTCCGAGGCTCCGCCTTGCACTTGTTCCTGATCCAACATTTCCTTTTCTTCTTTCTCCATTTGATTTTTCGTTTGTTGTTAGTGAATTACGATCCCTGGCACTCCCAATCACGACGGGCTTGTCGATATGCTCTATCACGATGGTCATGCCGTCCCGCCTGTTGTTGGCAATGTCCGTCACCGTCTGCCAGATGCAGAACAGCAGCAGGACAACCAAGATACAGAACATACCAATGACTACGTGCATCCTCTGCTCAGGCGAGAGCGCATCAAGCCTTACCTTGATGCCTCCCGCAATCCTGTCTTTCAGCCTTACAACTTCCTGCTTCATTTCTTCACTGTCCTGATGTCCTTGTTCTCGATAATCGTGAAGTTCCGTATCTGGAAGCCGTTGGGGTTATCGTCCGAGCGGCTGGAGTTCATCAGTCGGCACTCTGTCACCAGTGTCCTTTCAGTCACGTTACTCTCACGGATAATCGTCTGTCTTGCGAACGTCCTCACCTGATACGGATAGCTGTCGAAGTCGCACACCACGCTGTCCACCCTCACCGTCTGATTGATGTTACCCGCGATGATGCGGTTGTAAAAGCCCTGCTCCGCAAAGTCATGGTAGTAGTTGTAGGCACTCTTGTCTGCCATTACCAGCGCACGATGCACGTTGCTTTCAATGGCACTCTTCTCCGGTGCCAGCGTAAAGAACAGTTCGTGAAAGCGGCGGACGTGTTCCCTCGCCTCTGCCGGACGGTTCTGTGACAGGTCCTGCGAGAGTGCCAGCATCAGCGACTTACCTCCGTCCAGCACGTAGATCTTTTCCCGCTGCTTCTCTGCAAACGAGTACGAACTCCACACCGACCAAACCGTGACCACCGTACATGCGGCCAGGAATATCATCCCGAACAGCCGAAGCTGCCGGAATGATGATTCGATGTTCTTCAATGACTTGAATTCCATTTCTCTTTTTGTCGTTACAATTTTAGTTGTTCATATTCTCTATTTGGCTAGCCACAGCGCACCGCTCTTCATAGCGCCTCCGCTCTTGGTCAGCGACTTGTTCACGTTGCGGTTGTAGTTGCCGATTCCGCCTGCCTGTATCACCCATCCGGCCACCGTAGGCACGGTGAAGTAGCCGATGATGCCTATCAGCATCATGATAAGATAAACCCCATCCGATGAGTCGAGCGAGAAACCCGGATCCGTCTGCATCTGCACAATGTCATGTTCGATGCTCAACTGCTGGATTCTCGCCAGTATGCAGCTGAACAAATCAGCGATGGGCAACCAGAGATACACCTGTATGTATCTGCACATCCACCCCGTGAGCGTACTCTGGAATCCGTCGTACACCGCTATGCCGAATGCCAGCGGCCCGAGTATCGACAGTACGATGAGGAAGAACGTCCTGAGCACGTCTATCATCAGCGACACCGCCTCGAACACCAGTTCCAGGATATAGCGGAAGCCGTCGCGTATCATCTTCTGCAGCTTGTACAGTCCGCGCTCCGCATACATCCCCGCCATCGTCGCCAAATCCGACGGCGATATGCCGAGATTTTCCAGTTCCTTGTCAAACTCCGCATCATCCACCAGATAGGCCGTCTCAGGGTTACGCTTCATCATCTCCGTCTCCAGTTCGTCCTTCTGCTGTCGCAGTTCCTCCAAGTCAAGCTTCTGCCCTTCAAGCATCGTGCTCACGCCCTGCACTATCGGACTCATCACACTGTTGAGCGTTCCGAGAACCAGCGTCGGGAAGAGCAGGATGCAGATGCCGATGGCGAACGGGCGCAGCATTGGGAACACGTCTATTGGCTCTGCCCGTGCCAGCGACTGCCATACCCTGTAGGCGATATAGAACAGCGCACCGAACCCGGCCACCGCCCTTGCCACGCCCGTCATCTGTGAGCAGAGCGGCATCATGTCGTCGTACAACTGGCGCAGGATGGTGTGGATGTTGTCCGTGTCGATGATTAGCAATAAGTCTGTCATCATTCCTGTTGAGCCTTTGGTTTACCAGTACTTCTGAGCCCCTTTGCCGTAGAGCTTCAGCACACGGTCGAGGTCGTGTTTCTTCTTGGCACGGAGGTACGACACGGAGATGTTCTTGTTGGTGTAGTAGTTGACGAGGTTACGGTAGTGTTTCATGTCACGGTAGCACTTGTCCACCACGTCCATCCTGTCCTTGTCGGTCATGGAGAGCGTCGAGATATTCACGACCGTCTTCAGTTCGTTGAGTACGCCCGTCGATTCCTCCAGCAGTTTCGTGTAGCCACTGGCAATCGCTGACAGTTCCTCAACGGAAAAGTTCTCGTCGTTCATCATCTTCTGGAACGAACCCACGTAGATGTCGGTGATGTCGCCCACCATGACAATGGTCTGCTGCACCTTGCGGGCATCGCGCACCAGGTTGTTCACGCTCTTCAGGGCATCGTAGTATTTCTTTCCCTGCTCGTAGATCTTCACCGTCTCCTTGAAGTTGTTGATCATATTTTCCGCAGTCGTGGAGGTCTGCACGATCTCACGGCAGGAGTTCACGATACCCTGTGCCAGATTGGTAGGGTCAACGACCGTCCACTGTGCACTGGCCTTGCCGACGAACAGCGTCAAACAGAGGCTCATCAATACGAATACTTTTGTTCTCATTTTCTTTTTGTTGTTAATGGTTTATTACTTGGTGCATGTCTGCACCGTTTACTTACTCTCTTCACGCCGCTTGTCGGCAAGTTGCCTGATGGCACCCTCGATGTCACCGCCCAGCTTCTCCGACAGCCGCTGCACCTCAATCTTCTCGGTCTCTTCCGTCGTGTAGGCAAGGTATTCCTCCGGGCTTACTTCCGTAGCGTACACCGCCGACTGCGTTCCGCCCAGACCTATCCACACCTCCTTATAGAACCGCGAGGGATTGTTGGCCTGGTTGATGCTCAGTATCTGCCCCTTTTCCTTCTCCGTCAGTCCGAGCAGGTTCTGTATCTGGTCGAACTTGTTCATGTACTTGCGTTGGTCGAGCAGAATCTTGCAGTCGGAGTTGTTGATGATGCTCTCCTTCACGATGGGCGATGATATGATGTCATCCACCTCCTGCGTCACCACCACAGCCTCGCCGAAGAACTTTCTCACCGTCTTGTACATGTAGAGCATGTAGGAGGCCATGTTTGCCGAGGTCAGCGCCTTCCACGCCTCTTCCACCACCAGCATCTTCCGCACTCCCTTCAGCCGTCGCATCTTGTTGATGAACGCCTCCATGATGATGATGGTCACCACGGGAAACAGTTCCTTGTTGTCCTTGATGGAGTCGATTTCAAACACGATGAAGCGTTTGCCCAGCAGGTCGATGTTCTCCTTCGAGTTCAGCAGGAAGTCGTAGCGTCCGCCTCGGTAGTACTGGCGAAGCGTGGTCAGGAAGTTGTCGATATTAAAGTCATCCTTCCCTACCTTGATGTCACGTTCCTGCATCTGCTGGCGGTACACGTCGCGCATGTACTCATAGAAGGTGTCGAAGCACGGCACAATGGTATGGTCTGCCTGGATCATGCTGATGTAAGCAGAAACCGCACTGCCCAACTCTCCCGATTCGGTCTTTGTGACTTCCTCGTTCTCACTCTTCCAGAGCGTCAGCAGCAGTGTCACTATCGAATCCTTCTTCTCCACGTCGAAAACGTAGTCATCCGTATAGAACGGGTTGAATGAAATCGGATGTTCCTCGGTGTAGGTGTAGTATATGCCATCCTGTCCGTGTGTCTTACGGTGGATCATGGCACACAGTCCCGCATACGAGTGTCCTGTATCAATCAGCACGACGTGCGTACCCTGCTCATAGTACTGGCGCACGACGTGGTTCATAAAGAAACTCTTTCCGCTGCCCGAAGGCCCAAGCACGAACTTGTTTCTATTCGTCGTGACACCCTTCTTCATCGGCAAGTCGCTGATGTCAATGTGCAGCGGCTTTCCCGTCAGCCTGTCCACCATTTTTATTCCAAATGGCGAGAGCGACGACCTGTAGTTGGTCTCTTCGGTAAACAGGCACACTGCTGGCTCGATGAACGTATAAAACGACTCTTCCGCAGGGAAGTCGCCCTCGTTGCCGGGGATGCCGGACCAGTAGAGTGTTGGGCAGTCGACGGTGTTGTGCCTTGGCATACACTCCATACTGGCCAACTGGCTTCCGATGTCGTTCTTGGCGTGCTTCAGTTCTTCAGCGTCGTCACTCCATGCTATGACGTTGTAGTGGGCACGGACGCTGATGAGTCCCTGGGAGTGCGCTTCGTTCAGGTACATGTCTATCCACTCCTTGTTGATGGCATTGCTCCGTGAGTAGCGGCTCAGCGACTGCATGTTCCTGGCCGTCTTCTCAAACCGCTGCAGGTTGTCATCACTGTTGTCGAGAATTACATATTGGTTATAGATGTGGTTACAGGGCAACAGCAGTCCCACGGGACTGGCGAATGACAGGCGGCAGTCGCTTCGGTCTGTACTCAGACGCTCGTAACGGACATCTGTTCCCACCTTGGCAGGCAGGTCGTTGACATCTGACAGGGTGAAGAGGCACAGACGGTTGTCGCCGATCTTCATCTCAGCAGGACTGAGGTCGATGTCTTGCAGCGAGGCGTTATCCTCTGGCATCAGCGACAGGTAGCGCTCTATCACCCCAGCCTTGCGACGGGTGCCTACAATCTCATTGTCACTCAACTTGTGCAGACGGATGAAGCCTGAGTCGTTCATGATGCGCTCGAACTGCTCCACGGACTCCAAGAAGCGACTGGCCGTTTCCCTGTTCAGTTCCTTCGGGATGATGTGGCCGCGGCACAGGGTGGAAAAATTGCTCTGCATCCTGTTTCTCTCTTTGGTGGTCTTGGTCAGGAAAAGATAGCACGTATGCTTCAGGAAAGGCCGCTCATTGAAATGTCTTTCGAAACTCCGTGATAGGAAACTCATGCCGTCCTTCTGCAATTCTGGCTTGTAGGTCTCGCGGATGAACCAGTCCTGCTTGTGGATGATGCTATAGTCGGGCAGTACCTTGATGGCCTTGCACCAGCAGCCGTGGATGGTCTCGTACTCCTGCGAGGTCACGGTGTAGAGTTCGGGCAGCGTCACCTCGAAGGCAACGGTCAGGTCTGCGTCCTTCGACACGATGCAGCCGTTCTCCACCGCCAGCAGGGGCAGCTTGTTCTCAATAGTCGTTGCTTTCAGCGTATTCCTCATTGTCGTTACACTTGTTTTTGATAATCAGGTATGGCTTGCGTCGGTTGATCAGGAAACGGGGATGCTGTCTGTTGGCCATTCGCTTCATCAGCCCGTGCTCCCCGTAGCGTCGGTTCAGGGCGAAGGTCTGCCAGACCAGGACGGAGGCAGACACGACACCCGTACCGATGCACGCCCACTGGTTGACGCCAGCGAGATAGAGGACCACGAAGAGGACAAAGACTGCAAGCAGCCCGCCCGCGAAGATGAAGAGATACTGGGCCTTCAACCCCTTGAACTCAACCGACTGGCCAATACCCTTGTTGATATTGTACTCAGCCATTGGTCGTTTTCCTTATACCTTATTACTATATACAGGCTTAGAGGAAGAACGAGCGAAGGATGGTAGCGGCCACGATGAGGAAGATACAGGCACCGAACCATGAGGCAGCGGTCTTCGAGGTGTCGGGATCGCCAGACGAGAACTTGCCATAGACCTTCACACCACCAATGAGTCCTACGACAGCACCGATAGCATAGATGAGCTTCGTTCCTGGTTCGAAGTAACTGGTTACCATAGAGGTGGCTTCGTTGATACCAGCGAGGCCGTTGCCCTGGGCCATCGCTGTTGTGGTTGCGGCAGCAATGAGGGCTGCACACACTACGATCTTCTTGTTTGCGAACTTCTTTACATTCATTTTCATTTTTCGTTTACGTTTTAATTGTTAATACTGTTGTTGACTGTGGATTGGATAATTGGATTCAGTGGTTCTTTGTGTCACCTCTATCCGTACTTTCTTTCCTTCATTCCTTTTCCTGTTTGGTTCTACACTAAGTCCTCGACATCGAAGTCTGCATATCGTTCAGCCATTGTGAACTTCTGTTGCAGCGGCTTCATACTTTCATCTTCCTTTGTCTGCTCGATTGCCTCGGACATTTCTTTCTTGTACTTGTCAATCATTCTGCGAATCTCACGACCGACTTCTGGAGCCTGATTGCAGATGTCATCAAGGAGCACTGTTTCATCCAGTGCCTTGTACATGTTTTCAGAAATCCTGCGTTCCTCTTCTTCGTCCAGGTCACACCTGTTAACTCCGAATTTCAGGTCGAGATCGTTGATAATGTCACCGTTAGCCATCGGTACATCCTGCTCTGAGAATATGTCATCCAGTTCCTCGTCCGGCACCTGTACGACAACCTTTTTGGTCTCAACTTCACAGTCTTCCGGCTTCACCTCCTGGGCAATCTCCTTGCCGTCCTCGGTCATCTCACCTCTGGCTACAGCAACCTTGCGCTCCGCCTCTTCCTTCACCTTTCGCCTCCGTTCCATTTCAGCTTTCATGTTGAAAGTGCTTTTACCTATGATGTCAGCATCTTCCGGTTGGGGGGCTGGAGAAGAGATATTGGTTGTTTCTTTTTCAGACTTCGCTACGGTTTTCTCCTGATAGTGATTGTAGATGATGAACTCATAGAGGATTGCCACCAGCAGAAAGAACATCAGGAAGGTAACCATTGCTTCTGCTGTTTACGGTTCCCGTTGTAACTGTTCTGGAGCAGACGGTCTATCTGTGCCTCGTAACGCATCAGATGGTCTGTCAACACCATGTCCACATAGCTGGAAATATTAACGCCTTCTATATCCAAGGCATTCACGATTCTGCGAATCCGCTCATGATAGGCGTCGCGCAGATAGGCCGACTTACCACGCCGTGCAGGTTTGTCCATCGGAGGATTGGAAAACAGATTCATGTATTCCTCGTCGAGATTGTCAAGCGGAGCCATGCGAAACCGTCCTTCTTCCTCTTCCTCAAAGCGACTTAACTCCACATCCAGGATGGCCTTGATTACCAGTTCGGCCTTATGACATTTGTCCATGAACTCATCCCAGTCCATCTTGTCCAGGGAATCTGTCCTACAGCCGTCAGATCCATCCTTCTTGCCCTGACGACACAGCATTTCTATAATATTTTTCATCATTCAGTCTTCTTTGCTTTTTAGTATTTCTTCGAATCTTTTCTTAAACAGAGCATCCACGCATCCGTCATACTTCTCAAAATGCTCATACAGCACATTGTCGATGTAGCCGGAAATGGAAAAGCTCTTCTGCCCAAGCATCTCTGCTATCTGTGAAATCCGCTCATGATACTTCCTGCGCACATAGCATGTCTTGCCTGTATGGACGTTGAAGTCGGGCTTCTTCACAAACAACTGCTGATATTCGTCTATCAGTGCGGGCTTCACTTCCTTCTGCGAAGGGCTTCTTACCTTCTGCCTGCCATCCTTCTGTGGCGAAGGATGCGGTTGCTCCTGTTCAGGCAGAGTCTTTGGCAGACTTATTGCCATCTCAGGCCGGACACTTTCTATAAGTGCTTCCGTGTCCACATCAATGTTCATGTTCTTCTGCATAGCCTCAGAGTTTTACGATGCCCAGCATCTCGTCTGCAAGTTCCTTGATGCAGCTGCCCTTGATAAGCGACTTGTCTGGCGGAAACATCGTCGAACGGAACAACGGACGCTTGTCTTCTGTATCACCCTCCCTGCGGAATCGCTTGCTGTCAGGTATCTCAGTTTCAAGGGCAGACAGACCCAGTTCCGAGATAATGCGGTCATAGACTTCATAGAGACGTGTCTTCTCACGGGCATCCACCATGTTCCAGACGAAGTACATCCCCTTGATGTTCGTCTTGCCTGTGGTCACCAGCTTGTCGTTGATCACCTTGGCGAATGTCAGCGAACTCTGCATCACCACCCTGTCTGCCGTAATCGGGCAGAAAACATAGTCCATGTGGGCGATTGTTCTCATTGTCCCCTTGTTGTTCATCGTGCCAGGCAGATCAAAGAAGATGATGTCGAAGTCCTGCTGCTTCATCATCTCTCCTGCCGTCTCGATGGCTGTCTCCGGGCGGCTCTCGATAATCGGATACGAGCGCTTGCCAATTCTCTTGTATAACTCCGAGCACTGGTTGGCGAGCATCTTGTTCTCCTTGATGTTCTCCATGTCGCGGTTGCGCATGTCCGACACACTGAACTGGGGAAAGTCGCAGTCCACGACACCCACGTTCAAGCCTTTCACATAGTGCAGATAGCTTGCCATCAGCACCGTCAGCGTAGTTTTGCCTGCCCCTCCTTTCTGTGTGGAGAAGGCGACGAATTTTGCTTCTTTCATTTCTCTGTACATTTTATAAGTTACACATTACATCCGTCTATCAGTCCATCCCGTGAGACTGACATCCATCCTCAGGTCATGCCTGACGGATGGTATTCCATCAGTTGGGTGTGACTGCCATCCATCGGTTCCAATGTCCATCCCGCCATACGTCCGTTGCAACTTCAGTCCATACGTCCATTGCACCATCCGTCCATCCATCCGTTGTGAATGTGTAAAGGAAGGCCATCCGTCCCGATTGACGGTGCAAAGGAACAATGATTCCATGAGCCAGCCAAATTTTCAGAGCCGCTTGGCTCCCGTGGCCCCGATAGCGGGTGCCAGCAGTGCCATTTCCAAGAAATATTTTATTCACATTGTACACGGTTGAACTCCCATATCTCAGGAATAGCCGACCTTTGCAACCGCAAAAGCCAATCAGTGGGCGACGAATATATCGGCAAGACCGGTTATTGGGCTGTTGAAGCGACTAATCCGTCCGCAAGGCGGATTACTTATGCCCGCAGGAGCATAGCAAGGTATGTTTCGGGTTACTCGGAATGCTTCCGGTAACTCTCGAAACCGCACCTTGCCCTTGCAGGGGGCTGGGGTCTTACTCCGAAGTCGTAATCCCCTTTGAAACGTCGCTAGCGCGATAACACTGGCTTGCAGGAAGCGAAAGTAACGATATAGAATATATGTATATGGAAGAAAAGAAGAAACGAAAAGGGGGAAGAATCCCCAAGAACAACAAGCGCACTCACTGCGTGATGGTACGGTTCGATGACACTGAATGGGCGAGATTCCTCACGCTCTACGAGCAGTCCGGGGTCTATGCCAAGGCAGTTTTTGTCAAATCAAGGGTGTTTGGTGAACCGTTCAAGGTGATCAAAGTTGACCACAACACGATTCAGTTCTGTGAACAGCTGTCATCATTTCATGCTCAGTTTCGTGGCGTAGCAGTCAATTACAATCAGGTAGTGAAGGAGTTGCGCAGCCATTTTTCCGAGAAAAAGGCAATGGCCTTGCTCTATCGTCTGGAGTCTATGACCCGTCAGATGATGGAGCAGGGACAGCAGATTGTGGCACTGGCAAAGGAGGCAAAAGAAAAATGGTTGCTAAAATAACGATTGGAAGTTCCCTTTTCGGTGCTATCAAGTATAACGCCGAAAAGGTGAATGAGGGTAAGGGGCAGCTATTGGACACAAACAGAGTGTACAATGCAGGAAACGGTAAGATTGATGTCGCCCAAGTCTTACAGGACTTCGAGCGGTGGATGCCGTTAAAGACAAGAACGGAGAAGCCTTTCCTGCATGTCTCTCTTAATCCACATCCTGATGATAAGTTGACGGACGGGGAACTGACACAGATTGCCCATGAGTATATGGAGCGCATGGGCTATGGTGACCAGCCTTATATCATCGTCAAGCACGAGGATATAGACCGCCACCATATCCACATCGTTTCAGTCAGGGTGAATGAGCAGGGAAAGTGTGTCGATAAGTCTTTCAACTATCCCAGGAGCAAACGGATTACCCGTGACATAGAAAGGGAATACGGACTACATCCCGCTGACAAAAAGCAGGAAAGGCAGTCGGTTAATCCTCTGCATCCCGTCAATCCGTATGAAGGTGACGTGAAGAAACAAGTAGGCAATACGGTCAAGGCTGTGTTCCACGCCTACCAGTTTCAGACCATTGGCGAACTCCGTGCACTGTTGTCGCTTTACAATCTGGCCGTCGAGGAAGTAAGGGGCAATGTCCGAGGTCAGGACTATAATGGTCTTGTCTATTCTGTAATTGATGCCAATGGCAATAAAGTGGGCAATCCGTTCAAGTCATCCCTGTTTGGCAAGTCCGTCGGCTACGAGGCATTACAGAAAAAAGCTGCATTCTCAAAGAAGAACATCAAGGATAGGAATCTGACTGAGCCGACCAAGAAAGTCTTAGAGTACGCACTTAAACGGACTTACGACAAGGACAAATTTGTCAGGAAGCTCAAAGAGAAAGGTGTTGATTGTGTCTTCCGCTATACGGATGAGGGTAGGATCTACGGTGCAACATTCATCGACCATCGTACCCATTGTGTCCTCAACGGTTCCCGTATGGGCAAGGATTATTCAGCCAATGCGCTTGAACAGCACTTCAATACGCCGCCAGAGGAACAGATTCCTTTCAAGGAAAAGGAAGAATTGGAGGAACAGCCGAATACTGGCAGCGCATCGGCAGAAGGACAGCAACAATATACTTCTCACGATGAGCAGGAGCATTACGAAAGCAAAGGCGGTTTCGCATCATTCCTTGATGCACTTGACTTCCTCAATACTGACAATCCTGTCACTGATGCAGAGGAAGAGGCATTCCGTCGCAGGTTACAGCGCAAGAAGAAAAAGCGTCGTGGCCCGAGACTTTAACCAGATAACAATAGTATCAACAATTTAATTCAATTGTATTATGCAACAAGAAGATGATTTAAGGGCATTGGCGAAAATCATGGATTTTCTCCGTGCCGTGAGTATTATTCTCGTAGTAATGAACGTCTATTGGTACAGCTATGCCAGTATCGTGGAGTGGCACCTGAATATCGGTGTGGTTGATCGCATTATGATGAACTTCAATCGTACCGCAGGACTGTTTCATTCCACGCTCTACACAAAACTGTTTTCCGTCCTTCTTCTTGCCCTGTCATGCATGGGTACGAAAGGCGTGAAGGAGGAAAAGATTACTTGGAAGCACATTGGCATAGCACTGACCATTGGCTTCATCCTGTTTTTCCTTAACTGGTGGGTTCTCAATTTGCCACTGCCCTTTGAGTTCTGCACAGCCCTGTACATCCTAACGCTGACCATAGGCTATATTGGTCTGCTGATGGGTGGTCTTTGGATGAGCCGTCTGCTTCAGAACAACCTCATGGATGATGTTTTCAACAATGAGAACGAATCATTTATGCAGGAAACACGCTTGATGGAGAACGAGTATTCTGTCAATCTGCCGACACGCTTCTACTACAAAAAGAAGTGGCACAAGGGTTGGATTAACGTGGTTAATCCTTTCCGTGCCACAATCGTACTCGGTACTCCTGGTAGTGGTAAGTCGTATGCCATCGTCAACAACTTCATCAAGCAGCAGATAGAGAAAGGCTATTCACTCTACTGCTACGATTACAAGTACCCGGACTTGTCGATGATTGCCTACAACCATCTGATGAATCACATGGATAGTTATAAGGTGAAGCCCAGGTTCTATGTGATTAACTTTGATGACCCGCGCAGGAGTCACCGCTGCAATCCCATTCACCCAGACTTCATGACGGATATATCGGATGCCTACGAGTCTGCCTACACCATCATGCTTAACCTTAACAAGACGTGGGTGCAGAAGCAGGGAGATTTCTTCGTAGAGTCGCCTATCATCCTGTTTGCCGCCATCATTTGGTTCCTCCGTCTCTATGAGGATGGTAAGTATTGCACATTCCCCCATGCCGTGGAACTATTGAATCAGAAATACGAGGATATATTTCCGATTCTTTCCAGTTATCCCGAACTGGAAAACTACATGTCACCTTTCATCGATGCATGGCAGGGAGGTGCCGCTGATCAGTTACAGGGTCAGATTGCATCTGCCAAGATTCCTCTGTCCCGAATGATTTCACCGCAACTCTATTGGGTGATGTCTGCCAGTGAGTTCACGCTCGACATCAACAATCCCAATGAGCCGAAAATCCTGTGTGTCGGCAATAATCCCGACCGTCAGAATATCTACGGTGCTGCCCTTGGCCTGTATAACAGTCGTATCGTGAAACTTATCAACAAAAAAGGAATGCTCAAATCCTCAGTCATCATTGACGAGTTGCCTACTATCTATTTCAAGGGATTGGATAACTTGATTGCCACCGCCCGAAGCAATAAGGTTGCAGTCTGTCTCGGTTTTCAAGATTTCAGCCAGTTAGTCCGCGACTATGGCGATAAGGAGGCAAAGGTCGTACAAAATACCGTAGGCAATATCTTCAGCGGTCAAGTTGTAGGAGAAACTGCCAAAACATTGAGTGAGCGTTTCGGCAAGGTTCTCCAGAAACGACAGTCCATGACAATCAATCGCCAAGATACTTCCACTTCTATCAATACCCAGATGGACAGTCTGATTCCTGCCAGCAAGATTTCTGGCTTAACCCAAGGTATGTTTGTCGGTGCCGTCTCTGACAACTTCGATGAGCGCATCGATCAGAAAATCTTCCATGCTGAGATAGTTGTTGACACAGAGAAAGTTTCCAAAGAAACCAAAATCTACAAGCCTATCCCCGTTATCACAGATTTCACAGATGAGGACGGCAACGACAATATGGATCAGATGGTTCGTCAAAACTACGACCGTATCAAAGCGGAGGTCAGACAGATTGTAAGCGAAGAACTACGACGGATTTCTGATGACCCAGAACTATCCAAACTTATCAAGAAGTAACTTTTATCGGAGTATTCGTTTTCCAATGCGAATACTCCGATTTCCTCATTTGACGACAGCGATATACCAAATGATAATCACCACCAACTGATGTAACAACTGGTCAAAGCCATATAACATCCAGTAGGGCTTATGTCGATTGTCCGACCAATATGGGAATCGATTAGAGATTTTTGCTTTTAATACGTCTATAGCAAAGTGCGAAACAAGTTCTGTCATCATCAATACCAACAACAGTTGCCATCCTACACCATAAACCAATAGGCACAAACCTATCAATACTGCATGAATGGCAGCATGAAGTGCTATCGGCCATAGATTCCTTCCATCTGACTTTGCCCGAATCATCACAGGCATCGTCAGACAGAAGTCAGCCAAATAATGGCAAACCAATAGCGCTATCAGCAATAGAACAACATTCGTCATATAATTATCCAAGTTTAGTCAGATATTGCCAAGCGCAAAGATATTTCCGTAGCCGAGCCACATCTTCGTCTTTTATTTCAATCAATCGTCGAATATCCATATTGTCCTCCAAGTCGGCAATCTTCACCTCCCTGCCGATGGCATTTTTTGCCGCTCTACACACGAAGTCTTCATAGTTTTCTCCCTCTTGTTTTGTTACAGACAATACTGCATTTATGATTTCTTTAGGGAAGCCCTCGCTTCTTAAATAATCTGCCGTTACATCGGTGTCCTCTATTGTGTCATGGAGTAAAGCCAATTTTTGCCCTTGGATCTTTGCACCTCTCAGCCACACGTATTGGATGCATCACATACTCACGCTCCGACTTGTCTTTGTGTCCATCATGAGCACAAATAGCTATCCGCAGGGCATGGTCATATAATTCGTTCCAATCCTTCATGGTTAATACTTGCATTTAATGGGCATATGCAGAGAAATGAATGCTATTCTCTTTCAGGAACGCTCCTAACGTGTCGAAACAGAAGCGTTCTTTTACAGCAATGAACAAGTCATCAAGCGTTTCTACGTTGAGTGCCTTCATCAGTTCATATGCATCAACGTCCCAGATGTCACGTTCTATACTGGCATCTTCCCAACAACTGAATTCTCCCTTTGTTACGGAAGCACCGTAGCCTCTGCTGAAAATTTCTGTTCGTTCAGGCATAGCCTTTAATTCCTCTCTCGTCATAATAACAATCCCTTATTCGTGTCGGGCGCAACTACTAATCCACCAACGATCTATAATACTCTTCATCTCTTGTGTTTTGCATACAAACGCTGTCATAGAGTTCGATTCTAACATAATCCATCCCATCACCCATCGGTTGGTTCGGTTCTTCTAAACGTGTGTAGTCGAATCCGTCCCACGTCATTTCAATCCTACCCTGAGGAACTTCCCAGAATAGGTTAATCTCATGCGGCTTAGGCATAACACCGCCATAGCCGTGGTCATTATAGTATGGCGACACCAACAGGCTCCTCTTCATATAGTCAAGCATGGGCTGTATTTCCTCCTCACTCAGCCGCCGTTCAGTTACAAGATTGAGATGCACGATTACGTCTGTTCCGTATGTATAAATCTTGCAAGGCCCAAACACAGGAAGTTCTGCCCGTTGTAGATGAAACTCTTTGTGTGGAATGTTGAGAGAAACAAGATTACCTATTTTGAGATGCTGTTCGCCGACAAACATATTGAAGTCATCGGAGGCTCGCCATTCCCTCAGATATTTGATGAGCGGCTTCAATTTACGTCTCGCTTCAATGGCATCTTTCTGCGAGAAGTCCAAAGAGGACGTCTTCAGCTCTTCACATTGATAATAATTGAACCAGAGTTTTAATCCGACTTTATCAACCTGTGCAGCATGTCTTTCTGCTTCAAGACTCATGTCTGGCAGTTCTTCACATGCACCACAGACTCTCATGCTCTCATAGTTGACATGTCCCGTTTGTATATGCTCAAACTCATAATGGCTTGTCTGACCAAAGTCAATTATCTGGCCACCAGCCCTGACTTCTTTCTTGTCATAGTCAACTTCCAGGTTGCCTAAAGACCTATAAATAATCATGCTCATATTACAACGGTTTCTTAGTTTTTGTCTTTATATTTGTCTGCAATCATCATTGCCATATTTCGGCAAGTGATGTTCAGTTCTCGCAACAACGGGGCTGATGAATCCTCCGCTTCATACCAAATACTCAGACAATTAGTGTGATAATGATTATCTCCATATACCCAACATGTGCTGACTCTAATTGTAACTGGACTTGAATGTTCCTCCCGAATCCAACGCCAGTGAGAACTTCCCTGTGAGAAATAATCCCAGCCATCATACTTCTGGAATACGAAGCCAGCAGGCATCATCTTGCTTATCTCTTCAATAAGTTCGAACGCATCATAGTCACGCTTAAATCCATTATTCCATCCAAATTCTACGATATACTTCTCCTTTTGGTCTATATCCTCCTCTTTTATAACGCCAAAGACGCCCTCCTTTCTGCTGCTGCCACTCTGAAACTTCTGAGACAACCAGGTACACAGGTTTTCAAACTCAGTTCCCGCCGTCGAGCGGCTTTCCTCTTCTCTTATGACAATATGCTTTTCTTTCTCATCATTGGCAACATATATCCGCAGAAACGGTTCTCTGACAAAATCTCGTATGGGTAAATCCCATGAAGATTCATCCTCCTCCCAATACCCAGCAGCATATCTATAGCCTAATACATGCTCTGGCTCAAAGTCTTCGCCAAGCTTCTCTCTCAGCAAAATAGGAATATTATTATTCAGTTTACTCATATTGTTCTATTTAAAGTGTTCATCAAAATAGTCTGCAACCTTCTGCATCTTGTTTTTAAACATTGGTGAACATTCAATAATGTCCTGTTGGCGCAAGCCATAGACCTCATTGAACATCAATTTCACTTCGCCGTAATTTTTATGACAATATAATTTAAACTCTGGTTTAAGGAAAGCGTGCAGGTCACCACATACTTTTAGCCAGAAGTTATAGAGGTCAGCTTCATTGTCAAGATGCAAGCGTTTTGCAATACCCTCGTAGTCGACAGGCGAATGACCTGCAACGAATAAACAATCATTGAGGTCAATACCTCCATTTGAATGAATGGCAACACCTTCTTCCTCTTGAACCTTTTCTATCGCCTGTTTGAATTCCGGACAAAGAGCAATATCCGCAAGTTTGGCATAATACACTGGTTCTCCTATGTCATAGTCTCCAACCTCAGAATAAGGATAGATAGCCCACACACTCAACTCCCGATCCTTGTACTTGATTTTGTCTTTGTATGTCAAGGTGTCGGAATCATAGAAAACGTGAATCGTCTCTCCTCTCGGAGAAACAATCTCCTTAAGTTTTTGTGCGACCATTCCCATTAGGCTTTCCTTATGCCACAGAGCCTTCTTCTCTTCTTTGGCAGCAAGTTTGAGTTTCTGAAGAATGTCATCCTTGCGTTCATCGAAGTATGCTTTCACTTTTTCCATGTCATCCTTGAATAATGATTCTTTATGGATAATGGCTTGCTTTGAAACATCATCTGTAGCCCTCACACAAAGTCTTGCATCCTCTACTACGACAGAATAGTGAGATAAAAGAGCATTCAGTTCATGAGCTATAGAAAGAAGGGTTTCCGTCTTCCACTGATTGCCTTTTGGGCTCCAAACCCATTCCCGTTCCGTTAGTCCGATGCCCTCATACTCTTTCTCCAATAAATATATTTCACAAGTTCTAAAGCTTATAGTATCAGAGATGATAATCTCAACAACTTCCTCAGACTTCATCTCGGTGATGAAATCATAGAAATCGCTGTGACGAGCCAAATCATCCAAGAGAACATGACACAGGCCATAGTCATCAAAGCGAATCGGATTGCTATACCAGCTTTCATAATAGAAATCACCTGGCACGTTTCCTGTTATAATCTTCTTTCCTTTTTCAGCCGCTCTGTCACAGAAATGTTTTACAACGTCTTCCTTCCTCATATTCGTAACTTTTCATTTGTTCAGCAAATACTCAACCACAGAATTCCAGTCAGGGAATCGCTCAGACCCGAACTGAATCCATTCACCCTGGAACTCGCTGGTGCCGTTCTTACCACGGTCATCAATCAGATAGTCACCCTCCACAAGGTCTTTTCGGTGGGTGATAATCATTCGTTTATGGAAAATGTCATCAAAGTATTTGGTCACCCAAGTCACTTTATCAGACCATGCGGAAGGATTCTTCCAAGGAGCCGTAGAGAGGATAAACACATCATAAATCTCTGCCAGTTTATGAACCGCCTCAATAGCTCCAGGCATTGGCTCCATCTTACCGAACAATCCAGGGATCTCGTCCAAACGGTCTTTGTCACCAGAGCCTTTAGCCCTGTACTGATTCTTGGTTTCTTCATCAATCTTGTCAAGTCCAGATTGAAAATCAACCAGTACATTGTCCATGTCAAAAAACAATCTCTTCTTCATATTTCCCCATTGTTAATCAAACCTCAGCATACTAAAGCGAATCGATCAGTTCGTTCACTTCATCTAAATCCTTTTTATTATTTAAGTTGGCATAATTAAAAAAGGTGATAAAAACATTTTCAGATGTAGGGTCTGGAATAATAGTAACAATTGTGTTGTTTTTTCTAACCATAGCACCATAATCCCCTTTCACCAAACGGAATCCCATATCAATAAGTTGATTAGCCACACTCTCTGTTAAATCAAGGTAGTTTTGGTTGGTCGAAATTACATAATCCACACGACGCAGACGAGTGTCCCTATCAAAAATAGCTTTTGAATTTTGGACTGCAAACGACAAATTTAGTTTTTTGTCTTTATATCGAAACGGAAGGGATTTTTCGTAAATATTTTCCTTTTCTTTTATCATACTGTGAGCACCTATAGACCTTAATGACTCTTCCACATCATTTTCCTTTATTTCCCATAGAGATTTGTCATTTTCAATTGAACCCATTAGATGAAAGACTATGTCGTTAAGTGAACAATAATATGAATTCACTTTTTCTGAAATAGCTTTTATACTATAAAACGGATATTTCCTACGAGCCTCTGAAATATAATCGTCAGACAGGTAAAATACCGAACTTTTCTTTACTGCGTCTTTTGACAAAACAGGCATTGTTCCATTGATTACGACTTTTTCTAAAGCGGAACAAAACAATCCACACACACCAATCTTTTTTACATTATACGGTAGTACTATCTCTTTTAAATTCTGACATGACACAAATGCAAAATCCTCTATGGTATTTAAACTGACTGGTAGTGTTAATTGGTTTAAAATGTCATATTCCTCAAGGAATTCAAAATCAAAAGCACCTTTCTTAATAGTTGTTACCCCCTCAGGAACCGTATAAGATCTTGCCTTAGCAACAGGATAGAGAACAAGTGTGTCAAGGCGATTGTTAAACAACACCCCATCAATGGAACAATAGTGTTTGTTTCCCTTTGCAACTTCAATTTGTCTTAGTGGATTAATTATAAAAGCGTTCTCTCCTATGTATGAAACATTTGTAGGTAGCGACAACTCTGTTAGAGCACAATAACCAAAAGCTTCTTTACCAATGGTACGCAATGATGAACCAAAAGACACAGTCTGGAGATTCTCGTTGTGCCAAAAAGCTTGTTCTCCAATATCTACAATACCATCAGGCAACATTAATGTTCTAATTCTAGACCAAATAAATGCATTTTTCCCAATACTTCGTAAGGTAGATGGTAGAGTGATGCTTAATAATGATTTATTCCATCCAAAGGCTGCTTCCGCAATAGTCTGCACGCCCTCAGAGATATTAATTGCTTTTAATTTACTACTTGAGAAAGCAGACTTTCCTATATGCCGTACATGGGAAGGTACAGTAAACTCATCACTATCCATGCGGGATGGGGCATAAACAAGTATGCTTCCGTCCTTACTATACAAGACATTTTCGATAGTCTTCAGGTGTTTATTATTCTTATCTACATCTATTATAATTAAATTGTAGCAATGAGAGAATGCATCTCCAGTTATAAATTTTACAGAACTACCAAATTTGATTCTCATCAAAGAACTGCAACCATAGAATGCGCTTCCCTTAATGCTATCAACTGTAGACGATATCTCAACAACGCTGAGTTTTGTTAGTTCACGGAAAGCATTTTCCGCTATACTTGTTACTTTATATTTTTTGCCATTAATAATAGCTGTATTCGGAATATGAATACTCTTATCACCAGCAAACGTTTTTGAGCCTTCATATAAAACTTCACTTGCAAATATGGCTTCTTTGTACGGTTTTCCTATCGTAGATATATAATCAGATTTTTCTTCCTCAGAAAAAGTTTTTTCGACATCAATATATTTCGCGAGTTCAACAGTCCCTTGTTTCTCCGAGGTTATTCCAAACTTATAGTGACCATCCCGATGAGTTTGAGATAATCCGCAAGTGTAGCACGCAAAATAAATAATTAAAACAACAATATACCTATTCATTTGTTATTATTTAAAAATTATTAATCCATGTTATATACTCTGTAAAGTCCTGATTGAAAATCAACCAGTACATTGTCCATGTCAAAAAATAGTCGCTTCTTCATATTTCTTTGTTTAATTGCTTCCACCCCACCAATGGAACTCTATGTTGTTATCTTCCATGAACTGACGGGCAATGTCATAGCCACATTCATTCCCAAAGCGTTTTTCCAACTCATTCATCAACGCCTCCTCTGTATGTACATTTAACGTCTCCATCAGCCTGTCTTGGTTGCAACTGACTTCCTGAGAAGATGTTCTCGTCTCTTCACTGATAGAAACTCGCCTGTTATAGATGCTTGCCACTACCACAACAATACAGCCCGGCTTGACATTTCCCTTCGTTGTCCATATCGTTTTTTGTACATATTCCATCATTCATTACCCTTCATCCGTGTCGGGCGCAACTTCTAATTGGTTAGTAGATTCATCACTATTATCGGCAGAAGACTCCATAACTTTGGTACAGAGCCGGTCAATCTTCATTTTTTCTTAAAATAATCTACAATCCAGCCCCAGATGGTTTTCATCTCGCTTGGATAATCATTATCTATCCTATATCGTCTATTCTTCGTGATAATATAAAACGAAGATTGGGGATCCATGTAATCATAGTAATCATGTTGAGTGCTACCGATACTCAAGTCATCACTATCTGCCTCAATTGAACACCTATCGGTATGGAACGTCCTAGTATATTTAGAGCCTATGGATCCCTCTTCATTCACCACACAGACAATATCGTCAAGATTGATGATTGCCAATCTATAGCTATCAGATCTATACATACCACCGATGAATTCGTTGGTTACCAAAACCTTTTTCTCTAAGTACAACGCGCTCCATGGAGTCACGGCATCTGGTTCACCATAGTCTTTGGAAAGAAGAATATCCTCTCCAGACGACAATGATTTTATCTTCATGATTGGTTTTCCATTTCCGTCTACACGCATTTGAAAAGAGCCTTGTTTTACCCAACCACTACCGTCGTCGTAATAACCAGCATCGTCATAAACAACTGGAACTACCACGTCACCCTTTATATTTATAAAACCATATTTCCCATTTTTCTTCACACAGGCTAATCTTCTCGGAGATTTTTCGTACTCCAACCCATCACTTAATGGGAATGCCGGAACACCTTCCTGAGTGAAATATTCATATTTACAGTCAAAATCCCCAATAAAAGTCCTTATCTCGAAACATCCATATGCATATTCTGCAGTATCTATAACTTTATATTTTATAGGTATTATTTCTTTACCATCCAAATCAAAAACTCCACGCTTGCCCCCTTTGGAAACTACCACGAAATGTTCTCTCATGAAATTATTTAAATCTGAAGCATGCAAGTTATTAATCTCATCCATTATAACAGGGATTATTTCCTTGCCAGTTTCAGCATTATAAAGTCCAATCTTTCTTCCTGAAATGACAACTATATTACCACGTGGAACCAACCCCAATGTATAAACCCTATCCCATATAGCAGGAAGGCATATCTTTCCAGATGAATCTATTATTCCCCATTTGTTTTCACGCTTGATTTCATTATAGCTATTCGTTGAATAAAATTTATCATATTCTATCGGCAAAACTATATTTCCTTCAGCATCTATCAAACCGTACTTATCCCCATCTTTTACTAAAGACAAACGAAAATATTCCCCTACTATTTCCATACAAATATTGGTTATTATCTGTTTGCAATGTTTACGTTGTAATACTCAGGATTATCCGTCACTTCCTCAATGATGTTGAGGAATGGTGGAAAAGAGATGGCTTCGTCCTCTGCGACATCTTCTATTTCCAACAAGCAGTGAGGTAACTTCGGACTCACGAACGTATCAAGTTCGTAATATCTATTGTCCCAAACAAAGCAACGACGATGTTTGTGAATTGTCTGCTTGTCAGGATTAGCAGAATTCATTAGGTTGATATATTCCGATGGTGTAATCTGTCGTTCTACTTCGATCCGCTGATTGGACGATATAAATTTCTTAGTGGTCAAGAAATAAGCATAGTGGCCATTCTCTCCTCTCTTTCTGACACGTGACTCTTCTCCATTCCGCTTCATCAGATATGTTTGGTATATATCCATCTCTCTGCTATCAGTTATGTCGCCTACGACATCCACCAAGAACTTACGTTCCGTCTCTGTCGGCTCAGGTATTCCCAAAACAGAAGAAATCTCCGCCAGAACAGCATTGAGTTTATCCTCAAACGTACCACTGTTAGCAACTACACGAAGATGAGGGTGTCCCGTCCAAGCCTTGATAATCTTATCATCCAGAGCAACAGCCTGTTCAATATTCTCTGTGCGACTGCTGTTGTTCTCACAAGTGTAGAATTCCTCAGCTCCTTTGGCGGCAGTACACAGATGCAACACTGCATCGTATCGCTTATCGCGCACCTCCACATCGTTCAGTCCCATTTCTTCGAGCAGGGCTTGCCACATATCGCTGCTCATATAAGCTGCAACATCCATCATGCCGCGGTCATAGACAATAATTGTGGGCTTCCCTGTTTTTTCTGCCATCTTTCGGAAACTATTCTCCGTATGCAATTGGAAGGACAGCAACTGCTTCTCACTCTCAAAGAACAGCCCTTTATCATCCGTTAGAAAATTCACACCCGCCTGGTTGAAAAGAGTAGCAGCCTCCGGCTGTGCATAAACGTCATATCCACGATACGTGAAATACTCAATAATCCTTGCCAGTGCTGTGGTCTTTCCTGCACACGGCCCGCCTGTTAAAACGATATTCGTAATGTCTTTCATAACTTAATATCCTATAGAAATACTGTTAATACCAGTTCCTGCATAGAGCCCTTTTCCTTTCATGTCCATATGAAACATGTCGTCCTCTCCCGTCGTAACCTTTAAACCAAAGGACTTCAATGTAACCACCATCCACCACATGGTACCATGCTCACCCAACTGGATGTCGATAACTCGGTGAAGCTTGCCGTCTTCGTTGCGGGTTCGCATCGTCACCACCATCTTATAAATCTTGCCGAAGCTGTCATTGTAGTCTTTCGAATACGTTTTCCCCTCATAATGCTTCCTCTCTTGGCTCGCAGTAAGGCCACTCTTTGTAAAGAGATCAAGGAAAGGAACATCGTCCTGCATACCCGTCTTCTTCTCCTGCACAAGCAACTTTGCCAATTCTTTCACGTCTAAGTCACGACATTGCGCATGCAAGCATAGATTGCCTGCCAGAAGTATGACGATAATTATCATTGTTTTTACTGTCTGTTTCATTTTTTTACTCTTAATCCGTGTATAGCTTACCTCTATTATTCATATACTATTCGTGGTCTTTTTTATCGTAGAGAATAGAACTTACTAATAAATGGGCCCACCAACATCGTCTCGTTATCAGGTACAAAAGCAAAATTCAGAATATACTTTTTCTTATGAAGTTTGTCATTGTCAGTATAACACTCTATCTTGGCACCCAATAATTGATTTAGCTGCCTTATAAACTCGCATCCCACAAAATTACCTCTCGTGGTTCTGAATTCCTCTTCCCCATTCTTTATAACGACAAGAACCTCATCATCGTCAGACTCTTTATTTATTACCATTTCATATTTTGCTGAAGCAAATATTTTATAAAGAGGCTTTCCCCATGCTAACAGGAAAATACCAAGGAACACTATCAACATGCCCCATATTACTGAGATTCTTCCATTTGGATATTCCATATACAAAGAAAACGTAAACCATAGCCATGCCAGATCTATTATAGCATTAGCAACAAACGTCTTCTTTCTCTTCAATATCCAGACATACCATTTTTCATTTAACACGATACTATTTTCAACCATATTCATATACCCTTCATCCGTGTCGGGCACAACTACTTAACCTTTTATATTTAAACTTATAATCTACATTACTGGGCTAATATGACTCCCCAGACTTTGCCATCTTCTTCAACTTTTGTACTTTTTGAACTCATTGTATTAGGTGCAACAAACCAATATTCTGGGCTATGCTCCGTTTCAATATAAGAATGAGGGTTAATATCCACATTTTCTTCATATTCGTCTGATGACCTGTACCCGTGCAGCCCTGCTGGGTTATGGGAATAAAACTCTTGTTTAGAATAAAACTCTTGTTTAAGGCAAAATTTCTTGTCGGTATTATTAAATATATAATACTTGTCTTTGTTTACCTTTACATTTTTTCCGTCTATGGTTATTGAGTTACCAATAATCACACATGAAATATAATCGAATCCCTTTTCATCTTCAATGATTTTATATGCATCGCTGAACTGGGATCTAATAAAAAAAGAAATAAGGAATGGGAAAACAAGAATGTAAAGTATAAAAAAGACAGATTTATACAGTCCCACGATTACGTTTTTCGAAAAAAAATCTGAAAAGCGTTCCTGCAAATAGCGAAGAACAGTTAAAAGAGCATCATTTAAAGCCTTTTTTTCTGAAATAAAAGAATATAAAGTACAAAATATGCATACTACCAACAAAATGACTGCGATAGTAATAACAGAGAAAAGGTAATTACTGATAATCATAACCAATTACCCTAAATCCGTGCCGGGCGCAACTTCTCAAAAACACTTGTATTATTAACATCTCAAAGAATTATTATAAAATCACTCATCAGGAAGTTATCGTTTCCTTTTTAGAAGCAAAAGTTTAATGACAAGATAAACAGAGTATAAGGCACAAAGGCCTGAAAATACGAGGAACATTCCATTATCTACATACTGTCCGTCACCGATAGATGTAGAATAGTGAATGGGAATACATACAATTGCCACTATAAGTCCAATAATAGTATTTCTGATTAATACTCTTTTCTGAACATCCATCTGTTCAGAATTATCGGAACTGATTTCTTTCAATTTCTCTATTATACTCGTATTATTGCACATTTCTTCAAGTTCTTGGTAGAAATTTTCAATTGCAGGCTTCGCCTTTTGATTGTACCAACCAGCAATGGAAACAAAAATAGCCGCGCCAATAAATACGATGAAATGCTGTTTTGCAAGCATCTGTGGATATATCAACGCAGCTAATCCATATAAAGCAACAATAATAACGACCGCCAATAGTAACCCCATCAATATGGGGACATCCTTATTAATATCATACACACCATTTTTCTTTGGTTCGATAGTCAACTTTACACCTTGATATTTCAAGGATAGATAGTCACTATGCATTTTTACCCAAGGATGCTTTGTGGCAATAATGACTTTCAAATGGTCAAGAGTCTTGACGCTGTTCAATGTAATTTCCATATATTCTCATTTTTTAATTGTTGTATTCATATTCGATGTAACTCAAAGGGCAAGGCGTAAGCCAAGGTAGATATATCGGAATGTCGGTCTAAAACGGTTACGACGAGAAACGCGACAATTCCTCGCATCGCTGTCAAAACCACCGCCTCGGTACACGTAATTACCCCCATTCACATCACCTCTTGGGTCAATCTGTTCGCAACTGTCGTAGCTACCATACATATCTTGACACCATTCCCACACATTGCCACTCATGTCGTAAAGGCCTAACTCGTTGGGGCTTTTCCAACCTACTTTGTGTGTCCTATTATCATTGGTGGTCTTAGTATACCATGCAACATCATCAATGTTGTTGCTACCTGCGTACTTATATCCTTTACTTTTATCGCCTCCACGGGCAGCATACTCCCATTCCGCCTCAGTGGGAAGGCGATAATTCCTTCCTGTCAGTTTGTTCAGTTTGTTAATGAACTTCTGACAGTCTTCATATGACACTTGCTCCACAGGATGCTTATCGCCCTTGAAGTTTGACGGGTTGTTGTCCATCACGGCTGTCCACAACTCCTGAGTCACCTCGTAACGACAGATATAAAATGGAGAGAGAGTTACCTTATGAATAGGCTTTTCGTCTTCATAGGCCTCTTCATCATCATTTCCCATATTAAAGGATCCTCCTTCGATGTAAACCATATCCTTAAACAAGGACTCAAAGAGGGTGCGATACTTGGAAAATCTCATGAGTAAATTTGCCTTTTCCTTTTCTTCCTCTTCTCGTCTGCGACGTTCTTCTGCCTCTTTCTGGCGGTCTACAGCCTCTTCTATGGTTTTATTTATTATGTCACCTACACTTTCAGGTATCTCATTATGAAACAACCTTACCGATTCTTTTGGTAAGTACATGTTTCCATAATCCCCTTCTGCATTTGTCGTATATCCCATAAATACACATTTTTCTTCATCATATAATCTAAGATATAACTGTGTTATTCCCGTCCTATCATCTACGTTTGGATTATGCAAATGGATTCCTGTTTTAGATAATGACTCTTTAAATTTGTCAAAACTTTCTTGGTCATTGGGATAATTACGTGACAAAACAATACTCCCATAGCTATCAACATCTATAGTTTTAACATTATTTCTAATAGTAATCGTATAACTTCTATGGTATAAAGGAGCGACAGAGCAATCCCCATACCTATATACTATTTTTCTTATATTGCCCCACTTAATTGAGTTTTTTCTCTTATTATACTTATCTTCGATTTTCTGAGCAATGACAGGCAAATCTTTGGGGGCGTCAATATAGGCCACTTGTATTATTTTGTTGTATTTACCTTCTTCGTCATATTCTGAAGTATTGACTATAGCCTGTCCATGACTATCCAACAATGTTGCTTTGTCATTACCCATAAGGATGGTACTTTCATCTTTGTAACTTCTTAATGCAATTTTAGTTCCCACAAATCTCAACATTTTATCTGACATCATGGAATAACTTTGCCCAGCCACTACAATAATAATACCTGTTATATGTGAGCCCCCTTTCCCAAGACAACGAACAAACATATTATACCTATCATATTCTATCAACCTATAAAATTCATCTATGATGAAGAAACAATAAGGTAGCGTTTTCCGTCCTTCTTGAATTGCTTTCTCGTTATAACGTTCAATATTAGGAACATAGTTAACTCTAAAGAGTTCTATACGTTTATTCTCTTCTTGTACGAACCTTTCTAATATATCTGTGGCATGATGTTCTTTAAATGATGTTACTAACTCTTTCACATGTGGTAATTGCCTGAAATAATCGAAGGTGCCTTCATTTTTCAAATCCACAAGATAAAAAACCAACTCATCAGGAGAATAACGGAGTGCACCATTGGCAACTATGTTTTGCAACAACGTTGATTTGCCACTCCCACATCGCCCTGTTATATAAACACGGTAAGGACATGTTTCCAATACATCCAGTTCTTTGACACTTCCATCCTGACAGAAGCCTATGGGAATGGGTAGGTGTCTGCCTTTGGGTTTTGTGAAAACTCTCTGTTCTTTGCCTATTAACTTTTCAATTATCATCGTATTCAAGGTGTTACCATATAATTATTTGAATTCATTTTGCTTGCTAACCTTCACCTCATCAGGCTTCTTGCGGAGGTCATCAAGAGTCTTGGCTCCTTTCCAGAAAGTACGTCGGTAAGTTCCATCGGGCACGAGGTCAATCTGTTCAATGCCGTCAGCACTTTTCTTATTGCTGACAGTACGCTTGTAGTTACGGAAATCTTTATTCAGCCACCAGGCACCATCATCATCAGTTAGCACAAACTCCTTGCCATTGAACTGAAGAACCTCAAAACGTCCTGTATATCGCGAACAACTCGTATTGGCAAATTCAGAATCTGGATCATGTCCCTCCAAAATGGGGAAATACAGGCGTTTCGTAACCCAATCATAATGGAGACCGAAACGATCCTCATCAAACTCATCAAACGGGAAACCGCCACTGGCTTCCATGGGTTGGTCATACCACATACAAGTAACAACGCTATCCTTTTGGCCTTCAATAGAGAATAGAGATACAGGCTGCAAATGACTGTTTTCATCAAGCGTACATGTCATCACCTCGTCTTGATACAGAAGATGCCCGAAGGAATAGGTCAACAAATATAATGAAATACCAATTGTATAAACCTGTTTTGGATAGATCTCCAGTGCAGGATCATAATGCAAAAGGGTATCCCGTATTTCTCCTCCTGCCACGCTGACACATCCAATCAATGCATAATTGACCGTATCTACTTCTAAATTAACCTCAGGATTTCTATGAGAAAGATAAGCCGGGAGCATCGGTAGATTCTCCTCATGTCGTTCCACCAAAGCCTGTGTCTCTGGGGAGAGATAAGAAAATATCTGGCCATAAGGGAAACTAAGGAGTAGGTAATGATTACCACACCCCTGTATAGCAAGCGAGAAATGATCGTCCAACAACCCATAGTCATAACTTTGAAAACCATCCTCTGGATAATAATGCCATCCTGCTCTACCAAACCAAGGGTCATCGTCTATTGATGTGTATTCAGGGTAGTCCTTGAAGAAACAATCAAGGTTATCACGGCTGATAATATTCAACACCTGATGTCCATCGCTCTTGTCAAAAGTATAGTAATATTTCTCCGACCCACAACTTCCCCCGCAATGAAAATGCTCCACTCCGAATGTGACGAACTTTTTCGTTTGGGCCTCCATCTTTATCTCGCATCCAAAGACCTTCCATATGCTATCTGCTATCAGAGTTCTATACTTATCCATATAATGCTTAAGCATATTCTCTGAATCATCAGTGAACACCTCTTCCTGTTTATACGATGTAATACGTTCATCGATGTGCACACAGCCTTCACAAGCATCATAGAGTTGCTTGTTAACAAATGCTATGACAGAATCCATCAATAGTTTCGGTCCTTTTACTGGTACATCTATGATGAATACAGCTCTGTCATATAAGGAGTCATTCCTGTAAACACTATCCGTTTGCTCCACGACTTCCAAGTCTAAAGAATTCATCTGATTACCATTTTGGCAACCTGACAATGCAGTAATTAAGCCTGCTATTATAATTATACCGTATTTTTTCATAACTGCATCTTAGTTTTCATTTACAACAACATTTCATATTAAAAATTGTCTCCACCCTAATCAAAGGCACCATCTAGAATCATTATGGTCAGTAAAACTATCCCTGCTCCAACGATAGTAACAAGGAGACCTAGCCACCACGGAGACAAAAATACAAGTACTAAGACTAAGTAAATACCTGTCACTATCATTAGAGTGTTAATGCCTTTTAATGTCGTGAAGATTTTATCAATTCCTACTTCGGAAATACCAAATGCCATTAATGAAGCCAAAGATGCTAAACATCCATAGAGTAGGCTCCAATGACTAAACGAGAAAGTGCAAATTAACAAGATTATAAAAGAAGAAAGGTAAACAGCGATGCTCAGGCTTCGTCTTTTTTTGATGTCTTTGATTAACTGCGTCGCTTTCATTTTGTCATACGCCTCTTTTTCCTCCTCTTCTCTTTTACGACGTTCTCCTTCCTCTTTCATACTTCGTTCTTCCTCTTCTCGTTTGCGTCGTTCTTCTTCAGCCAGCCGTTGTTCCTTCTCAAACTGCTGGTAAAAATGGTCTGCCAATAATTCTACAGTATCGGTGGAAATATTGATTTCCTCGGCAAGATATTTCAAGTTGATAATAGAGGTGTTAGAAAACTTCTTGATTTTTACCAAACGTTGCACCTCTTTTACGAAGTTATTACACTTCTTGTAAAATTCGGCACCGAATCTTTTCTCTATCACCTTCTGGTACTTAGAAAACGTTTCACCATCAAGACACACTTCCTTAATCAGTTCATTAGCATATTCGTTTATGCCGTCCTGATTGACAGCATCAGAGGTATGGTTAAAAATGCTTTGATCTTCCATGTCTTCTATCCCATATATTATAGCACAATATAACTTTTATCTTTTATCTTAAGCTTATAACAGATTTAATGCAATTCCTTCCAATTTGTCATGGCAGTATTCAATTCTGTACAATCACAGTTTATCTTTATGATGCTTTCACCATTTTTATCTTTGATATTAAAGCCAATGCCTAAACCTGCTTGTCGCGCTTCATCAAGGACCTTCATTATAGCACGATACAAGGGAGGATTGTGTTCTCCACCTATATTTGAATCATCTTCTGATAAAGCGTTCTCATAAGCCATTACAAAATTTGCAATGAGGAGCATTGTAAAATCGGGGCGCCCTTTTTCCATAATAGTTGATTCTATCCAACTGGTGTCATCAGCATGTTTTCCTGTTATTAAATAATCAAACTCTACTAACTCATGGGTTTTATCCAGTGATATTATTCCTATTAGATGTCTATCCCATATCTGGCGAACGTATGGTTTGTTAGCTTCCTCAATAGCATCTTCTAAAGCCGTATACTTGTTTGGAGCACATAAATAGAAAACGCCACCAAGTGCTACAACTACTAACGCAATCAAAGGGAACACCCATTTAGGATTCTTTCTTTGATTGCTAAATTTACGTTCAAAATGCATAATGATGTTCTCTATTGTGCCATCACTAAGCCCTGCATTTTTCCCTAGATAGCCAAGATTCACTTTTGAGGTGTTCGTAAAGTTCTTACGCTTCACATAACCCTGCACTTCTTCAACGAACATCTTCATGTTGTTGTAAACCTCTTCACCATACTGCTTTGTGACAACCTTCTCATACTTCTCCAATTCGTCACCATTGATGCACACTGCTTCAGCAAGGTTGTTCAGGTAGTCCTTGACCTCCTGTTTATTGGCATTTAATATTGATTGATCTGTATTCATAAGATTAATATGTTTATATATTATTATTCTAATTTATTTTGCATGAGTGAGTTACTTCAAAAATCAAAATTTGAATCGGTATGGTGCCAAATTTCCATCCTTGTCGACAAAGAATTCATTTTCTTTAAAGTCCTTTACATATGCTATGCCGTTATCGAAATCGAACGCTTCAGCCCACTCAAAAGGAATAACAGTTCTACCATTCTTATCAATATAGCCCCACTGTCCTCTTTCATCTTTCACGGCTACTAAGCCTTCAGAGAAAGTTCTGGCACTAATCCATTTACCAGAAATGACGGGTTGCCCATTCTTATCTATAAACTGAGACAAGGTGATTTCTTTGAAAAAACGCCGTTCCTTGTGCATTTCAAATGCCAAACCTTCACCGAAGTCCTTCATAATAGTATATTTGTAGGGAATGCGTAGCTTGCCTGATTTGTCAATGGCTCCCCATTTCCCATCCATGCTTTTAACGATTGCCATTCCATCACTGAAACTTTCTGCCTCTTTCCATTGTTGGAACGGTATGACCATCTCGCCATTTCCATCCATATAGCCAAACCTGTAATCCCTGCCCTGAACCAAGCATAGGTTGTCTTGTTGGCTGTAGACATTGTCCCACAGGCAGGAAATAACCTGATTTCCTTCTAAGTCAATGAGTCCCCACTTCCTATCTTGATTTTGAACAGCAAACACCTTGCTTCCCACTCTTGTATTTACAAAATCCCATTGGCATGGTGTAACAAGATTTCCTTCCTTATCAATAATACCATATTCTATCTTGTCTGTATTTTTCTTCACCATGGCATATCCATCTTTCGTGAACGTGCCCACATCATCCCATTGGAAGGGAATTACAATGTTGCCTCTTTTGTCAATAAAGCCATATTTCCCTTTTGAGTTACAACAAATCGAGAGCCCGTTGACAAATCCAAGTTGACCTGCGGAACCACTGTATTGGCATGGAACGACCTCTTTTCCTTTCCTGTCATGAAACCCATAGTGTGCGTTATCGTTTCTAACACAAATCATTCCTTCACTAACAAAAGCATATTGCCATTTACATGGCGTAACGATATTCCCCCCATAATCAATTACACCATATTTTTTATTTTTTTCAATTACTGCAAGGCCATCTGTAAAAGGATCTGCATATGACCATTCGCAAGGAATAACAATTTTTCCAGATTCATCCTCAAACCCAAACTTCCCATCTCTTATAATACGATACAATTGTTGCCTATTATTATCAAGAAGATATTCTTCATCAATTTCCGCTTTTGCCACATTTCCTATTGAATCAGAATCCGAAAGATTGCTTAGGATGTTACTGAAAACAGAAAGCGAAAGATAGCAATCCTTACTTTTTTCTTCAGCCAATTTCACCATGAAGTCATCATGAGACGTTTTTATTCTATTCAGCATCTCAATGAGCGTGTAGACATCTGCTTCGAGCCTTTCGTAGTCCAGCCCCTCATTCTCACTGAATTTCTTCAGATATTTTCTCTGCGTGTCAAAGGGCTTGCCCTCCAACACAATTTCCTCCACCATTGAATCGATGAAGTTTTGCAGGCTATCCGAAATGGCCTGTTGCTCTTTGCTGTTATATAATGATTTATCCATAATTATTTCCTATATAAGAAGTGCGTAATAATAGATATAATAAGATATATAATTCCAATATAAAAACCACCATCAGTCAGGCCAATTAGAAAAATCACGAAAGACCCAATGAAGAGCCACCTAATGGCCTTGGGATTTCTGTATTCTGTTCTTCTTTGCAAATAAAGGCCATATACTACCATAGCACAACCCGCTGCTTCGAAACCAGCTAATAGGATGAAAGCATAAATCGAAATCAGGAAAAAAATACAAGAAAGGAACAATATAACATTTAGCCATATTACTTTGAAGCTCCCCTTGTTTTGCTTTGTTTCCTGATAACCCTGTGTCTTAACATTTCCTCCCGGCTGCCTGGGCTGAGAAGAATGGGTGACAAGCTTCTTGATGGCACCTTCGGATATGTAGCACTCGCGTCCTTTCTCCTCTGCAAGCTTTACTTGCGGTTTGTTAAATGCCGTCTCTAAGCTTTCCAGAATCTCCAGAAAAGTATTTATGTCTTCCTCTAACTTATCGTAGTTCAATCCTTCCTTCTCGCTGAACTTTTTTAGATATTTCTTCTGCGAGTCGAAAGGTTTGCCTTCAAGCACAATCTCCTCCACCATTGAATCGATGAAGTTCTGCAAGCCCTCAGAGATAGTTACAGATTGGTTGCTGCTGAATAGGGATTTGTCTTCCATAATGAATTATAATGATTAAAAATGACTTTATCCCTAACTATTTTTAAAGAAAGAGGACAGGATTCCTCGCAATCCACCCTTTGGGGTCTGCCTCGCTGTGATTCCTGTTCCAGATCGCACCGGACGTACTGAAAAACCAACGCTACGATGATAAACAAAAGATCTACAACAACCACCTGAACTAATTGAGCCATAGGGTGCCAAACGTGAAGATTCATGATCCATCCAATATGGGTACGTACTCGACCAATACCAACCGTCATCCTTATACTTTAGAGTATTACCTTCACGATTGCCAGCAGCGGGCAAAAACAATTTATTGCCATTACGAGCAGTAAAAATCATACCTTTCACGCCATTGAGTGTTGTCCAGATGCTGCTTGTATTCTCAAACAGTTCGTTCCATTCTTCGTCAATAGGCATACGCCACTCCTTACCCCAATTGGCAGTGGCCGCATCGTCACTTGGCTGCAAAACGAACAATCTATCTGTGAAGCCTTTATAACCACTCTTAGATTTGCGGCAATACTTAATCAGTTGATCGGGAGCGCCATTACAATGTTTGTAGGTTTCCCAATTATAAGTGGCCTTTGGAGCGGTCTCACCCCAGGCGAAGTAATCGCCAAACTCTTCAGGTTTGGTTGCCCCAACATTAAAGGTGGCCCACAATGTGCCACTCGGAAGACCAAGGTCAACATATTCGTATTTTGGCAATTTAGTTACCTTGACCCCGTCATTGTTTGAATTTTCCTTTTCATTCTTAGCAGAATGGGTTTGTAAACTCTGAATAATTCCAGCTATTGCATTTCGCTTGGCGGAAGAATCTTCATTTTCTTTTTTTTCTACTTGTTGCGCAATACTTAAAACAGCTGCGTCGGTAACATAAGCATCTTTAGCTTGGATTAGAGCCAATTTTATGAGCATTTTTGAACTGGAAGATTTCATCTCCCTCATGGTCTCGACCAATTCTGTGATGCTTTTTTCTATCGCCTCATAATCTAATCCCTCATTCTCGCTGAACTTCTTCAGATATTTCTTCTGCGAATCGAAAGGCTTGCCCTCCAACACAATCTCCTCCACCATGGAGTCAATGTAATTCTGCAAGGTCTCAGAGATGCCTTGCGATTGTTGACTGTTGTATAATGATTTATCTTCCATATTTTGCTTATTCTAACTTACGAAGTGCTTGCGGATCAACTTGTTCAACATGTCCAGATCGGTCGGCAATATATGAATTACCATCGGTATCTTTTAGTTTTACAAGACCATTTTCAAAATAATTTCCATCCCACCTGTCCCATTCCCACTTGCAAGGGAGGACCAATTTCCCAGAACGGTCAATAAAGCCTTTTCTCATTTTTTTATCAGTTACCGCAGCTAAACCCTCTCTGAAATCATAGACCAAATTCCATTGGCATGGTGTTATGAAACAGCCTGACATATCTATAAAACCGAACCGTTCATTATCTATGATTTTGCAATGCTCTTTTCCAATGATTTCGTCTCGTTCATCATAGTCCAGCACTATTGCCCTTCCATCAATGAATTTACGCGTTTCCTTCCACTGGAAAGGGAGAACAACGTCTCCATTGTAATCTATATAGCCCATCTTATCTTTATCGCCGACGGCTATCAACCCTTCCCCAACACCACCACAACGAGACCATTGGAATGGTAAAACAACATCGCCAGAGGTGTTAATAAAACCAATCTTTCCATCCTTTTTCACAGGAACTATTCCATCTTGAAAATGATTGTCACTACAACGCCCCCACTTGCAAGGAATTATAATCTCTCCATTTTCGTCAATAAAGCCAATGTTTTTGTCATCACAGAAACTGATACGTCCTTCTTTAACATCACCGATTTCCCACTGGCAGTCAAGGATTATCGTACCATTTTTGTGGCACACTCCTTCTTTGTTATAACCTTTGCTGACTTTGATCAGATTCTCGTTCAAGATTTTGGCATCATCATAGAGTAATGGTACCACGATGTCACCCATTTTATCAATTGCACCAACTTTGAGATGCTTGTCAGAGACAATGGCCATACCATGCACGAAAGAGCCTAGCTCATCGTATTCACCCTTAATAACAACCTTGTCATCCTTGTCGATGTAGGCCGTATAGCCAACGGAGTCTTCTCGCAAGCGATAATTATGTCTACCCCAAAACACGTTGTTATCTTCCACATGAATGACGCCAGCCAATCCTTCAGAAAACTTATAATCGGCTTTCTGCCAATGGCAGGGGATTGCGACATTTCCTGCACAATCTATGTATCCGAAGCATTCGTCATCTGGATTATCATAGGGCTTGCGCACACGAGCCCGTCCCTCATGGAAACTTGTAGCCCTATACCATTTACAAGGAATAATCTCCACTCCCATCTTATCGATGAAACCAAATAGTCTGTCGTTGTTCTGTACCAATGCCAGTCCCTCGCTAAATGGTTCTGCTGAAATCCACTGACAGGGGATGACCATGCAACCTGTTTCATCGGCAAAGCCAAATTTGCCGTTTCTTACCATAAGTACACGAACAAGTCCCTCTTGTTTATCCAAAACACATCTCACTTCTTGCTCACGTAATCCTATGGCACCAGTAGAAATATGTTTCAATAGATTCTGGACAGTTTTCTCTGAAATGTTACACTCTTTACCTTTCTCTTCTGCATATTTAACCAATAATTTATTATACGCAGATTTCAATTCTTCCAGAATCTCAACAAACACATTGATATCAGATTCCAAACGGGAATAATCCAGCCCTTCGTACTCGCTGAATTTCTTTAAATATTTCTTCTGCGAGTCAAAGGGCTTACCTTCTAACACTATTTCCTCCACCATAGAATCGATGAAACTTTGCAGGCTATCAGAGATACCTTGCGACTGTTGACTGTTGTGTAATGATTTATCTTCCATATGAATTCATTAATATATTCTATTTTTCTTCAATACCTTCTATTATTCCTTCGACAACCGCCTTAAGAATCATACCAGCTATTAAACCAACAAATGTTGTACCAACAGGGGGCTGTACTCCCCATGATTCTGGTATTATGGACGTTCCCCATAAATAGCCAACAAGTGTGCAGCAGACGGGAATTGCATAAAGAAAGTATTTTCGAGTAAATGTGTCTTCTTTATCAAAAGTGTCTTCTTCATAAAGAAATTCATCGTCATCGTCTTCAATAATTTGGTCTAATTCTTCTTTTGAGTGTTTCAAATCATCATGAAGTTCATCTAATTCTTTTTCAAGTTGATCTAAGTCCAAGCCAATCTGATTTAACTCTTTATCAAAATCTTCATCTGATTTCTTCTCTAATTTTTCCTTATTCTTATCGTGCTTTTGCTTGGTTTTTCGAACTATTTTTTCGTCATCAGCAAATTTCTTTGTATAATAATCAATCAATGTCTCAATTGTGGCAGAAGTAACATTGATTTCATTTGCCAAATGATTGAGATTTGCAATTGATGTTTGGGTAAACTTTTTACGATTGACAGAATGTTTTACCTCCTTGACAAAGTTTCCACACTTCTGATAGAACTCTGCGCCATATTGTTTCTCTATCATTCGCTTATACTTGGTCAGAGAGTCACCTTTAAGACACACTTCCTTTATGCAGTCATTGATATATGTTGCATTTACATCAACAGTATCGGTATTCTTTATAATTGACTTATCTTCCATAACAAATAACTTTTTAGTGGTTTAATCATTGCCAGAATCAATATCCTTTGCTATTCGAGACATCTTATATTCACAATACAGGCCTGCACACCATGCAATACCACAAATGATTGGCCCCATAAAAAACATATGAAGATCTTCCATATAAATACTCAAGAGGGCAGATATGTCTTGTCCCTTAATAAACATCCATGCCAATAGTATGGAACAAGGTATGACTGTAAAAACGTACCAGCCATCCATTTCTTTACGAGTTTTACTGATGGATGAAAATTCATCTGTCACAACCCAACGACAATAAAATCCCCATATGGTTACTACAATGGGAAGCCAAAAAATCCATAATGTAGGCGCATCGCCACACTCTTCCATTTCATGATATGCCCAGTGATTCCATCGGAAAACATTTGGAAGGAAAGAAAATGCCAATGCCGCAATTAAATACAAATAACTTGCGGCTTTATTTAACTTCTTTAGCTTGTTTTGAATCTTATCTGGAACTTTGTCATTAATTGGCTCTTTTTGATTCTCTTTCTTTTCCTTTTGAACATCTTTTTTTATTTTGGCAATCTTTTCAAAATGTTCAATCTTGTTATGGGCTCGAGAAACAAACTTTCCATTGGGATATAGGTTGAGATAATGTAAATAATCATCCTTTGTCTTGCACTCATCATAAATCTTCTGCTCCTGAATATAGGTTTCTCTTTCTCTTGCGGCAGCAATATCAAACTCATTTATTTTAGATTGAGCCTGACTTTTGTAAAGTCCGTTAGGATATTGACGCAAATATTCCATATAATCAGCCCTTGTACGGCATTGATTATACATTCTGCTCTCCTCAATGGCAGCTTTCTCAAACCTTTCTAAATCTGCAATAAGCGATTTGGCACGAATTACATACATGCCATTAGGATATTTCCTGAGATATTCTTGTAATCGGGATTTGTCATTTGGGCTACACAGATTCCAAAACGCCGTTTCTTCACGTTTACGATTATCGTCAATACCCCAAGTCTTGATTTTTTCCTGAGCCTCTTTGACATATTTTCCATTAGGATATTTCCTAATATAGTCCAAGTAATCCTTCTTGTCTTTGCATAGATTATATGCCCTGTTTTCTTCTATTTCTTTTCGTCCGATGTCTTCAATAATAGTCTTGGCCTTAGTAGAATATGCGCCATTGGGATATTTGCTCAGATAATTCATGTAGTCACGTTGAGTGCGACATTGATTAAATACCCGACTTTCCTCAATAGCTGTTTTTTCTATCCTCTCTAAATCAGCAATCAACGATTTTGCATAAGCAACAAAAATTCCCTTTGGGTACTTTTTCAGGTACTCGTTTAACTGGCGTTTATCATTAGGATTGCATTGCTTCCAGAAAGCGTTTTCTTCACGTTTGGCATTTTCTTCTTTGTTGATGTCATTTATCTTGGCGTGAGCCTCTTTAACGTATCGTCCTTTGGGATATTTCCTTGAATATTCAAGCAATGCATGCTTGTCGTTGTGGTCACAATGCTTCCAATACTCATCCTCTTCACGGATTAGTTGCTCCTCCTTTACCTTACTATTGAAATGATCAATAATCATATCAATAGCTTCTTCTGACATACCCGCGTTCTTACCTAAATATTTTAGGTTAAGCAGCGAGGTATTGGTAAACTGCCCACGTTCCACTTGCTGTCGCAAAGTTTGGACAAATTGCGACATATTGGCATAAGCATCATTACCATACTGTTTCTCAACGATTTTCTTGTATTTTTCCAACGATTCACCGTTGACACAAACAGCAAAGGCAAGGTCATCCAAATAGGATTCGCCCTGATTCTGCTTTGAGTTGAATATGGATTTATCTACAGGAGGCATGGCAGCATTCGTCTTTATTAGTTAACAAGAGAACAGAACCTATCCTTAATCTCTCTCAAATCATCTGTCAGTATCTCGTCGCAGATTTCTGCGATGTCATCAGGAATCGGATACATACAAGCAGCGATGCCACATGCCATGCAGGCAATGGTATCAGAGTCGCCGCCAAGAGAAATCGCCAGTCTGAGCACTTCCTCAAACGAGTTGCCTTCAAGGAAAGCAATGATAGCCTCCGGCACACTTCCCTGACAGGACACGTCAAATCGATAGCTAGGTCTTATTTCGTCAATAGTCCTGTTCAAATCATATCCAAATGTATGCTCTATATAATCCTTGATTTCCTTCTTGGTTTTTCCCTCTTTACAGAGGAATACGCTTGCTGCAACAGCCTGTGCACCCTTTATCCCTTCTGGGTGGTTGTGACTTACTGATGCAGAAATTTCAGCAAGTCTCAATGCTTCATCCAATGTTTTGGCGTATAAACCGATAGGGCTGACCCTCATGCCAGCCCCATTACCCCAACTGTCATATGGTTGGGGATGTTCTTGACCTAACCAATATGCAAAGTGCCCCCCGTATCCCGCATCAGGATAGCGACGCCCCAATTCCTGCATACATTTTATCAGATGCTGTTCCGAATGTGTGTCGTCTTCCATGAGCCACTTAGCCATAGCAAGCGTCATCACGGTATCATCCGTGAAGCAACTCTCTTCATAAAACAACTCAAAATCCGTTGATTTTATGTTGTCAAACTCATAAACAGAGCCTACAATATCACCAACCAAAGCACCTAACATCTCTATCATATAAACTAATCTTCTAATAATTCTGGTCTGTACTCGAAGTGCATGGTATCATAGTGATACCAATGACCACCCCATATAAATCCATGCTTCTCAAACACCTCAACAATTTCAATAGGAATGCGGTTCTCGTATTTCAAAGTGTCTGTTTCAGAACATTTCGGATTCGACCAAAGCCAATAGTTCGAATAATCCGTATTGATATCAATAGCAATACCATAACTATGTGCACTTTGGCGATTGGCACCTCTTACCTTACGCCAATAGAATGAAGATGCCTTAACCAAATATTTCCGTAGTTCAGGTTTTTTCGATAACTCTTTTGCGACATCTTCAAGATGCTTGTTTGCACCATTCACAGATGTAAAAGGGATCTTCTGGCCAAACCAATCTACTTTTACAAGGTTATGCCTTACAGCAGCTTCGTTCGATCCGTACATCTTTTTATACAGTTGTTCACTTCTTCCACGCCCACAATCACTTAAGTAATCAGGAGGATTACTACCCCTGACATATTTCATTGAAAACATGTCCTCAATATCACAATCATCAAGTTTTGTCACAAAGTCCTTTTCCTTGCCATCATCATAGACGATGAAAGTACTATCAGGAAACCAAATCTTATTTTGATTATACGTAATTCCCTGATTAGGATAAACATCCATCAGCCTTCTTGCACCAGCAGGGATAGTATCTGCAATATTTTGTTCCACAGAAATACTATCAGAGTCTGCCTCGTTGAGTTGCTTAATATTACTATTTTTGCCACAACTCATAAGACATGCAGCAAATATTAGTCCTGTGGTAATTGTTAATTTTCTCATCATTCGTGTTTTTTAATAAAATCAACATTATACCGTTCTATGCTTGAGAAACGATTATAAACAGTAGTTTGGTCACTGGTTGATGGACTATACCAAGAAAATTGGCTAAAATAATTACGCCATTCATCTTTGCTAAAGATGTATCCATTATGTGCATAAATACGATTGACCATCTTACGAAGTTCGTAATTTGATTTGCCAGCCAAATCACTTTCCGTCAGTTCTCGCCTACTTAACAAATCCTCATATTCTGTATCTCTATCTGTATCAGAAGCACTCGTACTGGAATTTGAGGAAGAATAACTTTGTTCCCCCGAACCAGAACTTTGGTTACCCGAAGAATACGAAGAAGATGGTTCTTGTGAAGAACTATAAGACGATTCTGCTTGGTTAGAGTTACTGCTATTGTAATTATAGGAAGATTCAGGTGTATCTCTATTCTGGTTGAAGGCAATATAGCAACCAACTCCTAAAATGGCTATCAGTAGTATAATTATCCATTTATTGTTTCCACTTCCTTTTTTTTCAGGAACATCAGGAGGAAGAGGAGAATCTGGTATAGGAGTAGGAGGATTGAATATGGTAGAATAGTGGCTTGTAATTATATCTACAGTCTCAACCGGAATACCTATTTCTTTCGCAAGGTACTTCAGGTTAATAACAGATGTGTTGGAGAATTTCTTGCTTTCTATCGAACGTTGCACTTCTTTTACAAAATCGTCACATTTGTTGTAAAAAGCCTCTCCAAATTTCTTTTCAATCTGTTTCTGATATTTCGACAGGGAATCACCTTTAAGACACACTTCTTTAATACACTCATTAGCGTATTCATTAATCCCCTGATTGTTAATTGCACCAGATGATTGACTCAAAACACTTCGATCTTCCATAATAATAGTTTTTATGTGTCTCAATCTTTACTAACAAAGTAAATGATAATACCAAGAATAATAGCACCTATCAATATATACTGCCAAAATGCTACCACCAGCCAAATAACTACTCCCGCTGCTGCGGCAATGCCGCCCCATTTTGCAACTTGGATAGCGATTTTCTTCTGACGTTCTTTTTCTTCTTCCTCTCTTCTTCGACGCTCAGCCTCTTCTTTTCGTCTGCGTTCAGTCTCGGCTTGTCGTCGTTCTTCCTCTTCGCGTCTGAGTCGTTCTTCCTCAGCCAACCGCTGTTCTTCCTCAAACTGCTGAGTGAAATGACTTGTCACTATCTCAACAGTCTCAGCAGGAATGTTAATCTCCTTTGCAAGATATTTGAGATTGATGACTGAGGAGTTCGAGAACTTCTTGTTTTTGATTGAGCGTTTTACCTCTTCAACGAAGTTGTCACACTTCTCATAAAAATCAGTTCCGAATCTTTTTTCAATCTGTTTCTGATATTTTGAAAACGAGTCTCCATTAAGGCATACTTCCTTAATCAACTCATTAGCATACTCATTGATGCCATTCTGACTGACTGATCCAGATGAGCGGTTCAACATACTCTGATCTTCCATAATCATTATATTTTTTTGCTTAATAATTTTTCGACAGTTTTATCTGGCATTTTCAATCCTTTACCCAAGAACTGAAATTTACGCCTTTCAATATTTGTTATTACTCCATCTGCCCATATATCATAGTAGGCGGTGATGAAAGCAGACACTTTTTTACCCAAATCAGCAATCCCTAACTGCTGACCGACCTCTTCCAATTCTTCTTGATGAAGATTAAGGAATGTCTTTTTCTGAATTAGGTCCATGACTAACTTGGATATGTAGGCAGGGTAGTCATCTGGTTTTACCCGCATACTTGCCAGTCGGTCACGCTCTTCCTTTTCCTGCCTCTTCAGTTCTTCCTCAATACGTTTTTGCTTATCAATGTCATGCCGAATCTTCGAAAGTTCCATTCGTACCTCACCTTCTGGCAGATAGGGTTTCAACTTGATACACCATTGAACGTATGAAGTACGATAATGGGGATTGAAGTATCCTTTAGTAAACGTATGTCTGAAACATTCCTGTATGCCCGTAGGAAGCATATCACAGAAGTCTTTCAGATAATCGGCAATGTCTCGGTTATCTTCTGCATTAAAGTATGAAAAATCATCCTTGATTTCTGGCCAGACAAAACGCTCGTTATACTTGGATATAGAGTTGTCGGAAATTTCCGTCAGGAAAATGAAAGGATGATAGAGAGTCAACAGATAATGGCAAGCCACTGCTACCGACCATGTATCAGTCAGTAAATTAACCATAGCATGACCGCTTTCGGCTATCTGCCTTCTGATTTCTGGAGCAAGCATGTCCTGCGATGGTGTTCCTACTGTAAACGTCTCATCCTCTAAATCATTTATGATGGCACCACTATCAAAATCAATCAGTGCGCATCCACCATCATCTTTCAAACTGACAAAGAAGTTGTCAGATTTGAAATCTGCATGGATATAGCGTATTTCATTGAGAAGCGTAAAAGCACGTACCAGATGATAGGCTTTTGCATAACGATTTATAAGGCTTACTTCATCATATTTTGCCGAAGTGTCTTCGTCCTCAATAACATCTGTGAAACAACTGTAGCCGTATGTCTTCAGGTTGTTAGCGGAATAACCTTGTACTATAGTACCATCCATTTCACCTTCAAAGACAAATTGAGGCGCACCTAAGAAAGCAGGATAGTAGTTCAGAAAGTCTATATTAAGAATATCCAGTTCTGCTTTTTTACGAATAATACCATCTTGCAAGCCCCTGATAGTTTTATAACTATGTGCAGCACTCCCTCTATTGTCTTTGAAAATCTTTATGACCTGCGGATTCTTGAACTTTTTCCCGTTGATGCTACGACAATGGTAAATCCTGCCGAACCCTCCTTCTGCAAAAGGTTGGTCGTCAATCTCGAAAAAACGAATATTGGCGAAATCAGGATCCAACCCTGTGGTCGTGATGGTGTTAATCGTTACTTTCTTCATCTATTCAGGCTTTTTTATAAGGACTAAGCAGTTTGTCAATTGTTTTTTCTGTAACCAAAGCCATTTCACCCTGAGCTAACAAGTTACTCTTCTCGAACTTGGTAATTACACCGTCATCAATGCAATCCTGATAGAGATCTATGAAATCTTTCAGTTCTGCCATGACTTTTTTACCGTCAATTCCGGCCTTTTTCGCCATGTCATTAATAAAGTTAGTGTGACGTTTCAAATTTTCATCCCCATTTATAACATCAACAACCAAGGCATTGATATACTCTTCAAGTTCTTTAGTTGCTGTTGAAGGTGGATTAGGGGGAGAAGGAATCGGTCCTGGCGTTGGGACAGGAATGGGACCAGGTGTTGGTATTGAAACCCTCCAAGCACTCTTTGGTATCTGATTCTTTAGAATTCTTTCCCAGCGATTGTATGATGTTCGTAAAGATGGTTTGAATACACCTTTTCCAAAAGTTGCCATAAATTCGCTTTGAACTTCTTCTGGCAGCATCTGGGTGAACATCTGATAGAAATAATTATAAGCTTCCTCGCTATCAGGATTGAAAAGAGGATCGTTGAATTGTGCCTTTGGCCATTTGTATTTGTTGACGTATGAACGTAGAGAATTCTCAGACATATCAACAAGATAATAGGCAGGCATAAGAACAAGCATGTTGAGCAGAGCGTTGGTAACCGACCATGCATCAGTGAATGAATTAATGCTGACCAATGTATTTCCACCCCCAGACTGACCTTTCTTAAGTTGGAAACTAATTTCGGGTGCCAACCATGGCTGGAACTTACCAAAGGTAGAAGGATTGTCCTCCATTGTTTCCACAATGGCTCCACTGTCAAAATCAAGAATAGCACATATCGGTTGTGTTAAACTGACAAAGATATTATCGGAGCTGATGTCTGCATGAAGAAAGTGCATCTTGTAGAGAAGGTTAAATCCGCGTACCATGTGATAGGCCATCGTGAAACGCCACTCCATATTTTTTTCCTCAAACTCCTCAATATAAGGAGACTCATCGTCATCAATTACCTTTTCAAATGACACATAGCCTAGTTCGTTCAGGTTGTTAGTAGAGTACCCTCTCACTTTCTTCCCATCAAGTGTTCCCTCAAACACAAATTGCGGCATAGCAATAAGCGCTGGATACTGATCAAGGAAGTTTTGCCCATTGTCGGCACAAAGATCCATTTCTTCCATCAACTTCTCCTGAAGACGTGTGATAGTTTTCCAACTATGCTCATCTTTCCCAATTGAACTTGGCTTGAATATCTTTATAACTTGTCGTAGTTTCGACTGATTATTACCATTGAATCCCCTCGCATGGTAGATGTCACCAAAGCCACCTCCAGCAAAAGGGGAATCATCAATCGAGATACGCTTGATGTTGTTGAAGAACGGGTCAAATCCTGTTCCTTTGGCGTATGTAATATTAATTTGCTTCATCTTCTGTTTTTGTTCTTCCTTCTATAAAATGCTTTTGGGATTCAGCAGAAATGAAAATAGCTAAAGTTGTATCATCATCCATTATTTGGGCCTCATTGATATGTGCCAAATAGGTGTCAATTTTTGCCTTTAGTCTCTCATCTGTTATTTCTTCAGAACCTTCAACATATTCTTTTAGCATGTCATACAACAGTCCATATTGTGCTGTAGACGGAACCCAAATATCACCAGTTTCATCTTTGCTGGCAATGGCATGATCTGATGAATATACTCCATCCGTTGTAAGGATAAACATATCACCAGGTGCTTCTCTGAGTTTACTAATCTGAAGAACCGTCGGATAGTGACTTTTCTTTTTCCCTTTGTAGTAGAAAATCTTGTATAGAGCCTCTTTCCCGCCAACCATTGTCGTGTCTGGATTAAGCAGGTTGACAGCATTCCATGGGAGGCAGACAACACTTGGGAATTTGTTGAAATAACCAGAAACGTGCCAAATTGATCCATTGCCGACGTATGCTGCCACAAATCGGTCTGGGAAATCAATACCAACAATAAGAGTCGTTCCAAATGAGGATGGTTTTAATTCGGACAACTCACTTGCATATTTTTCTTCTATTTCTGCATCAAGTCCTGCCTGAATATCATCGAAGATTTTTTCGAAATCAATATGATGTTCATCAGAAATGACAGCGCCTTTTATCAACTCTACTGCCTTTTGTGTTACATAATGACTTGCTACCTCTGATTTATAGGAACTTCCAACACCATCAGCAATGGCGATAATACGCGCATTACAACATTCAACAAATGTCTCGCAGAAGCCATCTTGATTCTTTACTTTACGGGTGTCAGAAGATACTGCAGCGATACAAGGAGATTCTACGAACTTTGTGGACTGCTTCTCCTCTTTGTTCACTGAAGAAAACGAAGACTTATCATCCTCGTAATTCACCTCGAAATCCTTTTTCTCTAACATACTTTTCTCTTTTTTCTTTCCAAAATAATTGTATGCTCCATAGGCAATGAGTAACAAGGCAGCAACGGCAAGTAGTGCCTGCCAGTAAGCAACAATAACCCATAGCAATACTATAGTAATAGGGAGAATCCACCACCATCGTTTTATAAAATCTTTATATCGAGATGGTAAGGTGTTTCGCAACAAACACCATATTCCCCACAATAGGCCACAACCAATTACTATACAGAATAACAGCCACAGAATCATCTCCCAATCATAACTTGATATTGAAGAAACTGTGTCTGATGGATTTTGTTGCAACATATTTTGTAGAGAATCTCTCGTACTATTTATTGACTGCTGGAGCGAATCTACTTGATGTTTTAATAAGTTGTTATTATCAAGTAACGAATCAATATGATGTTGTAATCCATCTATTTGCTGCTGTATATCTGATTTTGCCATAATCTTTTGGATATAGTTAGAAAATTAGAGGCTTCCTGCTACATTCGACATACTTGCCTCAAAGAAATTACGCAGCGCTTCAGCCGTACTTACCATTGAGAATTTTGTCTCATCAGTACAAAGTGTCTTGACATAATCTGCACATTTCTGCATGTCTTTAGCGTCAGCTCCAAGAGTTTCAAAGAAACAACCAGATACGAAGACATTGCTCATCTTTTTCAGACGATTAGCCACGCTTGTTGTTTCTGCCTCTGTCATATCTACGCCATCAGTCATGATAACTATCACGACACTTCTTGCCAAGCCACCTTCCTGAGACTGGCTCAGAAAGTCTTTTGCAATTTTCTCTGCATCTTCCAAACCCTTAGAAATATAGGTGGCACCGCCCAATCCATCCATAGGGTTATAATCACCATGGTCATCTACATCTTTTACAGGTGTTGGCTTCATCTTTACGATAGAACGATGATCATAGTTCACGATGGCAAAACTGAAGTTGTTCTTGTTTCTACTTCCCTTACAACGGGAGAACAAATCGTTTACAGCTTGAGTAACAGCGTCTGCTTTAGATATGTGCTGTGCTGTCTGCTCTTTCATAGAGCCACTACCGTCAAGTACTAAGATACCTAACTGCTCAAATGTCTTAGACGCTACCATACGTCCGGGTCTCTTAATTGAAATCTCTTTTGGTTCTGGCATAATCGTAAAATTTTTATGTTATACTTTTTTTATTTATCCATTAGATGCAACTTGTATTTTGTCTATGTCATTAAGGCGAACATCGTCCTTCCAGGGACCATTGTATTCTTCAACACCTTTCTCGTTGTAGGCAATACCATCACCATTTCGCTTGCCATTCTCCCACAGACCATCATAGCGGCATTGGCCACGTAGGAAGTACATACCATAGCCATGATATTTGTTGTTCTTCCATTCACCATCATAGATTTTGTCGCCCTCTTCTGTGTAAAGGATCCCTTCTCCTTCACGTTTAAAGTCAACAAAATTACCTTCGTAACGTTGTCCGCTATTGATGTCTGTGTAAACTCCCTGACCATTGGGAAGGCCATTTTCCATCTGGCCATCGTAGGCAACAAAATCGCCAAATGACACAACGACATGACCATATGCCTTGCCATCTGCCCATTCTCCTGTCCACTTTTTATCATTTTCATCCCAATAGCGGGTGCCGTGACCGTGCATCAAGCCATCTTTGGTTTCACCAATATAGTAACCATCTTCAAACTCAAGGTCACCACGTTTTGGTTTTTCAAGTTCTTCTTTTTTCTTGATTTCCTCAAGTTCTTTCTTCTTAGCCTCTTCTTCACGACGCTTTTGTTCTGCAAGTTGTTTTTCAATTTCTTGCTGCCTCAAAGCGTCTTTACGCTTCTTTTCCTCTAATTCTTTTTTCAGAGCTTCTTCCTTTTCACGCTTTTCTCTTTCAAGACGTTCTTTTTCCTCCTTCTCCTGAATCTGTTCTTGATTAGATTGTTGAGGATTAATATATGAGATAAAGAGTTTATCGAAACCGAGGTTCTTCTCAGCACACTCCACTTCGAGAAGGTGCTTCAGATATTTGCAATATTGGCTGTAAGTTGAATTTGTAACCATAGCTTTCAATAATTAAATAACCACATAGCTTTAACATCCACGCCACCTTCAGAATTGGGTTGCTCTGATACGGCTTGCATTGATACCGTCGGCAAACTGAGTTCGTCGTTGGTATAGAAATAAACAGGAGAGATAAAGCCCTCTGGCGCATTACAGAGTGCTATTTTTGTGGAGAACGATGCACTTGTCAAGCCTAAACCGTCTGCACATATATCATTATTGGCAAATAGCAACACTTGAACGTGCATCTTCTCTGATTCTTCAATCAACGTATATACCTTATTTATATATAAGGAGTCGTAGGCTTCCATGTGCAGGAGGCAAAGAATACCATTCTCCACCAATGGCAGATTGTCAATATTGGACTGGATTTCTATGCCTGACAAATCAGGACAATTACTACCCAAGGCATCATACACACAGAGACTCGACAAGCGATTAGTTCTTTTCAATGTGGCAATAACGGATAATAAGATTGATTTCTCGCCATCAGCGTCATCACCAACAATCATCACATTACCATTACCAAGGGTTGAGAACTGTGTGGCAAATTCACGTGGGATTCCAATCGGAATATCGTTAGTAAAACAATTCTCAGAAATGCTATTGGCATTGATGCCATTATAAGAGGTGGGGTATGTGTCATCAACATCCTCAAACACCTTCGGTTGAGCAAGTTTCTCTTGCTTATCAGTGAATGCTTTCAATGTGTCATCCCATTTCGTGTTATCTATTGGCAACACATCCAATTTGACCGAATATGTTTGTTTTGCATCATATAGAATACAACCACTCTTCTGACATTGATGGTTTTGTTCGTCCTCATTGGCAAAAATACCGATACGCATAATTTCGTCCTCAATGAGTGAGCCGAACATCTTGAATCGAACATTATCTGTTAGATTGAGTTTGAACATATTGGCCGACGGTTGGCCAAGCAACAGGAAATGGATGCCATATTGCCCGGCCTCATTTAGCATCTTGTCAAGCAACATAACAGACTCAACTGCATTCATATTCTCAGAATCCAAAAGTTTCTCAACACTGCCTACGAAACAGACAATACGCGGCATCGGTGTCTCTACCATGTTGCGATAGGCTTCGTATGTAGAAACGTTGGCTTCATGGTAAAGTCTCTCCCTCTCATCTTTTACTTGTTCAAGGTGTGTCAGCATAGTTTGTATGTAGCCTAACTTACAGGTATGGATATTACCTATGATGTTGGCACCTGCCACATTCACTGGTATGAAGTCGCAGTTGTAGAACAAATAGGACACTTCGCTTTGTCTATAGCCTAAAGTCATGCTTTGGAGCATACCCTTAGCAATCGTTTCCAGTTTGTCATTGTCCTGAGAAACGACGATAACGTTGTCATGTAACTGCTGTAGAGAAACTGGGTATGTTTTATCTTTGCCTGTTACCTTACCTGCAACAATATTGAGAGATTCTATGCTGTAGTCACCTTGGTCAACACCATGATGCTCTAACGGGTAAGTATTTGGATCATATTCATGATTCAACTGCTGGATAGTGTCCGCATTGAACAGCAATTCCTGATCAATGTCAAAATCAAACGCTTTATTAAAGAATGTCACTTCGTCGCTATCATCAGCCACAAGTGCTTTCTTCACCGTATCAATGACACAGATATTTGGACGCTCTTCCTGACGGGCCTTGAACATATCAAACAAGTCTGTCAGATTCTCATAACTTTGTGCATCAACAGAGAAAAGGAAGAATACACCCGTTTTTGAAGCCAGTTTGTTGATTTTCTTAATCTCGGCAAGAATGTTCTTATCCGTGATGTTCTGGAAATCAGACAAGATAATCAGTTGATAAGGACGAGCCTTGCTACGGTTTACTCGATTATACTCTGCTATATCAGAAAAGGTACTGCCGAGTCCCTTGAAATTGAACGATGCCGACTCTTTGCTTATTGTCTGCAAGAATGGGAGAACTTGTTTGTCATCGTCAATCACTTTCAGAAGATGGCTGTCAATGCCCGACAGACCGATATAGTCAGACCCCATACTGGATGGGTCAACTATGCTGACCTGAGCTAATGAACGAGGAATAGATAAAAGGAGTCGCATCACCACGTTCTGGATGATGTTGCAAGCCATTTCTGCGTCATCATCATGAACGACACAGAATCCTGCCATTCCTTTTATTGGCACAAAAGCAGGTGCTTTCACGTCTTTGTTCAGTTTCAAATTCAATGTTCCAAGTTTCAGCACATCAGGGAACTGGCGTCGTGACTGCTGGAACATCTCTACATTATTACTCAGGGCAGCGTCTGGTTGTTTGGCGGCTTTATAAAGATTGTCAAGCCGCCCCTTCCGAACTTTGTCAAGTTCTTCTGCCAAGACACTCTCAAGTTCTGTCTTGTCTATGCCATGCAGTTCTGCAAGGTCATAAAGCGTATTCCTCTCTTTAGGCAGCAGATACCCTTCACGGCAAAACTGCTGAACGCTCGACATAATCAGGTCTATTTTCTTATCCATATAACTTATACTTACACTAAAAGTCGTTTGTCTTTTTATTATATTTCAGAGATTATTATATTTCGAGGGAATACCTGTGGTATATTTTTTCCCTTCTTTATAGTATGCTCCACACATGGTGGTATTATATAGCGCCTCGTTCATCTCATAAAAAGCGCTAAGACCTTTTTCGAGATGGGACGCTACTACTAATAACTCCTGAACTGTTTTGGTATATTTCTGGCCAAACACATAATTATTATCATCATAATAATGTTCTATTTCGTCCTTAAATTCCTTGAATGCCTGCAATAAGTGCCAAGAAGATACGCAACGTCCTTCTATCTCATTATAAGCATTACCCATCATGCTATTACCGCTTCTTGCCATATTTAGAATTTTATAACATTACCATCGTTGGTCATCACGTTTGAAAATCCAGCGTGACATTTGGCGTTCTGCCAACATTTCAAGGTCGATAATGGATAAGAATTTCCCAAACCCAGCATTCCATTCGGTAAGACTTTGGGCTTGTCGCAGGATTTGTTCATAACCATCTGTGAGAGAAATGACTGAACATAGAAAGTCGTATGTTGTTTTCCTGCAATGATCTACAACTTCTTCCCTAAAACGGTCAGAAGTGGAATCGTCCCACTTATCCGAGAAATTATCCATTGTTTGGAAATAGTTTCTCGAAGGCTCAACAAATTGCTGTATTAGCGGGTGCAATTGTGATTCAGATCCTTCATTACTGTTATTCTGCTCTTCTTCCATATTCATAGATTCAGTTTAGAGTTTCTATAATCATCAACCATACGCTTAAGCATTTTCAATTCGTCGTTTCCGTCTTGAAGTCTTGTTTGAAGAAGACTTTCAAACTTCTTTTTAGACTCATTGAAACGATTAACCAAATGATCAGCCAAACGCATGAGTTCTTCCATACTTCTCATATTGTTCTGGGCTACCTCAACCTGACGTTTGGCTTTCCATCGATTATGCTTTTCCGTGCTACAATCAGGCTCTTGTCTTCTGCCTTCCTCGTCATAGCACACCCTTGCCTCACATAATGTTAACGCATTATCACAATTACGCAGCTTTATTTCCGCATCATAAAGACGCTGTGCCAACAAATCCTTTATTTTCTGCATCTCATTGTCCATAACAAAGATATAGTCATCAATTTTTTCGACAGAATCTTCACAATCTGACACAAAAGAATTAGTGGCATCCACTAACTGCATGAATACCGATGCATCTTTGATATTGGCTTTCGTGCTGCTCATTGAAAAATGGATTTTATAGACTTATAACAACATCTGACCCTTCTTGTATCTTCTTTTTCAAGGTTTCCATATGCTCACCAAATAGGTCTACAGCTTCCTTAAATTTGAGGATGTCTGCCCAAAGTGGAGTAAACGCATCATCAAACCTTGCAAAATTTTGATCACGATGGCTTTCCGACAATTTGTCTAATGCATTCTGCATCTTTCTGTCTGATTCGATTAGACAATTGCCATAATTAGCCAATTTCCCAATGATAAACTCACATGCTTCTGTGGTTAAATGAGCTTTTGTATTTGTTGCCATTATCTGTGCCTCCTATAATTTACGTCTACACTAACATCTGTTTCTGTCTCATCCCTGACAATATCTGCTTGTTCATTGTAGAACTTTACTGACTTGTCAAGAATATCATTCAAATCATCGATTTGAGTAGCATGATTTTTGAAGCCCTCAGTGAATTCATGGGTTTTTTCATCGGTGTTACCTAAATCACCCATTTTAACCATAGCCTCAAACACATCATCCCTACATTCCGTTAGTTCTCTCATCATCTGTTTAAGAGAAGTTACGAAATCAAGCATCTCTTCATAATCTCCGACCATACCGTCGTTGGTGTCTTGTCTTCCTCTTGGCATAATATTTGTTTTTTATTGATTGTAAAATTCGTATGGTTTAATAGTCTCGTAGTGCGAAGAATATACATTATAATAGATAGCTCTATTATTAGCCAATTCTTCTTTCATATTTCTTTCTACCAGATGTGATGCATCCCTATTTCCGAGGAATGTTTTACTATCTTTCTCTGTCATTTGCAATAGAACACGATGACCAAACAAGGACAAGTCATCATCTACGAACAAACTATAATAAGCGTCTGGATCAAGGAAGTGGAACATACAATGAACTCCCACGGAAGGGCCTTTTTCAAGAACCTTCATAAATTTTTCCATAAACTCAGAAATAATCCATCTATTTGGTCTGTTGGGATCTTGTTTCTGGTGTAATTCCTCGTTATTCTCAGGCTGGTAAAATACGATAATCCTTGGGGCATAATATGTGGTAGAATTAATGTCTGCAAGGCGATTATCAACATCTTGCAATACTTCGTCAAGCCATTCATCAAGTTTAGAACCTATTTCGAAATACTTAGAGCCTGTATATAAATCAGTTATTCTTTGAGATGATTGTCTAATTGTTTCATAGAGTTCACTATTTGAGCGATTGACATAATTAATGGTGTCAATCTTTACATCTCCAGATTTAAGCTGCCCAAGCATGCTCATCATACAGCCATTCATAGCTCTAAGGGACACGTTCAACTTTCCTCCAAGGACAAGCAGATTCTGGCTCCTCGCCCCTCTTTCAAATTTTCCAATCAGATCTTGCCCATCAACAAGAATCTTTTCTCCCGGAGAAAATCTGACGTTCAAGAGATTCTTTTCTGGAGTCATGTTCATAATCGTCTTGTTGTTTTCCAACATGGCAACAGACTCACCGTCAAACACAATCATATTATGTTCATATAGTCCGTTAGATTGTTTCTCCCATTTCTGAGCGATTTCTTGCAGATAATCGACACGTGTCTTCCTGTTCTCGTCTCCAGTTTCAGGCTGTTTTGGTAAAAAATAGCTTTGAATCAAGTCATAACCACTACCTTGATGAACTATTGCTTGTCCAACTTTCAAGTCTGGACAACGTTCCTCTGCATGACCAAGAGCCTGCTGAGCAATGAATGGAGAGCACCTCATAGCAATCCTATGTGTAAAGTTGCCCAATGTTTCAGTATCTAACATCACTGACTGAGAGGATAAAATCAGGTTGAAGCCTAATGCACGACCTACTTTAGCAATGTCCTCAATTGAGGCTCTGGCTTCGCGTGATGCACCACCCCCAGAAAGCATACGTTGGTATTCATCTATAATAATAAAGTATCTTGGCATAGGAGCATCTGGATACAGTTTCCTATATTCTGGAAGTCGCTCAACGCCTTTTGCTTTGAACTCATCATTTCGTTCTTCCATCTTTCTTCTAACGACCCGTAGCACATGCAGACCAAACTCAGGATTACCGTTCACGGCAACGAATTCCGCATGAGGTAACTTGTAGGTGTCATATTGCTTAAATTCGGCACCCTTTAAATCTATTAGGAAAAATTTAAGATCATCAGGCGAATACTTGATACTTAAAGCCATAATTAGCGAATGAAGTAAGAATGACTTTCCGCAACCAGTCTGTCCTGCTATGACCATATGGGCTGAAGGTATGCTTTTCTTGCCTTCCTCGTCGAACTCCAAATCATAGTTAACCGCTTTTGCAAGTCCCAAAGGAATCGTGGTGAAATTGGAACAATCACCATGCCACCACTCTTTTCCTGCAAAGCAATCCTCAAACGAAGCATCAACCGATGTGTTGAAATTCAAGTCTGTGAAATCAATGACTGAATTCTTGACTTTTTTAATTCTGTTGAAATCGATACTCGTATTTACTGGCACTTTTGTTACAACAGTATTGCATGTTATATCTTCCACCTTGCTCATGTATTTCTCGTCAACAAGGAAGACAAAATGCAATCCTGCTTCAATCTCATAACGAGCGAGTTTCTTAATCATCTCAATTGCATTCAATGAAAGCCCCTGAGGAAAGGTATCAAGGATTACCACACGATAGGGAATAGTAACCTTTGATTTCTGGTTATAATCGACAACATTCAGGCCTTTCAAGTAATTCTGCTCTATGTCGTCATATGTTGCAACCAGTTTCTTAAGTGTCTCATCAATCTCTTGTGGGTTTGTGAAAATCTTATTATTCAGTATCTGCTTAGTTGATGTTTGGGAGAAATTAAGATAGTCAAGAAACATATCGCCCTTTCCCACTGGATCAATCATGTAAAACAACAGATTGCCTGGTTTGGCTGACATCAGACTTCTTAAAAAAATATTTTCTATCAAATATTTAAGTTGATGACGTTCTTTTGCGTCATAAACAATAGTTAGAGATTTCTGTGTAAAGAAAGGTATAATCTCAGGTGTTTCATAAGTGGTCACAATACCTTGGCTTTCACTATCAATACAAACAGAAGATTCTCCCAACCTTAAATTCTTTAGCGAAGGAAATCTCGACTTGATCTCCAGTTTGTCCCATATTTCTGACTGGAAAGAAGCTGTTTCATAATATTGTTCTAATGGACTTAATGAGGCTTTAATTTTTTCAAGTTTTTCCGTAGCCTCTTTTAAATGCTTTTCCATGATTAAATGGGTCCGTTGTTTGTATTCCTCTACGGACTGCTTACTACGACTATTAACCTGATTGGTTGAGGTTTTAATCTCATAATCCTTCTGGGAATTCAAAAGACCATGCATTTCATCAAGCATTGAAGCAATTCGAGTAATGTCATCAGACTTCAACATCGATGGATTCTTCAAATACATCTTCAGTTTGTTCTGTAGATTCAGCAAACTATCGATTTTAACCTGATACTTGCGCTTGATTGCTTCAGCCTGTTGCTTTTGCTGATTCTCTGCCACACGTTCCAGATTCTCTATAGCATGGGTCACGTTGGCCTCTTCACGATGAACAACGGTAAACAATTCCCCATTACGGAGTATCTGCGCATTTTTGGTGTATTCACTGTCCAAAAATAAATTAACTTGCTCTGTGCTATTTGCCATATTTCTTTGAATATTAATCTTTCAAACCACGAAACCATTTGTTCTAAAGAAGCCACCTTTGTATAAAGAGTTTTCTTTATAAAATGCAGAAAGTCCGCCAACGTCAGTCATTAGGCTGAACGTTGAGGACTTTCTTTTATATCCCTGTAATCCGATGCGGATTCCTATGTCGTTAAGTTTAAGCGGAACATCCATATTTGCTCTTTGCTTAATCGGTTAGTACTCCAGTTCATGGCTTAATCAGCACTAACCTTTAGGCAAAGAGAAAGCGCAGACAACTGCCATATCTCACATCAGGTTCAGCACGACCCTAATTCCTTATGGATGAAGCCTGCGCTTAAGCGCACACTCCAACAGGAATTAGATTTTGCTCGTTAATATCTCTTATCGAGGTGCTGATTCGGTGTGAGAATTTGAGCAAATATGTAATTATGTACTCTCTTACGAGAAATACGCGCCAAAATTACAAATTTTCTGGGACATTAGAGAAAGAATTAGCAAAAAAATGGTAAAATGAAACGATATTTGTCGATTTCAACGGTAAAAGAGTGGTAAAAAATGACGAAAAAGTTTCTTTCCCCCTTTTATAATTAGCCCATAAAGTTTTTCCTGATCTACAGAATGCATCACAAAAATAGACGAATGTGTGTGGATTGTTCTTTTTCGAAGCCCAAATCATAAAAAATTGATAAAAAGTTTGCAAGTGTCATAAATTTGTTGTATTTTTGCGACGGATTTAACAATTTAAGTGGTATGATGACAAATAAAGTCTCTACGGAAATAGCTGGAATGGTACCAGGACAAGTGTTCTTTCCTTCGGATTTGGCCAAGGTAGGAACAAAGACCTCTCATGTTCTAAAAGTGCTTGAGAGGGCAACAAAGGCAGGTACTATACTCAGGTTGGCACAGGGGATCTACTATTATCCGAAAGTGGATGACAAGTATGGGCTTGGCATTATCTACCCTTCATACGAAGAGGTAGCGGAGAGGATAGCAGAGAGGGATAAGGTGACGATAGTTCCAACTGGTGCATACGCCTTGAACAAACTGGGTTTTTCTACGCAAGTACCCATGAACCTGGTGTATATGACTGACGGAGCATCAAAAACAATTAAGATGAGCAATGGATATACTATCAAATTCGTACATACTACTCAGAAGAACTTTGCCTATAAAAACAGACTATTACAGATGTTAGTATTTGCATTGAAAGATATAGGTAAAGACAAAATAACAGAGGAACAGACCATAAGGGTACGGGAACTGCTACAGAACATTCCGCTTGAACAGATTAGTGACGATTTGGGGCTGATGCCTGCATGGATTAAGGATTTTATATTGGAACAATATGAGCAACAAGTATTTTGATATAGACGATGAAGGCAAGAGGCTATTCATCACGCAGACAGCACAAAAGACAGGTCTTCCGAAAGAAGTCATCGAGAAAGACCTTTGGGTGACTATAGTTCTTCAACTTGTGTTCAAACTCCCGTATGCTGACAGAACGATCTTCAAGGGAGGTTCCAGTCTTTCCAAGGTATGGGATTTGATAGGCAGGATGTCTGAGGACGTTGACCTCGCATACGACAGCACTTTTGGGATTTTTGAGGGCGATGAGCCAACCGTCAAACAGATAAAGAAACTGAGGAAACAATCATCGTTATTTGTTCAGAATGAGTTTTGTGAAGCACTCAAAGTAGCTATCAGCGAGGCAGGTCTTGACAAATGGTGTTGTGTAGAGGCACAAGCGAATGGAATAGGCAATGCCACCTATCCAGAACCTCGCCAGTTGTATGTAACATACAAGTCACTTTTCACTGACAACATGGTTGATACAGGCAGCACGTACGTCAAACCGATAGTGATGCTGGAGGTCAGTTCACGTTCGCTTATCGAACCGACAGGAAAAGCAAAGGTGAAGAGTATGATTGCACGAGAGTTTGGAAGCATTGACACTGATGTAGCCAATGTGGAAATACGTACAGCACTGCCAGAAAAGACGTTCCTCGAAAAAGTATTCCTTCTGCATGAGATGTTCGTAACTTCCAGATGCCAAAGGGCAGAGCGTAAGACTCGACACCTTTATGACATCGAACAGATGATGGATAAGGACTTCGCCTTAAGAGCCGTTAAGGACGATGAATTGTGGAACAGCATCAACCGCCATCGCGCACGTTTTTCCTCTATATACGGGGTTGACTATACGAAAGACTTACGCAAAGAAATCCGTCTAACACCTCCCGAAGATGTGATTGGGTTATGGGAAGAGGACTACAAGTACATGCGTACAAACATGATATACGACAATACGGCAATCTCGTTTGCCGACCTCATGGCGCGAATGCATGAGTTGGAAGAGCGTTTTCATCAAAATTAAATGAGCATATGAAGCCAGAGAAACAACAGGCAGCGGCAGCACAGAAGTTTGCTGAAAAATGGCAAGGAAAAGGGTATGAGAAAGGCGACTCACAGATATTCTGGACTGAGTTGCTTTGTGAAATCTATGGCATTGAAGACCCTTCAACGTTCATCCGCTTCGAGGAACAGGTTAAAGTTGACAAGACTAACTTTATTGATGTCCATCTGCCCCAGACCAAGGTCATCATAGAACAGAAATCTATCGGAAAGGACTTGCGGGCACCTGTCAGGCAAAGTGACGGTTCGTTATTGACCCCTTTTCAACAGGGAAAGCGATATAATGCAGAGTTACCTTACAGCCAAAGAGCACGTTGGATAGTGACGTGCAACTTCGCAGAGTTCCTGGTCTATGACATGGAACAGCCGAACGGTGAGCCTGAGCAGATACTATTGGAGAACTTGGGCAAGGAGTATTATCGCCTCCAATTTTTGGTAGATTCGAAGAGCGAACATCTTTCAAAGGAGATGCAGGTGTCAATGAAGGCGGGTGAAATAGTAGGCAAACTTTATGACGAACTGTTAAAGCAATACATCGACCCAACTAACGAACACTCGCTAAAGTCGTTAAATGTGCTATGTGTCCGACTGGTGTTCTGTCTCTATGCCGAGGATGCAGGAATCTTTGGAAGACACGACATGTTCCATGATTTCCTGAACAAATATCCAACAGAAGAGTTGCGCAATGCCTTAATTCGGCTATTCAAGGTGATGGACACACCTACAGAAGAACGTGACCCATATTTGCGCGAGGAATTACTGGCCTTCCCTTATACCAATGGTGGACTATTTGCCGACGAGCAGATTGAGATTCCGCGCATGACGGACACCATCCGCGAATTGCTGCTTCAGAATGCCAGTCTTGATTTCGACTGGAGTGAAATATCGCCAACTATCTTTGGTGCTGTGTTTGAGAGTACGCTGAATCCCGAAACTCGCCGTAGTGGAGGAATGCATTATACTTCGATTGAGAACATTCATAAAGTAATTGATCCTCTCTTCTTGAATGACCTTCGTAGCGAGTTTGATACCATTTTGGAGGAAAAGGTCGAAAGACAACGCAACCGAAAGTTAGAATCATTTCAAGACAAACTGGCTTCATTGACCTTCTTTGATCCTGCTTGTGGTAGTGGCAATTTCCTTACAGAGACCTATTTGTCGCTTCGCCGTCTGGAAAACGAGGTCATTCGTGAGCGTTATCATGGTCAGTCATTCCTTGGTTTTGAGGAAGTGAACCCCATAAAGGTAAATATCCAACAGTTCTATGGCATCGAGATAAATGACTTCGCCGTGACCGTGGCTACAACTGCCCTCTGGATTTCCGAAGCCCAGATGCTGGCAGAGACGGAACGCATCATCCATCAAGACATAGACTTCCTACCCCTAAAGGCATATACCAATATCGTTGAGGGCAATGCCCTGCGAGTGGATTGGGAGAGTGTTGTTCCAAAGGAGAGGTTGAACTATATTATCGGCAATCCTCCTTTTGTCGGTAAAAGTTTCCAGACAGAAGAGCAAAAGGATGACATGAAACGTGTCTTTGAGGGTGTGAAGAATTATGGAAACCTCGATTATGTGGCATCATGGTATAAGAAATGCGCTGACTTAATGGAAGGAACATACTGTATGACTGCACTTGTTTCTACTAATTCCGTGTGTCAGGGTATAGCAGTACCACCATTATGGAAACATTTGCTTGATAAAGGCATTGTCATCAACTTCGCTTGGCCAACATTCAAGTGGAGAAGTGAGTCTAACGACGGTGCAGCCGTTCATTGTGTCATTATAGGATTCAGTTATGTAAGAAATAAGGTACGCTATATCTTCCAAGATGGTAAGGCACCAGCCAAGGCAGACAACATAAATCCATATTTGTTTGATGCACCTTCAATCATTATTGATGATGTGCATGATCCTATATCAGATGTGCCAAAGGCAGCAGTTGGGTCTTTTCCGACAGACGGTGGAAACTTAGTGATACAGGCTGATGAAATAGATGACTATATCAAGAAAGAACCTGCGGCAAAGAAATATATCAGACCATATATCGGCCCGCTGGAATTTATCAACTCAAAAGAGCGTTATTGCCTGTGGTTAAAAGATTGTCCACCATCAGAACTACGTGCAATGCCTATAACAAAGGCAAGAGTTGCTGCTGTCAGGGAGTTCCGCCTTACCAGCAAGAAGTTGCAAACTCAGCGTAGGGCAGACATTCCCCATCTGTTTGCAGAGGATAGACAACCAAGTTCTAATTACATACTTTTCCCAAGAACATCGTCAGAGCGAAGAAGATATTTGCCTATAGGTTTCCTGTCTTCTGATGTTATCGCTGGTGATACAATTATCTTACCAGACGCGACACTTTACCATTTTGGAGTATTGACAAGTAACATTCACAATGCATGGATGAGAGTTGTTTGCGGAAGGATGAAAAGCGACTATCGTTATTCTAGCACACTTGTTTATAACAATCTGCCTTGGCCGAAACCAACAGACAAGCAGAAAGAAAAGATAGAGCAGACAGCGCAAGCGATTCTTGATGCAAGAGCTATGTATCCTCAAAGTTCATTAGCAGATCTTTATGATGAAGTCACCATGCCGCCCGAACTTCGTAAAGCACATCAACAGAATGACCGTGCTGTAATGGAGGCTTACGGGTTCCCTGTCAAGAACGAGTTTACCGAAAGCATGTGCGTTGCCGAACTGTTCAAACTCTATCAAGAGCTAACAAAATAGCATATTATGAAAGAGCCTTTGAAAAATATCGAATTTAGTATAAAGCCTAATGAGAAAGAACTCCGTGATATACAGTCATGGTGTGAATCATACAATTATGTGGACGCTGAGAGTGCCTATAAGCGAAAGAAGCTGTTTGTGATTCTATATCAAGGCAATGCTATTGCTTTCATGTGCTACCGACGAGAAAAGATAATTGCCACCATTGATTTAGCAGAAGTCCATCCAGAATTTAGAAACAGACAAGTAGGCGGTTATCTGTTAGAGTGCGCACTTAGGCATTTTAAACGTACACACATAAAAGGTGTTGAGCTATACTATACCTCTCCCGATTCTCATAGGCATGCAGCAAGACATGGTTTTAGCCCAATAACAAAGGAATACGGCAATAAGGACTGGATGTTTCGGCCTCTTGTAGAACCCAGAAAGCAGTGCTTGAAAAGTGGGCGTATGCTTGTAGTGTGGAAGAATACGATGGGCTCATGTTCAGATCAGCCGGATTTATGCTGGCCACTTGACAAGGAACTAAACAATCCAATTATTTCGTATTGTCACTATGACTGGATGGTTGGTATTGTTGAAAATGGTCATGTAGTCAAAGCAGATAAGCAAAAACGTTTCTTCAAGGAAGAAATACAAGATTATATTTACATTGATAACAATAAACATCAAATATGAAAGAAAAATTCCCCCATTTTCCTCATTCCTCTAAGACTACAGTCAAAGAATGGGACTCTGAACTTCTCACACCGATATGGGCAGGTGAACAGGTGCATCACATCTCCACAGAAATAGGAAAATACTATCCATATTGTTTTTATATAGACGAAAAGAATGGTAGAATAGCCTTTCTTAACAGAGCATATAAGCCCATTAAGAAATCATGTAGGGGTGATAAAGTTGAGTATTGGTTTAAGTTCGATGTTAAGAAATTCAAGAACTTCTCGGAGTTGGTTGATGATGACACTTTTCTTGATACAAAGTGCAAGCGATGTTTTATGTCAGACAAGTGGGATGCTCTCGACGACGAACACGGTTTTAACAAATACATGCAACGTCTGAACTATTTGGAAAGTTGCATGTTGGAGGTCTCTCCGTTTATACAAAGATTTGCTCTTACCATCAAACGAGCCTATGAATTAAAGCAGGAGAATGAAGAAATAAAGCGAAAGTTAGATATAGCAACTGAGCGGAATAAGTTCCTTGATAAGATTCTGAGAAAGAATAAAAACTTGAAGACATAAGGGATGAAGGGTAAAGCCCCTATCCCTTATGACATTCAGGTTTCAGAACCTGTTTTTTCTCTCATGAGTCTTTAAAACCTTCTCTATATCAGATTCCTTATAGACGCACTTGCCCTTCATCTCGATGTAAGGCAAGATGCCGTCATTGCGGTATTCTTGTAGAGTCCTACGGCTGACTTTCAAAAAGTCTGCAACCTCGGCATCGGTCAAAAGCCGCTCGCCACCAAGAAGAGGACGATACTCATTACATAGTCGCTCTGCCTTTCGACTTGCCTTTTGCATGGTTGCTATTGCCCTGCTGATAACCTCGTCGTTCAGGGTCAGCACGTTTTCGTATTTCTCCTGTTCCATTGTTATTTCTACTTTTGGGTTACACATTATTTATATATGTACCAGACTGACGCTGCACCAATTCCACTTCTTCAGGACGATAGTAGAACTTGCGGCCAATCTGTGCATAGCCAATTTTGTGCTTATAGCGCAGTTCCTGTAAGGAACGTGGGCTGATACGCAATAGTTCGCATACATCTTCATTGGTTATCCACTTGGACAGCTTTCTGTCCTGACACCTGCGGGAGAGCGTTTCAACCCTCGCCGTGAGCAGTTGCATCTCCTGAAGCAACTGTTCAAATGCCTTTCTTTCGATTGTTATTACTTCTGTCATTCTATGTTTTGCTTGAAATCGAAAGCAAAGGTATGGATAAACAAGCGGAAACATGAGTTTTTACTGTTTTGTGGCTCCTTTTGACCCTCAAAAGGGAGCCAGAAGTGCCAATTTCAATATTTATTTTCTTCACATTGTACACGGTTGAACTTCCATGTTTTTTTCTTGCCATAATTTTGCAGCGTCGAAAGGACAAAACGATTAAAACGAACATAGGAATATGGAGATTATAACAATGGAAAGCGAGGCATACCAGAATCTGGTTGCCAGTATCAAGAGAATTGAGCAGCATGTGCTCAGCACGTCAGCCGATGACACACCTCCTGATGAAGAGGTATGGATTGATTCAAAGGAAGTATGTAGAATGTTGGGCATCAGTGACCGTGCCTTACAGAACTACAGGAGCAATGGAACGATAGACTATAAGCACTGTGGCAAGTTCTGCCGCTACCGTCTGTCAGAAGTCAAATCACTAATCGCACAAGGATATGGAAATAGACACTGAGATATTTGAGAGTTTTATGAAAGCCGTCACGGAAAGGCTGAGCCGTCAGGAGAAGATGATACAGATGCTTGTGGATGATCTGAATGAGAGAAACAAGAATGGCAAACTGTATATCCGAGGCGAGAGGATGTATGACAGCATTGAACTTCAGAAGACTTTGCTGATGGGCAAGCGCACCTTGCAACGATACCGTACATCAGGACAACTGCCCTATATAAAACTGCGACGTACCTGTTACTACCGTGAAAGTGATGTGGTGAGACTGCTTGAAGAGGACGGTAAGTATTTCAACCAGAGGGCAAAGGACAGGTTCCTTACCAGCGTAAAGACAGGAAAAGCCGATTTTTTCGGCAACAGATAACATTATTCATTAACAATTAAAAATTAAAGTATTATGGCACAAAACCAGAATCAGGGCTATCAGCCCATCGATGAGACCAAGGTTAACTGGAACCAGATTGAAGAGAAGTTCGGCATCTCAAAAGAGGTGCTTGAGCGAACGGGAGCGAAGGACAATATGCTGAACTTTGGCAAGTCCGGGCTGCTTGATGTGACGATGCTCATCTACGATCAGAAGGTGAAGGCTGCAGCACGTCTGCAACTGACGCGTCTGCAGGATGGTACATACAGTGTACTGCCTCACTTCGTTCGCAAGGAGCAGAAGCTGGAGAATGCAGAGTACATGGGCTATACCTTCACCAAGGAGGATGCCAAGGCTCTGAAAGAGACGGGTAATCTCGGTAAGGTCGTTCCTCTGTTCAATGTGAAGGATAACACCATGCAGGAGTGCTTCGTGTCTTACGACAAGCAGACGAACGAACTGGTACACTATCCCGTGAGCAAGCTGCATCTCCGTGAGAGTGTGGGTAACGTGAAGTTCACTCCCGAAGAGATGGAACTGCTCAAGCAGGGCGGAATCGTGAAGGACAAACTGTTTGAGGGTGAGAACGGACAGAAGTTCACCGTGGACTTTCAGGTGAATGCCGACCGCAAGAACGTGTCCTTTGTCCCTGGCAGCAGCCGTCAGGAAGTGGCGCAGGAACAGAACCAGAAGACCAAACTGGACTGGACGAACGAGGACGGCAGCATCAAGAACCTGACCAAGTGGAAGGGCATTCCCCTGACTGAAGAGCAGCAGAAGGACTACCGTGAAGGCAAGTCGGTGAAACTTGACAACTATCCACTGAAGGACGGCACGACGGCTACGATGTATCTGATGTTTTATCCCGACAAGGGCCAGCCGTTCACCTCGAAGAACGACCCGATGCAGGGCAAGGTCGTAGCACCTGCCAACGAGAGCGAGACACAGGTGGCCGTGAACCATCAGGGCAAGACCAACGAAGCCACCAAGAAGGTGGACGAGCCACTGCAGAAGGGACAGGTGGCACCCAAGAACGAACACCAGAAGGAGTCACAGAAGCCCGAGGGTGAGAAGCAGGAGCAGAAGGAAGAGAAGAAACAGAAGCGAGGCCCGAAACTCTGACCTGAGAAGCGTAATGTGTGGACAGCCGCAGATGGCTGTCGGCTGTCCACCTCACACGCGCGTATATAAAATAAGTATAGAACCACTGAATCCATTTTTACAATATGATTACCATTATCGCAGAGAAACCAAGCGTCGCACGGCAAATATCCCGTGTCGTCGGCGCAACACAAAGAAAAATCGGCTATTACGGTGGCAATGGCTACTGTGTGACATGGGTGTTTGGGCACCTTGTGCAGCTTGCCATGCCTGAAGCCTATGGCATCAAAGGCTTTCGCCGTGAGTCTTTGCCCATCGTCCCCGATGACTTCAAGTTAGTCATCCGACAGGGAAAGAATGCAGATGACGAGTATGGTGTACAGGAGCAGATCAAGGTCATCAAGAACCTGTTTGAACATTCTGATAGTATCATTGTTGCTACCGATGCAGGGCGAGAGGGTGAACTTATCTTCCGCTATCTGTACCAGTACCTCGATTGTCATGTGCCTTTCCAACGGCTCTGGATCAGTTCGCTGACCGACAAAGCTATCAAGGATGGCATGAACAACCTAAGAAACGGCCATGATTTCGATAATCTCTATCTGTCTGCCAAGGCACGAAGCGAAGCAGACTGGCTGGTAGGTATCAATGCCACCCAAGCACTGACCATTGCAGCAGGAAAGGGAACATATAGCCTCGGACGTGTGCAGACACCTACACTGGCAATGGTCTGCCGCCGTTTTATGGAGAACAAGAACTTTGTGCCGACTCCGTTCTGGCAGATGCACTTCACTACCGAAGGTGACGGCAAGACCGTCAAGTTTCTGACATTAGAACGATGGAATGACAAGGAAGTTGCCGAAGCCCTCTATCAGCAGTTGAAAGGCAATAGAAATGTCATCATCTCTAAGGTGGAGTGCAAGGATAAGACAGAGGAACCGCCCTTGCTCTATGACCTCACTGCACTCCAGAAAGAGGCAAACATCAAGTACGGCTTCACAGCCGAACAGACTTTAGCCATTGCCCAGAAACTCTACGAGGCCAAGGCTATCACTTATCCGAGAACATCAAGCCGATACATCCCCGATGATGTCTATGACGAGATTCCAAAACTGTTGAGAACTTTGGATAACGATGAACAGTGGGGAGCATTGGCAATGACAATCTGCAAGCCCAACCGCCGTAGTGTAGACGCATCGAAGGTTACAGACCACCACGCCCTGTTGATTACAGGTGAGAGGTTGGAGCATCCTTCCAATGATGACAAGAGAATCTACAATATGATTGTCAGCCGTATGCTCGAAGCCTTCTCAGAGAAATGCGTCAAGGAACTTGCCACCGTCACCATCGACATCGATGACGTGTCCTTTGTCGCGAAGGGTACTGTTGTCCGCAAGGCAGGTTGGCGTTTCATTAACAATGAAGAGATTGACACAGACCGTTTGCCGAACTGGAAAGAAGGATGCGAATTATCAATTTCTGGCTGGGGACTGGCAGAAGGTAAGACGAAGGCTATGCCCATCCATACAGAGGCCACACTTCTTTCTGAGATGGAGAACTGCGGGAAGAGTGTTGATGATGACAGTATAAGCGAGGCACTGAAAGATTGTGGTATAGGAACCCCAGCCACCCGTGCCAACATCATCGAGACGCTGATTGCTCGTGAGTATATGATCCGTCTGAACAAGCAGCTTATCCCGACCGAAAAAGGGCTGTTCATCTACGACCTGCTGAAAGACAAGCAGATTGCCGATGTCGCCATGACGGGCCAGTGGGAGCAGTCGCTTGCCAGAATCGAGCGGGGCGAGTACAGCGCCGAGGACTTCCGCAAGGGCATCGAGGAGTATACGGGCAGCATCGTCGGGGAACTTCTCTCCTTGGAGGACAGGTTTGTGCACAGTGGCATCGGCATCCCATGCCCCAAGTGCGGGAAAGGCACGATGCAGTTCTACATGAAGGTCGTCAAATGCGACAATCCCGCCTGTGACTGCCATGTGTTCCGCGAGAAGGCTGGCAAGGAACTAACTGATGCTCAGTTGAAAGACCTGCTAAAAGACAGAAAGACAGGACTCATCAAAGGTTTCAAGAGCAAGCAAGGCAACAGTTTCGATGCCATAGTGTGCCTGAACGACCAGTTTGAGACGGAATTTTCATTCCCGCAAAAGAAAAAGTTCACCAAAAAGGTACAATCCCGAAAATAATGCGTACCTTTGCCACTGACATTCATTTTCATACATCGTTTACACGATTTTTGAAATGGATTCAGTGGTTGCACCTCGGGAGGGATACCCGGGGTGCTTTACTTGTACGCTGATTCTATAACCACTTAAACGTATTTGAAAATGAAAAGACAAGAACAACCAGAGTTGTCCTACTATGGACTGTATCTGCTTCACTACCTGCTGGAGCAGCATTCCCGCAAGGCCAAAGACCTGAGTTTCATCTATAGCCGTGAACAGTTGGCAGCAGAGACCTTTGAACAGGCCCGGCTCGACGGCTATTCCGTGGAGGGAGCACACGAACTGGCTATGTCCGTGCTGACGAAAGACCTTGGCCTCTCGCAGTGGAGTATTCTCATTGAGGTACTGGAGAAAGAGTTTTCCCGCGAACTGGACGATGACCAGCGCCTCACATTTGCCGAGAAACTGCTTCCTTTACTGGCACCTGTCTTCGAGCCTTACGACCTCACCGAACCTGAGTTTGAACTGTCACCCGACTATGGGCAGCTCTATACCGAGTTGACGGGTGCAGTGGTACTTTACATCGAGCAATATGGCGTTCAATAGGAAGGCACGGCTGCAAGCCAACATCGATGCCATCCGCACTGCCTTTGCCGTGTGGAAGGAAGTACGTATCCCCACTGAGACCGATCGGGAAACCATTTCCCGTTACTGCGGCTTCGGTGGGCTGAAATGTGTGCTGAATCCTGTGGAGAACAAAGCAGTCTGGCCGAAGAACGACCTTTCACTGTACGACCTGACCGCCGAACTCCATAGGGTGATACGCGAGAATGCCGAGGACGAGACCGACTACAAACGCTATGTCGCCAGCATGAAGCAATCCGTCCTCACGGCTTTCTATACCCCGAAAGAGATACCCGAAGCCATCTGGAGCGTATTCGGTGAGATGAACCTGAAGCCGCAGAAGGTGTTAGAGCCGTCTGCGGGTATGGGTGTTTTTATCGACACCATGCGCACCGTCAACCCTGATGCCGAGGTGACCGCCTTTGAGAAGGACAAACTGACGGGTTTGTTGCTGACCACCCTCCACAAAGATGACGGAACCAAGGTACGGACTGCCGGGTTTGAGATGATAGACAAGGAGCAGTTAGGCACCTATGATCTCGCCATCTCCAACATCCCCTTTGGTGACACTAAGGTGTATGACCCTTTCTACAGTGACAGCAAGAGCCTGTTCAACCGCGTGATTTCCAAGTCCATTCACGGTTACTTCATGCAGAAAGGGCTTGATGCCGTGCGCGACGGTGGCATGGTGGCATTCATCACGACGAGGAACTACCTCGACAGGGAACAGAACGGTATCAGGATCAACCACCTCCTTCAGCAAGCCGACCTTGTTAGCGCTTTCCGTCTGCCTGACAATCTTTTCAAGGAGAACGCCAACACCGAGGCAGGGAGCGACCTGATCATCATTCAGAAGAACTATGCCAAGCAGGGACTGAGCGAGGATGAGAAAAGGCTGAAAAGGGTGTACTCTGCCGAGGATGAGAATATCGTCCGTAACGACTATTTTGAGCATTGCCCTGACAATGTGCTTGCCACAAGCATCCTAAGAGGACACGACCAGTACGGCAAGCCCGCATTGGAGTATCTGCATACGGGTGGTGTCGAAGGCATTGCCCATGACCTCCGTGAGCGTCTGCAGGATGAACTCGCCAAGCATTTGGACTTCCGTAAGTTCACGGGGCTTGACAGCCCGGCCTTTGTCCGCAAGGAAAAGGAAGAGGAAACCCAAAAGCCCGTTGAGGAACAGAAACCAGCGGAAGTACAGAAGCCAATAGAAGCAGAACAAAAGCCAGTAGAGACAGGGCAGCAGCCTGCAACGGAAGATGAGCCAGCAAAGACGGCCAAGTTAGTGACGATGCCAGAGCCAACCAAGCTGGAAGAAAACACTTTTTCTGAGCATACGCCCGACAATAATCCGCAACTGTCACTCTTTGACCTTTGGGGTATGACGGTGCAGGAACCACCAAAGCCAAAGGTTGAACCCAAGAAACCAAAGAAGGAACGGAAGAAGGAACGTCAGGCAAGGGAACTACAGGAGAAGAAGGCTGAGATGGAGAAGAAGAGCCATATCGACCAGCAGTTGGCCGTCTATGACTCTCTGGATTGGGAAGAGAATCCGCCCATCAACGGCTTCTATGAGATGATGATGGATCTGACACCTGAAAAGCGTCGTGAACTATTGGAGATGGGACAGACCAAAATTGAGTCCAATGCCGATGCCAAGGCTGAAGCCCGACAGCAAATTCAGACCAAGGAACAGGTTGAGCAGAAACAGCACCGTACCATAAAGACAAAGGTTGTCAAGTCTGGTCCCTTTGAGGGAGAAGTAAAGCCATTCTACCGTAACGGCTCAATGGTGGAAGATAAGGACGGAAACATCGGACACTTGGAGAACGTCACTTCCTCAGGCGCCACCTTCGTACCCCTGATTGTCTCTCGGGAACAGACCGACCGCATCCGTCAGTATATCGCAGTCCGTGACGTATATGAACAATTGTATGCCTACGAGCAGGATAATCAGGAGGCGAACAGTGAACTTCGTGAGAAACTTAACGGCTATTATGAAGCATTCACGGCATTGTATGGCAACCTCAATGACCGTAAGAATGCCAGAATGATCCTGATGGATGCCACTGGCCGCAATATGCTGGCACTGGAACGTGGCGAGAATGGCAAATTTGTGAAGGCTGACATCTTCGACCATCCCGTTGCTTTCTCCTTGCAGGAGGTCAGCCACGTTGAGACCTCGCAGGAGGCTGTTGCTGCATCGCTAAACAAGTATGGCCGTCTCAATCTGGAGTATATGGCGAGGCTGACGGACAAGTCGGAGGATGACATCGTGAAGGACTTGGACGGACAGATATTCTTCAACCCCATATCAGGCGATTACGAGATACGCGACAAGTTCATTGCAGGCAATGTGGTTGAGAAGGTAAAGGACATCGAAAGGCTGATAGAGGCTAATGGTGGTGAGATGGACGATAGGACAATACTGTCGCTGAACGCCCTGAAAGAAGCCGTGCCTACGCCCATCCCTTTTGAGGATCTGGATTTCAACTTCGGTGAGCGATGGATTCCTGCCAATGTCTATTCCACCTTTATGACGGACTTCTATGACACGAAGGTTGACATTGTCTATTCGCCGCAGATAGACCAGTTCGATGCCAGTTGCAGCAGGAAGAATGCAAAAATATGGAGTGAGTTCTGCGTCAGGGGCGAGTATCGCAGCTATGACGGTATAGCCCTGCTCCGTCATGCCCTGCACAACACTACACCGAAAATCATGAAGTCTAATGGTACGGATGACAACGGCAACGACATCAAGGTGCCCGATGCACAGGCCATCCAGTTGGCAAACTCGAAGATCGACGAAATCCGCAATGGCTTTACGGAGTGGCTTGAAGGTCAGAGCCGTGAGTTCAAGGACAGACTGGCACAGATGTATAACGAGAAGTTCAACTGCTTTGTCCGTCCGAAGTACGACGGCAGTCACCAGACCTTCCCCGACCTTGACATGAAGGGGCTGGAATTGCGCTATGGCATCAGCAGCGTCTATCCCTCGCAGAAGGATTGTGTGTGGATGATCAAGCAGAACGGTGGCGGAATATGCGACCACCAGGTGGGTACGGGCAAGACACTCATCATGTGCATTGCCGCACACGAAATGAAGCGTCTCGGCATGGCGAAGAAGCCAATGATAATTGGACTGAAAGCCAATGTCGCTGAAATAGCAGCAACTTATCAGACAGCCTATCCCAATGCCCGCATCCTGTATGCCAGCGAAAAAGACTTCTCGACGGAGAACAGGGTTAAGTTCTTCCATTCGATTAAGAACAATGACTTCGACTGCGTGATTATGTCGCACGACCAGTTCGGCAAGATACCGCAGTCACCGGAGATGCAGGAGAAAATCCTGATGGCCGAGTTGCAGAGTGTGGAGGACAATCTTGAGACGCTGAGAATGAGCGGCAAGGATATTTCTGGTATGATGCTGAAGGGCTTAGAGAAACGCAAGGCCAATCTGGAAGCAAAGCTCGTTGAGATTTCCAGCAAGATTAACAGCCGAACCGATGACTTCATCGACTTCAAACAGATGGGCATCGACCACCTGTTTATTGACGAAAGCCACCAATTCAAGAACCTGATGTTCAACACCCGTCACGACCGTGTGGCGGGACTGGGTAACAGTCAGGGAAGCCAGAAAGCACTCAACCTGCTCTTTGCCATCCGAACGATGCAGGAGGGCGACGGTACGAAACCGCGTCGTGACCTCTGTGCCACCTTCCTGTCTGGTACGACTATCAGTAACTCGTTAACGGAGCTTTATCTGCTGTTCAAATACCTTCGCCCGAAGGAAATGGAGAAACAGAACATCCCGTGTTTCGATGCTTGGGCTGCTATCTTCGCAAAGAAATCGACGGACTTCGAGTTTTCGGTGACAAACAACATCATCCAGAAGGAGCGTTTCAGATACTTCATCAAGGTGCCGGAACTGGCGACGTTCTATAACGAAATCACCGACTACCGCACCGCCGAGGACGTGGGAGTGGACAGGCCGAAGATGAACGAGATACTTTATAACATCCCGCCGACGCCTGACCAGGAGGTGTTTATCAAGAAACTGATGGAGTTTGCTGAATCTGGTGATGCTACTATTCTCGGCCGTTTGCCATTGAGCGAGACGGAAGAAAAGGCCAAGATGCTGATTGCTACGGACTACGCCCGTAAGATGGCACTCGACATGCGTATGATAAATCCGACGCTCTATGATGACGATGCGGGAAACAAAGCCAGCGTCTGTGCCATGAAGATTGCCGAGTACTATCACAAGTTCGAGGAACACAAGGGTACGCAGTTTGTCTTCTCTGACTTGGGAACGTATCAGCCTGGCGATACTTGGAATGTCTATTCTGAGATTAAGCGCAAGCTGATAGAGGACTACGGCATCCCTGCCGATGAAATCCGCTTCATCCAGGAGTGTAAGAGCGAAAAGGCACGCAAGGCTGTCATTGAGGCCATGAACGAGGGACGTGTGCGTGTACTCTTCGGCTCGACATCAATGTTAGGCACTGGTGTCAATGCACAGAAACGGGCTGTCGCAATCCATCATTTGGACATACCCTGGAGGCCCAGCGACCTAGAACAGCGTAATGGCCGGGCCGTCAGAAAGGGCAATGAGGTTGCCAAGAAATACAATAATAACACGGTTGACAGCATCATCTATGCCGTTGAGAAAACGCTTGATGCCTACAAGTTCAACCTGCTGCACTGCAAGCAGACGTTCATCTCACAGCTGAAGTCCGGTGCTATGGGCGCACGAACCATCGACGAGGGAGCAATGGACGAGGCCAACGGCATGAACTTCTCGGAGTACATGGCCATCCTGTCGGGCAACACCGATCTGCTTGACAAGGCGAAGTTAGAGAAGAAGATTGCTTCGTTAGAGAGTGAGCGCAAGAGCTTCATGAACGCAAGGCGAAGTGTTGAGTTTGACATTGAGGACGCACAGAAGGAAGTGCAGAAAGCAAAAGAGGTGCTGGACAAGTTGGCAGTTGACAAACAGCAGCTGGATGCAAACATGAAGCATGATGCCCTCGGAAACATCGTCATGGAGGTGAAGATTGAGGGTAAGGTCTATACGGACTTGGAGGAACTTGGTGCCAAGGTGCAGCACATTGCCGAGACGATGGACACGAAAGGCCAGACAAAGGAGATCGGCGAAATCTACGGTTTCCCCATCAAGGTACGCACCGAGGAAGTGGAGAAGGGCGGTCTGCCATTCCGTGAGAACAATTTCGGAGTATATGGCAACATCGTCTATCGCCACAACAACGGTATGGTGGCCAAAAAGGACAAGGAGGCCGCAGCTACGAGTTTCTTCCGCGCACTTGAGAAAATTCCTTCCTTGGTGGAAAAGTACCAGAAGGATGTGGACTGGTATCAGAACAAGATAGAACAGCTTACCCCGACGGTCAACAAGGAATGGCGCAAGGAACCGGAACTCCGGGAGTTGAAGAACGAACTCGCCGCCCTTGACCGCAAGATCCAGATGGAACTCGCACCGAAGGAAGAGAAGCCTGAGACACCCGAGGAAAAGAAGGAACGTGAGGATGGCAATAAGGTCTCTTTGCATCCGTCACACGACAATGATGACGAACCGAAGAAAGTCAAAGGTGTGAAAATGTGACCTCATCATTATCATTATACCCCAAAACAGGCTAGCCCAGCCTTGTTTTGGGGTAAATTATTGCATAAAAATGCTATTTTGTACGCACACAGTATGAGATAATTGCTCAGAATTTACTATCTTTGCCCCCCGATTTCCGCAAACTGCGGACTAAAAGTAAGAATAAGGAACTGTTTTCAGGGCAACAAGCCCCGTATTTATTTTTTTGAGAAGAATGACAAGAACAAAGTTTGACCTTCTGGCGACGAATGTCATCAATGTGATATTATTTGTAATCATCTTCTGTTTCGGATTCATCCGCTGGCAGAAGCTGGAAGAAGTAGTAGCAGAGTCGAATAACAGTCAGGAACGGTTCAGGAACATCCACAGTGCACTGATAAACACGGTGGAACTGACCAACCTCGGCGAGCAGGTATATGGATGGACGGACGAAGATGTCAGTCTGTATAAGGTGAAGCTGGCAGAGGCTGGCGCGATACTCGATAAATTGGGAGGTTTCTATACCACGGCAAAGACGGACTCGATGAAGACAGTCATCAACGAGAAGGGAAGACTTTTGCTGCGCATCCATGAGACAACTGTGAAAAGGAGTGAGAACGAAAACAGGCTGACGAAGGACAGGCGCGTCACCGTGAAGGACTCAGTGACTACGATCATGCACCGCACGGGGCATATCTTCAGGAGCAGCAGCGAGGAAGTGACGTCAAAGACCAAGGACAGGACGGTGCTCGTACCCTCGGTCAACCAGGCCGTGATGACGGAACAGGCGCTTTACGGCATGGAGCTTTGCGCGCTCAACGACAGCCTTGCCAAGGTCAACCGATGGCTGGACGCAAACATGAGGCAGATTCTGAATGCTGACGTCAAGACCGCCGAGCGGGAGCAGGAACAGCTGCAGGCCAAGGCCAGCTGTATCGGTCACACCACGTTTATGTGGGGAATGATACTGTTACTGATTGCTTTCTTTCTGAACGTCGGCAATTCGTACCGTCGTGCAAGGACAATGAAGAAACTGGAAAAGGAATGGAAGAAAAATAAGGGACTGGTAGAGAATCGCCGGAATATGATGTACTCCATCGTCCATGACCTTCGAACTCCATTGGGCATCATCATTGGCTATAATGACATGGAGAAACGTACTCCACAGAAGAACGACAAATATATAAATGAAATTTCAAGGGCAACAGCTCAGCTGAAAAGCATGATAGACCAGTTGCTGGACTACTTCCGTCTGGAAAGTGACAGGATTGAACTGGAATGCAGGAACTTCAACCTGATGGACTTGCAGCATGAGTTGATAAATGCCTTCAAGATGAGGGCCGAGGACAAACGGATAGACTTCGTTACGCCTGATCTGCAAGACAAGATGCTGTATGGTGACTCCGAGAAAATCCGCCACATCGTCACCAATCTGCTTGACAACGCCTTCAAGTTCACGAAAGAGGGAAAGGTATGCTTCAGTATGATGTATGTCAATGACGGTAACCTGCTCATTGAGGTGAAGGACACGGGCATTGGCATCAAGCCGAAAGATCAGGAGAAAATATACGAGGCTTTCACGAAGATGCCCAACGCCGAGGCAAAAGGCCTGGACGGGCTTGGCATTGGCTTGTCGATAGTGAAACTGCTTGTGGACTTGATGAAAGGCAAGATCACATTCAGTTCTCAGGAAAAGGGATCCTATTTTGAGGTAGTAATTCCTATTTCGGAGGCTGTCACAGAAGAAGCTCCACAAACAACCGAGACCAAAAAGGCTGTTGAGAAAGAAAAATGTATCTTGGTGATAGACGACAATGACCATTGGCTGGAAATGACGAAGACCATGCTGGAGGACAACGGCATTGCCTGTGATACCTGCAACGATTCGGCTCAGGTGTTCACGATGATGAGGAATAAGGAGTATTCACTGGTCATCACGGACATGAAGATGCCTGGTCTGAACGGACTGGAACTGCTGAGACTGATGAGGAAGTCGAGAGTCGGCAACAGTCAGAGTGTGCCAGTGGTCGTTTCCACGTCATCAGGAGAAGAGACTAGGGAGGAACTGATTGCCGAGGGGTTCGATGAATGTCTGTTCAAGGACTTCAATACCGAGGAACTGGTGAAGTTGGTGAACAGGTGGATTCAGGAGAACACGGGAACCGTCAGCCCGGACTATACCAGACTGAGGAAAACGACTGCCGACAGTCTGATTGAGGACACGGAGGAATCGATGGCCAATATCCATAAGTTTGCCAGGGAGCGTGATCTGGAGAAAGTCGGCTGGTGGGCGCATCATCTGCGGGGCAGTTGGGTGCTCTATCGTGTCGGGGTGTTGCTCGATCCGATTGTGGAACTGGCCATTAAGAAGGACAACAGCAACTGGCAGCGCATAGACGAATGTATCAGCGAGGCAGACAAGATGGCCGAAATGCTTATAACCAAGGCAAGGGAACTAAAGGCAGAGTAGAAGGATGAGCAAGGTTATTGTTGTGGATGATAACCGGAACTACCTCGAAACCGTATGCCAGGAGTTACAGGGAATGGGCATTGAGACCATAGCCTGTGAGAACGGCAGTAAGGCACGATGGCAGATAAGGCGGGCCGGCAGATACGATGTCCTGCTGGTTGACCTCCTTCTTGGTGATGACAGCGGAACGGAAATCCTGCGATGGATGAGGAACGAGGGCTATCCCCAGCCGTTCTATCTGATGACGGGAGTGCCAAGCATGGAGAATGCCATCGAGACAATGAATCTGGGTGCTGCCTGTTATATCAGGAAAGAGGATATAGAAGAGCAGTTCTACTCGAAGATCAAGGACATCATTGAAGAGCAGAATCTGAGGGAGAAGCGGAATGAGCGGTTTGTGTTCAGACGTGAGAGCGATGCCTTCAAACGGCTGTATGAGGAAATCAAGGCATACGCCAAGGCCGACATCCGGGTTGTTATCACGGGTGAGAGAGGAACGGGACGGAGCCATCTGGCTGAGGACTGGATTTCGTTTGCAGGACTGAGGTATGCGCCATACGCTGAGGTTCATTGTGGCTCGCTTAGTTCGGCAAGTATGGCTGCGGAAGAGTTGTTCGGTCATCAGAAGGGAGCATTTTCAAGTGCTGTGAGGTCAACGGACGGCAAACTGGAGTTAGCCAATGGCGGTGTCCTTTTCTTGGAGAATGTGGATATGATGCCGATTGACGTGCAGGAGATGTTGATCCCTGCGCTGAAAAGCGGGAGGTATTGCCGTATCGGCTCCAACCGTGAGCGTCATGTGTCGTTCAAGTTGGTTGCCACGTCAACGGAGTCGCTTGATGATGCGCTGATCAGCGGAAAGATGCTCCAGGAATTCTATGACTGTTGTTGCGAGTGTACCGTAGAGGTTCCGCCTTTGAGAAACACCATCGACGATGTGGTGCCATTGGCAAAGTTCTTCGCCGGGCAGTTCGGCTCCGGGGAATATAAGTTCTCAAAAGAAGCCAAGGACTTGATGAGAGTCTACCATTGGCCAGGCAATGTAAGGGAGTTGAGGAAGGTCGTGAAGGTAGCTGTTGCCAAATGTCAGGACGGGATGATTCTTCCCGAGCACCTGACAATCAGGCTGTCTTCTGGCCAGTCAGAAGGCGTAGCATCAAGGCTTCTTCATGACCCGTTAGCGGAAAAGAGCAAGATAGAAGAGGTCCTAAGCGTGACAGGGTACAACAAATCGCATACCGCCGAGATACTTGGAATCGACCGAAAGACGCTTAACAGGAAAATCAAGCAGTACGGAATAGACTGTTAGAGGCTGAATCGACTTGAACAGTGGGACATAATTACCCGAATTGGGGAATTTTGCCCCACTTTTTTGTTGCCGTTTTGAGGCGGATTCTTTTTAACATCTTTTGATTTCGCTCTTTTTCAGGCTGTTGAAGCAAATCTGCCTGAAAAGGAGTTCTTTTTGCTTGCACCCGTTGTTATGTTACAAGTGCGATCGCAAACAAACGCATTTAGTAACAAGTAAAAAGAACAAGGAAATGACATACAGCATATTAACGGACACGGATTTCTTCCGTGACTTGGAATCGGGCAACACGGCCAGCATCAAGGCGGACTACGGCAAGTTCATCGAGCAGACCGTCTGCCAGTGCAAGAAAGCGATCAGCAAGGTGGACATGAACATCATGCTTGCCTATACAGAGACGGAGCTGATGGGCTACACAGAGCAGAAAGGAGAAACAGGCGCATACGCAGGCAAGGCTTCGCATTTCCTGAAAGAGATGCAGGACATGGCAGAAGATATAGCAAAAGCGGGAGCGCTACCCTCACAGATAGAATGGACTGGAACGACCACGGACCTGGTGGAACTAATCTATGCGCTGAAGGAGACGGGATGCGTCAACAACGGTGAGATGCTTATCGGGAAGATGTGCGAGGCTATGTTCCTGCTCTTCGGGAAGAAGCCTATCAAGGACTGCGCACGTCTGTACGTGGGCATCAAGGAGCGGGAAGATGACCTCAGCCGTACCTACTTCATCGACAAGATGCGCCGAAAGCTCAACACGAAAATCAAGGAGGATATCAGGAAGTCAGACAGCAGAAGATAACGACATTCATTCAAGGATGCGAAAAGCCCTGACCGAATCAGTATCGGCCAGGGCTTTTCACGTCTTTATAGGTAGAATACCATTGCACGTTCCTTGCGCTTGGTGGTTCTGTCGCATATCCAATGGCGGAACTCATGTGCCAGCCCTGTGTCAACGTAGTACGATACGGCAATGATAAACTCCAGATTATACAACTCATCTTTGTAACCGTTTTCCAACAGGTCGTACTTACTCAGCAGGTCAAGGTTGACAGCCAGTTGCCTACGCATCCTGTTAATGATGCCGCGCACCTTCATGATGGTCACTCCGAACAGGCGGGCAATCTCGCCCGCAGTCATCCAGATGTCGTAGCCAGTCACCTCGAATTTCTCGTTCTCGAAGACTACTTTGTCTCTCTTCATCATATCTTTGTCCTCCACTTTATTTATTTTACCATTTCTATGCTTGGTACGAACTGCTCGATCTTTGCCAGTTTTGAGGCCAGGGTGTCAATCTCGCAACCCAGCTTTTCCTGCGTGATCTTTGCATAAATCTGCGTGCTTTCAATGCTCTTGTGCCCCAGCACGGATGACACCACTTCCAACGGCATACCGTTAGACAGGCAAACAACCGTAGCCATCGTGTGACGCCCCTGGTGCCAAGTGACCTGTTTCTGTATGCCGCACATCTTCGCAATGGTTTTCAGTATGCCATTGCAAGAGCTATAACATGGTACGTCAAACACACGTCCATTGTCGCACAGCCCTCTGTACTTCTTGTAAATAGCAAGCGGGATAGGCAGCAGTTTCACATTCTCGGCTACACCTGTCTTCTGACGGTGGGTGTGAATCCACAGACTACCATCCACAGGGTTCTTGACAATGTTCTCTTCGCGAAGGTTCTCCAAGTCAATGTACGCCAGACCTGTGAATGCGCAGAAGATGAACAGGTCTCGGATAAATGTACGCTTGGCGTTCAGACGGGGGAGATTCATCATGGCCTGTAGTTCGTCCTTAGTCAGAAAGCCCTTTTCAGTCTCTTCCTCACGAATCTGATAGTCACCAAAGGGATATTGCATTACCCAACCATTCTGGTGTGCACGGTGCATCAGCATCATGATGGCACAGACATATTTCTTGGCTGAGTTATGCTTGAGGTGCTTCTGAGTTTTGAGATAGATTTCAAAATCACTTATAAACGAAGGAAGAATCTCTTTCAATGCCATATCCGAAACGTGATACTGATACTGCATGAAGTCGGCCACATGCTTGTAGATGCTCTTGTATCGGATTAGCGTTGTCTTAGAGTTCAAACCGCCCTCAACCTTCTTCTCATACTCTTCGTTCCATTGAGCGAAGAGTGTCATCAGCGTTTTCTGACGGTACTCCAAACCAAGGAAGGCATTCTTTACCTTCTCGGCAGTCACATAGTCATCACGCAGCTTGATCTCCTGATAGTTCTTCACGACGGAAGCCCTAATCTTCTCCAACTCACGGTTTACGTCACGGGCAGCGATAGTCTTGCCCTTTGCATGACCGCCTTTTGCCTCCCAGATGTTGGGGTCGCAAGACACCTTGCAGCTGAACTGCGACATGGTTCCATCCACTGTGATACGTCCCATAATGGGGTTTGTACCGTCCTTCTTCAACTTCTCCTTCTTCAGGTAGAAGATCACTGAAAATGTACTTCTCATTGCTCTAATTTCATTAATTGTTCAACGTTCTAAATTTTGCGTTGCAAAATTAGCCAATTTGAAGTCTTGTTGTTCCTCGCAAATCGCAGACGAATAATGAAGAACTCCCGAAAAGAGTTAAAAATTCGCATCGATCAGATTCTCAGCACATTCCCGTGTCGAACGTTACCGTTTTTCCTCGATTTGCCACTTCCCAGAAAAGGGGTACGATTTAGAGACTCAACTCATTCTATTATCAGTACCAATCCTGCCTCTATCTGTACCTATCCGCTTCTCAGCGTTTTCTTAACTCTCTGATTCTCAACTCAAATTCCCCATCTCTCCAATTTTTGTTTTTTTATTATGTTTCCACACTGGGAATGGAGCATTCCCACCGTGGGAATATTGTGTTTCAAGCATGGGAACGAACCATATCCAGTATTGGAACAATCAAAAATATCGCCATATCATCAAAGAAAACATCACTAACATCACCACTAATATCACCAAGCTCAGCCCTTATAGCATCGGCATTTGCGTGAGTTTGGTGATGTTGTGATATTAAAAACAAAAAACTACGTGTATGGGTTTCTGAAGCTAATATCATGAAGGACTTGCAAACGTTTACGGTAAATAATAGCAGAAAATATGATGAGAAATACCTAATTATTAATAATTTTGCACCCAGTAAAATAACTAAGAGCGAAAAGAAATGAAGAAACTTTTACTTTTGTGTGGAATGTTCCTGCTGTCGATGACTGCGATGGCAGAGGGAACAGAGCCTGAGAAGATCGACGTGAAGGAACTTGCGAAGATTACTTTCGAAGGCGATAACGTGATCCTTCATTTCAAGGACGGCTCAAAGGCTAACTTGGAGAAAGACCTGGAGACTGTCGTTATTGATTTCTCTTCAGTAACCAGTATTGAGACCATACGTCAGGTGGAGTCCATGAAGAATATGGGTGTGTACAACTTGCAGGGTCAGCACGTAGGTAATGGCGTTGAGGGACTGAAGAAAGGTCTCTACATCGTGAATGGTAAAAAAGTAATTATTAAATAAAGTATAGGAGGAACAGACAATGAAAAGACTAACATCTATATTGACCCTGCTCGTCCTGATGCTTGGAATGGGCATGACCGTGAAGGCTCAGACATGGGACTTCGCTGCTTTGGATGCTAACGATGCCGAACTGATAGAAGCAGACCAGACAGGCAACTGGTATCATAGTACGGAATTAAAGAAAGACCGCTATAGTTATACAAAAGCACTCAACAAAGAGGCTGTCATGGCAAATGGTCAGGAGATAGCCTATACCAAAGGCTTGCTCCTCACTATTGCTGCTGTATCATCGACTGGTGAGGGCAACTTGCGTGCTGGTAATGATGCGTCCAACAAACGCATGTGGCTGGCTGGCAACTCTGTCATCACGATCCCTAACCTGAAGGCTGGCAATCAAGTGACAGTCAGCTGTATGTCATCCAGCAAGGATGTTGAGCGTGGTGTCAATGTCACGAATATCACTCCAGTATCTGGTGATTTCAATAGTACAAAGAAGGGAACAGAGGCATCTACCAATGTCGGAACAGTAACTGCTGATGGTGATGTGACACTGACAATGAATGGTGCCATGTATATCTATATGATTAAGGTGGAGGATTCTGCCGATGATGCTGAGGAAGGTGGTGGTGACACAGATGATGACCCACAGACACCAACAGTCAATGACTACTCGACATCGGCAAACTCGATGAAGAACCAGGCGTTGTTGACGCTGACGGACGGTACGACCAAATACTATAATACAGAGTCGCTGAGCAGTATCGATTTCGATGGTGCGAAAGTGACCGTGTTGCCCGTCAATACCAATGGCTATACCTTCGACAATCAGGTACAGGCTATTGCCTTTAAGAAGGCTGACACTGGTCAGCAGGGGGAGGTAACCAATGCCGATGGCAAGGTGGAGATCACCGAATACAAGGGCTGGCTGGAGTCTGCATACGTGAAGTTTAAGAAATTCGAGGGCGCTAAGACCTATAATGTATATATAAAAGGTGGACAGTATACTGACTACAAACAGATAGATACCCAGTTGGTGCGTGACTATGGTACTTATGGACGTGCCGATGTGGTTGGTCTGCAGGCTGATGCTACCTACAGTATAAAGGTGGTGCCTGTTGATGAGGCTGGTAAGGAGAAAACGGATGCAGCTAATGAGGCCACAGGTCTTGTTGTGAAGGGTTACAGTCGTCAGGGCTTCGCCTTTATGAATGGTTATGCTCCTGGTGCTTATAACAATGACGGTACACTGAAAGCTAACGGTAAAGTGATGTATGTCACCAAGAATACCGCTGCGAAGATAGAAACAGACGTGATTACCAACAGCAAGGGTGGTACGACAAAGTGTACTGGTATCCAGACTATCATTGATGCTTATCAGAAAGGTTACGACAAGACTCCTATCACCTTCCGCTTCATCGGACTGGTGGAGAAAGACGACCTTGACGGTATGAGTAGTAGTGAGGAGGGGCTGCAGATCAAAGGAAAGAATGCGGACAGCGAGCTGAATATCACCATCGAAGGTGTCGGTGATGATGCTACACTCCGTGGCTTCGGCTTCCTGGTACGTAATGCCAAGGGCGTGGAGTTCCGTAATATCGGTATCATGCGCTGCATGGACGATGGTATCTCTGTGGATACGGATAACTCCAATATCTGGGTTCACCACATGGACTTCTTCTATGGTCCCAATGGTGGTGGCGATCATGCCAAGGGTGACGGCTCTTGCGATGTGAAAACCAACTCTAAGTATGTGACAGTCAGCTATAACCGCTTCTGGGATACAGGTAAGACCAATATGTTTGGTATGAAGAGTGAGTCTGGTCCTAACTATATCAGCTACGACCACAACTGGTTCGACCACTCAGACTCTCGTCATCCTCGTGTTCGTACGATGAGTGTTCATGTATGGAACAACTATTTCGACAATGTCGCTAAGTATGGCGTAGGTGCAACGACAGGTGCCAGTGTCTTCGTGGAGAACAACTACTTCCTGAAGACTAAGAAGCCTATCCTCTCCTCTCTGCAGGGTACTGATGCTAAAGGTTCTGGTACGTTCTCTGGTGAGGATGGTGGTATGATCAAAGCTTATGGTAACTATTTCGACAAGACGATTAAGAACTTCAGTTACTATACCCAGAAGAATCCTACCACTACTGGTTATGACGCTTATGAGACAGCCAGTCGTGACGAGCAGATTCCCTCTACGGAAGTGACCAAAACAGGTAGTCATACCTATAACAACTTTGACACTAATTCTTCGTTGATGTACACCTATAGTGCTGTGGCTGCAGAGGATGTACCAGCCCTCGTAACAGGTTACTATGGCGCTGGTCGTCTGAACCATGGTGATTTCACCTATACCTTTACGGATAATGTTGGTAGTGACAATGACGACTCTGCATACGATGCCACACTGGGTGGTCTGCTTGACAACTACAAGTCATCCCTCGTCGGTATCTTTGGAGACGAGAATGCCAGCAGCGGTGACCAGGGTTCTGAAGGCGGTGAAGAGCCTGGTGGTGAGACACCTACACCAACTCCAGAGGGAACAATCCTTGGCTCTTTTGATGGCTCACCTTCCAACAATATGTTCACGGTAAGTGGAAACTATGCTGATGGTAAGATTACCTATAATGAGGTATATTATAAGAAAGGTGTGAAACTGCAAAGCTCTACAGGTAGTATTACCTTCACTCCGCAGAAGGATTATAATATGACCATCATCTTGAGTAGTGATAAGAATGGTACGGATGTGAAACTCAATGGTACTGCTACAGGTGTGACAGGAACGAAGAATACTGAGGGTAACTATTACCAGATGAATCCTATTAAGGTAACTGCAAATACACAGTATACCATTACAAGAGCATCTGTGGAAGCCATTGTGATGTTGATTATCCTTGAACCTATAGAATAAAGATATAAAAACACTGAAAAAACAACAACTACTAATTCAAATCAGCAGCGGATGGGATGTGATATCCTGTCCGCTGCATTTTTATACCGTATCACTTGGCATTTAACAGAAATATTCGTATCTTCGCACCATGAAAATAGAGCCGATAGCCCATTTCCAATCCCCCTTCACGTCGAAGTTCGGCATACCACGGCAGAGTGGTATTGTCAAAGAAGTGAAGGGTACTGTTGTCTTTACCAAGGCATACGCACAGTCGGAAGCCTTGCGGGGCTTGGAGGAGTATGACTATTTATGGCTGATATGGGGATTTTCCGAGAATGTGGAAGCTGCGAAGCACCCTACCGTTCGACCTCCTTTGCTGGGAGGCAATGAGAGGGTAGGAGTGTGGGCGACACGCTCGCCTTTCCGTCCCAACAACCTTGGTCTGTCATCCGTACGTATCATGGCGATACATCCTGAGGTGCCAAGTATCGAGGTGTTGGGAGCAGACTTGATGGACGGCACCCCTATCTATGACATCAAACCCTATCTCTCTTATGTGGACAGTCATCCGGAGGCACGTGGCGGTTTTACGGATACCCATCAGTGGCAGCACTTACAGGTCATCATCCCCGATGATCTCCGTCCTTGCTATGATGAGGAGCAATGGCGAACCATCGAGGAAATCCTGTCTCTCGACCCTCGTCCCCATTATCACGAGGATGCCTGGCGGGAATATGGGATGCCTTTTGCAGGCAAAGATATCCGCTTCAGCGTACGTCATGGCATCTTGACTATTATTAAGATAATTTAGTCTTTTTGGTGGAAAACTCATCAAAAATTTGGATTGTTGTAGAATAATCTATATATTTGCAGCGATGAAATGAACATGGAGGTATAAAAATATGTTAATAATGATCGTTGTAGGGATTATTCTTCTGATAGCACTGGCTTGCAGCCTTTGGTCTATCAAAACATTGAAAGACAGGTTGAAGGAGACTTCCAAGTCTGAAAAGATGCAGAAGGCTTTTTTGACGAATATCCATCATGAGATATGTGTACCCCTGAAAGCCGTAAAGAGCTTGGCAGAAGTGGTAGGGAAAGAAGACTTGTATCTTTCCAAAAACGAGAAACGCAACATTTCCGACCAGTTAAACTATAATGCCAACCTGGTAGAGACGCTGATGGACGAGGTGATGATGTTCACCGAGAGTAGTAATGAAGGTCACCAGTTACATATAGAGTCGTTCAGTCCCAATGCGCTGTGCCGTCGTTGTCTGGAGGCGAATATGTACAGCATTTACCACCGTCAGGCTGTGAAACTGAATTTCAAGCGCGAGCTGAATGACGAGTTCTTTGTTAAGAATGACCTTCATCTGGTGGAACTGGTGCTTAATAAGTTGATCTTGAATGCCTGTCGCTTCACAGAGGTCGGCGAGGTCATGGTGGGGTGTAATATCAGCGAGCATACGGATCGGTTGACGATCTTTGTGGAAGATACGGGTAATGGTGTCCCGGAAAACCGCCGCAATAAGTTGTTTACATGGTTTGAGAGTCCCGACGATGTTGCTGATGAGGTGGAGATAGACCTGAGCATCTGTCATAAAATAATCCAGAAAATAGGAGGAAAACTTTATATGGATGACAATTACCAGCGCAGGGGAACGCGTTTCGTTCTCATTCTTCCCTTACGGTAAATGTCAGTTGTCCTCATAACGGTCTAATCGTCCTTTCCACAGAAACTTGCGGGTCTCGTGGATGAGGATGCCGCTGAGGGCTATGAGCGATATCAGGTTGGGTAATGCCATGAGCGCATTCATACAGTCGGCAAAGTTCCAGACGATGGTCAGATTCATCACACTGCCTATGAAGACGGCAATGATGTAAATGATGCGATAGGCTATTACCCAGCGGTTTCCTTTTAGATATTCCATCGCTTTCTCACCATAATAACACCATCCAAGGATGGTGGAGAAAGCGAAAGTCACCAATCCGAAGGTCAGGATGGGTGTACCCACTACTGGAATCTTCGAGAAGGCTACCTTCGTCAATACGGCACCATTGTCAAAGGTGATGTCGGGGTAGGCGAGAACACTGCTGACAATGACAATGCCAGTCAGTGCGCAGATGACTACAGTATCCCAGAAGGTTCCGCTACTGGACACCAGTGCCTGGCGTACGGGGTTGCGGGTCTTTGCGGCTGCAGCCACGATAGGTGCGGAACCCAGTCCCGATTCATTGCTGAAGAGTCCGCGGGCAATACCATAGCGCGCTGCCATCATCACCGTGGCACCAATAAAACCGCCACCTGCGGCGTTTGGACTGAAGGCGGAGACGCAGATGAGTTTGATGGCGGGCCATATGTAGGCAGCATTGATACCTATTATATATATACAGCCTGCCGTGTAGAACAATGCCATGAATGGGACGAGCATGGAACAGACCCGTGCGATGTTCTTGATACCACCCAGCACAACGGCTGCCGTCAGAAGGCATAATACACATCCTGTGATAGTAGGAGATATGCCGTAACTCTCGTATGTCAGTGTCGCAATGGCATTAGCCTGCACCGTACTGCCGATACCAAAGGCTGCCAGGGCAGTGAAAAGGGAAAAAAGGACGGCAAGCCATTTCCATCCAAGTCCGTATTCCAGGGCGTACATCGGTCCGCCGACTGTTCTGCCATGGCTGTTCTTCTGTCTGTATTTGATGGCAAGAAGCCCTTCCGCATATTTGGTGGAGATGCCGAAAACACCTGTCAGCCAACACCATAGTACGGCACCGGGACCGCCCAGGGCAATGGCTGTTGCCACACCGATAATGTTACCTGTTCCGATAGTGGCAGCAAGGGCTGTGGCAAGTGAGGCAAATTGTGACACGTCACCAGAAACACCGTTGTCCCTTTTGACAGACAGGCGGATGGCTTTGAAGATATGCCGTTGTGGGAAGCGTAGGATAATCGTCAGGTAGAGGTGTGTTCCCAGCAGCAGGATAATCATGGGCCACCCCCAGATGATACTGCTGAGTTGGACAAAAAAATCATTAATAGCTTCCATCCGTTTTAGTCTTTGTATTGTATCTTTATTAGTTTGAATCCCATTCCCTGCAATACCTGCCGTACCTGTGCCTCACCATTCTGCTGTGCCGTCTGCAGGTTCTGTGGGGTCAGCCCGCGCTGGAGCATCCGCTGATAGGCACGCCGCATCATCGACTCACGGTCTTTTGCCGTCCACGTGCCACTCTCATAGAAACTCTTGGTGCGAGCCTCGTCGATGAAGTCGCGGTCGAGAAGTCCCACTTTGGGCAGTGTGACTTCAATGGTGTCACCCCGTGGCACGATCCATCCCGTCTCCACCTGTTTGAGGTTAATACCGAGGCGCATCGTTCCGTAGTAGATGCGTACCAGGTGGTCGTCGGAAAGGATACCACGACGGGTGGTGTCCACCATCTCCTCATCGCTGATTTCCAGGAACTCCCATTCCCCGATGTCCTTGATACTCTGTATTTGTTGCGGGGTGATGTCAATCTCTTGGTCAGCAGTGATCTCAATGCTGTTGGACTTCATATTACGATAAATCCAGCTGACCAGCAGTATCAGCAGAATGACAGCGACAGCTATCAGTATCGGTTGCAGGGGAATGCTGTTATTTCTTTTCATGTTCTATATCCATATTGATGAGTGACTGGATATCCTTAAGCCCATATTCCTTGCGGAACTGGATGTAGATATCCTCCTCCCGATAACCCATCTGGGTGATGAGCGGTACCAACACGCGGGCGGCATTCTCCTGAGCGGTGGAGATGATGCCTAGCTGTGGAATGGACTCAATGATAGCGGCACGTCCCTGCCGCTCGTAGTTGGTCATCTCGGCATCGGTGAAGTGGGAACGGACCAGCCCGACATATTCCTTGATATTCTTCTGGTCTATCTTCGAGCTGGTCATGATAACCTGCGGGTCGGGCAGCGTGATGATGATTTTCCCATCGTCTGTCTTCTCCACGTTACGCTCGGAGAACTGGCTCATATCGATATATGCCTTTAATGTCGCATCCATCGGAATGGCAATCTTACGATCGCCTAACGGCATCCTGATGTTAAAGTCCTGGGCAAGGAAAGAGCCTCTCAGTCGTATTACGTCATCGTGAGTGATAATCTTATGAATCTTATACTCTGTGGTATAGATACGGGAGCATTGGCGTATCTGCGTGACCAAGGGTGGGATGGCGTCTGACTTGACAACCGTCTCTGTCATAGGTTCTTGTTGTCGGCTACAGCCATAGCAACAGAGCAGAATCAGTGTGATATATAGTGCGTGTCTGATCATTATTCGTTTATTAATGCCTACAAAGTTAGTTAAAAATAATCAATTTGCTAACTTTTTGAATATTTTTTAGTCTTCCGTTAAACTTTTTATCATCTCTTGCGTCAAATGGATAATAACCGACTTAACAAACAAAAGACACTCTCAACCAGATTGCACAAAAACGAATAAATGATAGACATCATAGTGATTTAGGTTAACATAGTGTTTTTTATGGGGGCAAGCGTGCCCCCTTTTTGTTTACTCAACTTTCGCAAGCTCTGCTCGCTTCAGTTACATTTTTTTGTTTTCTTTTCTGTTATTTGGGAAATATTTTGTACTTTTGCAGTTAATATTATTTTGGAACAACTAAAACAATTGAATATGAACCAAAAAAAGCTATGGGTGCTTGCCTCTACCCTTGTCATCTGCTGCATAGTGATTTTCATAGCAGCTTTTAATGAGGCAAAAAATGAGACAAAAGCCCAGGATGAAAATCCACAAAAGGTGGAGAGTACCGAATTGTTACGTACGAGCCAGAGCTGGGATGGTGTGGAGTTGCCTGACTATTTCCAGGGTCGTCCAGAACTGGTGTCTGTCAAGTATGTGTTCCCTGCTGGTCAGAAACTGGGCTGGCATCATCACCCCGTGATGAACTACGGTATACTGGTGCAGGGCGAACTGACCATCATCGGTAAGGACGGTCAGGAGAAGGTTGTTCATGAGGGTGAAGCCGTCGTAGAGATGGTGAATACAATCCACCATGGCGAGAACAGGGGCTCCAAACCTGTTATCCTCTACATGTTTTATCTCTCACAAAAAGGGCTGCCGCTTGCTGTACAGCATCCGGAAATACCACTGGAATAAATGGAGTCTTTTGTGTTTTTGGGGTTTGACCTCCATGCTTGGATCACTATTGTGACGGTGTTCGTCATGTTCAGCACCCTGTTGCTGACTAAATTACGGACAGACTTAGTATTCCTTTGTGCCATCGCCATACTGTTTGTGACAGGTGTGCTTGATGCCAAGGAGGCGTTCTCGGGCTTCAGCTCCGCCTCTGTCGTTGTTGTCGGAGTGCTGTTTATAGTCGTGACCGGACTTACTTATACTGGTGTCTTGCAGTGGATTGTCAAACATCTCTTGGGTCAGCCAGACAGCTATTCCAAGGCTGTCGTCAGGCTGATGTTACCAGTGGCAGCACTTAGCTCATTCCTCAGTAACACCACAGTAGTGTCCCTCTTTGTACGTATTGTCAAGATGTGGTCGCATAAACTGGGTGTTTCACCCTCCAAACTACTCATACCACTGAGCTATGCCTCTGGCATGGGCGGTGTGTGTACATTGATCGGAACCCCTCCGAACCTGATAATCTCCGGGCTATATGCCGACAATACGGGACAATCGATGAACATTTTTGCAACGGCAGTCCCAGGACTGTTCTGTCTTTTCGTTGGTGTGCTCTCCGTCATCGCCATGCGCCGGATGCTGCCTGTCCGCAAGGCACCAGAGTCAGCATTTGAGTCCACGTCGGAATATACCGTAGAGTTACAAGTACCATCCGATAACCCGTATATCGGGCAGACGTTGGGTGAGGCAGGATTGTACACCGTGAAAGGCGGCTCACTGCTGGAGGTCTACCATTTCGATGAGGTGCCCTCACCTGTCACTGAGAACGAATACATTCTAGGCGGTGACCATCTGGTGTATGCTGGTCAGATAGACGAGATATTGGAACTGGTGGAGACTCACGGGCTGGTAAGTGCCAATCACCATGTGTTCTCATTGAACGAGATTGACCATAACCGCCAACTGCGCACCGCCTATGTTACCTTCGGCAGTCCGCTCATCGGCACCACCATCAGCAAGAGTGATTTTGAGCGTAAGAATAACATGACGCTCGTTGCCGTGGCGCGTCGTGGAATGCGCATCAGTGACCCTCCCCGTCAGGTGGTGCTGCGTGCAGGCGATACGCTATTGCTGGATTGTCCGCCACATATGAATATGGACACGGACCGGTTGGTGTCACAACTTCATTTCTTCGACAACGAACAGTTGCCTAACATCGGTCCCAAGACCCTCATCTCGTCCTTTATCATGTTGGCAATGGTGGTACTCTCTGCATTGGGTGTGATGCCACTGCTCCATTGCGCTTTCCTCGCAGCAGGTGCCATGCTGATATTCAGATGCTGCACTCCTGAGCAGGCGATGAAGAGTATCAATGGTGAGATACTGATGGTATTTGCCGGAAGTGTCGTGTTGGGACTGGCGCTTCAGAAGACAGGTGTCGCCGAACGTCTGGCATTTGGAATTCTCGATATCTGTGGCACGAACCCGATAGTGGTCATGACATCTATCTGTCTGGTAGGAACTTTCATTACCGAGTTTATCAGTAATACAGCAGCGGGTGCCATGTTCTTCCCCATCATGTATCAGGCTGCCGAGCATCTTGGTTACGAGCCGTACCCTTTCCTCATCGCATTGATGATAAGTGTCAGCAGCAGTTTCGCCACTCCTATTGGCTCTCCTACCCACATGCTGGTCTACGGTCCTGGTGGCTATCGCTTCAGCGACTTTATGCGCATCGGTCTGCCGATGAACTTCATCATTCTGGCAGCAAATATATTCATTGTGAACATCGTTTATCCACTGACCCCACTCCCATAGCGGAGAGAGAAACTTAATGAGTAATGAATAAGTCCATAGTGTTTAGATACTTGATGCTGTTTATCGGGATTAGCACCTGCGGGCAGTCAATGGCTCAGGGGGGCTTGTTTTCCTTTGTGAAGAAAGTAGGGACATTCATTGACTCCATGTCGGTCAGAGGTGTTGACCGTCGTTATATTGAAGCACCGGAGAGACCTTGGCAACTGATTTTGAAGGGAAATCTCAGCCAGAGCATCGTGAGTATGAAAAACCATGGGGAGGTGCTTGGTGAGAAATATGACGTTCAAGCGAAACTAAAGACTGTCCCGTCCCAGTATGTTGGTGTCTGGGCAGGTTACAGAGGCTATGGACTGGGCTATACGGTGAATATCGGTGGCGACAAGGGTAGCAACTTCACCATTGGCGCCACGGGTGGGTCGTATGGTGTCCATGTGCGCTTCCACTCGTTTGACAGCAGTAAACCGAAATTTAGTCTTTCCAGCGAATTTCTCACAGAGGAGGACAAAGAAGAGCTTGGGAAAATAAAGCTTATTGACCCTATTCATGTGAATACGGTGATTGCCGACGGCTATTATATGTTCAATGGAAAGAAATTCTCCTATGCCGCAGCCTACGACCAGTCGGTGATTCAGAAACGTTCAGCAGGCTCACTGATGGCAGGTGCCATGTTCAATTATACTCATATCAACTATGCCGCTGACTCTAACGCCGATTTGATATATCTTATGAAAGGCATAGGTCGTGTGAAGCTATGGCAAGGCAGTGTGGGGGTCGGTTATGCATACAACTGGGTACCAGCACGTGGGCTGCTTGTCAATGTCCTGGGTATGCCCATGCTGACTTTTGTCAACAAGCTCAAGGCTTATGGCTACGAGACCAATATACCTGAAATGATGAATGACCCGATGTTCTGGAACGACAAGGTTTCCTATGCAGAATGGGATGAGTGGTATTATGAGAATGCCCGCATAGAGTTTAAAGGGGATGAGACTTTCAACAGCGGGTTGAGCATCGGTTTCGATGCCCGTTTGTCGCTGACCTACAATCTGGGTCGTTATTTCTTTAATATTTACGGGCAATTCAATAATATCCGTTATAACCACGATGATACCAAAGGCTATCTGAACGACTGGTTTGTCAACACCTCTATCGGAATACGGCTATAACCTGACAGAGTTTTAAAATCAATTAGCAGGGGCTTAAAATGGATCAAAAGGTTCAAAATCCATTAATGGAGTTTCAAAATTAGCAAAATTTGTTTCAAAATATGCAAAATTTAATTTGTGTGAGTGAAACATAAGAATCTTTGCTAGAAATTATCTATCTTTGTGGATAAAATCTACTGATCTATGAAGTCTCGATTCCATAAAAATGCCAAGGTAGCTGACATTATGGTCACTGCCATTGGTGGTACCCTCTCGGTAGGAGTGACGCTTTACGGTGTTTATTACTTTGGACTTAGCGAGACATGGCCAGAGCTGGTGCTCAATGTGTTCTATGTTGCCTGTTTTGCCATGATATGGATGTATTTCTTTAACTACCGCATCACCACCCACCAGTTCAACTACTGGTGCTCTATCTCGATGGGCATGACGGTACTGCTGCGCGACATCCTGTTCCCACCACCTCTTGCCAATCTGGCTATGCGTTCAGTATGTTTTACACTGGCAGTGCTGCTGCTGTGCACGCTGACCTACTTCTATGCCCGCCGCGAGTGGAAGAGTTACACCAAGAAGAACCTGTGGATTATCTTCGCCGTTGATGCGCTGATCGCCACACTCTACCATCTCGACATCATGTATTTTGAGCCAGTCAGTGAATACACCAACTATTTCCTCACCGAGATATGGATACGTCCTACTATCAGCTACGGCTTGGTGGCATGCTTCGTGACGGATATGGAAGGGGATAGTTGAGAGTTTAGATTTTAGAGTTACAAGCAAAAAACAAAATTGAAATAAAACAAAAACATTTATGCAACACCATTTGAACATTCTGCGAGGACGCCCGTGGCTCCTGCTGCTGACGCTCTTCGCATGGCTGCTGCCACAGCAGGCAGCTGCCTCGTATGAGGATGAACCAGCGAACTATTCCGTGTCGTTGGGCGGTACGAACATTGTGTATATTCAGGCACCAGTCTATGACCAGAACGGTGCCGACACGTGGGTTTACGATGGTAACCTGAAGGTGTCGGTGGAGGGTGGTGCGACTACGGACATCTTACACTGGTCGACGGAAGCAGACATTCCCGACGATCGTACGTGGGTGGACTGTACCTTCAGTACCACTGCCGACGGTTTCTTCGACATTACGTTAGGTAATTCGAGAACCATTGAGCGACTGAACAAGAGTAAAGAACGAAAGCTTGCCCTGACACGCAACAGCGACGGCAGGACCTTCGAGTTCAGTGCTGAGTGGGTGGTGCCCTACAACCTGTTGGGCAAGAAACTGACGTTCTCCTGGTATGTCAAGCGTAATGGTAACTCTGCCACTGTCAGAAACAGAGAGGTGGCAGGTCTTAAGTCAGTGACCATCACCATGCCGGAGGCAGCAGCGAAACTGGCACCGTTCCTCTCTACTCCCATGATGAACCCCAAGAACCCGGGTATGTTGGAACTGCCTTGGTTCTTAGCTTCTGACAGCATCACCAAAGCTCACTACGAGTACGACGATGTCTTTGGTAAGCACCATAAGGAGGAGATCAAGAATATGAACAGTGGCACCATCGTGCTCGATGCCAACGTACCTCACAAAAACCTCCGTGTCGTCTGTAACTATAAGGTGAGGGGTGACAAGGGTGTCTATGAAATCGAAGGTGTGTCATCGTCGACACAGAACGTTCCACTGATTCATGCGCCCATCGGAATGACCGCCCGACCTTTAGGCGACACGAAGGCGAAGGTGGAGCTGACGTGGAGCGTTCCCTATCCGGACGATGAAGACTTGATTCCCACCGACTTCTTCGTGATTCAGCGCTCGCTGACTGGCAAGGAGGAGGACTTCCATACCATCGCACAGGAGTTCTACTCCAAGACTGCCAAAAAGACTGCCTATACTTTTATCGACAGTACCTTGGTGGAAGCCATCCAAGCGGACATGCTGAAGAACGGCGGTACCTTAGACAACCTGACATACCGTGTGCGCCGTGCCATCACCCAAGAGTGGGGATGGGGAACGGACAACAACTGCGCTACCAGCACCCGGTGCGTGGTGGACAACCTGCACCTGCAGCGTGTTGCTGACTACACGGCAAAGTGGGAGGATGAGCGTGCCTACACTGTGCGTGTGTCGTGGAACTATGCCGACGAGTTAGGTGCCGTATGGGACGACCGTGCCCAGATGGTGTTGCGCGTCATGTCAAGAAACAAGGCTGGCGAAGTGGTCGACAGTATGACGTATACGCTCGACCAGAACGAGCGCGTACAGCGTTATAAGATAGTGAACCTCACGCGCTCGTGTGTATATTATGATATAGATATGTATGTGGAGAAGGGCGAGTCACCTATCAACTTTGCTGAGCAGGTGACATCCTACTACTTCCCCATCCGCAATGCCGATGACTGGAACACTTTCCGTCAGAAGGTGACAGACGCCAAGGGACAGCCTGTGAACGCCCGTCTCTATGCCGACATCAGCACTGGCAGCAGTGTGGGCGATACTAATAGCCCGTTCTGCGGAGTGTTCGATGGTAACGGACATACGCTGACCGTTAACATCTCGCAAAATACCGAACTACAGGCACCTTTCCGCTATGTTGGCAATGCCACTATCCGCAACCTGCGTACGGCAGGCACTGTCAATACCAGTGCAAGATATGCGGCAGGTCTCATCGGCTGGACCAAGGAAGGTGCCACGGTCAACATTGAGAGTTGTCGCTCGTCAGTCACGCTTAAAAGTTCTGTCAATGGCGAAGGACTTCTTGCTGGCTTCATTGCATGTCAGAGCGGTTCCAATGTCGTCATCCGCAACTGTAAGTTCGACGGCAGTTTCGAAGGCAACAATGCCACCAACAACCGCGGCTTTGTTGCATGGGTTGCCCGTGGCAGCAACCTGATTATCGACAACTGTGTCTTCGCCCCCGACTATATTTCCACCAAACTCGACGGTTGTCAGACGTGGGTTGGCTTAGACACTCAGGATGTCAAATATTCGAACGTCAACAGTTATGCCACCCGTGAGTATAAGCCCTTAATCGACATCCACAACGCCGACGACTGGAAAAAATTTGCTGATATGGTGAAGGAAGCCAAGAACCAGTACGATGTGGATGCAGTCCTCGATGCCGACATCACCACCAGCGACTATGTGGGAGACAGCGAAGCTGCTTACTTCCGCGGTACCTTCGACGGCAACGGACATACCATTACCTTCAACAAGTCGGGGAGTACGGAGAAATACATGGCTCCCTTCCGACATGTAGGCACTGCTACTATCAAGAACCTGCATACAGCTGGAACCATCTCGAGCAACGAGATGTATGCTACCGGTCTCGTGGCTCAAGTCGTTAATAGTGGTAATCTTACCATAGAGAACTGCCATTCGTCGATGACCATCAACAACAGCGGAAGCAAAGATATGACCAGTGCCGGTTTCGTTGGCCGCGTCAGTTCAAGCACCGTCACGATACGTAACAGTAAGTTCGACGGCAGTTTAGAGGGTGCCAACAGCTACGGTCACGGTGGCTTCGTAAGTTGGGTGGATGAGAAAAGCTCTGCCACTATTGAGAATTGTCTTTTCAATCCTGACCGCATCAACACCAAGTTTGACCTATGCGAAACATGGGCACGCAAGGATGCCAAAGGCACGGTGACGGTAACCAACTGCCATGCCACCAAGTGCTTTGGTACGGAGACCGCAATCATCGACGGCAAGACCTTCATGGTGCTGCGCAGCACTACGGACTGGATGAACTTCAAAGAAGCCTTGAAGAGCAACGACTACACCAACGCCATCATGGCTGACGACTTTACGGTTACCGACTGTGTCGCCTGGGATGGTGAGGGTAATTTCCGTGGTATCTTCGATGGTAACGGTCATACGCTGAATATGAATGTCAATGAGGGAGGTGCTGATATTTCACCTTATGCCCTGTTCAAATATGCTCATGGCTGCACTATCAAGAACCTGCACGTCACCGGCAAGATCAAGGGCGGTGACCACGTAGCAGCTCTTGTTGGTTCAGCGGGTGAAGTGAACGGCAAGTGGACTGACATCTTTAATTGCCGTGTATCTGCCAGTATAGAGGGTTCTGGTTGGATGGCAGGCGGTTTCATCGGTCGCGGCACCAATGCAAACATTCAAAATAGCCTGTTCGACGGCTCCATTTGGTGTCAAAGAGCACAGGCTGATGGTAATCAGAACTGGGCTGGTGCATTCCATGGTTTCAGAGATGGCGACCAAGGTACCGTTACCAATGCAATAGTACAAAATTGCCTGGAGAAAGCAACTTGGTACAACATTCTTCACATACACCTGAACACGAAGCCATGGACTTATTGGGGTAATGGTGAGAACTCAAATACGAAAAACAACTGGAGTTATACCGGTGTGTTAGGCTCTTCCAAGGTTACCGGCGAGTCAGTAGAAACGATGGCAAACTATCTGGGTAACAGCAACTGGGAGGTGGTCGGCGGAAATGTCGTTCCTAAGATGTTTAAGACCACTATTCCTGATAATCCCTGGTTAGCCCTAAGCACGACTCAGCAGGTAGAGACCTTAGGCATTGACAACTGGGAGGTTGTCAACGGCAAGGTGGTTCCCGTGATGCGTACCACTGTACAGGAAACCTCAAATGACTTTTCCAGCAAGTTAGGCGAGTCATGGACGATGGAGGACGGTGTTCTCGTGCCCGCCACTACGACACTCCCCGAGCCGACATCTAATGTCTTTGGCATCAGTACTGCCGACGATTGGAGACAGTTCCGTGACCTCGTGGAGGCTGCCAAGGGACAGAAGGACGTGAATGCCGTGCTTCTTGCCGACATCAGTACTAACCTGAGCATTGGCTGGGGCAGAGAAATTGCCTATCGAGGAACATTCGACGGCAACGGTCACACGATAACCTTCAATATCAGCGACAATGGCAATAACATCGCACTCTTCCGCTTTGCCAAGGACTACACTATCAGGAACCTGACCCTGAAGGGTAGTGTCAGGGGTGCCATTCACTCAGCAGGTCTCGTGGGTGTCAGCGATGCCAGCAGCGGCAAGCACAACACCATCACTAACTGTCATGTGTCGGTAGCTGTAGACTGCTCCTCGACCCATGCCGGAGGTTTCATCGGACATGGACAAAAGGCAGCCCACACCATCACGAACTGTCTGTTCGACGGCTCCATCAAGTGTAGTGGAAGTGGAACCAGAGCAGGTGCTTTCATCGGCTGGGACGACAGTCATGAAGGCAACATTATCAGTAACAACTTAGAGAATGGCAGTTACACCGTTACCACCGTTGGACTGAATAACTCCTATGTTGGTGGCGTTTACGGAAATAGTGCGAAGAATACCAACAACTGGACTTACCATGACTGGAGCGAGGCAAACCAAGTTGGCTCGATGACGGTAGCTGATTTGGCTGTTCAGTTAGGCATCAACGCTTGGCAGGTAGTCGGTGACAAGGTGGTTCCCAAGGCAATCGCTTCCTCCGTGACCAAATGTAACGTTCCCGACTTCTACCACAAGAACACGGGTACGATAGACAAGGTTCTGATGACGCAGACCCGCCAAAGCAGTGTACTGCTTTCATGGAACACCGACGGCAGCCCCATCGACTACTTCAAGGTGATGCGCCGCGTTCAGGGCGAGGGTGATGACGCTTGGAAGGAAATAGCCACTAACATCGACCAGTTAAGTTACGAGGATACCAGTGTGTCACCGCTTGTCACTTATGAATATAAGGTAATCGGTGTGAACGACTGCGAGGGCATCAGCACTACCGAGACACAGACGAAAGTAGGAGAGAGCAAGCATACGGGACGCTTGGACGGCTACGTGCGCTTCAACGACGGTACGAGTGCTGCTGGTATTGAGGTGAACGTTTTCTATAAAGATAATAAGGTGGCGACCGTCTTCACCGATGAGAGTGGACACTATGTTGCCGATGAACTGTCATATTACGGTGGAACAACAGTTGATTACGAAGTGAGCGCAGTGCATGACAGTGGTGCGAAATTCTTACCGGAGCGTACCGGTGTGACGTTCGATGCCCATAGCAACGACGAGTCGCTGCGCGAGATTGTCATCCAAAACGGTAAACGTTTCTCGGGCTATGTGATGTACGACGGCACGAGTATCCCCGTGAAGGGTGCCAACTTCATGGTGAACAGCAAGAAAATTCACAATGCCAAGGGCGACTTCGTGGAAACGGAGTATGATGGTAGCTTCTCGTTCTACGTGCTCCCAGGAAACGATACCATCCAGGTGGTCATGGACGGTCACACGTTCACTAATAACGGCTACTATAAGAGTCCGGCAGGTCACTACTTCAACGACAACGTATCCAACACTTATTTCTACGACGCTACGAAAGTGAAACTGACTGGTCGTGTCGTGGGTGGTGACAACCAGGGCAAGATGCCTTTAGGTAATAATCTCTCGAAGAATAACCTGGGTGACTCGCTGACGATGGTACTCACCTTAGAGGGCGATAACACGTCGTGGTTGGTTTACGACAATCAGAACCCCAACCGCACCACACGTGAGGAGGTGGTATGTCATCAGCTTAACGGCAACAAGCACTTCACTACGGTAAGGACTGAGCGTAAGCGTATGACCGTCTTGCCTGACGAGAAGACCGGTGAGTACGAGCTGTTGCTACCGCCAGTACGCTGGAAGGTACAGCAGATATACTGTAAGGGCTATCCTACCTTGTTCCAGGAGGGACAGGTAAATGAGGTCGTCGACCTGACCGACTGTCTCACGGCAAAGGACACCACCTACGTGGGTACCTATTATAGTGTTGACTCCATCAGGATGGTAGACCCCACACTCAGTTACAACGCTATTTACAACCGCATCTACCACAGTCCGGTGGAGGTGACCTACCGACAGATAGGCTATGACACGTTCGACTACTTCGGTGACAGGACGTACACCGCCAGCGAACTGACGGGTGAGTCGGTTCAGGTGCCGCTGGTCTATCCTGTGAAGAAAGAGAACTGGCCTGTCACCAGAAGCGACTCCCTGAAGGCTGTCTACACCTTCGGACACCCCGTGTTCAGCGTGGAGCGCAAGTACCGCATCCAGTTGCAGGTGGCAGAGCGTTATCAGTATAATAATGACCCGTCAAGCGGTGCCCCCGACCTGGTACGCCTTGGCGGTGGTAAGGCACGTATGCAGAACGGTATGAAGGGCTTTGCTTTGGAATCACTCATGGAGCCTCCTGTGGACATCGATAGCCTTGGACAGGCAATGTTCACCTTGCAGGCAAACCAGACCACCACGCTATTGTCGGGCGAGAACGCCCTGAAGACGGTGACCTTCACCGTGGAGCGTGACGGTACCTTCATAGAGGCAGAGCCGCTGCATGGCTACGTGCTCAATATGTTCCCCATCGGTGAGGCTCAGGATGTCATGACCGAAGGTGCGCCCATCCTGTACGACATCCTGCGTGACCCGCCAGGAGGCTATAGTACGAATACGCTCGCCAAGGGTGCTACCCTCAACAATACATTTATGATGAATCTGTCGCTGACGGCAGGCGTGTACTTTAACTATAAGGGAGGTACGAAACTGGAGACTATAACAGCCACAGTGTCAGCCCCGCAAGGTATCGGAACAGCTGTTGGTCCCATCAACAATGCAGACACATGGGATGCCACAGTAGACTTCCTGATGTACAATGCACAAGGCAGCAAGGCATTCTCGCACTCGATGGTCGTAGGCAATAATATCAGCACCAGCGGTGACCCGTCAATGGTGGGTGCTGACGCCGACCTCTACATCGGTTCCGTGCAGAATGTCGTGGTAACACCGATGTCAACCATCCGCGCCGTGAACAAGAAGATGTTCGATGAGATAGCTGGTCGCCAGGGTGGAGTCAACAAGGTGTCCGAGGTGGCAAAGAATGTCAATTACGGCACGATGGTGAAGATTGCTGAGGGTAAGAATGCCAAGGGCGACACCCTCTACCTGATACGCGACGTAGCATTAGGCTACGGTCCGAAGATACAGTCGCAGTTTGTCTACTCGCAGAAGCAGTTGCTGACGCAGATCATCCCTGCCAAGGCGAAGGAGATTGTCAACATGATGTATCTTGGCACCAAGGCGGAGGCTCAGAAGATAGCCAACAAGACGCAGAAACCTGTTTACTTGTCGTTGCGCCAGCCAACAGACAGCATGTTCGCCGTGGTGAACAGAGGATTGGATGACCGTACGTACAACGACAGCATCGACAAGGCAGAGAAGGGCATCAACTACTTTGTGGTGATTCCCAGCAATAAGAAGCATTCAGACTTCAGCGACGAGGTGTCAGAGAAATATCAGATCATCAAGGCATGGGTAGACATGATAGCCAAGAACGAGATGGAGAAACTGCAGGCGAATGACCTGGTGACTAACTATGATGTGGCTGGAGCTGCGGGTGTGAACTATAGCGAGACCTTCGATGCCAGCTTCTCGAACTCGATGACACAACACTTCCCCGTTGCTACGGAAGTGGACTACTTCGGTCTCGGCAAGGGTGCCAGCAATGGCTACTCTGCTCTCGGACTGGCTACTACGATTGTAGGTAGCGTTGTTGCCTCATTGGCAGAAATGAAGACGTGGAAAGTGCCAAGTGCGGATGCTTCGGGTGGAAACCCTGAAAATGGAATGAAGTCGGAGGTCCAATTCTCGGGTAAAATGGTTCAGTGGACGCTCGTCCCCGTGCTCTCTTACACAACGCTTGGTACCGACTCAGAGACGAAGTCGTACAACCGTACGGAGAGCTTCACCATTGCCACTGATCCGTCGAGTCATCTGAACGTGGATGTCTATCGCTCGCGGATTTCCACCGATTCTAAAAACGTGGATGTCTATAATATCTTTACGAACGACAACTTCAACAAGTACTATGGCATGGTGAAGGATCAGATGGTTAAAACACTCAAGAACGAGAAGATTGTGGGTCCGCGCAGCTTTGTATTCCGCACCCGTGGTGGTTCTACCCAGAATCCGTGGGAGGACCAGCGTGTGACGAAGATCTATGACCCGGGCACCGTGCTTGATGCCCGCACGCTGAAGATCTGCAACCCGAAGATCCGTCTCGACAAGCAGAGCGTGAGCGGTGTCTCTGTCAATGACGCAGCCCACTTCACGGTATTCCTGTCCAACGAGAGCGAGAAGCCTGAGGCGACCGATAATCTGACCGTCTTGCAGTTGTTCGCTGCCGACCACATGAATCCGTTAGGTGCCAAGATCAGCATCAACGGTCAGACGCTGACTACTGCAGGTATCCCCGTCACGGTAGTACCAGGTCAGGAGACGGCACTGCAGATGGAGGTTCGTGCAGGTCAGGGCTTCGACTTCGAGAAACTGGTTCTCGGCGTGATGTCACCCACCGACCCTGATCACACTACTGTAATGACCTCGTTCGACGTACACTTCCTGCGTGAGGCAGGAGGCGTGAACATTGCTGTGCCTGGCGATAAGTGGGTGCTGAACACCAACTCCCAGTTAGATTCGAAGCGTGGCTGGTACATACCTGTCACCATCAACGGTTTCGACCGCCACCAGCATAATTTCGACCACATCGAGTTCCAGTATAAGGAGTCGCAGCGCGGCGATGACGCATGGACGAACCTCTGCTCGTTCTATGCCAAGGACTCTCTGATGGCGAATGCCAACGGTGTGAGGGAACTGATACCCGAGAACGGCAATATTGTGACGCAGTTCTACGGTGAGGGCTGGGTGACCGAACGTACCTACGACCTGCGTGCGGTGCTCTTCTGCCGCAACGGCAGTGACTTCCTCACTACGCCGTCGAAGGTTATCAGCGGTATCAAGGACACACGCCGTCCACAGCTGTTCGGCACTCCCGAACCGAAGAGCGGACTGCTGACCTCTGGTGAGAATATCATCTTCAACTTCTCGGAAGACATAGAGCACAACTATCTGAGTGCCATCACCAACTTCGAGGTGAAGGGTGAGGTGAACAACGATAACCTCTCTGAGATGGTGAGCGTGCAGTTTGACGGCAAGGGTAGTTTGGAGAGTGAGGCCAAGCGCAACTTCAACGGTAAGAACTTGACCATCGACCTGATGGTGAGACCTAATGAGACAGGACGCGACATGCCGCTATTCTCACATGGCACCAATGGTCAGAAACTGCAACTGTGGCTGACGAAGGACTACAAACTGAAAGGCGTGGTGAACGAACAGGTATTCACGTCTGACTCTACCATCGTGAAGAAAGGCTTCACACAGGTGGCAATGACCGTCAACCAGACGGACAGTCTCGTGACCTTCTTCAACGGCGGTGTGCAGGCTGGTAAACAGCATAAGCTGACATCGCTGTATACCGGAACGGGTCCGCTCATCTTCGGACGCACCAACGAACTAGACCGAAAGGCAAGTCAGTACTACGAGGGACGTATGATGGAGGCTCGCCTGTGGTATAGTGCCATGGACGGTGGACTCATCGGTACGACCTACGGTAACCAGCGGTTGACAGGCTACGAGAAAGATCTTGTTGACTACTACCCGATGAACGAGGGTTCCGGTAAATATGTCAAAGACTACACGCAGGGAGCCAATGCCCAGATGATAGGAACCAGCTGGGCTATCCCACGCGGTATCTCACTGCACTTGGAGAAGGCTGATAAGGGCATGCTGTTGACGAAGGATGCTCTGAACCGTACCAGCGAGCAAGACTACACGCTGATGTTCTGGTTCAAGACCGACGCTGACGGTCGTGGTGCACTGCTCTCTAATGGTCGTGGCTTGAAGGAGGACAACGGTGCCGAGAACCAGTTCCATATCGGATTCGAAGGCGACAAGCTGATGTATCGCTCTAATGGCTTTGGCATCGAGGTTCCTGGCAACTGGAGTGACAACAACTGGCACAACTTCGCCATGACGGTGAACCGCGGACGCAACGTGGCAAACATCTATATGGATAAGGAACTGCGCACGACATTCGAACTCGACAGCTTAGGTGGCATCAGCGGTGGTTATCCGCTCATCGGTGCAACCCGCTACGACGTGGTGAAGGAGAAAGGCGATGTAGAGGTTGTCAACGGTACTGATGCCATGAAGGGTAACGTGGACGAGCTGATGTTCTTTGCTCAGGCACTGCCGCAGCAGCTCATCAGCACCTACAGCTCGAAGAGCCCCAGAGGTGACGAGGCTGGTCTGCTGACCTACCTGGGCTTCGACCGTATAGAGCGGCAGAAGGACAACGACCTCGAAGTGGTGCCCTATGTCTATAGCAAGAGACTCTATCTGGACGACAAGGGTGAGCCGCGCTATCAGCTCAACCCGGAGACGAAGGAGCCTACCGACACACTGGTACGCGACTACGTATTCGTTGATGATGTCGATGCCGTTAAGAAGCATCTCGCAGACGGTGATGCGGCACCTGTGGTACCTTACGAGGAAGTGAAGAACCTGAAGTTCTCGTTCATCGGCAAGGATAACCAAGTGCTGGTAGATATCGACGAGCCTGCCGCAAGGCTGAACCACCGCAATATCTATGTGACGTTGCGTGATGTCGAGGACAGGAATGGTAACTCGATGGCTTCGCCACAGACCGCCTGCTACTATGTTGCCAACAGCAGCCTGCAGTGGATGGTGAACCGAGTGGATGCCACTATTAAATATGGTGCCAGCGAGACGGTTGACTTGCCGTTCTACAACAACGGTGCTACTGCCCACAACTACACCATCGACAACTGTCCCAAGTGGATTACGCTCAGTAAATACAAAGACGTGCTGGCACCACAGACATTGGATGGTGTTACGGCGACCGTCAGCAAGGACCTCAACATCGGAACGTATAATGAGATTATCTATCTGACCGACGAGGATGGTATCACAGAACCGCTCTACCTCAACCTGACGGTGGAGGGCGAGCAGCCGGCATGGGCGCAGAATGTCAGTGGTGAGCTGTTGAAAAACTCGATGAGCATCAGTGGACAGGTATATCTCTATAATGAGTTGGACACTGACTCCCGTGATATCGTGGGAGCCTTCGACAAGGAGAACGTATGTCACGGCTTTGCCAACATCACCCATGACGTACAGACTGGTGAGACGGCGCTCTACCTGACCGTCTACGACAGCGAGGCAAGCGGACTCGACCTGAATTTCCGTCTGTGGCAGTATAGCACCGGTCGTGAGATTATGCTGAAGGCAACACCTGCCGTCAAGTTCGAGAGCGGAGCCGTACTGGGCACTGACAAGCCTGTGCGCCTGGAAGGCGGTAATAGCTTCATGCAATACTTCAGTCTGAAGGAAGGCTGGAACTGGGTATCGTTCAACGTGAACAGCGAACAGATGAGTGACCTGAACACACTGCTCGGCAGTATGCGTTGGAACGATGGTGACGCGTTGACCGAACTGGGTAGTCAACTGGTGATGACCTACGAGAAAGACAAGAAACAGTGGGTTGCATCAGGAAATACAGCGGGAGTGGTCATCTCACCGCAGAAGTCGTATGCCATCAAGGTGAAGGAAGACTGCAAGTTCCCCATTGGCGGTACCGTCATCACGGACGAGAAGGTGCGCACCATTAAGCTGAAGCAGGGATGGAACGCTATTGGCTACACGCCGACCATCAATCTGCCCGTGGAGACGGCACTGAGCGATTACTACGACCTGGCAGAGGATGGTGACGTGATCAAGAGTCATACAGAGTTTGCCTACTTCAGCAAGTCTGGCAATACCGGACGCTGGCGCGGTAGTCTGCAGTTTATGAAGCCTGGCGAGGGCTATATGCTGCTCCGCAAGAATGGCGTAGATACCTCCTTCGTCTATCCGTACTACGAAATGGGTAGCAGCGTCAGTGAGAATGGACCGCAGCCGACAAGTCGTGCCGCCTCACAGAAACGTAGCACGATGAGCGTATCGGCTACTGTGGCAGGCTTTGAAGCAGAGGAGGGCGACATCCTACTGGCATATAGCAATGGTGAGATAGTAGGTGAGAGTGTGCTCCTCGGAGAGTCTGAACCTGCTTACCTCAGCATCGCCGGTGACACTCAACAGCCTATCTTATTTGCTATTGAGCGTGAAGGTGAGATCGTGGCATCTACCGCTGAGATCATGGCATTCAGTACGAATGCGGTAATCGGTAGTCCGGAAATGCCTACCGTCATCAACTTCATGCAAGCAGACTACGAGGACGGTGTCTGGTATACCGTCGGTGGTATCAAACTGCCACAGAAACCGACACGTAAGGGTCTGTATATCTATAATGGCAAGAAGGTCGTGGTTAAGTGAGTGAAGGACTGAGCTTGCTCAAGTTCGTGATAAAGTGATTCAAAATATCGTAATATCGAAATAAAGAAATAACAAAAGTATGAAAACTATAAAGTTAATGTCTATGTTGCTGGCAAGCCTCGTATTGGGGGCTTGCAGCAGCAGCGACAGCAATAGCGATGACAACGGTAACGGTAAAGGCAACGGCAACAATCCTGCTTATACCGAGACGATACTCAGCGGGCCTCCCACATGGCGGATAGACTGGAGCTACAACCAGGAGCGTCCGAGCTGGACGGAACCCGATGCGACGCTCTATGAGAACTGGACCATTCTGAAGGTGCTGATAGAGGATGAGTTGAAACCTTACACCTCCGAGGGTGACATGATGGCACTCTTCGTGAACGGTGAGTTGCGTGGAATGGCGACTCCTGCTGTCATCGTAGGCAGTAATCAGGTGGAAAATGGCAAGTTTGTGATGAAAGCATGGGGTAACGAGACGGGGGCGGAGACGGTGAATATCTCACTGCAATACTACAGCCAAAAGCTGAAGCAAATCTTCACCCTGTCTGATGTCATCAAATTCAGTTCGGATTTGGATACAGGTATTGAGTCGGACTATATCCCAGAGTTCACCAGCGGCTCTGCCAAGTATCCCGTCATGAAGACAGTCATTGTGGAGAGTATCCTGACAAGAGTCGGCATCACACCCGTCCAGGGCAATGTAGTGTCTGCCTTTGTGGGAGAGGAATGCCGTGGTACGGAGATGCTCTCTCCTTATGGAAACACGTCACTGACCATCTACGGCAGTACCCAGGGCGAGTCGGTGACCCTGAAATATTATGATGCCGCTACAGGACATTTGTTCACCATCCCTGATATTGTAAAAATGTAAGACGATTTAATATATAATAATGAAGAAATACTTTTCGATTTATGGTATAGCCTATTTTCTCTTGCTGGCAGTCGTGTTGGTATTGCTCTGTGTGTATCCGAAACTGGAGCTTCATCTGCTGTTGAACTCCTATCACACGAGACTCCAAGATATTTTCTTTACTTATTACTCCATGCTGGCAGAAGGACCATTATACTTCTTTGCCCTGCTCCCAGTTTTCTGGAAGCATATTAAACTGACCATTTTCTTCGCCCTCAGTGAACTGACAGGTGGTGCGGTATTGCAATTACTGAAACATCTTATCAGTATGCCGCGTCCCCACAGCGCATTTGAGAATTACCCCGATATGGTTTTGCCTGTTGTGGAGGGTGTCAACTTGCATAGCAGCAATTCGTTCCCATCGGGTCATGCCTCTACGTTCTTTGTCTTCTTCACATGCTGCGCTATCTTTCTGGCATACCATCATCAGCTCAGTACCAGACAAGATAATCACAAGTCATGGGCGGTGTTCTCCTTCTCGCTGTTGCTGCTGTTGTCATTTGCTGCGCTGGGCGCTTATTCGCGTGTCTATCTCTCGCAACATTTCCTGTCTGACGTATGCATGGGCAGTGTCATTGGATTTATAACTCCTTGTCTGATATTTTACTTTGGCAGGAAGTCAAATAAGGTAAAGAAATGGTATCAATACAGAGATGTTCGCCGGTGAATTATTTTTTATAAAACCGTATCATATTTGAAAAATATTTTATACTTTTGCAAAGGGGATTGTCTTAAAGGCATTCACTCAGCACAAATAACAGAATGGTTTAACCATCATCAGCCATGTACGATTATATCCGGGGAGATGTTCTCTTTATCATGCTTTATACAGTTGTCACAACCATGTCATTGGTGGCAAGCTGTTATTTGCTGTTCCGACAGGGCAACGCCTTTGCCGCCGACATCACCCCGCCATTGCGCTTGCGTCGCTGGACAGCAGCGTTCCTTGCCAGCGTCGGTGTAGGACATTTGTGGTATTTCCCGTTATTTTTCCTCACCTCCAGCGATGATCTTAAACTGGTGGATCTTATAGGTGGACTGCTTGACTTTATGACGATTTTTCCTTTGGCGATAGTCGTCATGATTGTCATGCTGCAAGACCGATGCCGACCACTGTGGCCCATTGCCGTTATGGTGGCACCGCTCGTCGTGGGTATGTCATTGTGCATTGCCAACCGCAGCTATACACTTATTATGATCATATATGGTTATTTTCTGTTGTTGGGCGTGGGAATTGTTATATATATGGTACGTGAGGTGAGGAAGTATGGTCGCTGGTTACGTGACAACTATGCCGATCTGGAGCACAAAGAGGTGTGGCAGAGTATCGTGGTGTTGTTCATCATGCTGCTGGTCTTCGTCATCTATGTGTTTACTAACGATGGCGTAGCTTACCAATACACCTTGCAGGTGACCTGTATCGTACTGATAAGCTTCCTCGTGTGGCGGGTCGAGACGTTAAGCGACCTTAGTGTCTCTCAGTCTCTGTGCTTGGCTGTGGAAACGGAGCCAGTGGAAAGAGAGTCGGTGGAGGATAACTTCTCGCAGTCTGCTCAAGACAAGATAGGCTTATTATTACAGCAACGCTGCATTGATGTGGAACTCTACTTGCAGCGCGACCTGACCGTTTACCAGCTTGCCAAAGCGGTTGGTACGAACCGTTTTTATCTTAGTAAGTATTTTGCACGGCAGGGCAATACTTATAATGCCTATATCAAAAGTCTGCGTATCGACCATTTCGTCAATCTCTATCGTAAGACTATTGAGTCTCAGCAATCTTTTACTCTCAAGCAGCTGGCACAGCAAAGCGGTTTCTGCAGTTACAGCACTTTCAGCAACGCTTTCAAGCAACACATGGGGAAGAGTGTGACAGCATGGATAGGTGACAACAACATTTGATCTAATAACAATAATTAAAACCTAAAATGATGAAACAGACGATTATTCTTGGCAACATCATCACGGTGGATGAGAAAAAGCCCTTTGCCAAGGCTGCTTTAGTGAAGAACGGCGTGTTTGCCTATGTCGGCAGCGCAGAGGAAGTGAAGAAACTTGCATGCAGTGATGCGCAGGTGTTGGACTATGGTGACAACTATGTTTATCCCGGCTTCCTTGAGTCTCATTGTCATGGTCATCTGGCAGGTTACCGTGCTATCGGACAGGCAGACCTGATGCAGGCAGGTTTTACAGACTATCCTAAATATCGTGAGATTATCAAGGAATTCATTGCGAAGAACCCGCAGCGTCAGTTTTATATGGCTGCCGGATGGGTGGAGAATGAGGAATACGTCACCAAGGCGTATCTGGATGAGATATGTTCTGACAAACCATTGATTATGCAAACTGGTGGCGGACACTCCATGCTGCTCAATACCAAGGCGATGCAATGGGCTGGCATTGACGCAGCGTATGCCAAGAAATGGGGTTATGACTTAGTGCATGTAGATAAGGACGGGGAGCCTGATGGTTATATCTGTGAGGGTCCTGTATTTGAGATTACACCAAAAATTCCCACAAGTCTGGAAGAGATCAAGGAGTATCTGCTCGCATGGCAGGAAATCGCTCTCAAGAGTGGCTTTACCGCTGTAGGTGATGCTGGTGTGGAGATTGTTCATCGTGACGCTCCCAAGGCATTTAAAGAACTGCAGGAGGAAGGCAAGTTGAAGCTGCGCACCTTTGCATGGATGTACGTTACCGATAATATAGCCGACCCAAAGGCAGAGATTGCCCGCATCGCAGCGCAGCGGGCAGAGTTGGGTGGAGAGTATTTCAATATTATCGGACCCAAGGCATTCCTGGATGGTGTGACCGAGGCACATACGGGTTGGCAGAATCAGGATTACCTGGATGAGCCTGGCTATCATGGCGCAGAGCGCTTCAACGACCACGACAAGATGGTGGAGCTGATAGTTGAGGCTAACAAGGAGGGAATGTCCGTTCACGTCCACTCAGAGGGTGGTGGTGCTACGCATTACATGTTAGGATGTATCGAGGATGCCGAGAAGATTACTGGCAATATGGATCAGCGTAACGTGCTGGCACACCTGCACTTTGTGACCGACGAAGATGTTCACCGCATGGCAGCGACGGGTTCTGTGCCTGCCGTTCCGCCATTGTGGACACCTAAAGCTCCTGGAATGTATGAACAAGAAGTCGCGTATGTCGGTAAGGAGTTGGCAGATCAGGCTTACCCCATCAAGTCGTTCTATGACGCAGGTGCCAATGTGGTGTTCCACTCCGATTATCCTGTCTCACCGATGATGGATATCAAACTCAGTTTCTATACGGCAGAAAAGCGCAACGTTCCAAAGGAACTCTATGGTGGAGCGATGTCCCCACGCAATTTGGATGAAGCCATCAGCCGTGAGCAGTCGCTGCGCGCCATGACTATCAACGTGGCTCGTCAGTTCCATCAGGAGCATCGCATGGGATCTATTGAGTTCGGCAAGATTGCCAATATGACGGTCTTCGACTGCGACTTCCTGCATGACGATATCGAGAAAGTGGCTCAGGCGAACATCATCGCTACCATCGTAGACGGCGAGGAAGTCTATAAAGCCTAAAGCAATATAAAGCCTATCACAATAACATTTTAATGAAGTAAACTAATGATCCTTATGAATGCGAAAAAGTTTTTATCGTACATCACAGTCATGTGCGTAGTCATCAGCATAGGAATACTTGTTTGCTGTAAGAGTAACGACAGTGCCGACCTGGTGGTTTATGGTAAGATATTCACATCAGAGGGCGGTCAGATTGTAGAAGCCTTTGCCGTGAAGGATGGCAAATATATCTATGTAGGTGACAAAGCGGGAGCCGAAGCCTATATTGAGGAAGGTAAGACTGAGGTGGTGGACTACACTGGCAAGGGTCTTGTGATGCCTGGTTGTGGCAATGCCCATGCACACTATTCGCTGGGCTATGCCATCCAGTCGGCAGGTACAGTCATGGACAGAGCAGACGGTGTGGATAAGTTCATCAAGGAAATCGTTCCTGCCGCAGTCAAGAAGGCAAAGGACAATAAGGCTAATGTTGTGTTTGGCAGTGGCTGGGACATGATGAAATTCCCCAAGGACTTGTGCTACCGCAAACTGTTGGATGAGGTCTGCAGTGACATCCCCATCTACTTCGCTGACGAGGAAGGACACAAAGGTCTTGCCAACACCATCCTGCTGAAGAAGGCAGGTCTTATCAAAGAGGACGGTTCTGCCGGCAAGACGGAAGTGCGCGGCGGTGAAGTTGTGCTGGATGCTGACGGCATACCTACTGGCTACGTGAAGGAACAGGCTGGCACCTACGTGCGTTCTTTCCTGGACAATGAGTATCTTTTCTCCGTCGATGTCGCCAAGGCAAACATGGCTGGCATCCAGGAGCAGCTGCTCTCGGAGGGCTATACGATGTATCAGGACGGCTACTCCTCCTATTTCTTCAATGATAACTTCTACAAGGCTGCCCAGCAGATGGACCAGGCTGGCGACATGCACTTTGTGTTGGGTACCGCATGGGAACTGGACAGCTGGATGGATGTGGATAAGACCTTGGAAAAGGCTGCTGCCACGAAGAAATATGAGACTGCGCACATCAAGACCAATTGGCTCAAGATGTTTATGGACGGCACGGTGGAGAGCGGTACCGGATTTATAGACCCGGTCTATCCTGACGGACATCAGGGCATTCCTAACTGGTCGGAAGAGGAACTGACGGAGATCACGCGTAAGGCTAATGAAAAGGGTATCACCATGCATGTGCACGTGATGGGTAACAAGGGTGTCACACGCATTGTCAACGCTTATGTCAAAGCTGGAAAGAAGGAGATGCGCAACACGTTGGTGCATGTGTATGGTGTTAGCGAGCCCGACTATCAGCGTATGGCAGACAATAACATCTATGTCACCTCAGGTATGTTGTGGCATCATTGCGACAGCGTGTTGCAAAAGGAACTGCTTCCCATACTTCCTGAGGGCATGAATCACAAAGGCTATCCCATGAAGTCTTTCTTCGACCATGGCATCAATCTTTCTTCTCACTCCGACTTCCCCGCTTTGTGCGGTGCTCCTGATGACCCCTTCGGCATTATGGAGATTGTGGTCACGGGTGTTTACTATACTGAACAGGCAAAACCGTGGTGGCCTGAAGAATGTATCACTCGTGAGCAGGCTCTTACCGCCCTGACCATCAACGTGGCACGTCAGATGTTCCTGGAGAACGAACGTGGCAGTATCAAGACTGGCAAGTATGCTGACTTCCTGCTTGTCACCAAGGACGTGCTGACCTGTCCGGTGACGGAGATTCACGAGGCGAAGCCCGCCGCCACCTACTTCGAAGGCAAGCAGGTCTTTAAAAGTGAATAGTGAACAGATTAGCGTATGAGAAAAAGTAAGCTATGGATGCTCGCCGTCATCCTGATATGCGGTGCGGGAGCGGTGTTGACGGCGTGCAAAGGTGGTAAACAGTCTGCAGGGGAGTCTGGTGATGAGACTGCAGAGCATAAGAAGATTGTAAGGTCCTGGTATGGCGAGAATAAAGCCATCACCGATGGCAACTACGACACGTCGCTGGCAGTCAAGTGTGTCAATGGAACCTTTGTCGGCAAGAAGGTGGATAATACCATCGTCTTCAGGGGCATCCCGTATGTAGGCAAGCAGCCTGTTGGCAGTCTGCGTTGGAAAACCCCTGTGGATGTGGTACCCTGCGACAGCGTCTATGAGGCGTATTATAATGCGAAAAGTGCCTGTCAGCCGGAGGCAGAGGTGTCCTCCCTTTACTATCAGGACGAGAACTGTCTGTATCTGAATGTCTGGAAGCCTGCCCGAAAATCTGAGGAGAAGACGATGGTGGGTTCCCATCGTCAGCCCGTTATTGTATGGATACATGGTGGCGCCTATGAGTATGGGGGAACGGTTGACCCGCTGTATGACTTCCATAATTTTGTAGAGGAGAATCCCGATGTCATTATTGTCAGTGTTGCTTACAGACTCGGTGTACTGGGTTTCCTGCATCTGTCACATTTGCCCGATGGCAAAGACTTTCCCGATGCACAGAACCTGGGACTCATGGATCAGTTAATGGCTCTGAAGTGGGTACATGAGAATATTGCGGCATTCGGCGGAGACCCTGATAATGTGACTATCATGGGTGAGTCGGCAGGCGGTGGTAGCGTAACGAATCTCTCACTGGTCAAGGGGTCGCATCAGTATTTCAACAAAGTCATCGCCTTGAGCGGTACCCCTGGATTGTCGAGATCCACAGAAGCAGCCATCGCATGTACCAATGAGTTGATGGAGGCATTAGGTTGCAAGACTGTCGCTGACCTGCAGAAGATTGATGCCCAGAAACTCGTAAGCGTTGCGGCAGAACTGCTTTCCCTGCGTATCGCTCCGGAGAGAGATGGAAACTTCCTGCCTCTGAATCCGTGGGAGGCTGTTGCCGGCGGTGCAGTGAAGGACATCACCTATCTGCATGGTGTCAATAAGGACGAGATGAACTTCTTCCTGGTTGGAATGGGTGGACCGGAGCCCTTCATTGAGTGGGCTTCCGATCGCAAGGCGAAGAAACTTGCTCTGATGACGGACGAGGAGAAAGCACTGGTGGAAAGTTTCTGTAAGGATGTGAAGGGTGAAGACTATGAGCCATACTGCAAATTGTTTAGTCAGCTGATGTTTAACGCACCTCAGATCAGAATGTCAGAGGAGCAGGTCAAGGCTGGCGGTAAGTCATATACCTACTACTTTACGGTTGAGTCCGCCCTGCCGATGATGAAGAGCGCACATGGAATGGCGTTAGCTCCCTTGTTCAAACATCCTGAACTGGACGGTGACACGGGACGTGCATTTGATGAGACCTTCTCCAAGACCATGCGTAAGATGTGGGTGCAGTTTGCGAAGACAGGGAATCCTTCGCTCAGTGCCGACCTCTCTCCTGACGGTAAAGCGAAGGAGTGGCCTCTCTATGACTTGCGTGACAAGAGGGTGATGGTCTTGGATGAGTTCAATATTCATTCAGAAAAAGAATCTCAGATAAAGATTACAGATTGGGAAAGGACCTATTTCCTGTCGAAGTATTATAGCTTTTAATTGATATTTCTAATTAATCGAGCCCACTTTGAAAAGTGGGCTCTTAATTTAAGGTACCGTCGGAACGGTGAGTTCACTCTAATATCTCCTTTGCTTCATTCTAATATCTCCCATGCCTCACTCCAATATCTGCCGTGGGGCACGGGAGATATTCCTTTACCCTATTAGAGGCTATTCCTTAGGGGTTAAGCAAATATTGTTGTTGTTTTCATCGTGGAAAAATCTCAAATCTCAAATCTCAGTTGTTGAAAATGAAGATTAGTCTTGCATGTATAATTTATGTATATATTTTACTATATATAATATATATATTATATATAGTAAAATTATAACCACATATCTGGTAAGCTGTCAATTTTGACGTCTTGTGTATGAAATGGGAAAATGATACCTTTGGGCTCGTTTTAAGAATGAGAGCAATGGTATACAGTAGTAAAGATTTTGAGAGCCTTTGGTTTCTGTACCAGGCT